>WNGI01007867.1_pt1 | contig 10630 bp, 10 predicted proteins | sample 5400621 | NCBI WGS metagenome assembly WNGI01 (sample SAMN13153374, study PRJNA577476) | soil metagenome | isolation source: 20 cm soil or saprolite under Garry oak tree replicate 1 | place: USA:California | collected 2016-06-15 | reverse complement strand
GCAGCGCAGGAACGCCACCAGCTTGGGCAGGCGCTCGAAGAGCGCCGCCGGTCCCGGCGACTGGCGATAGGAGACGATGACATCACAGTCGGCGGCGGCGGTGATGAGAGCCTCACCCTCAAGCGGCGCTGGGCCTTCGTGCAGCCTGACCTCGCCCGCCTTGCGCAGCCCGGCCAGTGCACGCTCACCGTAATAGAGAGCACGCGCCTCCGGCGAATGGGTTAGAAGAATTCGCAAATGAGAAAAATGGGGTCTGTCCCCATTTTAGTGTTATATGATGATTGACGAATCTTACCAGGGGAGGATTCCATGCCGTACTGCCGTTTCGTCGGCGCCGCGCTGGCGGCCGCGTGCTTCGCTCTGCCCTCGGCGGGCGTGGCGCAGCCAAAACAGGTGTGGAAGGCGTCAGACGTTCACCCGCTCGGCTACCCGACGGTCGAGGCAATCGTGCGCATGGGCAAGAAGCTCGAGGCGCAGACCGGCGGCCGCTACTCGATCCAGATGTTTCCGTCGATGCAGCTTGGCGGAGAGAAGGAGATGATCGAGCAGGCCCAGGTCGGCGCGCTGCAGATCGCACGCATCTCGGTGGGCGCCATGGGCCCCGTCGTGGACGATCTGAACGTGTTCAACATGCCGTTCATCTTTCGCGACGAGCAGCACATGCGCAAGGTGATCGACGGTCCGATCGGCCAGGAGCTGCTCGAGCGCACCTCGAACGCGCCGACCTCGCGGCTGGTCGTGCTGGGCTGGATGGACGCCGGCACGCGCAATGTCTACTCGAACAAGCCCGTCACCAAGCCCGCCGACTTGAAGGGCATGAAGATTCGCATGATGGGCAACCCGCTGTTCGTGAACGCGATGGGCGGCAACGGCGTGGCGATGGGCTTCAACGAGCTCTACAGCGCGCTGCAGACGGGCGTCGTCGACGGCGCGGAGAACAACCCGCCGACGCTGCTCGCGCAGAACCACTACCAGGTGAGCAAGGTGTACAGCCTCACCGGCCACCTGATCATTCCCGAGATCTTCGTGTTCTCCAAGCGCAACTGGGAGACGCTGCCCAAGGCCGACCAGGATCTCGTCAAGAAGCTTTCGCGGGAAGCGCAGCTCGAGCAGCGCCAGCTGTGGGATGCGTATGTCGGGGAGGCCGAGTCGAAGCTCAAGGCCGCGGGCATCCAGTTCGTCAGCGCGGACAAGGAAGCCTTCTACAAGGCGACTCAGCCCGTCCGGGACAAGTACGGCGCCAAGTACGGCGCGCTGCTGAAGCGCATCCAGGACACGCAATAGCCGTTTTCACGATGAATGAACGGGCCGCTGCAGCGGCCCGTTTTTTTGTATGAAGCAGAGCTATCAAAAACTCATGGAGTGGCTGTACCTGGCGTGCATCGTGCTCTCCGGGACGGCGCTCGTCGTTATCACGCTCATCATCCCGCTCGGCGTGTTCATGCGCTACGCGATGAACAATCCGCTGTCCTGGCCCGAGCCGGCCTCGGTCGTGATGATGGTGATGTTTTCCTTCATCGGCGGCGCAGCGGTGTACCGCGCCAACGCGCAGATCGCAGTCGAGGCGCTGCTCAAGGCCGTCGCGCCGAAGGCGCAGGTCGGAATGACCTGGGGCGTGCATGCCTGCATGGCGCTCACCGCGCTGTTCATGCTCGGCTATGGCGTGCACCTGTGCGAGCTCACCTGGTACAACACGATGGCTGAATTCCCCGACCTGCGCGTCGGCATCGTCTATATGCCGATTCCTGTCGGCGGCCTGCTTACCTTCCTGTTCCTGGTCGAGAAGGCCTGGATCGGCGACCCGCCGAAGACCGACGTCATGTACAGCGACCAGGCGGCGGAGCTCGAATAGATGGACATCCTCGTTCTGCTTGGCTCGTTCACGGTTCTGTGCGCGCTCGCGGTGCCGGTCGCCTACGCCCTGGGCCTCGCGGCCCTGATCGCGGCCCTCTACGTCGACATCCCGCTCGAGGCGGTGATGCTCAAGATCTCCGACGGCACCGACGACTTCGCGCTGCTTGCCATCCCGTTCTTCGTGCTGGCGGGGGCGATCATGGCCGAGGGCGGCATGGCGGCGCGCCTGGTGAATCTCGCCAGAGTATTCGTCGGCTTCATCCGCGGCGGCATGGCGATCGTCAACATCCTCGCGAGCACGCTGTTCGGCTGCATCTCGGGCTCGTCGGTCGCGGACACCGCCTCGATCGGCTCGGTGATGATTCCGCAGATGATCAAGCAGGGCTACCCGCGCGTCTTCGCCACCAACGTGACCATCTGCGGCTCGGTGCAGGCCCTGATGATCCCGCCCTCGCACAACGCGGTGATCTATTCGGTCGCCGCCGGCGGCACGATCTCCGTCGCCAGCCTGTTCCTCGCCGGCATCCTGCCGGGGCTCCTGTTCGGCGCCTGCCTGATCGGCCTGGTCGTGTGGACCGCGCACAAGCGCAGCTTTCCGGTATCCGAGCCCACCCCGCTCAAAGATGTGCCGAGAATCGTCCGCGAGGCGCTGTGGGGGCTGGTGACCGTCATCATCATCATGGGCGGAATCCTTTCCGGCGTGTTCACGCCCACCGAGTCGGCCGCCGTCGCCTGCGTCTATGCATTCCTGGTGACCTTCCTCGTGTATCGCGACTACAAGTGGCGCGACCTGCCGCATCTGATCCATCGCGTCATCAAGACCGTCGCGATGGTGATGATGCTGATCGGCTTCTCGGTCGGCTTCGGCTACATGATGGCGATCATGCAGATTCCGGCGAAGATCACGGTCTTCTTCCTCAGCATCTCGGAGAACAAGTACGTCTTCCTGCTGCTGGTAAACATCGTGCTGCTGCTGCTGGGCACCTTCATGGATCTCGCGCCGATGCTTCTCATCTGCACGCCGATCTTCCTGCCGGTGGTCTACAAGCTCGGCATCGACCCGGTGCATTTCGGCATGATCATGATCCTCAACCTCGGCATCGGCCTGATCACCCCGCCGGTGGGGCCGACGCTGTTCGTCGGCTGCGCCATTGGCAAGGTGACCATGGAAGAGGTCTCCAAGGAGCTGTGGCCGTTCTACGGCGCGATGTGCTTCGCACTGTTGCTAGTCACCTACATTCCGGCAATCTCTCTGTGGATTCCGGGACTCGTGAAATAAGGGGAGACAATATGAAGCTGAAACTGCTGTCGGCAGGTATTTGCATGGCCGTAGACTGGTACAGCGGTAAGACGGTTTACCGATTCTCCGCCAGGAAGTAACTGGAGGAAAACGTGGTCTGTCCCTGATTTTCGGGCTACAGTGACGCTGCAACCCTCTAGGAGGAGGAGACACAATGGCTAGGTTCACTCGCCGCAAATTCCTGCAGGCTTCGGGCGCCGGGCTCGCGGGGATCCTCGCATCGCACCAGGCGCCGGTGTTCGCGCAGCAATCGACCGTGCATTGGCTGAAGTGGAACGACTTCGTCCCGGCATCGGACGAGCTGTTGCGCAAGACCATGCTGCCGGAAGCCATGAAGGCACTCGGGGTGAAGATCAACCTCGAGACGATCAACGGCAACGACCTGCAGGCGCGCATCACGGCGGCGATCCAGTCCGGCGCCGGTCCGGACCTGATCATGGCGTTCAACAACTTTCCCCATGTGTACTCGTCGGGGGTGGCTGACGTCAGCGACGTGGCCGAGGCCGTGGCCAAGGCGCAGGGCGGCTATTACCGCCTGTGCCGCGCCAACACGAGCGACGGCAAGAAGTTCCTGTCCGTACCCTGGGCGATCATCGGTGCAGAGATCTCGTACCGCAAATCGTGGTTCGAGGAGGTCGGCTACAGCAAGTTTCCCGAGACCTGGGAGCAATACCACGACGCCGGCAAGAAGCTGAAGGCCAAGGGCCGCCCGCTCGGCCAGACGCTCGGCCACACCTTCGGCGATGCGCCGACTTTCAGCTATCCCTACCTGTGGTCCTTCGGCGGCAAGGAAGTCGACGAGAAGGGAAAAGTGGTGCTCGACTCCAGGCAGACGCTGGACTCGGTCAAGTTCATGCAGAGCTTCTGGAAGGACTCGTTCGATGAGGGCGGGCTCGCCTGGGACGACACCAACAACAACCGTGCGTTCCTCTCGGGCACCATCTCGGCCACGCTGAACGGCGCCTCGATCTACATCGAGACGCTGCGCAAGCCCGACCAGTACCAGACCGAGAAGGGCGCGCCGATGAAGACCGACATCCAGCATGCTCAGCTGCCGAAAGGTCCCGCCGGGCAATTTGCCTTCCACCTGTTCCAGTCGCACATGCTGATGGGCTATTCCAAGAACCAGAAAGCGGCGAAGGAATTCATGAAGTGGATCCACACCCCCGCCAACTACGAGAAATGGTTCGTCTCGCAAAAAGGCTATTCCACGCCGCCCACGCAGACCTGGGAGAAGCACAAGATGTGGGACGAGGATCCGGTCATGGCGCCGTTCAAGCTGGCCGGGCGCGTCGGTCTCACGCCGGGCTACGCCGGGCCGCCGAACCGCAAGGCCGCCGAGGTGCTCACCAAGTACATCATCACCGACATGTACGCCAAGGCGGTCCAGGGCATGGCCCCCGAAGCCGCGGTGAAGTGGGCGCATGAAGAGGTCGGCAAGGTCTACGCCGGGGCGTAATTGACCGCTGCGAAGGGCGCCGCGACAGCGGCGCCCGATTTTGCGCACTACTCGAGGCGCGGCGCGGTCAGCCGGATGCTCGAGCGCGAAGGCGCGCTCGCGTTCTCGCTGCTGGTCCCCACGCTCGCGCTGCTGACGTTGTTCATCGCCTACCCGTTCGTGCGCGGGGTGTGGCTGTCGGTAACCAATACCGTCGTCGGCGAGCCGGGCCACTTCATCGGCTTGCACAACTTCACGAAGATCTTCGACGACTCGATCTTCCGCACGGCGGCGCTCAACACCTTCGTCTACACCGGCGTCACCACCGTGCTCAAGCTGGCGCTGGGGCTGTGGCTCGCGCTGCTCCTCAACCGGCATTTCCGCGGCAAGGCCTGGGTGCGCGCCTTCATCCTGCTGCCGTTCATCATCCCGACGGTGCTCTCGACGCTCGCCTGGAAGTGGATGTTCGATCCCACCTTCAGCGTCTTCAACTGGCTGTTCTGGAAGCTCTCCATCATCAACTCGCGCATCAACTGGCTGGGCGACCCCGAGCTGGCGATGGCCTCGATCATGACGGTGAACGTGTGGCGCGGCGTGCCGTTCTACGCCATCAGCCTGCTCGCCGGGCTGCAGACCATCAACCCTGACCTGCACGAGGCCGCCGCGATCGACGGCGCAAACCGCTGGCAGCGCTTCTGGCACGTGACCTGGCCGCTGCTGCTGCCGGTGACGATGGTGGTGGTACTGTTCTCGGTGATCCAGACCTTCGCCGACTTCCAGCTGGTGTACGTGCTTACCGGCGGCGGACCGGCCAACGCTACCCATTTGTTCGCGACCTATGCCTACCAGATCGGCGTCGGCACCGGGTTGCTTAGCGAAGGCGCGGCGATTTCGCTGGCAATGTTCCCGGCGCTGCTTCTGGTGGTGGTGTTCCAGCTCTGGTACATCCGGCGCGTGGAGAACAGATGATTGAAGGCGCACGCTGGAAGAAGTGGCTCTGGTTCTACCTGCCAATGGGCATGTTCATCCTCGGCCTGCTGTTCCCGTTCTACTGGATGGCGGTGACCACGGTGCGGCCGGACCGCGAGCTCTATCGCCCGTGGAACCATCCGCTCTACTCGCCTTTCTGGACCAGCAACCCGACGCTCGACCACATCAAGAACCTGCTGCAGGAGACGCTGTTCGACCGGTGGATGTGGAACACGATGCTGATCGCGCTGGCAGCGACGCTGATTTCGCTGCTGTGCGGCGTGCTCGCGGGCTACGCGCTCGCGCGGCTGCGTTTCCGCTGGGCGGGGCTGCTCGGCACCGCGATCTTCGTGACGTATCTTGTGCCGCAGACGCTGCTGTTCATCCCGCTCGCCGACATCATCCGTGACTACAGCATCGGCGACACGCCCTGGGCGCTGATCCTCACCTATCCCACGTTCCTCATCCCGTTCTGCACCTGGCTGATGATGGGCTACTTCAAGACCATTCCGAAGGAGCTCGAGGAATGCGCGCGCATCGACGGCGCCACGCGCTGGCAGGCGATGCTGTACATCATCCTGCCGATCGCCTTGCCCGGCATCCTGTCGGCCGGCATCTTCGCCTTCACGCTGTCCTGGAACGAGTTCATCTACGCGCTGGTGTTCCTCTCCTCGCCCGAGCAGAAGACGGTGCCGGTGGGCGTGGTCTCGGAGCTGATCCGCGGCGACGTCTTCTTCTGGGGGCCGCTCATGGCCGGCGCGCTGATCGGCTCGGTTCCGGTCGCCATCGTCTATTCGTTCTTCGTCGAGCACTATGTCGCCGGAATGACCGGCAGCGTGAAGGGCTGACATGGCGCGCGTCCTCCTGAAGAACCTCAACAAGAAATACGACGACGTTCACGCCGTCAAGGACGTGAACCTCGAGATCCGCGACCGCGAGTTTGTGGTGCTGGTCGGGCCCTCGGGCTGCGGCAAGACCACGACGCTGCGCATGGTGGCCGGGCTCGAGGAGATTTCGTCGGGCGAGATCCAGATCGACGAGCAAAGGATCAACGAGCTCGCGCCCATGGACCGCGACATCGCCATGGTGTTCCAGAACTACGCCCTCTACCCGCACATGAGCGTGTACGACAACATGGCGTTCGGCCTCAGGATGCGCAAGTTCGAAACGGAGGAGATCGAGCGGCGCGTGAACCAGGCCGCCGAGATCCTCGGCATCCAGGGCTTGCTCGCGCGGCGGCCACGGCAGCTTTCCGGTGGCCAGCGCCAGCGCGTGGCCCTCGGGCGCGCCATCGTGCGCAACCCGCGGGTGTTCCTGTTCGACGAGCCGCTGTCGAACCTGGACGCGGCGCTGCGCGTGCAGATGCGCGTGGAGCTCAAGCGCTTGCACGAGCGCCTGGAAACCACCGCCATCTATGTCACGCACGACCAGGTCGAGGCGATGACCCTCGGCGACCGCGTGGTGGTGATGAAAGACGGGGTAGTGCAGCAGGTCGGCGAGCCGCTCGAGCTCTACGGCAGGCCTTTCAACCGGTTCGTGGCGGGCTTCATCGGCTCGCCGGCGATGAATTTCGCGGAAGTCGCGATCGCCGAGGCGAACGGCGTCCTGTGGGCCGACGCGCGCGGCCTGCGCGTCAAGGTGCCTCCGGCGCGGATCGAAACGCTGCGTCGCTACGCTGGCAGCCGGGTCATCCTGGGCGTGCGTCCGGAGGCGCTGCGCATGGCGAGCGCCGCCGATCCGGCCGAGTACGCCTTCGATTCGACCGCCGAGGTGGTGGAGCCGCTCGGCTCGGAAATCCTGCTCAACGTGCGCGCCGGCCCGCATGCCCTGGTCGCGCGGGTCGATCCCAGCACCCGGTTGAAGGTCCACGAGACCGTGCGCCTCGCGTTCGACCCGGAGCGCCTGCACTTCTTCGACACGGCGTCCGGCGCGGCGATTTAGAACACGATCACTCCCTTGCCGGTCGACTGGGTGTCGAACGTGCGGTAAGCCTCGTCGGCCTGCTCGAGCTTCCAGCGGTGCGTGAAGATGCGCTCGAGCGCAATGCGGTTGTCGACGATGAAGCGCGCGCACTCCGCCTGTCCCATTGCGCTGAAGGTCCACGAGCCGATCACGGTGAGCTGTTTGCGAAGCAGGTCGCGACTTACGTCCAGCGTCACCTCGCCGCCCTCGCCGACGAAGCAGACGGTTCCCCAGGTCTTCGCCGAGCGCACGGCCGCAACGCGGGCGGCAGCAATTCCGGTGCAGTCGAGCGCAAGGTCCACCCCTTCGCCGCGGGTCAGGTCCTTCAATGCCTTTTCAGAATCATCGGCATGAACGGCCACCTCGGCGCCGAACTGCTTCGCTAGCGCGAGGCGCTCGGGGTTGGTTTCCACCGCGATTACCCGAGCGCCCATCTTCGCTCCCAAAAGCGTAGCGCTCAGGCCGACCGGTCCCTGTCCAAACACGGCGAGCGTCGAGCCCCCGGTGAGCTGCATGCGCCGCAGCGCGCCATAAGCCGTGCCGGTGCCGCACGACACCGCGGCCCCCTCGACGAAGCTCAGCTCGTCGGGCAGCGGAACGAGAGTACGCGCGGGCACTTTGAGATATCCGGCATGGCCTCCGTTCGCGGTCACGCCATAGACGGTGATTCCAGCTCTGCATAGCTGCGACCAGCCGACGCGGCAGTGCCTGCACACGCCGCAGCCCGAGTAATGGTGATCCATGACGCGCTGGCCGATGGGCGCTTCGCGCTCCGGCACACCGGGGCCGCGCGCCGCGACCACGCCGCAGGGCTCGTGGCCTGCGATGAACGGCTCGGCGCCGCCACCGAGGCCGAGCGCTGCCTGTGCAGCGCCGGGCGGCGAGCGGTAGAACTTGAGATCGCTGCCGCACATGCCCGAGGCCTTCATCTCGATCACCACCTCGCCCGGTCCGGGCGTCGGATCGGGGAAATTGCGGATTTCGATCTTGCGATTGCCGAGAAAGACCGCTCCTCGCATCCTTCCTCCTAAGTGCACCGCTCGTAGCGCTCCTTGCACACGCGCAGCACCTCGTCGGGGTCGCGCTGCCACCAGTCGAGCTCGGAGAAGATCTCGACCTCGTGAAAGCCCGCGTAGCCCGCACCCTCGACCCAGCCGCGGATGCGCGGCAGGTCGATCACGCCGTCGCCCATCATGCCGCGGTCGTTCAGCAGGTCGCGCGTCGGCACCAGCCAGTCGCAGATGTGGTAGGCGAGGATGCGCTTGCCGGCTCGCCTGATCTGTTGCTCCAGCTTCGGATCCCACCAGACGTGGTAGACGTCCACCGCGACGCCAATTCCATCCTGGAGTAGTTCACAAAGATCCAAAGCCTGTTCCAGCGTATTGATGCACGCGCGCTCGGCCGCCTGCATGGGATGCAACGGCTCGATCGCCAGCGGCACGCCGGCCTTTCTTGCCTCCGGAAGGATGGTTGCAATGCCTTCTCTTGCCCTCTCGCGGGATGAAATCAAATCCTTCGATCCCTCGGCAAGGCCACCGACGACCAGCACCAGGCATTGCGCGCCGAGCGCATGCGCCTCCTCGATGGCGCGCCGGTTGTCGTCTCTCCAGTTCTTGGCAGTGAAGAAGCCGCCGCGGCACAGGCCGGTCACGGTCAGGCCATGCGAGTTGATGGATTTCACAGCTTCCTTCAAACCCATTTGCGCGACCTGGTCGCGCCAGGGCGAGATGCCGCGAATGCCGTGGCGCGCGCAGCCCTCGATCATCTGAGCGAGGTTCCATTGCTTCTTCACCGTCGCGGTGTTGAGCGAAAGCTTCACTTCAGCAGTTCGGGGGCGATCAGCTTGGGAAGGATCAGGGGAATCTCGGGCCAGATGATGATCGCCGCCAGCATCAGCAGCATCGGTATCAGCATGATCATGGTGTCCTTGAGCGCGAACTTGAGGGGCACCTTCGCCACCGCGCACGAGATCATCAGGCACAGCCCGTAGGGCGGCGTCACCAGGCCGAAGGCGAGCGAGACGATGCCGATGATGGCGAAGTGGATCGGATGCATGTGCACCGAATTGGCCAGCGGTTGCAGGATCGTGCCGACGATGATGATCGCCGGTATGGCATCGAGGAAACAGCCGACCACCAGGAACACGAAGGCGATGAAAAATCCGACGCCGGTAATTCCCATTCCCCAGCTGGTCACGTTCTCGAGCAACGCCTTCGGGATCTGGTAATAGGCGAGCAGCCACCCGAACGCGGACGCCGTGCCGACGCAGAACAGCGCTACTGACGCCAGCCTCCCGGTTTCCGCGAACGCGTGGTAGAGCTGCTTCAGGTCCATCTCGCGGTAGATGAAGATAGAGAGGAGGGCCGCGTAGATCACCGCGACCGCCGCCGATTCGGTGGCGGTGAACCAGCCGAGCAGGATGCCGCCTACGATGATGAACGGCGTGAACAGCGCAGGCAGCGACTCCCACGCGGAAACGAAGAATTCCTTCAGCGTGGCGCGCGGATAGACCGGGTAGTGGTAGATCTTGGCGTAAACGTGCACCGTCGCCATTTGCGCCGCGGCGATCAGCAGCCCCGGCAGAATGCCGGCGAGATACATCGCGCCGATCGAGGTCGAGATCACCCCGCCCCAGACGATCATCAGGATCGAGGGCGGGATGATCACCGCCAGAACGGCCGACACGGCGGTGATGGCGATCGAGAACGAAAGGCCATAGCCTTCCTTGACCTGCGCCTCGATGAAGATCTTCGACTGGCTTGCCGCGTCCGCGGTGGAGGAGCCCGAGATGCCGGCGAAAAACACCGACAGCAGGACGTTGATCTGCGCCAGCGCCCCGGGAAAGTTGCCCACCATGGTGCGCGACAGCCGCACCAGCCGGTCGGTAATGCCGCCGACATTCATCAGGTTGGCGGTGAGCAGGAAGAACGGCACCGCGAGCAGGATGAACGAGTTGTACGCCTTGAACGTCTCGTTGAAGAGCATCATCGGCGACAGGCGCGGCTCCGTGATCACCACCGGAAGGCACGCAAGCCCGAGCGCGAAGGCAACCGGCACGCGCGCCACCAGCAGCGCAAAGAACACGCCGAACAGCACGAGCGCGGCCA
>WNGI01017838.1_pt1 | contig 10632 bp, 7 predicted proteins | sample 5400621 | NCBI WGS metagenome assembly WNGI01 (sample SAMN13153374, study PRJNA577476) | soil metagenome | isolation source: 20 cm soil or saprolite under Garry oak tree replicate 1 | place: USA:California | collected 2016-06-15 | reverse complement strand
TCAGCAACGTCGCGCCAGGTGCGGCGCCGACATCAGGCGTCCAGGACAATTCGAAATCGCGTGCCGCGGGGACCATTCCGTCGGACAGCGTCACCTGATAGCGATTGGCAAGACGCTCGTCGACGTGGATCGCATGCGACGGGCTCGTCAGGCGCGCCAATGGAAAGCCAGCGGCCAGGTCGATCGTGATCGTGACGGGATTGATTGATCCCGCATCGGGGTGCGCAACGGGCGGCGTGATCCGATCGGCGTCGGGCACGACATCTGTCGGCAACGCGAAACCCGTCGCCGTCGTGCTTTGCGCGTCGGTCTCGGCGAGCGGCACTCCGGGAATGTAACGCGGCGTAATCGCCAGCGGAAAGCGCAATGCGAAGCTGCCTGCGTCGTAGTGCAGCGTTTGCTGATATTCGATGGCGATGACGATTTCTTCCGCCGGGCCGATGTGCGCAAGGGTCGTCGTGAAGAGATTAGGGCGCTCCTGCTCGACGAGCGTCGCCTTCTTTCCTTCCGACTTTGCCGCGTCGTACGTGCGCTTTGCTTCCTGCCGCTCCTTGATCTGGCCTTCGATAACGCGTTCGCCGATCTGCATGCTCAAGTGATCGACCGCGGCTTTTTCCGGCAACGGAAAAACGTAGACGCCTTCGCGCCAGTCCGGGCTCGGATTGACGAAGCGCTGCGTGACGCGGGCACGCGCCGTCATGCCCGAGACGTCGATGTGAACATCGGTGAAAAGAAGCGGCGCAGCGACCTTCGATTCGCCATCGAGCAGCAACAACGTGCCTTGCTGGACGTCCGCGGACGAGCCCGCCGCGTGCGCTTGCGTCGCGACGATGAAGACGACCAGCCCCAGCACGATGCTGACGAAGGCGCCCGTTGCAACACTTTCCAGCAACAGTCGGCCGAGATAACGCCATTCGGTTCCGATGCTCACGCTAACGTTGTCGATTCTTTGCCCGCCGTTCATGCCCGCGTCCTCGTTCGGTCTGACGACTTGCGTCGAAGGACCGGATTCAAGCCGGCGGTTTCGCTGTCCCGGAGCGGCGGTCGCCGGCGACGCCTCGCTCCGTCTCGCATGAAGCGCCCCGATCCAGGCAGCGATCGGCACGGAAACGGCGAAAGCAACGATGAATAATGGCAAAGTAGTGGCGCGAGCAGCGGGCGCGGGGCCCCACGAAGTGGGGATCGACCGCAAATGCGAGTCGCCACGGGAAGCCGACACGCCGAAGGTGGCATGCCGTGCAGGATCAATGAGGCCGAGGCGGCGCGAGCAGCGGGCGCGGGGCCCCACGAAGTGGGATCGACCGCAAATGCGAGTCGCCACGGGAGGCCGACCCGCCGAAGGTGACATGCCCTGCAGGATCCATGAGGCCGAGGCAGCGCGCGTAGCAGTCTGGCGCTGCGGTATAGTCGGCTCCGATCTTGAAGCCCGATACACGTGATCCGCCGTATTGCCCTCGTCGAGGATGAGCCCGCGCTGCGCGACAACGTCGCCGATGCGCTCCGCCGCCATGGTTACGAGGTCGCAACATACGGCGACCGGGGCGACGCGCTGAGCGCGTTTCGCACAAGGCTTCCCGACCTTGCGTTGATCGACATCGGACTCGCCGACGATATCGACGGCGGTTTTGCGCTGTGTCGGGAGTTGCGCGCGCTGTCGCCGACGCTGCCGATCATCTTCTTGTCCGCGCGCGATTCCGACTTCGACATCGTCGCGGGTTTGCGCCTGGGCGCTGACGATTACCTGACGAAAGACATCAGCCTGCCGCATCTGGCCGCGCGGATATCGGCGCTGTTCCGGCGGAGCGATCTGCTGCAGGCGCCGCCTTCAACCGAGGATGTTCTGCAGCGCGGGCCGTTGCGGCTCGACGTCAAGCGCTTCACGACCGACTGGAACGGCAAGCGCGTCGATTTGACGCTGACCGAATTCTGGATGGTGCACGCGCTCGCGCGCTTCCCGGGCCATGTGAAGGACCGCGACAGCCTGATGCGCGATGCAAGCATTGTCGTCGACGACAGCACGATCACGTCGCACATCAAGCGCATCCGGCGCAAATTTCAGGCGATCGATCCGTCGTTCGATCGCATCGATACTGCATACGGCATCGGTTACCGCTGGCAAGCGGACCCGGGTTGAGAACGATGCGAATCGCGCTCGGCATTCGTGCGCAACTGCTGCTGGTGCTGACGGTGTTTCTCGTGCTGCCATGGTTGGGCTACGAATATGTGCGCGAGCTCGAACGTTTCCTGCGCGAAGCACAGGAGCGCACGCTTGCCGGCACGGCGCAGGCGGTCGCCACCGCGCTGCACGATCGCCCGCGACTTTTTTCGACGCCGCCCGATCCGATTGCGTCCTTCGCCCACGATCGCGCGCAGGAGACCGGTGGCGAAGGTCCGTTGCCGCCGTCGGCGTCACCCGAAATCGCGCAAATCGTGCAGGGCTTGTCGCGGACGACGGCGCGCATCTGGGTCATCGACCGAAATGGTGTCGTGCTTGCGCGTGCGGGGTCGCTCAAGCGTCCGAGCTCCGATGACGAAAACCCGGAAACGAAAGCGCCGCGCCGCTTGGCGAGCATCGTGCAATCGCTCACGCATCCGCTTTACCAGCGGATTCTGACGCAGCCCACCGACGAATTCCATGACGATGCGATCACAGACGGATCGCCACGCGGGCGCGACGTCGAAGGTGCGCTGTCCGGCATTCTCGCCACGGATCGGCGTGCCACGTCGGACGGCCGCGCCGTCATCGTCTCGGCCGCGCATCCCATCTGGCTGGGCGATCAGGTGCGAGGGGTGGTGATCGTCGAGGAGACCGGCAACCGCATCCTGGCCGAGCGTAATCGCGCCTTCGAGCGTCTGTTCAACATCGTGCTGGCCGTGCTCCTCGTCGGTTCCGTTGCGCTGACGCTTTTCGCATCGCGTCTATCTGGCCGCATTCGACGCTTGCGCGACGATGCCGAGCAGGCGATCGACGCGCAAGGACGCGCGCGTCGAAGCCTTTCGAGCTCCGATGCCGGTGACGAGATCGGCGATCTGTCGCGGAGTTTCGCCAGTGTGCTTCAACGGCTCACCGATTACGCGAGCTATCAGGAAAAGATGGCGAGTCGGCTGTCTCACGAGCTGCGCACGCCGGTGGCGGTCGTGAGGAGTTCGCTCGAGAATTTGAAGGCGCAGCCGCTTCCGCAGGATTCACGCGTCTACATCGAGCGCGCACAGGGCGGACTGGACCGGCTGACGATGATCCTCGCGCACATGACCGAAGCGACGCGTCTCGAGCACGCGGTCAAGGATTCGCCGCGCGAACGCTTCGATGCTGCCAAAGTGCTGACCGGATGCGTCGACGGCTACCGCATCGCGTATCCGGAGACGAGCATTGCATTGACGCTGCCGGACGGCGAAGTGCCATTGAGCGGTGCCCCCGAGCTGTTCGCGCAGATGCTGGACAAGCTCGTCGCCAATGCCGTCGAATTTGCGACGCATGGAGCGATCCAGATTCGGCTCGCGCGCGATGAACGCGTCGCGCATCTCGTCGTCTCTAATGAAGGCCCGTTGCTGCCGGCTGAAATCTCAGATCGGCTGTTCGACTCGATGGTGTCGCTTCGTCCCGAACGCGCACGGACCGAGCCGCGCGTGCCGAGCGTGCCGAGCGTGCCGCATCTCGGACTTGGGCTCTACATCGTACGACTCGTCGCCGAATTTCACGGCGGCAGCGCGCGTGCGGCGAATCGGTCAGATGCATTGGGCGTCGACGTGACGGTGACGCTGCCCCTCGCGAGCTAGTGCTGTCGCTGTTTCCCGATCGGCGTCATCCCGAGCTCGCCGACCAAGAACGCGTAGATGTCGGATTCCTCCTCGATCCGTGTGGCGAGTGCTGTGCCGATTCCATGACCCGCGGTCGCTTCGGTGCGAAGCAGGACAGGGCGCGGCGACGATGTCGCAGCTTGCAGACGCGCCGCCATCTTGCGCGATTCGTAAGGCGCGACCCGCCCATCGTTGTCCCCTGCGGTCAGGAGCACCGCGGGATAAGCGGTGCCTTCCTTGACGTTGTTGTACGGCGAATACGCATACAGCGCGCGGAACTGGTCGGGATTCTTCACCGAACCGAACTCAGTGACGTTGAACGCGCCATTGGGTTGCTCCTCCCAGTGCAATGCGTCGTAAATGCCGACGGCGCTCACCACCGCGCGCACGAGCTCGGGATGCTGCGTCAACGTCGCACCCATCAGCAGACCGCCGTTGCTGCCACCTAGAATCGCCAGCTTGTCGGGACGCGTGTACTTGTGGTCGATCAGGAACTGCGCGCAGGCGGCGAAGTCGTCGAACACGTTCTGCTTCTTGGTCAGGTTACCGGCAAGGTGCCACGGCTCGCCGAATTCGCCGCCGCCGCGGATGTTCGCGACGGCGTACACGCCGCCCCAATCGAGCCATAAGCGGCGCAACGGCGAAAAATACGGCCCCATGCTGATGCCGTAACCCCCGTAGCCGTAGAGCAGCACAGGATGCGTGCCGTCGAGCGCGATGCCTTTGCGATGGATGATGTTGATCGGCACGCGCGTGCCGTCTTTCGAGACGGCGAAATCGCGCACGACAATCGCGTCGTCGAAGTCGAAGTCGTAGCGGCCGTCGAGTTGCGTGCGAACCAGACGATTGCGGCGCGCTTCATAGCGTGAAATCGTTCGCGGTTGCACATAGCTCATCGTGCGCACGAGAACATCGTCGCCCGCGAGACGCTCGGCGATCTCGATATCGGACACCGGTGCCACGGGAACCTCGCCTTGCGCCTTGCCTTCGAGTGAGAAGATCCGTACCGTCGAAGGTCCGCCGTTGCGATACGTGACATAGAGACGCGTTCGCGTCGCCACGACACTTTCCGCCACGATCGTGCTTTCGGGAACGATCACGCGCGCACCAGCAAGCGACGGCTTGGCGAGCGGAATTGCGATAATGCGGCCGAGCAGCGTGTCCTTGATGGTCATTGCGTAAAGATTGCCGTCTTCACCGAATGTGGCTTGCTTGACGCCATCGGTGAAGCCGGCCACGGTCGACCACCGACCGTCAGGTGCTCGCAGGTAGAACGCAACCTCGCCGCCGTCGCCGTTACGCACGATCGCGAGCAGATGGCGCCCGTCACGGCTTCCTTCGAGCACAGTCTCAGCGATGCGCGGAAATTCCTTGCCGATCACGTAGCGGTCGTTGGTGCGCGGCGCGCCGAGCGTGTGAAACCAAACTTGCTGATAGAAACGGCGATCGTCTGGAGGACGTTCGTCGCCTTGCGGATAACGCGTGTACCAGAAGCCGCGACCGTCCTTCGCCCATTCAACACTGCCGCCGGCTGTCGGATACTGCACGCCTGGAATCGTGTCGGCCAAGCGCTTGCCCGTCGCGACCTCGTAGACGTACGCCGTCCCTTCTTCGCTGCCGTTCTGCGACAGCGAGACGATAACGAAACGGCCGTCGTACGAGGGACGATAAAAATCGATCGTCGTGCGCCCGCGCGGATCGAGCGTCAACGGATCGAGAATGATCCGTTCACTTTCGAGCGTGCCGGTGGGCTTTAATACAACGAGAGAGGGCTGATTGCGCGGCGGCTGCCGCTTCATTGCGAAGAGCTGCTTGCGAAATTGAAAGTCGTAATGCTGCACGGGTTCAGAGTGCAGCAATTCCGAGACGCGCTTCGCGATCGCCGGCCGTTGCGGAATCGCGTCAAGATATCGGCGGGTGAGCACGTTCTGCGCGACGGACCATTGCTTGACGTCCACAGCGCCGTCGTTTTCGAGCCAGCGATACGGATCGACGACGGTAACGCCGTGATAAGTCTCCGGCACCGGATTCTTCGGCGTCTCCGGATACTGGAGCGAATCGGCGTGCGCAAATGCTGCAAGCATAGTAGTGAACCACAGCGTCGGCGGATAGATCTTCGTCTTGGCGATCATTGGCTTTGCGTGTCGACGAAACGGCGATTGTAACTGCAACGGCGACGCCGATCGGAGATAATGACGAGCCGCGAGCCTCTCCATTCGCACGATTTCCCAATGAATTACGCTCCGATCGTTCATCATCCGGCGCTCGCCTGCGCGGTGCTGTTGTCGTGCTCGAATCTCTTCATGACGTTCGCGTGGTACGGCCATTTGAAGAATCTGCAGGACAAGCCGTGGTGGATCGCGGCGCTCGTGTCCTGGGGAATCGCGCTTGCCGAATATCTGCTGCAGGTGCCCGCCAACCGCATCGGCTACACCGCGTTGTCGCTGGGCGAGCTCAAGATCATGCAGGAAGTGATCACGCTCGCCGTGTTCGTGCCGTTCGCCGTCGTCTACATGGGACAGCCGCTGAAGCTCGATTACTTGTGGGCCGGACTCTGTCTACTGGGGGCCGTCTATTTCATGTTTCGCTCCTGAATGCAAAACGGAGAGACATGAGTGCCGTAAGCATGGGAGGCCTCTCCCGATCTGACACGAGAACTTGCGCTCAATCCGGCATCGCTCGGCTTGCTGACCGGCGCCTATCTGCTTGCATTCGCACTGATGCAGATTCCCGCAGGCATGCTGCTCGACCGCTTTGGTCCGCGCCGCGTCGAGCCGGTGTTGTTGGGCGTTGGGGCGATCGGCGCGATCGCATTCGGCCTCGCCGACACGCTGCCGGGCCTTGTCGTGGCGCGCGCGTTGATCGGCGCGGGTGTTTGCGTTTGCCTGATGGCGCCGCTGAAGGCGATCGCCATGTGGTATCCGCCGGAGCGGCAAGCATCGCTCGCAGGCTGGATGATGGTGGCCGGCGGATTCGGCGCGCTCGCTGCGACTGCGCCGCTCGAGGCAGCGTTGCACGTCACGACGTGGCGGACGATTTTCATCGTGCTCGGCGCAGTTACGCTGATTGTCGCGCTGGGCATCGCCTGGCGCGTTCCCGATATTCAACGTCCGCCGCATCCCCCGGGATTCGCGTCGCAATGGCTCGGCGTGCGACAAATCTTCGCCAATCCACGCTTCTGGTGGATCGCGCCGCTGGCAGGATTCGGCATGGGTTCGTTCATGGCGATACAAGGCTTATGGGCAGTGCCGTGGATGATCGACGTCGATGGGATGACGCGCGCGGACGCCGCCGACCGTCTGCTCGTGCTCGGCGTCGTCATCATGCTGGGTTATCTAGGTCTTGGCATGTTCTCATCGCGGCTCGCGAAGCGCGGCATCACGCCACGACATCTCTTCGCCGCGGGATTTGCAACGCACACCGTTGCGCTTGCGGCGATACTCGCTGCGATTCCGGGCAGCTATGCCTGGTGGTCGCTCTACGGAATGGGCGCGGCGGTCAACGTGCTGGCGTTTAATGTGCTGAGCGCCGGCTTTGCGAAGGAGTTCGTGGCGCGCGCGAACACTGCGCTCAACTTGCTGATGTTCACCGGCAGCTTCGTGACGCAATGGGGGATCGGCGTTATCGCGGAAGCGTCGCGCGCGCGCCTGGGATTCGATAATGCCGGCGGCTTGAAACTCGCGTTTGCCGTCGTGCTCGCGCTCGACGCACTGACGCTCGTTTGGTTTGCGTACGGGTGGCGGCGTCACGGCCGTCTAGCGCCGGCAACCGCTGCGGCCTGACATCGGTTATTCCTGACATGCATCTGCATATCCTCGGCATCTGCGGCACATTCATGGGCGGAATCGCAGCCATCGCGCAGGCAGCCGGCCATCGCGTAACGGGGTGCGACGCGAATGTCTACCCGCCGATGTCGTCGCAGTTGCAAGCGTCGGGAATCGGACTTACCGAAGGATTCGAGCCCGAGCAATTACAAGGGATCGCGCGCGATGCCGATGTGTTCGTCGTCGGCAATGTCGTATCGCGCGGCAATCCGCTGATGGAGGCCATTCTGAACGCCGGACGTTCGTATATCTCCGGCCCGCAATGGCTCTACGAAAACGTGCTGCGCGATTTCTGGGTGCTCGCAGTTGCCGGTACGCACGGCAAGACGACAACCGCGGCGATGCTGGCGTGGATCCTCGAGCGCTCCGGACTCGATCCTGCGTTTGTCATCGGCGGTGTTCCGCTGGATTTCGGTGTGTCGGCACGACGCACGCGCTCGCAATTTTTTGTGATCGAAGCCGACGAATACGATACGGCGTTTTTCGACAAGCGATCCAAGTTCGTCCATTACCGTCCGCGCACCGCCATTCTCAATAATCTGGAATTCGACCATGCGGACATCTTTCCTGATCTTGCCGCGATCGAAACGCAATTTCATCATCTGGTGCGCACCGTTCCGTCGAACGGCCGACTGATCGTCAACGGTGACGAGACGAGTCTCGGTCGCGTGCTGGCGCGCGGTTGCTGGAGCGAAGTCGAACGCTTCGGCTTCGCTCTACTCCCAGGAACCGGACAGGATTGGACGATCGCTGTCGACGGATCGATCTTGCTTGGCGGCGCGGCGCAGGGAACGCTGACGTTTGGCGAGCGCGGGCGCCACAATCAGTTGAACGCGCTCGCCGCCATCGCGGCGGCACGACATGTCGGCGTCTCTGTCGCGCAAAGCCTCGCGGCGTTGGCGTCGTTTCGCGGCGTGCGCAGGCGGCTCGAAACGCGCGGCACCGTTCGCGGAATTACCGTCTACGACGACTTTGCCCATCACCCGACAGCCATCGCGACGACGATCGATGGTCTTCGGCGGGCCGTGGGCAAGGCACGCATTCTTGCGGTGATCGAACCTCGCTCCAACACGATGAAGCTCGGGACGATGAAGGCGGCGCTCCCGGAAAGCCTGCGCGATGCCGATCGCGTTTATTGTTATGCGGCCAATCTCGGCTGGGACGTCGCGTCGGCGCTGTCGCCGATTGAAGGCAAGGCCGAGGTCCATACCGATCTCGGCGCGTTGATCGAATCGATCGCACGCGCTGCGCGGTCCGGCGATCACGTGCTCGTCATGAGCAACGGCGGCTTCGGCGGTGTTCACGACAAGCTGCTCGCGCGGCTCGCCACATGAGCGAGCGAATCATGTCGCGCTACTAAACTCTCGATCGATCGGTCGTATACGGCCGACATACGTGTTGCATCACGTCTATGCCCGGCGGCGCTCTCGCGGTATCCTTTTGACATGATTGCAAACATTCCATCCGGGCGCTTGACCGAGCTTCACGCGCCGGCATCCGACGCGGCGGAAGAGCTGATCAGCCGCGAACGCACATTCGGCGCGCGCAATTACGATCCGTTGCCCGTCGTACTGGCACGCGGCGAGGGCAGTTTCGTCTTCGACGTCGACGGTCGACGTTATCTCGATCTGATGAGCGCGTATTCGGCGGTGAGCTTCGGCCACGCGCACCCGAAGATCGTTGGCGCGTTGATCGAGCAGGCGCAAAAGCTCGGCGTCACGTCGCGTGCCTATTTCAATAATCGACTGCCGCCCTTGTTCGAGCGGCTTGCGCAGCTGACGAGTCTCGATCGTGTGCTGCCGGCGAACGGCGGTGCGGAGGCGGTCGAGACGGCGATCAAGGCCGCGCGCAAGTGGGGCTACAAGATCAAAGGCATTCCCGACGGCCATGCCGAAATCATCGCCTGCCGCAATAATTTTCACGGCCGCACGATCACGATAACCGGTCTTTCGACCGAGCCGCAGTATCGTGACGGCTTCGGTCCTTTTCCACCCGGGCTCTTGACGATTCCGTATGGCGACGCCGACGCACTGGCGCGCACGATCACGTCCAACACGGCGGCGTTTCTGGTCGAGCCCGTGCAAGGCGAAGGCGGCATGATCGTGCCGCCGCCGGGGTATCTGGCGCGATGCGCGCAGATCTGTCGCGAGCATCACGTGCTGTTGATCTGCGATGAAATCCAGACCGGTCTTGGCCGCATCGGCAAATTTTTGGGCTGCGAGCACGAAGGCGTGATGCCCGACGGAGTCATTCTCGGCAAAGCGCTGGGCGGCGGGTTGCTGCCCGTTTCGGCGTTCATCGCGACCGATGACGTGATGCAAGTCTTTCATCCGAACGACCACGGCAATACGTTCGGCGGCAATCCGCTGGCCGCTGCCGTGGCGATGGCAGCGCTCGATGTTTTATTCGAGGAGAAATTGATCGAACGCTCGGCCGAGCTCGGCGCATGGCTTCTCTCCGATCTTCAGGATCTGCGCGGGTCGATCGTGACCGACGTTCGCGGCCGCGGCTTGTTCGTCGGCATCGAGATCGACGCGAAGCGTGCAACCGCACGCCATGTCGTCGATCGATTGCTCGCCCGCGGCATTCTGTCAAAAGACACGCACGGCACCGTGGTCCGTATCGCTCCGCCGCTCAACATTCCCCGCGATGATCTCGAGTGGGCCGCGGGCGAGATCCGGACCGTCATCCGCGAGCTCGAGCGCGAGAAAAAGCGCGCGGCATAGTTAGGGCCCCCACGCTTGCGGCTTCGCCGCTGCGCTGCCCCCCGAGGGGGAGCAATTCGCGCCTTGGGACGGCCCTGCGGCGCGAATGGCGCACCTTCGCCTGCGAGCCTCTATACTTTCCGTATGCCCGTCAGCGCACCGTCCGATCAACTCGTCGTCGCGATCAGCTCGCGCGCTCTGTTCGATTTCGAAGAAGAGAACGCTGTCTTCGAGAGCGCCGACGATCACGCCTACATGCGGTTGCAGTACGACCGGCTGGACGAGCCCGCCAAGCCGGGCGTCGC
>WNGI01009825.1_pt1 | contig 10632 bp, 7 predicted proteins | sample 5400621 | NCBI WGS metagenome assembly WNGI01 (sample SAMN13153374, study PRJNA577476) | soil metagenome | isolation source: 20 cm soil or saprolite under Garry oak tree replicate 1 | place: USA:California | collected 2016-06-15 | reverse complement strand
CCGTTCGAGCCGAGGCGCGGCGGGGCGGAGACGATGTATCCCGAATACATCGCGAGGATGCGCACGTTCAAACGTCCGGCTGGACGCGTGCCGGGAGCGACGGAAAGCGAGCGGTGAATGGTATATAAGGTGTCGCGATGAGCCGCCTTCGCGCTGCGCGCTTCGGCGCCCAAGGTCTTGCCTGTGTGTTCACGGTGATGCTGACCGTCGTGTGGCCGACCTTGGTCGGCCCAAGCGACAGCGTGTTCGGCCAGGCGTCGTTCAACACCACGCTTCAGACGACCGATTTCAGCGGCGAGTGGACGGAGATTCCGCACGAGATCGGCTTCACGGCGGAGCTCTACGACTACTCGGGGCTGCCGGTGAACGCCGCCGGCCGGATGCGCTACGACACCGGCGACATCTCGGAGTGGTCGATTCCCGAGTTCGTATGCCGTCCGCATCCGGGCCGCCTGAGTGGGCGCCGCATACGTGGGCCGGCTTCTCGACGGGGAAGTACGACGGCAACACGCTCGTCATCACGACCACGCATCTGAAGGAGAGCTACATCCGCGCGAACACGGCGGTCTTCAGCGAGAAGGCGACCGTCACCGAGTGGCTCACGCTCGACGGCGACATCATGACGGTGACGACCTACCTCGACGATCCCGTCTACATGGAGGAGCCGCACCTGCAGTCGATCAGCTTCCGCCGCAACCTGCATCAGGAGCTGCCGTTCTTCCCGTGCACGATTGGCGTCGAGAACGTCGCGGAAGGCTTCCCGCACTTCCTGCCCGGCAAGAACCCCTATATCGCGGACGCGGCGAAGAAGCTCGGGCTGCCGCTGGAGGCGATCAAAGGGGGCAAGGCAACGATCTATCCCGAGTACCGCGCGCGTTTGAAGGAGTTGATGAAGTGAGGCATTCCTTGTGTGCCGCACTGCTCCTGCTTCCGGCCGCGCTCGTCGCGCAGAACGCGGAGCTGCACGTGATGCCGATCCGCGGCAACGTCTTCATGATCGTCGGCGCCGGCAGCAACGTCACCGTGTCCGCCGGCGTCGATGGCGTGCTCGTCGTCGATGCCGGCACCGCCGCGATGGCCGACAAGACGCTGGCGATGATCAACGAGATCGACCGCGCGACGTCCGAGCCGGCGCGCCTGACAACCTGCGTCGGTCCTACGTGCTATCAGCCGGGAAGCCCCGGACCGTTCACCTCGTTCGGCTGGGCGGGGCCGCAATACAACGCGGTCATCGCGTCGCCGAAGCCGCCGAAGCCGATTCGCTGGATCCTGCAGACGACGGTCGATCCGGAACACACCGGCGGCACCGCGAAGCTCTCGCTCGCGGGCAAGACGTACAACGGTGGAGAAGCGGGACGCCTGATCGGCGATATCACGCCGGCGACGGTGGTCGGCCACGAGAACATCCTGAAGCGGATGACGCTGACGAAGTTCCCCGAGGCGTCGTGGCCGACGGAGACGTACTACATCCCGACCTACAAGATGAGCCAGTACATCAACGGCGAAGGCATCCAGATGTATTACATGCCGAACGCCATCGACGACACCGACAGCATCGTCTACTTCCGCTATTCGGATGTCATCAGCGCGGGCGACATCTACACGCCGGGCCGTTATCCGATGATCGATACCGCCAGGGGCGGCACCGTGCAGGGCGAGATCGATGCGCTGAACAGGATCATCGACATCGCGTTTCCCGAGTACCGGCATCAGGGCGGCACGATGATCGTGGCCGGCCACGGCCGCCTGGGCGACACCGCCGACGTCGCCATCTACCGCAACATGGTGGTCGTCATTCGCGATCGCATCCTCGATCTGAAGAAGCAGGACATGCGTAGAGTCATCGTTGTCGTGACGCTGTTGTGTGCTGCGCCCTCGTACGCGCACCATTCGCAGGCGGCGCAGTACGACACGACGAAGGAAGTGAAGATCGAAGGCATGCTGGTCCAGTTCCAGTTCCGCAACCCGCACACCTTCATTCAGATCGAGGCGCCGGACGAGAGCGGCAAGGTCGTGCGGTGGTCGATCGAATGGGGCGGCGTCGGCCAGTTGGACGGCCAGGGTGTCACGCGCACGACGTTGAAGTACGGCGATCCCGTCATCATCACCGCGAACCCGTCGCGCACGCCGAACGATCACAAGCTGCACATGCTGACGCTCAAGCGCACGTCCGATGGATTCGGCTGGGGCACCCGTCCCGGCGAGGTGATCGCGCTCGAGCCATGACCGCGACGCGGATCCTGGTCGTCGCGGTCGCGGCGCTCGTCGTCTGGGCGGGTGAGGCGGGTAGGGCGGGTGGGGAGCCGCAGCGCGGAGGCGGAGCCCGCGGTCAGGCGCCGCCGACGCCGAAAGCTGATTCCGCGATCGACATCACAGGCTCGTGGACGGCAGTGATCACCGAGGACTGGGCGCTGCGGATGGTGACGCCGAAGAAAGGCGACTACACGCGGGTGCCGATGACGCCGGCCGCGCGGCAGATCGCGGATGCATGGGATCCGGCCAGGGATGAAGCGGCAGGAGAGCAGTGCCGCGGCTACGGCGCGCCGAGCGTGATGCGGCTGCCCGGGCGACTGCGAATCAGCTGGGTGGACGATCAGACATTGAAGATGGAGGTCGAGGCCGGCAACCAGACGCGCATGTTTCATTTCGATCTGCCGGGTCCGAAAGGACCCGGCCTACCCGAGCCAAGACCCGGCGCACCCGAGCCAGGTTGGCAGGGATATTCGAGTGCGCAGTGGCAGTACACCGTCAACCCGCCGCGGAGCGGAGAGCTGAAGGTCGTGACGAGCCGGCTCCGTGCTGGATATCTTCGAAAAAACGGCGTGCCCTACAGCGCGAACACGTCGATGACCGAGTACTACCACCGCATGACGGCGCCGAATGGCGACGTCTGGCTGACGGTGGTCGCGGAGATCGTCGATCCCGAAAACCTCCGCGAGCCCTTCGTGCAAAGCACGCATTTCAAGAGACTCGCCCCGAACGCCACGTTCAGACCGGAGGCGTGCGAGGCTCGATAACAAATCCCAAATCCCAAATCCCAAGATCCAAATCCCAATGGAATTCCCTGCCGCAACGCCATTCTTCTGGTCGCTCGCGTCAGGGTTTGTGTGGATCGGCGTGGCAACTGCCATCGCCTACGCTGTCTCGCCGATTCACAGCGCGCCGCTCGATGCGGCGAAGACCTTCGCCGGAGGGATCATCGCTGCTCCAGTCATAGGTCTACTGGTCGGACACATCGCGCGACGATTCTCGTACTTGAGTCGCCCCCAGCGTTTCGGGATGGCCTTGGCCGATCTGTACTTGGCAACCTATCTCTTCATGGTGGCCAGCGGCATCGGACAGGTCGTAAGAGGCTGGCTCGCGCGAGGCTACGTCGAAACCCTGCAACGACAACTGGTGGTCGATCCTTTCCTCGGAACAATATTCGGCCTGACGTACACCGGCCTTGTTGTCGTCCTGCTCCCACTCTCGTACTTCAATCACGTTTTGATCGCCAAGGCCTGGACCCGCGCCGCTGGACTGAGCGACCGCCAAACCGGCTGAACGGCAACTGGCGCTGCGACCGGCTTGCGGCAAAGCCGCCAAATCCCAAATTCCGAATCCCCAGATTGGGATTTGGGATTTGGGATTTGGGTTTTGGGATTTCCCTACTGGCCGCCTGCACCGGTAGTGTGCGGCGGCACCGGGTACTGCCGCATCCCGTGAAATTCGTTGTTGTACATCGTCGTGTAGCGGATCCCCTTGCCGTCCTTGTCCACCCACGAGAACGAGGTCTGGAACAACGTTGCCGGCGCAGCGTTCTTCGGCACCGTCGCTTCGGCGATAAACAGCTTCATCTCATGCATCGCCACGTAGGCGTAGGTGCGTGAACCATCCACGGTGTTGGTGAGCTGGATCTCGTTGCCCTCGACCATGTCGTGCTGGCTCCACGTCAGGTCGGTCAGCTTCACGTTGTCGCGCTGAATGAGCTGCTTGGTGGCGTACTCCGTCGCCTCGCGCACGTCGTGCATCCAGAGTCCCGGTCCGCTGAGAGCGGTGCCTCTGCAGAGCGGCGCGCCCGCCGGGCACGTCTTCACACGATCTTTTCCCATCTGCTCGATGCCGCTGTAGTCGATGACCGTCACCGCGTAGTGCTCCTTGCCCCTGTCCACGGTGTAGACGCGGCCCGGCAGCTTGAAATTCTGCTGCGACGTGAACGTGATCTCTTTGACGGTTGGCGGCGCGGGGAAATAAATCTTGAAGCCGTCCTGCGTGTTGACGTACTCGTCCGTCTCCTGGGCGGACGCAAGACCGGAGGCCGAGAGGACCAAGGCGAGAACACAGGTCACGGTGCGCATGACACCCTCCTCCGTTACATGAGCGGGATACGTTGTATCATCTGCCGCTCTTCGAACCAAGCGGTCCCCGTCAGGAGGTCAGTATGAGCCGTATCCTGTGGGCGTTCGCGATCCTCCTCATTCCAGTTTTCGCATCCGCACAAGAAGCGACGGTGACGGGCACTGTTGTCGATCAGACCGGCGGCGTCCTGCCCGGTGTCACCATCACGGCACTGCACGAAGCGACGGGTAACACGTTCGTCGCCGTCACCGATGAACGCGGCGTGTTTCGACTGCCGGTGCGCGTCGGCACCTACCGCGTGGTCATGGAGCTGCAGGGATTTGCGAACGTCGCGGAACGGTTCGAGGCGCTCGTCGGCCAGACGCTCACGCTCAACGCGCAGATGCGGCCGTCGAGCGTGCAGGAGTCGGTGACGGTAACCGGTGAAGCGCCACTGATCCAGACGACCTCGTCAACGCTCGCGGGCAACATCGATCCGCGGCAGACGAAGGATCTGCCGGTGAACGGCGGCAACTGGCTCGACCTGTCGCTGCTCGCTCCCGGCAATCGGTCGAACGGCGCGGACACGAACACGCCGACCGCGCGCAATCGCTTTGACTATCAGCTGAACATCGACGGCCAGCAGGTGACCAACAACGGACGCGCCGGCGCGCAGAACCCGCGCGTGTCGCAGGAGGCGGTGGGCGAGTTCCAGTTCGTCGCCAGCCGGTGGGATGCGTCGCAGGGACGATCGAACGGCGTGCTCGTCAACGCGGTCACCAAGTCCGGCACCAATACGAACACTGGAAGCTTCTCGGTCAGCTTCCGCAACGCGCGCTTCAACGCCCCCGACTTCGTCCAGGACCGCGTGCTGCCGTACTCCAACCAGCGCTTCAACGGCACCTACGGCGGGCCGATCAGAAAGGATCGCGCGCACTATTTCGTGTACTACGAACGCGAGCGCGAGCCGTCCACCATCACGTTCAACAGCCCCTACCCGGCGTTCAACATCGATCAGAAGCGCGACGTGCTCGACTGGAACGGCGGCACGCGCCTCGACTTCCAGATGGGCGCGCAGCAACACCTGATGATTCGCGCCACGAAATGGATCCGCGCCGACCCGGCGTATGCGGGCCTCAACGGCGCCACGAGTCATCCCTCGGCGCAGGGCTACTCGTCGGCAAACTCCGACACGCTGTTCGCGACCTTCTCGAAAGTGATCGGCAACCGCGGCCTCAACGAGCTGAAGGCGGGCTTCACCGGCGCCGTCGAGCGCAACAAGAGCGTCGTGGACTGGGCGCATCACCCGCAGGCGGGCGTCGCGGGCGTGACCAACGGCGCGCCGCGCATCAACTTCAACGGCTACAGCTTCGGCAACAACAACACGAACTGGCCGCAGACGCTCGGCCAGCAGGTGGTGTCGCTGCGCGAGGACTTCACCTACTCGTTCAACGGCGCCGGCCGCCACGACGTGCGCGTGGGCGGCGAGTACCTGAACACGTTCTTCTATCTCTACAACTGCCGTCCGTGCGTCGGCATCTACGACGCCTCGACGTCGCGTCCGCCGGCGAACATCCAGCAGTTGATGCCCGTGTGGAACGACCCGGACACGTGGAACCTGAACGCGCTCAATCCGTTCATCCGCTCGTATCAGATCGGCATCGGCGAGTTCGGGGGGCAGGCGCGGCGCAACACCGTCGGCTCGTGGATCCAGGATGACTGGCAGACGACGCGGCGGCTGACGCTGAACCTCGGCCTCCGCTACGACCTGCAGCCGAACTCGTTCGCGAACTTCGTCGAGGTGTATCCGATTCTCAAAGGGGGACGGGCGAACGAGACGACCGACTTCGGCCCGCGCGCCGGGTTCGCCTACACGCTGAACGATCGCACCGTCATCCGCGGCGGCGCCGGCCGCTACTACGGCCAGGTGATCGACAACCTCACGTCGTTCACGCTCTCGGCGGCGACGACCTTCGTCGCGCAGGTGTTCAACGACGGCCGCGCGGACTTCGCAACCAATCCGTTCAACGGACCGCTGCCGACACTCGACGCGCTGCGCAGGTCCGGCATCGATCAGAGCACCGGCTCGGCGATCGCGTCGCCGTACATGCAGATGCCGTACAGCTGGACGTCCTCGGTCGGCTTCCAGCGGCAGATCGGCAGCACGATGGCGCTGACCTCCGACTTCAACTTCAACGGCGCGCGCCACGAGCGGCTCACGCTGAACAACCTGAATCTCACCTACAACCCCTCGACCGGCCTGAACTATCCGTTCACCGACGTCTCCCGCCGGCCGATTCCCGGCTGGGCGCTGACACAGGTGTCGGTGAACACCGGACGCTCGAACTATCGTGGCCTCGAGAGCGCGTTCACCAAGCGGATGGCGAATCGCTACCAGTACTCGGTGACCTACACGCTGGCGGGGTTGTGGGACGACGATCCGCAGCCCTACGCGGTGGACTGCACGAAGGAGACGGTGGAGTCGTGGTGCACGATGGGGCCGCTGCCGTTCACGGTGGCGGAGGATCTCGGCGGCGGGTACGGGCTCGCGACCTCCGATCAGCGCCATCGCGCGGTCTTCAACGGCATCGTCGAACTGCCGCAGGGCTTCCTCGTCAGCGGTCTGTACTTCTATGGATCGGGTGCGCGCTTCTCGCCGACGTCAGGCGGCGATCGGCGCGGCATCGGCACGGCGACCGGCAGCCGCCTGCGCGCCGACGGCACGCTCGTGGCGCGCAACAGCTTCGTCGGCGAACCGATTCATCGCGTGGATCTGCGCATCTCGAAGACGTTCCCGATCGTGGGGCGGACGAAGATCGAGGGATTCGTCGATTCGTTCAACCTGTTCAACCACGAGAACTACAACTCGTACACGGTCGTTGAAACGAGCCCGCTGTACGGCAAAGGATCTGACGGAAGCCTCGCACGGCGTCTCCAGCTCGGCTTCCGGGTGACGTTTTAGTCAGCTGGCAGCTGGCAGCTGGCAGTTGGCAGCGGGCAGTAGCTGGCACCCCGAACTGCCCGCCACTGCCGGCTGCCTACTGCCTACTGCCGGCTGCCTGCTGCCAGCTATCGCGTCGCCGTAGCCGTGCCCTTGATCAGAATCTTCTGCACGCGCCAGTTGTTCATGTCCGCGACGTAGACCGTGTTCTCGTTCGGGCACGCGAGACCGTGAGGCCAGTTGAACTGGCCCATCTCGTGTCCCGAGATGCCGAGCATGCCGAGGATCTTTCCGTCGAGCGACATCTTGTAGAGCCGTCCCGGCTCGGAATCCACGACGAACAGATACTGCGTTGGCGTCGCCGTGATGCAGAGCGCCCACGGTGCGCTCTCGTCAGGCGCATTCGCCGCCACCGGGGCGAGCGTCGGATGGTGCTTCTTGTCGTACGGCGCGTTCAGGAACAGGAAGTACTTGAAGTTGCCATCGGTGTCGAATACCTGGATGCGGCGGTTGCCGCGGTCGCCGACGTAGACGTTGTTGTTGCGATCGATCTGGATGTTGTGCGGGTTGTTGATGCTGCCCGGGTTCTCGTTGGCGTGATCGCCGCCGCGCCCGAACTGCCCCCACGACTTGATCCAGTTGCCGTTCTTGTCGAACTTCGCGATGCGCGAGTTCACGTAGCCGTCGCTGACGTAGATGTTGTCACTGCTGTCCCACGCCACGTCGGTCGCGCCGTTGAATGTCCCTTCACCCGCGCGCGCGTCCGCCTGCGTCGGCCGCTCGTAGCGCCAGCTGTCGTAGCCTTCAGGCCTGCGTCCGAGATTCAGCACGACGCGCCACGCGGGACCGGGCGTGAACTTCATCGTGGAGTTCGTCCCTTTGTCGACGACCCACAGGTTGTCGTACTTGTCGAAGCGCACGGAATGCGCGTAGCCGAGGCCGTAGACGCCCTTGCCGATCTCACCGATGTACTTGCCGGTGGAATCGAACTCCAGCAGGTTCGTCGTCGCGTTGCCGAAGAGCGGACCCGACGTCGCGGTGCCCGGGTGGTTCAGCACGACGACCGTCCCTTTCGAGTTGACCGCGACGCTCAGCACCTCGCCGAAGTTCATTCCCGCGGGCAGCTTGAGCGGGTCGGGGACCGACTCGAATTGCAGGATCGGCGCCCTGCTGTTGTCGACGGCAGGCCGCTGTTGCGCGTGGAGCGTCGTGGCGGCGGCCGCAGCAACCGCACAGGCAATCAGATAAGTACGTCGCACGGAACCCTCCTTAGAAATTGACCTGGACGCCGAATTTCACGAGGCGCGGTGCCAGAACCGTCTGCGCGTTTTTCCACTGCGGTCCGTAGCGCGTATTCAGCGCCAGCACGGAACCGGCATTCAAGACGTTGAACGCGTCGAGCGCCGGCTGCACGCTGGCGCGCCCGGCGCGGAAGGTACGGGTGAGCCGCACGTCGAGCTGATTGTTGCGCCCTTCGCTGAAGAAGCTGTTTGGCTGAATCAGCTCGATCGTCGTGGTGCTGGTGCAGGTGGGACGTCCCGCGCACGCGCCCACATTGCGGCCGAGCGACGGCAGAATCTCCGCGTTGGTCGCGACGTAGCTGGCCGTCGTCGGAATCGGCGGCAGGTTCTGCCAGTTCGCGCTCACCTGGAAATAGTAGGGGAGCGGATAGATGAGCGACATCTTGATCTGCGTGCCCGCCGACCATGGCGGCGCGATGTGGCACTGGTAATTGCCGGACTCGCGCGTGGTGCCGTTGAAACCGGCGAAACCGGTGCCCGGCGAGTCGACCGCGAAGCAGTAGTCCGTAATCTCCGCTCCGGTGCTGAGGCCGCCAGAGAGCATGATGCCGCGGCGCATGCGCGCGTTCACCGTCACGTCCACGCCGTTGAAGACGTCTCTCGGGTTGCCGAACTTCGACGCGCGCACGACCTGATTCTGCACCTGGCCGAACTTCTCCGGCTTGATGTCGTAGAGGCCGCAGATGCGCTGGCCGCTGTTCGGCAGCCCCGCGTTGGCCGGCGCCGCGATGCAGAACGTATCGTAGTCCTGCGGGCCGACGGCCAGATTGTCGGTCACGGTGAAGTTGCCGAACCACGTGCGGTAGTAGCCGAGGTTCACCGCGAAGCCGGGCGCCAGCTCGTGCTGCAGGGAGACCAGGCCCTGCCAGCTGTAGCCGCGCGTGCCCCATCCGTGGATGACGTCGTCCGCGTAGGTCGTGTTCGCCACCACTTTTCCGAAGTTCACGTTGGAGAGTGCGCCGAGCTCGCTGTCCTGCGGGATGTAGTCGCCGTTCGCGTCGTTCCACGTCCGCGTCGCGCTCGTCACCATCTGGTTGACCGGATTGTTCGCGAGCACGACACCGGCGGCCGACTCGAAATTCACATACCGGCCGAGCGCCGCTTTCACCGCCGTCTTTCCGTTGCCGCGCAGGTCGTAGGCCACACCGAACCGCGGATCGATGTCCTTCCAGTTCGGCACGTGGCTGACGCCCGCGAAATCGCGCGCGGGCACCCACGGACCGGCGGGCAGATGCTGATCGGGCACGGTGCCGGCCATCCCATCGTAGCGAACGCCGAGGTTCAGCGTATAGCGTCTGACCGTCCATTGATCTTCCGCGAAGAGCGCGGTGTTGCGGATCGAGTGCTGATAGATGAACGGCGTCGCCCAGTAGGTCACCAGGTTCGGCACGCGGTTCACGAAGGTGTAGCTGATGTCATGGTTGATCGACGAGAACTTCGTCGACCATCCCTGCCGCAGCGACAGTCCCGCCTTGAACGCGTGCGAGCCCGTGACGTACTGCATGTTGATGTTCTCGTTGCCCTGGCCGAAGTGCTGCGTGCCCCACGACGTCGTCAGGCCCAGTCCCGAGCCCGACGATCCGTAGCGGTAGTTCGTCGACTGCTCGAGGACCGAGTAGTCGTTGCCGCCTCCGCCGGTGAAGCGGCGGATGATGTCGCCGTCGACCACCGTCGCGCCCGCCCAGAACAGCAGCCGCGTCGTCGCCGGGAAGCTCCACGTCCACTGCGTGCGCCAGTTCGGCTTGTAGAGGTCATCGCCGGTCGCTTCCGGCGCCAGCGTGCCGGCGGCGATGCCGAAGTAACAGTTGCAGTTGTACTCCGTCGCGTACGACCCGGTGATCTTCTGCTTCTGCGCCGCCTGCCACGTGCCGCGGATGCCGGTCTCGCGGTAGAAGTTCAGGTCGAATGCCGGGCGGCTCAGATCCGGTGTGTAGAACAGCGTGCCCTGCGTCTTGTTGAAGTAGTTGCCCGCCTGGTAGCTGGAGCTCGTCCAGTAGCGCGCGCTGGCGAAGAACCACAGCTTGTCGCGCTTCACCGGTCCGCCGAAGCCGCCGCCGATTTCGTACAGCTTCC
>WNGI01006494.1_pt1 | contig 10632 bp, 8 predicted proteins | sample 5400621 | NCBI WGS metagenome assembly WNGI01 (sample SAMN13153374, study PRJNA577476) | soil metagenome | isolation source: 20 cm soil or saprolite under Garry oak tree replicate 1 | place: USA:California | collected 2016-06-15 | reverse complement strand
ACCCACGCCGGCCGCTTCACGATCTTCATCGTCGACCTGTTTCGCGCCCTCCCCGAATGGCGCATCTACTTGCCGCGCACCGCCGAGCAGGCGGTCTCCATCGGCTACGGTTCGCTGTTCATTGTCCTGCTGATCGCCGGGTTCGCCGGGGGCGTGACGGCGCTGCAGACGGGCTACCAGTTCACCGGCACGTTCCCGCTCTACATCGCGGGCGGCGTGATCTCGGAGTCCGTCGTGCTCGAGCTGGGCCCCGTGCTCACCGGCCTGATCCTCGCGGGCCGCATCGGCGCGCGCTACGCCGCCGAGCTCGGCACGATGCGCGTCACCGAGCAGATCGACGCGCTCGAAAGTCTCGGCCGCTCGCCGTATTCGCACCTGCTGCTGCCGCGCTGCCTCGCGGGATTGCTCGTCATCCCCACGCTGGTGATGCTCGCCGACGCCACGGGCTTCGGCATCGGCTGGTTCGCCGCCAAGAACTCGCTCGGCATCACCAACGCCGACTTCATCTACGGCGCGCGCTACTTCTTCCGCTCGTTCGATCTGTGGTACTCGGCCATCAAGGCGCTGTTCTTCGCCGCCGCCGTGACCGTCATCCCGTGCTACATCGGCTACAACACGCAGCAGGGCGCGGAAGGCGTGGGCCGGTCGACGACGCAGGCCGTGGTCGCCGCCTCGGTCACCATCCTGATGCTCGACATGATCCTGGCGCAGCTGCTCCTGGGACCCGCCAAGTGATCGAGCTGCGCGGCATCTCCAAGCGCTTCGTCGACAACGTCGTCCTCGACCACGTCGACTTCACCGTGCAGGACGGCGAAACGATGGCGCTGCTCGGCCCCTCGGGCGTGGGCAAGAGCGTACTGCTCAAGCACATCATCGGCCTGATCAAGCCCGACCAGGGCGAAGTGATCGTCGACGGCCTGAACGTGGCGAAGCTCAAGCGCCACGAGCTGGCGCTGCTGCGCAGCCGCATCGGCTACGTCTTCCAGAACGGCGCGCTGTTCGATTCGATGGATGTGGGCGGCAATATCCGCCTCGGCATCACCAATGAAGATCAATACCGCGACGAGGAGTTCAGCGCGGCGCGCGTGAAAGAATGCCTGCGCCTGGTCAACCTGCAGCCCGACGTGACGACCAAGTTTCCCAGCGAGCTCTCGGGCGGCATGCGCAAGCGCGTGGGTATCGCGCGGGCGATCGCAGGCGAGCCCAAGTACTTGCTGTACGACGAGCCGACGTCGGGCCTGGACCCCGTCAACGCCGACGTGATCGACTCGCTGATCGAGCGGCTGCAGCAGGAGATCGGCGTCACCAGCGTGGAAGTGACGCACGATGTGCGCGGCGCATTTCGCGTGGCCGATCGCATCGCCCTGTTGTGGCAGGCCAAGATCCGCGCCGTGGGGACGCCGGAGGAGATCCTGGCCTCCCGGGACCCCGCGGTGCAGCAGTTCCTGGAGCGCGACCTCGAGATGGCCGTCATTCAAGCCGAAGGGAACGATGGACCTCGCGTATAAGCAGGAAGTCGGCGTCGGCGCTCTGGTGCTCGTGGGCTTCGCGCTCTTCGCCCTGGGGCTGTTCTGGTTCAGCGGCAAGACCATCGGGGCGCACGGCGCCTATGTCGACGTCGTCTTTGCCAACGTACAGGGCCTGAAGGAAGGCGACCCGGTGCTCGTCTCGGGCGTGAAGAAAGGCCGCGTCGCCAAAGTACGGCTCGACCGGGTGGGGAAGGTGACCGTCACGCTCGAGCTGCAGAACGACGTGCGCCCGCACATGAATGCCGGGGCCACGATTTCGTCGTTGGACTTCTTCGGCGCCAAGCTGGTGGATTACTCCCCCGGCGCCCAGGACTCACCGGTGCTGCCGTCGGGTCGCGTGATCGTGGGGACCGAGCAGGAGCAGCTCACCGACATCGCGCACGGCGTGGCGACGCGCGCCAACGAGCTGATCGGCAACGCGTCCGGCCTGGTCAACAATCAGCTGGGCCTGGACATCCACAACACCATGGTCGCCACCCAACGCGCCATGAACACCGTCACGCAGATGGGCGGCGGCCCGGTCGTCAATCAGACGACGCAGACCCTCGCGGCGATCCAACGGGTGATGTCGCGCATCGATACGCTGCTGGGGTCCGCCAACCCGCAGGCCACGGGCAAGCGCATCGACACGCTGTCCACCAACATGGCGAAGCTGACCGAGCAGCTCTCCCAGGCGAGCGGCACGCTGAACGGCTTATTGACCAAGATGAACAAGGGCGAGGGCACGCTGGGCAAGCTCGCCAGCGACTCGACGCTGTATAACGACCTGCACCAAACGCTGGCGGCGCTGACGGCGTTGCTGACAGATCTGAAGGAGAGACCGGGGAGGTATTTGAATGTGAAGGTCTTCTAAACGCGGAACGCGGAAGTCGGAACGCGGAACAGTGGTCGCGTGCTCTGTTCCGCGTTCCACGTTCCGCGTTCCGAGTTAGGCTACCAGATCTCCGCTTTCAACGAATCCGCCCTTACCATGACATCTCCGGCTTTACAACCGAAAGCCTTCGCGAATTCAGGGAGGTTCGACAGCGGCCCCATCACCCGCCACACCGCCGGCGCGTGGGGGTCGGTCACGACCTGATTGCGCAGCGACTGCTCGGTGGCCTTGTTGCGCCAGATCTGCGCCCACGCCAAGAAGAACCGCTGCTCCGGCGTATACCCGTCGATCTTCGGCGGGCGCGCCTTGCCCTTGAGCGACATCTGGAACGCGGCGTAGGCGATTTTCAGGCCGCCCAGGTCCGCGATGTCCTCCCCCAGCGTCAGCCGGCCCTGCACGTGCGTGGCCGAGTCGACCACGGTGTAGGAATCGAACTGATCGATCACACGCTGCGCGCGCGCCTTGAAGCGCGTGGCGTCACCAGGTGTCCACCAGTCGCGCAGGTTGCCCTGGGCGTCGAACTGGCGGCCCTGATCGTCGAAGCCGTGCGTCATCTCGTGGCCGATCACCGCGCCCATGCCGCCGTAGTTCACCGCGTCGTCGGCCTGGGGATCGAAGAACGGCGGCTGCAGGATGCCGGCGGGGAAGGTGATGTCGTTCCACGTCGGGCTGTACTGCGCGTTGACCGTGGGCGGCGTCATGCGGAACTCGGTGCGATCGACCGCCTTGCCGATGCGCCCGAAATTGCGCGCCGCGGCGAACGCCTGCGCGCGTTGCGCGTTGGCGATAAACGGCCCCTTGTCGATCACCAGCCCCGAGTAATCGCGCCACGTATCGGGGTAGCCGATTTTCTTGGAGAAGGCGCGCAGCTTGATCAGCGCCTGCTGCCGCGTGGTGTCGCTCATCCACTCGAGCGTGTGCAGCCGCGCGTCGAGCGCGGCGATGAGGTTGTTCACCATGGCGAGGGCGCGCGCCCGCGCCGCGGGCGTGAACGCTTCGTGCACGTAGGCCTGGCCCAGCGCGTCGCCCAGCAGGCCGTTGGCGGCGCCGACGCAGCGTTTCCACCGCGGCTGCTGCTCCTTCACGCCCGAGACCGCCTGCAGGTAGCGGAAGTTGTTCAACACGTACGGCGACGACAGCCACGGCGCCGCCTGGCGCATCAGGTGCCAGCGCAAGTAGTCGCGCCATGCGGCGACCGGCAGGCTCGTGAGCAGGCTATCCATCCCCTTGAAGAAACTCGGCTGCCCGATGTTGATCGTGTCGGTGTAGGGTGTGCCGGCGGCTTTCAAGAAGGTGCCCCACTCGAGGTGCGGCGTGATCGAGTCGGCCTGCGCCAGCGTCATCTTGTGGTAGTTGGCGTTGGGATCGCGGCGCTGCACGCGGGTGAGCGACATCCTGGCGAGCGCCGTCTCGATCAGCATGATGTGATCGGTCGCGGAGTCGGGAATCGCGTCGCCCAACAGGCGAAACGTCTCAGTCACATAGGTCGCGTACGCGCCCCGTACCGCCGTGCCCGCCGAGTCGCTGCGCGTGTAGTAGTCGCGATCGGGCAGGCCGAGTCCGCCCTGGGAGACGCCCGCGATGTAGAGCGAGCTGTTCTTGAAGTCGGGCGCGGCGTTGAGACCAAACAGGGCGCCGGTGCCGCCTTGGTGCAGCCGCGCGATCTCGGCGAGGACGTCGCCCGTCGTCTTGATCGCGGCGATGCGATCCAGCTCGTCTCTCAGTGGTGTGATGCCTGCAGACTCGGCTTGGGTCGAGTCCATGCACGACTCGTAGAACGCGCCGAGTTTCTGCTCGCCGGTCGTCGGGTTCGCGGGCGCCGCGGCGGCCAGCCGGACGACGATCTTTTGCAGCGTCGAATCGTTGCGATCGCTCAGCTCGGCGAAACTACCCCAGCTCGCGAAGGCCGGGGGGAGCACGGTCCGCTTGATCCATCCCCCATTCGCAAACTTGTTGAAATCCTGACATGGCGCGCAGGTGGTGTCGAGGTTGCTAGGGTCGAGTCCGTGGCGCTGCTTGACTTGGGCGACGGTGAGGCTGGGGACGGCCACCAGTGTGGCAAGCACGAGCAAGCGGCTACGGACGGACATCGGCGCGACTCCTGAAGGGGCGGGGGACGAGAGAGAATACGCGGGGGGAAGGCTCGACGTTAGAGGGTGCGGAGTGCGCGGCGAACGACAAAAGCGTGGGGGGTGGGGAGTGGTACCTGACGGTGCGTGCGAAGGATGCGGCGTGCACGGGAAAGATGATGTGCGGCGTGCGTGCGGCCGCACGATTGCTACATGTACAAGTACCAATCCCTCGAAGCGTGGAAACGAGCGCACGCTGCGGCGCTACTGGCACATCGTGTAACGGACGCTGCCTTTCACCCCAAGTCACGCGACCTGTTCAATCAACTGCGGCGCGCGGCGGGGTCGGTCGAGGCCAACATTGTCGAGGGGTATGGGCTTGGAACGAGTCGCCAATTCGCCCGTCACCTGCGCATCGCGATGGGGTCCGCCGCCGAAGCAGAATCGCACGCGCGGCTCGCGGTAGAGCTCGGATACTTGCCTGCCGAAGCTGGTCGGCAGCTTGAGAGCCTTCTCGGCGGCGCGATGAAGGCGATTCATGGGCTGTTGCGGGCGATCCCCTACACGAAGGCACGTTAGGAGCCGCCATGTACCACTCCCCACTCCCCACGCAGTTGAGGGTTTATATTCGCCCCCATGCTCTCCGTCACCTTTCTCGGCACGTCGGCCTCCCGCCCCACCGTGGAACGCAACGTTCCGGGGCTCGCCGTCGTGCGCGAGGGCGAGACGTTTCTCGTCGACTGCGGTGAGGGCACTCAACGCCAAATGATGCGCTACGGCGTGTCGTTCGCGCTCAACGAAATCTTCTTCACGCATTTCCACGCCGACCACTTCCTCGGCGTGATCGGCCTGGTGCGCACGTTCGGGCTGCAGGGCCGCACCGACCCCCTTCATCTATATGGTCCCAAGGGCGCGAAGAAGATGTTGGACCAGGCGTTGAAGCTGGGCATCGACCATCTGCCGTTCCCGGTGGAGATCCATGAGGTGAAGCCGGGTGAAGTGATCGGGGACAGGGGAAGGGGGACGGGAGAACGGTACGACCTGCGCGTGTTCGGCACCGAGCACGGCGCGCCGAGCGTCGGCTACGCGCTCGCCGAGCATGAACGGCGCGGGCGGTTCGATCCGGAGAAGGCGCGCGCGGCGGGGATTCCTGAAGGTCCTTTGTGGGGGAAACTGACCAAGGGTGAAACGATCACAACGGATGACGGACGACAGATAATGCCTGCAGCCTTTGTGGGCCCCAACCGTCCCGGCCGGCTCCTGGTTATTACGGGCGACACCCGTCCCTGCGCCAGCGTAGTGGACGCCGCGCAGGGCGCAGATTTACTGATCCACGAGGCGACGTTCGGGGAGGAAGAGAAGGAGCGCGCCAAGGACACCAATCATTCGACCGCACTCGAGGCGGCGCAGGTGGCGCTGGCGGCCAAAGCCAAGCGCTTGGTCCTCGTGCACCTGTCGGCGCGTTATTCGGTGGCTCCGGAAGAACTACTGACTGAAGCGAAGACTGTGTTTGGCGAAACGGTCGTCGCCAAGGATGGGATGACCGTCGAGGTGCCGTACTCGGATTAAGCCGTCGCGATCTTTCGCAGGTTCTGCACCATCGCATCGAAGCGTTTCTTGGCGTTGCGCTTGCCCAGCAGTTTCCCTAACAATCCTCTGATGCCGCTCGTGGGCCAGACCTCTTTCACGGTCAGCGTCGTGGTGCCGCCGCCGAAATCGAGCTGGAAGAACACCTGAGCGCCGTTGCGCGGCTTCTTCTCGGTCCAGCCGAAGGAGGTGGGGGCCGTAAACTCACTGATGATGAGCTCGATGGTGCGGCGGCCGAACTCGAGGATGACGCGCGACTTCTTGCGCAGCGGCCCGTCGCAACTGGCTGAGTGGCAGTGCGGCAGCCACTCCGGAATCCGGGTCGCGTCGGTGAGGATGTCGAATAACTGCGACATCGGCGTCGGGATCGCCGCGGTGAAGGTGAAGGTTGCTGCGTCCAGAATTGCCCCTCCTGGGATCGAACCAGGACTCTCCTGATCCAGAGTCAGGCGTGTTGCCAATTACACCAAGGGGCACTACATGGAGCTGAGGGGGCTCGAACCCCTGACCTCCTGGGTGCGATCCAGGCGCTCTCCCAGCTGAGCTACAGCCCCGGGGGGGTAGAAACTAGACGAGTCGGGGCGGTGGAACAACCCCTCGACCAAGTGGTAGCTTGCGCTCCATGCTCTCCTTCCTGTTCGCTCTCGCGAGCGCGCCGCTGTCGTCGCAAAGCGACTCTGCCGCAGCGGCCATGGCCGGTTTGAGCAATCACGGGCAAACGCAGCGCGAGCCTTACGTGGCGGCCGGCGACCGCGCGTACTTGATCGGGACGCAGGATGGGGATTTCCCGGACATGGGCGGCCACGTGCCCGGCGAAATGGGCGGGCTGTGGGTGCACCCCATCAAGCTGATCGACGGTTTCTGGGCCGATGTAACGGATTCGGCGAGCGGTCAGGCGGCCGCCCTGTCGGCAGCGGCTGAGTTCGTCAATTACCCCTACGGCAATCGCTTCAAGTACGGCGCGGTGTTGGACAGCCTGGCGATCGAGCGCTTGCAGTTCAGCCCCGATGGCCGCGCGGGCGTGATCGTGCAGTACACGTTCATGAACGCTGCCAGTCACGGACGCCAATTGCAGTTCCGCTTCGCCGTCAAAACAGACCTCCTGCCCGTTTGGTTCTCTGACAAACTCGGACTCAGCGACGCTCCCGACAGCGTCGCCTGGGAAGCGACGACGCGCCGCTTCATCGCCCGCGACGTCGCCCATCCCTGGTTCGCCGTGTGGGGGACTGCGGAGGCGCGCGCTGCCCAACCCGTCGCCGCGCCGGCGTCGATCCACACCAAGGGACTGGGAGTCGCGGCGGCCGCGCGGTACCGGCTGGCGGTCGGCCCGCATGGCACCGCGACCTTGACGTTCGTCATCGCCGGATCGGCGACCGACCAAGCCGCCGCGTTACGGACCTGGGACGACCTCGCCCAAAATCACGCGCGCCTGCTCGCGAGCAAAAAAGCGCACTACGCCGGCATCATCCGCCGGGCGAGAATCCACATTCCCGATCCACAGTTGCAGCAGGTGTACGACTGGGTGCGGGTCAACACCGAGTGGCTCGTCCGCGACGTTCCCGGCATCGGCCGCGGAGTCGGTGGCGGCTTCACGGAATACCCGTGGTGGTTCGGGACGGAGACCTACACCTTGCAAGCGCTCACCGCGACGGGCGACTTCGCTCTCGCCGAGCAGACCCTGCGCTTGCTGAACGATCAGTCGCAGAAGGCGAACGGCAACGGGCGCATCGTGCACGAGGTCACGACCAACGGCGTCGTGTCCAATCCCGGCAACACCCAGGAAACGGCACAGTTCATCCTCACCGTCGGCAAGCTCGTCGACTGGACGGGCGATCGCGCCTTCGCGCGCGCGATGTACCCGGAGATGAAGGCCGGCATCCGGTGGCTCCTGACCGACATGGACCAGAACCACGATCTGTTCCCGGAAGGGTACGGCATCATGGAGGTCTATGGCCTGAACGCGGAATTGATCGACGTCGCCGTGTACACCGAGCAGGCGCTCGAAGCCACGGCACGCGTCGCCGCCGTGATCGATGGGCCCGACAGCGCCGCTCGTTACAGCAACCTCGCCGCCCAACTGCAAACGAAGATCAATCAACGCTTCTGGATCGACGACCAGGGCACGTACGCCGATTTCTTTGGGACCAGAGCTCAAGCGCTGAGTGCCGCGGCGGGCGCCATCCATCAAGTACGTCTGCAGGACCGGCTGACCCCCAAAGACTCTGGGGTGATCGCGTACTACGAGCGGCTCCAACAAGAATTCGCCGCCCTGCCGGATACGACGCGGGGGTGGCTCACCAACAAGAACTGGGTCATCACGACACCGCTGGAGGCGGGCATCGCCCCGCGCGCGCGCGCGATCGCGCTGCTCGACAAGATTCGCGCCGAGAATCTCGGCGAGTGGGGGCCGTACCTGTCGGCCACGGAGCGGCAGGCGATGATGACGATCGCGACCGGCGTGCAGGCGGTGTCGGAGGCCAACTACGGGCGCAGCGACCAGGCCCTGTGGTACATGGACAAGATCGTGCGCACGTTCAACCGCAAAACCCCCGGCTCGATCGCGGAGATGATGCCCGACTACGGGTGTTTCGCCATCGCCTGGACCAGTTACGGCATCGTGGTGCCGCTGGTCGCCGACATTTTCGGCATTCGTCCCGACGCGCTGGCCAAGACCGTCGTCTTCGCGCCGCACGTGCCTTCCGGCTGGGAGAACATGAGCATCGCCGCGCTCCCGATCGGCAGCAACGTCGTGTCGTTTTCACGTGCCAAGACCAGGAGCGGCGTCGCGTACGATTTCGCAGGTACCGCCGACGGCTGGACCTTCGTCTTGCAAGTCCCGGACATACCCGGTGCCAAGTACTATCTGAACGGCAAGCCGGTGCCGTTCAGCGCCTCGGGAATTCGCATGCAGGGACGGCGCAATCAGGTGTTAGTGGTGCAGTAGGCCCGTAACACGTAGCTTCGATGGCCACCACGCTGTGCTTTCTCCCACGCAAAGGCCACGATGACCCCGGCTCAACTCAAGCGCGAGATCAAGCGCATCGACTGCGGCGAAAATGGCCTGGCCGAGCGGCTGGGGGTGAGTCGCGCGGAAGTACGGCAGTGGCTCGCGGGCAAGGGCGCCGTGCCGGAGGTGGTGGCGTCTGATATCCGCCGCATGCCGGTGCACGCGCCGGCCCCGCCGCGGCACGGGTAAGTGGTCGCTGATTCCCTCGCCGCCGGCGCCCAGGCCATGGAGCGCGGTGCCTGGGACGAAGCGCGCAGCCACTTCCAGGCGAGCATCGCCGCGGGCGAGACCCCCTTGGCGCTCGAGCGCCTCGGCCTCGCCGCCTGGTGGCTCGACGACGCCGCCCTCACCTTCGACGCCCGCGAGCGCTCCTTCCGGCTCTACCGCGACCGCGGTGACGCGCTCGGCGCCGCCCGCGTCGCCCTCTGGCTCACATGGGACTACCTCGCCTTCCGCGGCGACACCGCCGTCGCATCCGGCTGGCTGGAACGCGCGCGCCGGCTGCTCGAAGGACACGAGCGCTCCGCCGAGTACGGCTGGCTGCTGCTGCGCGACGGCGAAGTGGCGCTGTTCCGCGGCCACGATCCCGCCACCGCCCGCGACTCCGGGGTCCGCGCGGCCGCTCTGGGCCGCGAGACCAGCGACTCGAGCCTCGAGTTCACCGGCCTCGCGCTCGAAGGATTGGCGCGCGTCAGCGCGGGCGACGTCGCCGCCGGCATGCGCTGCCTCGACGAAGCCACCGCCGCGGCCACCGCCGGCGAAATGAAAGAGCTGCACAGCGTGGGCGTGGTCTGCTGCTGGCAGATCTTCGCTTGCGAACGGGTGCGCGACTACGACCGCGCCGCGCAATGGTGCGCCCGCGTCCAGGAATTCTCCAAGCGCTGGCGCCTGCGCCCGCTCTCGGCCATCTGCCGCACCCAGTACGCCGGCATCCTCATCTGGCGCGGTGACTGGGCCGCCGCCGAACAAGAGCTGACGACGGCGAAAGACGACTTCGAGCAGGTGCGCCCGCCGCTCGCCGTGCAAGCCTTCGCCCGCCTGGGCGAGCTGCGGCTGCGCCAAGGGCGGCTCGACGACGCCGAACGACTGTTCACCGCCGCGGGCGCCAACGTGCTCGCGCGCCTGGGACTGATGGCCCTCACCCTCGAGCGCGGCGATGCCACCGCCGCCGGCGCCGAGTTGCAGCGTTTCCTGGCGACGATCAGCGACAGCGAGCCGACGATGCGCGCCAGCGCGTTGGAGCTGGCCGTGCGCGCCCACGTCGCCGCGGGCGACGGCGCCGCCGCCACCCGCGCGCGCGACGAGCTGCGGCGCATCGCCCAGACACTCGGCACCACGCCGCTCGCCGCGTCGGTCGCCGCCGCCGAGGGGATCTTGCTCGCGCACCAGGGCGATGCGCCGGGCGCGGTGAGCCGGTTCGTGGCGGCGATCGCCGGCTACGAGCAGAGCGGTGCGCCGTTCGAGACGGCGCGCATGCGGCTCGATCTCGCGGCGGCACTGGCGCAGACGGGGCAGGCAGCGGCCGCCAAGCGCGAGGCGAAGCGCGCGCTCGACGCGTTTCAGGCG
>WNGI01011044.1_pt2 | contig 10633 bp, 9 predicted proteins | sample 5400621 | NCBI WGS metagenome assembly WNGI01 (sample SAMN13153374, study PRJNA577476) | soil metagenome | isolation source: 20 cm soil or saprolite under Garry oak tree replicate 1 | place: USA:California | collected 2016-06-15 | reverse complement strand
TCGGAAAAATTCGATGGTTCGTCCGGATTGTTACCCAAATACCGATCCAGACGCCATGCCCGGAAGCTCCAGACTCTCCAGTTTTCCGCACGCAGGAAACGTTCACGATCCAGCATGATCCGATAGTCGAGAGCAATTGGCCAAAGCACGGGGACTTTCTTCACATGAGCCTCAAGCACGGGCAGGGTTTGCGGGCCAAGCGACGCGAGATATCTCAGATCGAGATTGGGTCCGGTCCCGCCGGCTTCCCGGCAATGCTCGACATTGTAGGCCGCGATGACCCGCGGCGCATTGGCGAAGCAGCATCCGTACAGCACCAGCGCCAGCGTGGCGGCGTTGGCGGTGACCAGCCAGGAATTGGGCTTCTGCCATCTGATCTGGATCAGCATCAGCAACAGTCCCGTCGCCACCAGGCCCATCCAGATGAGGGCCGCGAGCCGCAGATAAGTCAGCGAGTAGGCGGCCACATACAGATCGAGCCGGAGGATCGAGGAGATGACGAGAAGGATATTTTGGCCGGTCCAGACCAGGACCAGCGGGCGGATCAGCCTGGATTGCTCCGAAGGCCCGCCCGAGCGCATCGCGATGAGGACGAAACCGACGGCGAGCAGCGCGGTCGCGATTAGCGGATAGGCGCCGCGATGCGCGTATTCGGCGTAGTTGAGGCCGTCGGGCAGGGCCACGCCGCCCCAGAGATAGACAAGATCGAGCCCGGTCTGAAGCGCGAACAGCGCGTTGAAAAGAACCAGCGAGCGCAACATCGCCTGCGCGCCCAGAAGATAATCGAGCTCGGACGGTTCGGTGGCGACAGCGATGGAAGGTTCGCATTCCCGAACCGGCTTGCAGCGGATGCGGCGATGGATCAATGGCCAGATTGCGCAGGCGATGAGGAGCCAGAATAGCGTTCGTTGCAGGTCGGCATGGTTGAACAGAAACCGGAGGTCGATCTGCATCAACTGGTGTTCGATCAGCGGATTGGCCGACGAGAGCAGGCTGAGGAAGACCGCGAAGACGCATAAGGGCACAATCCAGGCAATCAGCGAACGCGTTCGCAGCCAATCCGGCACCTGCTGTTTCAGCTGCTGCAGCGCGCCCAACAAATCGCCGGCCAGTTGAAAGGGGCCGCGAAGCGGAGCGATCGCGGCTTCGAACAGGTTGCGCTGCCAGGACGAGATTTCCCGAGCCGTGATGACAATGACGAACAGCGCGGTTGCCAGCGCGCTCACCACCACGGAAAGAATGTTGACGTCCTCGATCAGGGGGGTCAGGCCGGCGATGAACATCACTGCCATGACGATTTGAACGTTTCGCGCTGCCTGCACGCCGCTGCAAGCGATGGCGGCCACACCGATCACGCCGAGGAACAGCACCAGCGAAATACCGATGGGCCAGCCGTAAAACAGCCAGTCCGCCAGCGCGACGCAGGCGAGCGCTGTCGTCAGCGGCATCAGCAACGGGCGCGCGGGCGCCAGTTCGAGATCGGACGCGGTCGCGATCGACATGATTTATTTCCGCGAGGTGACGAGGGTGAGGTGGCGCGCGGCGGACTTGGACTCGAAATTGGAATTGGGCTTGAGGTTGAGCTTGGGCGCGCTGCGTTTCGGGAAGGCGATGACGGAGGGTCGAACCGGCGGCTGCTCCAGCCACCAGCCATCATTCAGGAGCCGCCTTGGCAGTCTCGGCCGCCAATATCCAGGGGTAATGATCGTTGCCATGATCCGACGATGCATCTCCGGTTGGCAGCACGTATGGGCGGGATGTTCAGGATTTGCGTATTTTTGTGCAGAATTTGCGCAGATGCGGGAGAACTCTCACCCCAGCCCCTTGATCAGCATTCTGCAAACATCCGTGACGTACGGCCTGGCTTTGGCGGGCGCGACATGCAGCCGCTGGTGCAGGATTTGCGTGATGACGCCTTGCAGCGCCGCTACGAAGATGGCTGTGCGTCCGACCACGATGTTCGGCGCGACGACCGCGCTGGTCACCGATGGCATATTTCGACGGACCCGCAATCCGCTTTATGTCGGCGTGTCGGTCGCGTTGTGCGGGATCGCGCTAATCTTTGCGCTGGACTGGATGCTCGTCTTGATCGTCCCGAGCTGCGTCATCCTGCACTTCGCCGTCGTCCGGCGCGAGGAATCCTATCTCGAAGGCAAATTCGGCGAGGCTTATCGGCGCTACAAGGAGCGCGTCCCGCGCTATCTCCTGGATTGACGGGCGACACCTTCCCAATCCCCTCCCAATACATTTGCAGAAAAATTTTGAAGGATCGAAGAATGATCAAATCGCTCTTCCGCATCAGCGTTTCGTTGGCCCTGGTCGGCATTGTCCTCGGCATCGTCATGGGCATACAGCAGGATTTCACGCTGATGCCGGCGCATGCGCATCTCAACCTGCTTGGCTTCGTCACCATGTTTCTCTCGGCGCTGTATTATCGCGCGGTGCCGGCGGCGGCCGCGAGCAGGCTCGCAGGGGTTCAGGCCATCGTCAGTGTGGCCGGCGCGGTGGTATTCCCGATCGGGATCGCGTCCGTGCTGCTGGGCGGGCATGACCGGTTTGAGCCGATTGTGGTCGGCGGCGCGCTCACGGTTTTCCTCGGCATGGCTTTGTTCGCGGTGATCGTGTTTCGCACCTGCGGTGTCGAACGCACGACGCCCGCCGGTTCCGAGCGGCGGCAGGGGAATTTTCAGTTCGAAAATAAGGCTTGAGGGCATTGCGGCGATGATGCGGACAGCGGCGGACACCAGATGTGACGACGGCAAACAATGGTCACCAAGACAAAATCGGGGGAGAAACCCATGTCCGCCACCATCATCACCTCCGCACGCGGCGCCAAGAGCGACCGGCCAGCCAAGGCGGATTGGCTGACGACGGAGCAGAAGGCGTGGCTGTCCGCCAAGCTTGAAAGCGAGATCGCTGCCAAGCAGGCGGTGACGCATCCCACGCTGGGGCAGGCGCTGGCATCGCCCAAGGTGCTAACCTTGAGCCTGATCTATTTCGGATTCGTCGGCGCGCTCTATGGCATGCAGTTCTGGCTGCCGCAGATCGTGAAAGCGTTCGGCTTCTCCAACGCGCAGACCGGCTTCGTCACCGCGGTGCCCTATCTGTTCGGCACCGTCGCGATGATTCTGTGGGCGCGGCATTCCGACGCGACGCGCGAACGCGTGATGCATGTCGGCGCGCCGCTGCTGTTGACCGCGGTGGCGCTCGGCGTCTGCGGCTACATGGACAACCCTTATTTGACGATGGTCGCACTTGTCGCCGCCGCGCTCGGCGTCTTCTGCACCTTCGCCGTGTTCTGGACGCTGCCGACCGCCTGGCTCTCCGGCTCAGCCGCGGCCGGCGCCATCGCCCTGATCAATTCGGTCGGCAACCTCGCAGGCTTTGGCGGGCCCTATCTGATCGGCTGGGTCAAGGAAGCCACCGGCTCGACCTCGACCGGGCTCTTGGTGCTCGCCGTGCTGCCATTGATTGGCGGACTCTTGGTCTTTCTCGGCGGCCACGAGACCAAGGCGGAATTCGCCAGCGTAGGTGCGGCGGAGTAGCACCCACGTCGTTCCCGCGCTTCGCGGGAACGATTACGGAGTTTGTGGTCCCTTAATCACTCAACCATTCACGAATTGATGATCGCTGACGAATATTGACAATCGTCAGTGAACAATCGATAGTCTTCATCAGTTGGCCGATGGAGATTCCGATGTTCGCCCGTTCCATTTTATCGAGCTATTACAGGCTTTTAGCAGGTCTTGCGCTGGCGCTGATGGCGATCGCGCTGGCCGGCTGCAATGAGACGGTGGCTCAGAAAGCGGGCCCGTCGCGCCCGGTTCTGGTCTCAACCGTGCACTATGAGGCGGAATCGCCGGAGCGCAGCTTCGTCGGCACCATCCGGCCGCGGATCGAAACCGACATGGGGTTCCGGGTCCCCGGCAAAGTGGCAAAGCGCCTGGTTGAGGTCGGCCAGACAGTCGATGTCGGCCAACCCCTGGCAACCCTCGATGAAGTCGACCTCAAGCTGCAGGCCGAGCAGTCCGAGGCCGAATTCCGCGCCGCCACGGGCGTGCTGGCGCAGGCCGCCGCCGCCGAGCAGCGCGCCAAGGACCTCCGTGCCAAGGGCTGGACCACCGACGCGCAACTGGATCAGAGCCGGGCCGCCGCCGATGAAGCGCGGGCGCGGCTCAATCGCGCCGAGCGTTCGGTCGAACTCACCAAAAACAGTCTCTCTTACGCAACCTTGGTCGCCGACACCCGCGGTGTCGTCACCGCGACGCTGATCGATGCCGGGCAGGTGGTGGCGTCGGGCCAGACCGCTATTCGCGTCGCGCGCTTTGCCGAGAAGGAAGCCGTGGTTTCGATACCGGAGACTCTCGTGGGCCGCGCCAAGGATGGCACGGCCACCGTGACCTTGTGGTCGGAGCCCGACAAGAAATACGCCGCGAAGCTGCGCGAGGTCGCGCCCACGGCCGATCCCGCCACGCGCACTTATCTTGCAAAGTTCTCGCTGCCCGACGCCGGCGAAACTGTCTCGCTCGGCATGACCGCGACGCTGACGCTGGCCGATCCCGCCACCACGCGCGTCGCGCGGCTGCCATTGTCGGCGCTGTTCAACCAGGGCAGCGACCCCTCGCTCTATATCGTCGATGACAAGGGCGATCTGGCGCTGAAGCCGGTCAACGTGAAATCCTACGAGACCAATAACGTCGTCATCACCGGCGGCGTCGATGAAGGCGCCAGGGTTGTCTCGCTCGGCGTGCAGAAGCTCGATCCGGCCCAGAAGGTCCGGGTTGTCTCGGCGTTGTCGTTCTGAACGGAGAGGGTGTCATGAAGCGTTTCAATCTCTCAGGCTGGGCGGTCAGCCATCCCGCCTTGATCCTGTTCCTGGTCGTCGCCCTCGGCGTCGCCGGTTTCTTCTCTTACCAGCGGCTCGGCCGCGCCGAAGATCCGTTCTTTACCGTGAAAGTGGTGAACGTGTCGGCGATCTGGCCCGGCGCGACCGCGGCCGAGATGCAGACGCAGGTCGCCGATCCCCTCGAGAAGAAGCTGCAGGAATTACCCTATTTCGAGAAGGTGCAGACCTATTCAAAGCCCTCGTTCACGGCGATGCAGGTCACCTTCAAGGATTCGACGCCGCCCAAGGAGGTGCCGTATCTGTTTTACCTGCTGCGCAAGAAACTTGCCGACGCGCAGGGCCAGCTTCCGGCCAATCTGCTCGGTCCGGTCGTCAACGACGAATTCAGCGATGTCGATTCGATCCTCTATATGATGACCGGCGATGGCGCCGATTACGCGCAACTGAAGAAGACCGCCGAAGGCATGCGCCAGCGGCTGTTGAAAGTGCCGGGTGTCACCAAAGTCGATCTCTACGGCACCCAGGACGAGCGGATCTTTGTCGAGTTCTCGCATGCCAAACTGGCGACACTCGGCATTACCCCGCAGGCGCTGTTTGATTCGCTCGCCAAGCAGAACAACGTCGTGCCGGCGGGCACGGTGGAGACTTCCTCGCAGCGCGTGCCGCTGCGCGTCACCGGCGCGCTCGATGGCGTCAAGGCGGTGGCGGAGACACCAGTCGAGAGCAATGGCCGGGTGTTTCGCTTAGGGGATATCGCGACCGTCACGCACGGTTTTGTCGATCCGCCAAGCTTCGTGGTGCGTCAGGAAGGCAAGCCCGCGCTCGGCGTCGGCGTTGTCACCGCTAAGGGCGCCAACATCCTGGAACTCGGCAAGGACGTAGAGAAAGCGGCTACGGACTTCATGAAGGCGGTGCCGCAGGGCATCAATATCGAGCGGATTGCCGATCAGCCGAAGGTGGTCGAGCACGCGGTCGGCGAATTCGTGCACTCCTTTATCGAGGCGCTCGCGATTGTGCTGTTCGTCTCTTTCGTGGCGCTGGGCTGGCGAACCGGCATCGTCGTCGCAATGTCCGTGCCGCTGGTGCTGGCGGTCGTCTTTATCGTCATGAACGCGATGTCGCTCGACCTGCACCGCATCACGCTGGGCGCGCTGATCATCGCGCTTGGTCTATTGGTCGACGACGCCATCATCGCGGTCGAGATGATGGTGGTGAAGATGGAGCAGGGCTGGGACCGGATCCATGCGGCGTCCTTTGCCTGGGAATCCACTGCGTTCCCGATGCTGACGGGAACGCTGGTCACGGCGGCCGGCTTCCTCCCCATCGGCTTTGCCAATTCTGCGGTCGGCGAATACGCCGGCGGCATTTTCTGGATCGTCGCGATCGCACTGGTCGCGTCGTGGTTCGTGGCGGTGATCTTCACGCCCTATATCGGTGTCAAGCTGTTGCCGAACATCACGGTCAGCCACAACCACGATCCGCATGCGGTCTATGAAACCCGGGTCTATCGCATCCTGCGCAGCATGATCCAGTGGTGCGTTGACCACCGGGTCAAGGTGGTGCTGGCGACGGTTGGCGTGTTCGTGCTCTCCATCGTCGGCTTTGGTCATGTGCAGCAGCAGTTCTTCCCGCTGTCCGAGCGGCCCGAGCTGTTTCTGCAATTGCGGCTGCCGGAAGGCACCGCGTTCAATGTCACCGAGAAGTCCGTCGAAAAAGCCGAAGCCTTGCTAAAAGACGACCAGGACATCTCGACCTACACTGCCTATGTCGGTCAGGGTTCGCCGCGCTTCTGGCTCGGCCTGAGCCCGCAGCTGCCGAACGAAGCGTTCGCCGAAATCGTCATCGTCGCCAAGGATGTCGAAGCGCGCGAGCGGATCAAGGCTCGGCTGGAGAAGGCGACCAATGACGGTTCGCTGACCGAGGCGCGCGTGCGCGTCGATCGCTTCAACTTCGGCCCGCCGGTCGGCTTTCCCGTCCAGTTCCGCGTGATCGGGCCGGACAACAGGACCGTGCGCGAGATCGCCTACAAGGTGCGCGACGTGATGCGGCAGAACGACAAGGTCAAGGATCCGCATCTCGACTGGAATGAAGAGACGCCCTACCTGAAGTTGGTGGTGGATCAGGACCGCGCCCGCGCGCTCGGCCTGACCCCGCAGGACGTCTCGCAGGCGCTGAGCATGCTGATTTCGGGTGCGCCGGTGACGACAATCCGCGACGGCATCGAAAAGGTCGGCGTTGTCGCACGCGCGGTGCCGTCCGAACGGCTCGATCTCGGCCGCGTCGGCGATCTCACCGTCACCACGCGCAACGGCGTCGCGGTACCGCTGACGCAGATCGCCAAGATCGAGTATTCCCACGAGGAGCCGATCCTGTGGCGGCGCAACCGCGACATGGCGATCACGGTACGCGGCGATGTGGTCGACGGCGTCCAGGCGCCCGACGTGACCAACCAGATCTGGCCCAAACTGCAGGAAATCCGCGACAGCCTTGAGCCGGCCTATCGGATCGAGGCGGGCGGCGCGTTCGAGGAGTCCGCCAAGGGCAATGCGTCGATCTTCGTGCTGTTTCCGCTGATGGTCATCGTCATGCTGACGCTCTTGATGATCCAGCTGCAGAGCTTCTCGCGGCTGCTGCTGGTGTTCCTGACGGCGCCGCTTGGCATTGTCGGGGCGTCGTTGGGACTGAACATCGCCAACCAGCCGTTCGGCTTTGTGGCGCTGCTTGGGCTGATCGCGCTGGCCGGCATGATCATGCGTAATGCGGTGATCCTTGTGGACCAGATCGAGACCGATGTCGCCCACGGCCTGACCCGCAAGGAAGCCATCGTCGAAGCCACGGTCCGGCGCGCCCGGCCGGTGGTGCTGACGGCGCTCGCCGCCATCCTGGCGATGATCCCGCTGTCGCGCTCGGCATTCTGGGGCCCGATGGCGATTACCATCATGGGCGGCTTGTTTGTTGCAACCTTCCTGACCTTATTGTACCTGCCGGGGCTATATGCGCTCTGGTTCCGCAAGAGCCTCGAGGAAAGCGGCACCAGCGAGCAGCCCGTTTCTGCGCCGCAACATGAGGCCGAGGCCCAGCTCGCATTTCCGCTTGCTGAAGCGGCCGAATAATTGAACATTGAGCAGTGATATGACTCTGATTTCCGAACATATCGAACCCGATACACGAGAACGAATTCTCGTGGTGGCGGAGCGTCTGTTCCGCCAACTCGGCTATCAGAAGACCACGGTTGCCGACATCGCCAAAGAACTGCGCATGAGCCCCGCCAACGTCTATCGCTTCTTCGATTCGAAGAAGGCGATCAACGCGGGCGTGGCGCGGGCCCTGATGGGCGAGGTGGAGGGGGAAGCGCAGCGGATCGCGACGACGCCCGGTGCGGCGGGGGCCCGCCTGCGCGAGCTCATCAAGACCATCCATCGCATGAACAGCGCTGCGTCGCCCATATGGAGCTGATCACCGTGACCATTGGCGAGGTGATTGCGCAAGGCGCGGCATCCGGTGAATTCGAGGTCGCAGACCTGCCGCTGGCGTCGATGTGCGCCTGCACCGCGATGATGCGGTTTTTCCACCCGCAAATGATCGCACAATGCGCTACCAAGCCGGGGCCTACGATCGATCAGATGATCGATTTTGTGATCGCAGGCCTTTCGCCGCGGGCGAAGGCGGCAGCCGAGAAATAATCGTAAGGTTCATCATCCCGTCATTGCGAGCGCAGCGAAGCAATCCATGGGCGCCGCATCCCGCAATATGGATTGCTCCGTCGCGGAGCCTGTCATCGGGCTCGCCTTCGCGCGACCCGTTGGCTCCTCGCAATGACGGTGCTAGCATTGGTGGCAATAAGCGACGAGAAGGAAGATCCTGCCGTGGTTGAAAGAGATTTGCACTATTACGAGCCGGCGAACGGCCATGGCCTCAAGCACGATCCCTTCAACGCCATCATCGCGCCGCGGCCGATCGGCTGGATCTCCTCGCGGGATGCCAAGGGCCACATCAATCTGGCGCCCTACAGTTTCTTCAACGGGTTCTGTTATCACCCGCCGATCATCGGCTTCTCCTCGACCTCGTGGAAGGACAGCGTCGGCAACATCCAGGAGACCGGCGAGTTCGTCTGGAATCTTGCGACCAAAGATCTGGCGCAGCAGATGAACTTAACCGCCGCCCATGTCGCGCACGATGTCAGCGAGTTCAAGATCGCGGGGTTGACGGCGGTGCCGGGCAGGCTCGTCAACGTGCCCCGGGTGGCGGAAAGTCCGGTCTCGTTCGAATGCAAGCTGACGCAGATCATCCAGTTGCAGGGCGCCAACGGCGAGAAGGCGCAAGCCTGGCTTACGCTGGGCGAGGTCGTCGCCGTTCACATCGACAAGGCCTTCATCAAGGACGGCGTCTACCAGACCGGCCTTGCACGTCCGATCGTGCGCGCCGGCCGCAAGGGTGATTATTTCGAGATCAAGCCCGACGCCATGTTCGAGATGACGCGGCCGGACTGATTCCGCTGACTTCTCCTTCCCGATCCCTCCCCCTCGTGGGATCTGGAGGTCGGAACCGATGTGCCATCCTGCCGTTATCAAGGCGGCCCCGGCCGCGTCAATTTCGCTTTATTTTCAATGCGAAGTGTTCACCTCAATCTCACGCTTTTCCGCTACAATGAATGGTCTTTTGGCATATGTGTAGCCGCCGGATCGCGTAAGTCTCCTAGCCCGAGAGGACACCGCCATGAGCTTTCGCCGCGACTTCATTACCAAGCCGATCTTCTCCTGGGCGCGCGGCGTCTTGCCGGCGATGTCGGACACCGAGCGCGAGGCGCTGGAGGCCGGCGATGTCTGGTGGGACGCGGATTTGTTCACGGGCGATCCCGACTGGGCAAAGCTGCTTAGCCATCCGCCGGCGACGCTGACGCCGGAGGAGCAGGCGTTTCTCAACGGTCCGGTCGATGAGCTCTGCGCCATGCTCGATGACTGGAAGATCAATTGGGAATGGCGCGATATGCCGCCCGAGGTCTGGGACTATATCAAGCAGAAGAAATTCTTCGGCATGATCATCCCAAAGGAATATGGCGGGCTTGGCTTTTCGCCCTACGCGCATTCCGAAGTGGTACGCAAGATCTCGTCGCGTTCGCTGACCGCCGCCGTCACCGTGATGGTGCCGAATTCGCTCGGGCCGGGCGAACTCTTGATGCGCTTCGGCACCAAGGATCAGCAGCAGCAATGGCTGCCGCGGCTTGCCGACGGCCGCGAGATTCCCTGCTTTGGCTTGACCAGTCCGGAAGCCGGCTCCGACGCCGCCTCGATGATCGACAGCGGCATCATCTGCAAGGGCAGTTTTGAGGGACGCGAAGTGCTGGGGCTGCGCCTCAACTGGCACAAGCGCTACATCACGCTCGGCCCGGTCGCGACGCTATTGGGCCTCGCCTTCAAGGCCTACGATCCGGATCACCTGGTCGGGGCGAGGGAAGATTTGGGAATCACCGTCGCGCTGATCCCGACGCACCTTGCGGGCGTCGAGATCGGCCATCGCCATCTGCCGTCGATGCAGGTATTCCAGAACGGTCCGAACCGGGGCCGCGATGTCTTCATCCCGATGGACTATATCATCGGCGGGCAAGAGCGGCTCGGCCAGGGCTGGAAGATGCTGATGACGGCGCTCGCCGCCGGCCGCGGCATCTCGCTGCCGTCGCTGTCGGCCGCGGGCGCTGTCTATGCGGCGCGCACCACCGGCGCCTATGCGCGGATTCGCGAGCAGTTCAACGTGCCCATCGGAAAGTTCGAAGGCATCGAGGAGCCATTG
>WNGI01017361.1_pt1 | contig 10634 bp, 9 predicted proteins | sample 5400621 | NCBI WGS metagenome assembly WNGI01 (sample SAMN13153374, study PRJNA577476) | soil metagenome | isolation source: 20 cm soil or saprolite under Garry oak tree replicate 1 | place: USA:California | collected 2016-06-15 | reverse complement strand
TGATCTTCAGGGTGCCGGCGCCGGGAAAATGGAAATCCTGCGCGCGATACTGGTCGCCGAAGCCGTGACGAGCGACCACGACGGGCTTGTTCCAGTGCGGGACAATGCGCGGCACGTTGCGGCAGATGATCGGCTCGCGAAAGATCGTGCCGTCGAGGATGTTGCGGATCGTGCCGTTCGGCGACCGCCACATCTGCTTCAGGTTGAACTCCTTGACGCGCGCCTCATCCGGCGTGATGGTGGCGCACTTCACCGCGACGCCGTGCTGCCGCGTCGCGTTGGCGGCGTCGATCGTAATCTGATCGTTGGTCCGGTCGCGCGCCTCGATCCCCAGGTCGAAATACTTCAGGTCAATGTCGAGATACGGCAGGATCAGCGTCTCGCGGATCTTCTGCCAGATGATGCGCGTCATCTCGTCCCCATCCATTTCGACGAGAGGATTCTTCACCTTGATCTTGGCCATTGACGCTCCTGAGCCTGGCGAGGCCACGAAGAGTTTGCGAACCACGAAGAGCACGAAGTCCACGAAGGATCCAAATTCAGATCACAATGCCGTTTTGTTCGACCGTTGTGTTCTGGAATGAGAATCTTCGCGACCTTCGTGTCCTTCGTGGTGACGTACGTCTTCGTGCTCTTCTGGATTGAACAAACTTCAAATTCTAGATCGAAAGGTTGTACATTACGTACAAGGGACCCAGAGATGACGAAGCTTGCTGCCACGCTCGCGCTCGCAGTCATCATCGCGATGTCGACGTCCGTTGCGGTTGATGCACAGCGCGGGGGCGGAGGCGGAGGCGGACGTGGTGGAGGCGGCGCACGTAGTGGAGGCGGCGGACGCGGAGCAGGTGGCGGCCGCGGTGGCGCCGTGTTCATCCCCCGCGACGCGCAGCCATCGCCGTCGATCAACAGTCCGTCGTTCCCGGTTGGCGGCTTGAACCGTCCGTCGTTCCCGCTCCGCGGCCCGCTCGGCGTCGGTCCTGTTCCACGGTCGCCCTTCGATGCCCGGCCCGGCACCTACACGCGTCTCCACCGCATCACGCCATCGCTCGGCGTTCCATTCGGCTATGGATACAGCGAGCCGTTCTATGGCGGTGATTACTACGCCGGTGAAAGCACCTACGAGAAGATGTATCGCCGCTACGATCGGGAGAGCACAACGGGGACGCTGTTGCTCGATGTCACACCGGCCAGCACGCTCGTCTTCGTCGATACGGCGTATGTGGGCAGCGTCGGCGATCTGCAGGCGCGCGGCGTGCCGCTCTCCGCGGGACGCCACTATCTCGATCTCGAGGCGTCCGGCTACGACAAGAGGACGATCGAGATCACCCTTACCGCCGGCGAGTCGCTGCACTACCGCTACGACATGACGCCGACGCAGCGCGCCGCGGCCGTAGTGCTCCCGGCCGGCCCGCCGCAGACGATGTACGCGATCCCCGGCTGTTACGGCGGCAACCGTCCGCCGGTCGCGGCGAACCTTCCGCGCGGATGTGACATCGCGAAGGTACGCGTCATCCGTCCGCAGCCGCGCACGAATCAGTAGTACGGACCAGCATACGCTGGCGGTCTCCTTGCACTCGTTTCGCGCAAAGGGGGCTATTCATGCGAATCCTACAGAAGACCTGTACGAGCGCCGCGACAGTTGCGATGCTGAGCGCCGCGCTCTGCGTTTCGCCCGCGGCGGCTCAGGTGTACAACAACACCAGCGCGGCCTCTACCATTTCCGCCGGCGTCAGCATTCCTGTCCGGACGAGCGAGGTGATCAACGCCTCAACCGAGGACGGGCGCATCTTCACGGGTGTCGTCGATCAGGATGTGGTCGACGACAACGGCCGCGTGGCCATTCCGCGCGGCTCGACCGCCGAGCTGATGGTCAAGCGCGACAGCGGCGACCTCTCGGTCGACCTTGAATCGCTGACGATCAACGGCGAGCGCTACGCGGTTGACGTGGACCCGACCAAAACGGTGGGCACGAGCGGCAGCCTCGGCGACACCATTCAGAACGGCGCGGGGACCATCGGTGCGAACAAGGACACCGCAACCTACATCGGCGGCGGCGCCTTGCTCGGGACGATCATCGGCGCCATCGCGGGCGGCGGCAAGGGCGCGGCGATCGGCGCGGCGGTTGGTGCCGCAGCTGGAGCGGGCACCCAGATCTACACGCACGGCAAGACCGTGTCCGTGCCGGCGGAATCACTGCTGACGTTCAAGTTGGGTCAGGCCCTCGCCCTTGGCGTGCAGGACACCGGTTACATGAACAACGGCGTCCATTACCACCGGTTTTAAAATCGTTCGAGTCGTTCGAGTCGTTCGAGTCGTTCGAGCCGTTCTACCGCAGAACGACCCGAACGATTCGAACGGTCCGAACGAACGTCTACCGCGCGGCCGGCTTTGCAAAGCGCGCGGGTTCGAGGCGAGGATTCGCCTGCACGTTCATCAGCGAGTACACGTTGCGCCCGTCAAGCCAGCTCATCGTCCATTTGAACGGCATCTTCACGCCGGTGTTCCCCACATCGCGGTAGTCGGTGTAATCGACGCGCGTGACGAGGCGGCCGACCGGTGACGGGCCGTAGCGCAGCATGCGGACGAGCAGACCCGTCTGCGCGTCGAAGGCGAGCGTCGCGATGCCGCCGGTCCCGAGGTTTCCCTGAATCACGTTGACGCGGCGATCGTCGATCTCCGTGCCGAATCCCGAACGCCAGTTGCGCAGCGCACCCTTGAGCTGCGCCGGGAAGAAGAGCTGCGCCTGCAGCTTCAGGCCGTCCATCTCCACGCCAGTCAGCGCAATGAACGGGAACGGCCGATCGGTTGGCGGCGCGTTGTACCACGCCTGACGGCCGTCGAACGTCGTGATGTGCGGGCCAGATGCCGGATGCCCGGCGGTGTAGTAATTCCCCGTCGACGTCATCGCGATCTCGAGCGGCGTCTCCTCCGAGTCGTCATAGCCGCGAAAGGTGCCCGTGCCGGTGAGGCTGGTGAACGCAGCGGCCTTCTGCGCTCCGCCGACGGCGGCGATGTACTTGTCGATGATCGCGTCCGCGGTCGGCTGCCCCTGCGCCTGCGTGAAGGGATCGCCCGGCTCCTCCGGCGGCGGCGTGCCATAGAGCTGATCGATGCTCGGCATCACATTGGGATTGCTGACGCCGCGATGACAGGTGTTGCACGTCACCATCTGGCGGCCGCCGAAGTTGTCCGCGTTGATCTTCTGCATCATGGTGATCATGATGCGCGCGCGGCGCTTGAGCGGCGTGTCATCCGCGTACTTCAACCAGTCACCGCCGCTGTCGTAGCTGTGGCAGTCCGTGCAGTTGAGACCCAGCGACGAGGAGAAGAACCCCATCGTCCCCATGAACTGATCGACAGGAATCCCCTTCAGCACCTGGATGTTCTTGAAGACTTCCTCCGCCATCGGCGGCCGATCCGCCGGCGCCTGCGCCCCCGCGGCGCACAGGCCGATCATCCAGAGCGCTGCGGTTGTTCCAATCGCCAGTCTCATGTGCATCCCCTCGTCTTGCAAATCATTACTCACTTTTTCCCCGCCGCGGCTTCAGCTGCGTAAATGCTTTTCACCGCGGCCGCTTCGCTCGCGGACGGAATCATCTCCATGAGATCGGTGCTCGACGGCAGCAGCGTCAGTTTCAGCTTGTCGCGCCCGAGCCACGGCTTCGGGTCGTCGATCGTGACGGTCAGCTCCAGCGTGTTGGCGTTCACGCGGTGATAGCGCTCTTCCACCTTCAGATCGCTGCTGTGCGGACTGCCGCCGTTGTCGAGCCACGTGCGATCGTCGCTGCCGTTGCTGTTGACGACGAACGTGTAGTCGTCCTCCCAGCGCCCGACCGAGTAGCCGTACCAGCGCGGATCCGGATTGGCCGGAAGTTGACGGCCATCGGTCCAGATCGTGCGCCACGCACCTTGTTCGGCATCTGCACGACCTCGAAGGGCCGGAGCTCGAACAGCAGCATGCGCGGAAAGCCCCCGGGATCGGCGAGCGTCGAGAGCGGGTCGTTGATCTGGTCGGCGGGAACCTGCCGCAAACCGTCGCCCGAGTGATGTGTCCTGCTGACCACCTCGCCCGCCGGCGTGAGCGGCGAGGTCTGCATGCCGCGGGCGCCGATGCCGCCGCCGCCGGCATCCCAGATGCCGCTGATGTCGCGCTTCGGCGCGGGCCCGGCGGAAGTCGTCGCCTGACCCTGCGGGCCGCCCGGATTGTTCCACGGCAGGTTCTGCGCGAACCCGACAGTCGCACCCAGCGCGACGGCACATGCACCAGCAATCAACGCGCGTCTCATGACTACCTCTTCGTGTCCTTCGTTACCTTCGTGACCTTCGTGTTTCAGAAATCAAACTGCGCACCGATTCTCAACAAGCGTCCGCTGAGAATCTGGATCGCATCCTTCCAGCTCGGACCGTACGTCGTGTTCATATTGATCACGTTGCTGGCGTTGAGCAGATTGTAGACGTCCAGGCTCGGCCGGATGCGCCGCGTGCCGCCGAGCGCGAACACGCGCGAGAAGCGCAGGTCCACCTGCTGCAGCCGCGGCTCGAAGAGCGAGGACGGCGGAATGATCTCGATCGTGCGGTTCGCGTTGCACGTCGCGGCGCCGGCCGCGCAATCCGACAGGTTGCGCCCCAGCGCCGGTGCGATCGCCGCGTTGCCGACGACATAGCTGGCGGTGATCGGAATGCCGGAGCTGTTCTGATAAATCGCGCTCGTCGAGATGTCCCACGGCAGCGGATAGATCACCATCAGCTTCACCTGCGTGGCGGCGTCCCACGGCGGCGTCACCTTGCAGAAGCCGGGACGCGCGTCCTGTGGTGAATCGACGGCGAAGCAGTTGTCGGTGACGGTACGGCCGGCGCTCAGTCCTCCCGAGATCTGGCCGCGCGTCAGAAAGCGCGCGTTCACGGTGGCGTCGAAGCCGTTGTAGACGCGCGTCACCTTGCCGCCGAGATCCGAGACCGGGCGCGCGAGGTTGTCGAACTGGCCGAAGAGCGCGGGCCTGACGTCGTAGAGGCCGCACAATTGCTGGCCGCTGGTCGGCAAGCGTGAGTCGGTCGGCGCCGTGATGCAGTACTCACTGTAGTCGGACGGCGTGACGCGCAGGTTGTCGGTGACGAGCAGACACGTGACGGTGTTCGTCAGACCGCTGCCGCCGCAGCGTCCGCCGTACCACGTCCGGTAGTAGCCGACGTTGATGCCGAAGCCGGGCCGCAGCTCGTGCTGCAGCGAGATCGATGCCTGCCAGTTCTGATATTGCGTGTTGAAACCGGTCAGCGCGTTGTCCGAGTACTTCGTGCCCGCCGTCTGCTTGCCGAAGTTCAGATCCGACCAGGGACCGCACTCGCCGTTGGCGACTGGATTCAACAGATCGCAGTCGGGCACGTAGTTGCGGTTCGCATCGTTCCACGTGCGGTTGGTCTGCCGCGACAGGTTGTTCGCCGGGTTGCCGGTCGCGACCTTGATGATCTCCGGATACTGACCGATCGACGCCTTGAGCGCGGTCCTTCCGTTGCCGAACACGTCGTAGGCGAGGCCGACCCGGGGGTTGAGGTTCTGGTAGTGCGGGATGTGGTTCATCGCGGGGAGCCGCCGCTCGGGGACGGAGAACCCGGCAGCGAGCACCTGCTCCGGCGTTGACGCGTTGATGTCGTTGAAGCGCAATCCGAGATTGAGCGTCAGGCGCCGCGTCACACTCCACTGGTCCTGCGCGAAGAATGCCATGTCCCACAACGTTTCGCGGAACGCCCAGGGCGCGTCGAACAGCGTGAGCTGATTTGGCGTGGCGTTGTTGAAGCGGTAGGAGATGCCGGGCCCGTTCAGATACTTGTTCTGCGCGTCGCCGGTCGCGCTCCCCTGACTCGTGCGCCGCAGGTTGGTGCCCACCTTGAAGCTGTGCTCGCCGGTAATGTACGAGAATGAGAAGCGCTCCTGATACTGGCGGCGCGGGACCGATCGCGTCGCCGTCGGCGAGCCGTAGCTCAAATTCAATCCCTGATCGGTGATGCGGATGATGCGGTCGCTTCCCTGATCGGTGCCGCTCAACCCGCCGGCGCGGGTGTCGTTCTGATCGAGGTTCTGCGCCGAAACGCCCGCTTCAATGAGAATCCGGCTGCTCTGCGTCCGCGTCAGCGAGACCGATGGGTTGTAGTTCGGATAGTAGTGATGCTCCCCCGCCGCTTCCGGCGTCGTCCGGCCGCCGGTGAGCAGGTTGAAGACGCAGTTGCAGTTGCTCTGGAACGAGCTCGAGAAAGCCAGCCGGTTCTTCTGCGACTGCTGCCACGTGACGCGAATGCTGTAGTCCTTCTGGTAGTCGTTGGTGAAGGCAGGACGGCTCCTGTCGGCATCGTAGAGATACGACTGCGGCTGCTGCGCCTTGTTCCAGTAGACGCCGTCGGCGAACTGCTGCGTGACGCCTTCGCGCGCGGCGGCGAAGAACCACAGCCGGTCGCGCTTGACGGGCCCGCCAATCCCTTCGCCGGTGTCCCGGAATTTCTTCAGCGAGCCGACGCGGTTCGGATCCAGATGGCGGGCCAGCAGCTCCGGCGTGATGTTGCTCGCCGCGAGCTTCGGGCCCGAGTAGGCGACGGTGGCGATCCCGGAAAACTGGTTGCCGCCGTCCTTCGGGATCATGTTGATCTGCATGCCGCCGCTGTCGCGATCCGCGCCGACGCCGCTCGTCTCGACGACGACTTCCTGGATGTTGAGCTGGTTGTAGACGAAGACGCCCTGCGTGGAGTTCGGCAGCTGCTGGTTGACGCCGTCCACGAAGGGCTGCGCCTCGGGGCCGCCGTGCACGCTGTAGCGCGTCTGCGTGCGATCACTCGTGCCGCCGACGCCGCGGTTGAACTCCTGCGTCAGCGTGGCGCCGGGAACGATGTCGGCGAGGACGGTCAGGCGTCCGGCGCCCGGCAGCGCCTCGATCGTCGATTTCTCGAACTGCGTCTGCGCGCGCGAGCTCTTGATGTCCACGACCGGCGCTGCGCCGGTGACGGTGACGGTTTCGTTGACCGCGCCGACACCGAGCTCCGCGTTGACGGTCGCGGCGAATTCCGCCGGCAGCACGAATCCTTCGCGCTTCACCGTGCGGAAGCCGGGAAGCGAGAAGGTCAGCGTGTAGGTGCCGGGGCGGAGATCGACGACTTTATATATCCCCTGCGCGTTGGTGACCGCCGAGCGAACGCCCTCGATCAGGACGGGGCTGGCCGCCTCGACCGTCACACCCGGCAGCACGCCGCCCGAGGCGTCGCGCACGGTGCCGGTGATGCTGCTCTGCGCCCACGCGGCCGCGGGCAACAGCATGAATGCCACCACTGCGAGAACACGCGCGAGTCCCTGAGCGCGCATACGCCGGCTCCTTATTTGTTATTGGTGCGATCGTTGATGTTCTTCCTGAAGTCCATCACCTCGGTCGGGGAACAGATCATTTCCAGCATGTCGAAGTTCCCCGGCGCGAGCGTGAGCGGCATGCGGTTGCGCGGCGTCCACGGGCGCGTGTAGGCCTTCGGGTCGTCGAGCGTCACGGTCAGCTCCATCAGGTCGCGACTGACCCGGTGGTACCGCTCCTCGACCTTGAGATCCGCGCTGTGGGGATTGCCGGAGTTGTCGAGCCACGTCCGTTCATCGGTGCCGATCGTGTTGACGACGAAGGTGTAGTCGTCTTCCCAGTGACCGACCGAGTAGCCGTACCACCGCGGGTCCGGGTCCTTCGGCAGCGCGCGGCCATCGGTCCAGACGACGCGCCAGCGCTTCTCGAACATGTAGAGGATCAGGACCTGATTCGGCGTCTGCACCATCTGAAACGGGCGCGTCTCGTACAGCACCTGACGCGGGAAGCCCGTCGGATCGCAGACAGTCGAGAGCGGATCGTTGATGTCGTTCTCGTAGACCGCGCGCGGCCCGTTGCCGGGTCTGAAGGTCGCCGCCTTCTGCTTCCCCCAGTCGGTCCACGGCGCGCTCTCGTGGCCAGGACCCGCAATGCCCTGGCCGCCCGCATCCCAGATGCCGGTCACATCACGCTTCGGCGCAGGCGCCGCATTCGCCTTCGACGCGCTGATCGCGCTGTCGGGCAGGCCGGCGCGGTTCCAGTCCTGCGCGCGCGCGACCGCCGGCAGCGCAGCGCACGCCGACAGCGCAATCGCCAGGATCGGCTTCACGGGTACCTCCTGTGTTTTCTACGGCGCGGGTGCCGCCGCGGCAGGCGCGGGCCCCATGGCGGTCAGCATGCTGCCGTCGGGAAGCGTCACGGTGCGCAGCCGTCCGATCGGCGCGCCGTTCTTCACCGGCTGCAGGTTGACGCTGACGACGTCACCGACTTTGAACGACAAGCGCGCCCACCCGCGCTTGGTCATGTCGGTCGGATTGCTGACTTCGACGGCCCAGTTGCGCACCGTGCCCGTCTCGTCCATCGCGTCGAATTTGAGGAAACAGTGCGGGTTCGCCCAGATCCAGTCGGTGACGGTCCCCTTCAGCGTCAGATCCTTCGCCGTATCGAAGCTCGCCGTGCCGTGGTGCGCACGGACCGGCGCCGCGATCGCGAGCACGGTAAAGACACCGAGAACAATGCCGAGATAACTGGCTTTCACTGCAAGACCTCCCATTTAACCCTATTTCCAGCCGTCGATCGCTTTCTTCTGCAGCGATTCCGGTGTCAGCTCCGACAGCTCGATGCGCAGCCCATTGAGGTCGGTGACGTTCGCCAGCCGCGCGTGTGAAAACGCGCTCGGCGCGCCCGGATCGCTGGCGGTGGCGCCGTTGGCGCGGAAAAATTTCACGGCGTCCTCGATGCTGTCCACCGCGAGGCCGAAGTGGCTGATGCCCGCCGGCCGCTGCGCGTTCGCTTCCTGGATCTCGACGAACGTGTTCTTGCTCATTTGCACATAGGCCGACACGAGCTTGCCGTCCTTGTCCGTCTGACGGAATGCTTCGCGGCCTCCGAGCTTCTCCGTGTAGTAGGCGAGCGCCGCGGGAACGCTCGGCACCGCGATGCCTACATGGTTCACGTACATCTCGGTCCGCTTCTGCGCGATGGTGGTCTGGACCGCGAGCCCGAGGACGATTCCCGTAAGGAAGATCACGATAACGCGCATGGCGAATCCTTTCAGGTGCAGTCGTGCCGGCAATCTTTGGCGTGCGCGTGCACGCTACTGCACTGACAGTATGGCGTCAACTCAGCTGGTGTCATCCTTGCCGCGGCCAAGCGAAGGTAGTTATTTGGCTTACAGAAGGAGCAGTCCCCTATGCCTTCGCAGAAGCAAGTCCGTCGGTCCGCGCTGATCGGCGTCGTGGCGATCCTCGTCGTGTTCCTCTCCGCATCCACCGCGAGCGCGCAGAATTCAAGCTGGGATCAGGCGATCGCCGCGTTGAAGGCGACCATCGATCAGCAGTCCGCGATGATCGCGCAGCTGCAGTCGGCGCTCGCCTCGGAAACGGCGGCTCGCCAGTCGGCGACCACGACGCTGCAGAACTCGATCACGACCGCGTCGAGCACGCAGAACGCGGGATTGAGCACCGAATCCACCGCGCGCCAGGCGTCGACCACCACGCTGCAGAACGCGATCACGGCCGCGTCGAGCACACAGGCCGCGGCGCTCAACGCCGAGACCACCACGCGCCAGACGGGGGAAAACTCAATGCAGGGGGGCCTCCGTGGAGAGGTCGCCGCGCGTCAGGCGGCGGATGCGGCGCTGCAGAGCAGCCTCAACGCGCTCCAGACCGCCATCGCGGGGCTGCAGAACAACATCAACGCCGAGGCGAGCGCGCGCCAGCAGGGTGATGTGCAGACGCTCGCGGCGGCGAAGCAGTACGCCGACAGCCTCGTCTCCGCCGAGGCGGGCCTGCGTCAACAGGGCGACGCGGACATGCTCGCCGCGGCCGGGCAGCACGCCGACAGCGTCGTGGGCAACGAAGCGGGTCTGCGTCAACAGGGCGACGCGGACATGCTCGCCGCGGCCAAGCACTACGCCGACAACGTCGTCGGCAACGAAGCGAGCGCGCGCCAGGCGACGGACGCCGCGCTGCAGCACAGCATCGACGGCGAGGCGTCCGTGCGGCAGCAGGGCGACGTCAACACGCTGACCGCGGCGAATGCCTACACCGATACGGCGTTCAGCACCGAAGCGGCGGCGCGGCAGGCGGCCGACACGACGCTGCAGAACAGCATCACCGCCATCGGCTCGAACGGCGGCAGTGGCGGCGGCACGAGCACCGGCACCATTCCGCAGCAGCTGCTCGACCTCGCGCCATACCTCACCGTTGACATGCACACCATCAACGGTCTGCCCGGCCCGCACGTCATCCTGACGGGCGTGAACCTGCACGTGCGCAACGGTCAGCCGCTGCAGTACAGCTCGTGGCCGACCTTCGATACGGCCTCGTACTCCGGCAACGGCCGCGGCAACCTGATCGTCGGCTACGACGACGATGGCGGTCAGTCGGGCATCACGCCGTACCGCGGCGGCTCGCACAACGTGGTCATCGGCGACCTCCATCGCTTCACGGGCAACGGCGCGTTCCTCAGCGGCTGGATGAACAACGCCCAGGCGAATGCGACCGCGGTGTCGGGCTACTCGAATGGCGTCTCCGGTTGGGCGGCGACCATCGGCGGTGGCCAGGCGAATTTCGCGGTGACCGGGCTCTC
>WNGI01011441.1_pt1 | contig 10635 bp, 8 predicted proteins | sample 5400621 | NCBI WGS metagenome assembly WNGI01 (sample SAMN13153374, study PRJNA577476) | soil metagenome | isolation source: 20 cm soil or saprolite under Garry oak tree replicate 1 | place: USA:California | collected 2016-06-15 | reverse complement strand
TCGCGGGCGACGACGAGGACCACGACTAGACTTGGCGGCGATGCCTCCAACCTCGCGCCTGACTCCTGCCGCCGTGCCCGACCAGCGCGGCTGGTTCGGCGACTACGGCGGCCGCTTCGCCCCCGAGGTACTGATCGGCGTGCTGGAGGAGCTCGACCGGGCCCGGACCGAGACGCTCGGCGACCAGGCCTTCAACGACGAGTACCACTCCCTGCTCCGGGAGGTGGCCGGCCGCCCGACGCCGCTGTACCACGCCCGCCGCCTGACGGCCGAGATCGGCGGGGCCGACATCTGGCTGAAGCGGGAGGACGCCGCCTTCACCGGTTCGCACAAGATCAACAACACCCTGGGCCAGCTTCTTCTTGCCCGCCGGATGGGCAAGCGGCGGGTGATCGCCGAGACGGGCGCGGGCCAGCACGGCGTCGCCACCGCCACCGCGGCCGCCTGGTTCGGCATCCCCTGCGTCGTCTACATGGGCCTCGAGGACACCCGCCGGCAGGCGCTCAACGTCGCGCGAATGAAGCTGCTCGGGGCCGAGGTCCGGCCCGTCGCCGCAGGCTCGTGCACCCTCAAGGACGCCATCAACGAGGCCTTCCGGGACTGGGTGCAAAATGTCGAGACGACCCACTACGTCATCGGGTCGGTGGTGGGGCCCCACCCGTTCCCCACGCTGGTGGCGGAGTTCCAGCGGGTGATCGGCGACGAGGCCAAGAGCCAGTTCGAGCGGGCGACGGGCACCCTCCCGGACGCCGTCGTCGCGTGCGTGGGCGGGGGCTCCAACGCCATCGGCGTCTTCCGGGCCTTCTTCGGCGACCAGGTCCGCCTCTACGGCGTCGAAGCGGCGGGCGACGGCCTCAACTCCGCGCGCCACGCCGCCACGCTCTCCCGGGGCGAGCCCGGCGTGCTCCACGGTGCCCGGTCGTACCTGCTGCAGGACGCCTCTGGGCAGGTGCAGGAGGCACACTCGATCTCTGCCGGGCTCGACTACCCGGGGGTCGGACCCGAGCACTCGTGGCTCAAGGACTCGGGCCGGGTGCGCTACCTCGCCGCCAGCGATGCGGAGGCCGTCGAGGCGTTCGGCCTCCTGTCCCGCACCGAGGGCATCATCCCGGCGCTGGAGTCCTCGCACGCGCTCGCCCGGGCAAAGGACCTTGCCCGCGAGCTCGGCCCTGGCCACAACGTGCTCGTCAACCTCTCGGGGCGCGGCGACAAGGACGTGGAGATCGTGGCCCGGGCGATGAACCTGTGATCGCTGCAGTGGTCGCCGCTGTGGTCGCCGCCTTCCCCGGGTAGATGGGTACCCGGCCAGCCGCCGCCCAGGCGACGGAGTTGGAGCGACGCCTGAACGAGGCGCGCGCGGGTGGGCGCAGGCTCTTGGTCCCCTACCTGACCGCGGGACTCCCGTCGCCGCAGCGTTTCGTCGACCTCCTGGCCGAGATGGCCACCTGCGCAGATGCCATCGAGGTGGGGGTCCCGTTCTCCGATCCGGTGATGGATGGCCCGGTCATCACGGCGGCGTCCACCCGAGCGCTGGAGGCCGGCATCGGGGTGGAGCGCTGCTTCGACCTCATCCGCGACGCCCGCCGCTACGCCGGAGTGCCCATCGTCGCGATGACCTACTACAACCCCGTCCACCGGATGGGGGCCGGCGCCTTCGCCGAGGCGCTGCACCAGGCGGGCGCCAGCGGGATGATCGTTCCCGACCTTCCCTTCGAGGAGTCGGCGGCCCTGCGGGCGGAGGCGGCGCAGCGGGGGATGGCGGTCGTGCAGATGATCGCCCCCACGACCCCGCTTGAGCGCGCGGCGGTGCTGTCGAGGGGCTCCGCAGGCTTCGTCTACGCGGTGTCGCGCCTCGGGGTGACCGGGGAGCAGGCGACGCTCGGCGGGGCCGCACTGGCGGTGGTCGTTCGGATCCGGCCCCACACGCGGCTCCCGGTGCTGCTCGGCATCGGGATCTCCAACGGGGAGCAGGCCGCGGCGGCGGCCAGGGTGGCCGACGGCGTGATCGTCGGCAGCGCCATCATGAAGCGGGTGCTCAACGGCGAGCCGGACGGGGCTGCAGGTCTGGCCCGGGAGATCCGGCGAGCCCTGGATACGAAGTCAATCAAGAAGGAGGACGGGCTTGGCGGGCTGGGGTGACGATCCGATCCTGGAGGAGTTGCGGACGCTCATCGAGGAAGGGTGGGAGGTCGTGAGCATCGAGGAGGACGTCGACACCGACGAGGGCCCCGCCGACCGGGTGGTCATCCGCCCGGCGGACGACGGCGAGGTGCGGGAGTTCGTCAGCGACCACCTGGCGTTCCACCGCTACGTGACGGGACTCCAGGGCGAGACCTATTGAGCGTCGCCGACGCCGGCTCCGAAGCTCGTGAGGCCTTCCTCATCGACGTGGACGGGACGCTCGTCGACACGAACTACCACCACGCCCTCGCCTGGTACCGGTCGTTCCGGTGCTACGGGGTCACCCTGCCGCTGTGGCGGATCCACCGGTCGATGGGGATGGGCGGGGATCACCTCATCGCCGCCGTGGCGGGCCAGGAGGTGGAGGACGAGTGTGGGGACGCCATCCGTGCCGTCGAGAAGGAGCAGTACGGCGAGCTCATCGGGGAGGTCCAGCCTCTGGAATCGGCCCACGACTTCCTCGCAGACCTCCACGCCGCCGGCCGCTGCGTCGTGCTCGCCAGCTCTGCGAAGCGGGAGGAGACCGAGCACTACCTGGATCTGCTCGACGCACGCGGGGTCGTCGATGGGTGGACGGACTCGTCGGACGTCCGCGCGACGAAGCCCGAGCCCGACCTGATCTGCGCCGCCCTCGAGAAGGTCGGCGCCTCCACCGGCACCATGATCGGTGACTCCGTCTACGACTGCATCGCTGCAGGGCGGGCCGGCCTGCCCTCACTCGGGCTGCTGACCGGTGGTTTCTCCCGGGAGGAGCTCAGGGAGGCCGGAGCATCGGACGTCTTCGAAACCCTCGCCCAGCTGCGAAGGAAGCTCCTGCCCGAGGCCCGGACTCAGTAGATCTTGCGCAGGAGGCGCTGGCGCGTCCGGGTGTAGGGCGGGTACTGCAGGGGCGGCTCGGGAAGGGCCGGTTTCACCATGACGGCCTTACTGTGGCTGAAGGTCTCGAAGCCCCGACGCCCGTGGTAGGCCCCCATGCCGCTCGCGCCGACGCCGCCGAACGGCAGCCCCGGCACGGCGAGCTGCACGATGCAGGTGTTGACGCAGGCGCTGCCCGACGAGGTGCGGGCGAGGACGTCGTCCGCGACCTGGCCCCGGCTTGTGAAGACGTAGAGCGACAGCGGCTTCGGGCGCTGGTTCACGAAGCTGATCGCCGAGTCGATGCTCGGCACCGAGATGACCGGGAGGATGGGGCCGAAGATCTCCTCCTGCATCACCGGAGCATCCGGGGACACACCTCGGACGATGGTGGGCGGCAGGTAGCGCTGTGCGGCATCCGCCGAGGCGCCGCCGCCGGTCACGGTCTCGGCATAGCCGCCGCCGTCCAGGAGGGCCTTGAGCCGCCGGAAGTGCTGATCGTTCACGATGCGCCCGTAGTCGGGGCTGGCCTTGGGGTCCTTGCCGTAGAACTCCTCCAGCACGCCCGAGAGCCGGTCGAGCAGCGAGCGTTCGACATCGGCGTGGACGAGCACGTAATCGGGGGCGACGCAGGTCTGGCCGGCATTGATGAACTTGCCGTAGGCGAGGCGGCGGGCCGCGATGTCCAGGTTCACGTCCCTGTCGACGATCGCCGGCGACTTCCCGCCCAGCTCGAGCGTGACCGGGGTCAGGTGCCTGGCCGCTGCCTCCATGACGACATGGCCGACCCGGGCGCCGCCCGTGTAGAAGATGTGATCGAAGCGCTCCTTCAGGAGGGCAGTGGCCTCCTCGACGCCGCCCTCGACGATCGCCACCGCGTCCGGGTCGAGGTAGCTGGGGATGAGCCTGGCCACCACGGCAGAGGTGGCGGGGGCGAGCTCGGACGGCTTGCCGACGACGGTGTTGCCGGCGGCGATGGCCGAAGCCATCGGCAGCAGCAGGAGCTGGATCGGATAGTTCCACGGGGCGATGACGAGCGCGACGCCGAGGGGTTCGGGGAGGATCTTCGCCCGGGCGGGCTGCAGGACGACCGGCACGTGGACGTGGTGGGGGCGCATCCAGGCGTCGAGGTGGCCGATCATGTGGGTGAGCTCCCGCTGCACGAGGCGCACCTCGGTCACCCAGCCCTCGGCGGGGGCCTTGCCGAGGTCGTCGCGCATCGCCTTCCCGATCTCGTCCTCGCCGTCGGTGAGGAGCTGCTCGAGGCGCCTGAGCTGGGCCTTGCGCCACCCGGCGGGGCGCGTCTGCCCCGCGTCGAACGTGTCGCGCAAGTTGGCGACGGTCTTGGCGACATCAGTGGTCATGGGCGTCCTCCTCGACTCTGCGCCGGCCCCGAGGCGCCCCTCAAGGCGCCGGATGAAGAACCCGAGGCGCCCCTCAAGGCGCCGGATGAAGAAACAGGCAGCCGGAGCGCCCCCGGGGCCGTCGGCGGCACCGCGGGCTGGATGGGTGGGATGGGATCGACCTGCTCGTAGGGTGAGCCCAGGGGGGGCCTCGGGTCGGGGTCGCCGTTGTTCGGCCAGAAGGCCATGGCCCGCTCGGCCTGGGCGCAGATCGTGAGGGCGGGGTTGACGCCGAGGTTGGCCGAGACGGCCGACCCGTCGACGACGTGGATGCCCTCGTGCCCGTACGCCCGGTGCCAGGGGTCGACGACGCCCGTAGCGGGCGAGTCGCCGATGACCGCCCCGCCGATGATGTGGGCGGTCATGGGGATGTTGGCGACGTCGTTGACGCCGCCCGCCGGGAAGCCGCCGATGCGCCGGGCGATGCGGCGTACGACGTCGTGGGCGACGGGGATCCACGTCGGGTTTGGCTCGCCGTGGCCGGGCTTGCTCGTCAGGCGGCGGCCGAGGAGGCCTCGTTTCAGGAAGCAGGTGATCGAGTTGTCGCGGGTCTGCATGACGAGGGCGATGATCGTCTGCTCCGACCAGCACCGCAGGCTCAGGTTCCGGGCGACCGTCGCCGGGTGGCGGGCCACCTCCCTGAGCCAGGTGAGGGGCCGCGGCCCCTTGTCGCCGTCGGCGAGAGCGGTGCCCAGCAGGCCCATCGCGTTGCTGCCCTTGCCGTAGCGGACCGGCTCGACATGGGTGTGCTCGTCGGGGTGGAACGACGACGTGATGGCGACGCCCCGGGTGAAGTCCTGGTCGCTGTGGAACGTCCGGGCGCCGAGGATCGCCTCGGAGTTCGTCCTGGTCAGCTCCCCGAGGCGGGCCGAGAGGTGCGGCAGGACGCCGTCGTCCCGCATGCGGTGGAGCAACCGCTGGGTGCCGAGTGCGCCGGCGGCGAGGACGACCTGGGACGCCCGGTAGGCCTCGCCGTGGCCTTTGTGGTCCCGGCCCCAGCTCCCGGTTGGGCGGGTCTCGATGAGGTAGCCGCTCGCGTCGGGCCGGATGGCAACCACGGTCGTGAGCGGCACGACGGTCGCCCCCGCCTGCTCGGCCAGGTAGAGGTAGTTCTTGAGCAGGGTGTTCTTGGCCCCGTGGCGGCAGCCCGTCATGCAGGCGCCGCACTCGATGCAGGTCCGCCGTGGCGGCCCGGCGCCCCCGAAGAAGGGATCCGGGGCCTCGCTGCCCGGTGCCGTCCCGGGCGGCCCGAAGTACACGCCGACCGGGGCGGTGTGGAACGTGTCCCCGACGCCCATCTCCTCGGCGACTGCCTGCATGACTGCGTCGGCGGGGGTCATGGTGGGGTTGGGCACGACGCCGAGCATCCGGCGGGCCTGGTCGTAGTAGGGGGCAAGCTCGGCTGCCCAGTCGGTGATGTGCGCCCACTGGGGGTCGGCATAGAAGGCGGGGAGCGGCTCGTAGAGGGTGTTGGCGTAGACGAGCGACCCGCCGCCGACGCCGGCCCCCGAGAGCACCATGACGTCACGCAGGAGCGTGATGCGCTGGAGGCCGGTCCACCCGAGCCTGGGGGCCCAGAAGAAGGAGCGGGTCCGCCAGGACGTCTTGGGGTAGGTGGTCTCGTCGAAGCGCCGCCCGGCCTCGAGGACTGCGACCCGGTACCCCTTCTCGGTCAGCCGAAGCGCGGCGGTGCTGCCGCCGAACCCACTGCCCACCACCACGACATCGAAGTCCCGATCAGCCATCTGGCCGTTCGCCCTCCTAATAGGACGATTCTACATCCAGTCGCCGAACTGGGCTCCGTGATCGGGCCGAAGAGTTGACTAAACTTCGTGCGCCCGATCAGTCGGCTGTGATGAAGCTAGTTTGAGTGATGTAGCCGGGATGGCGGAATTCGGCAGACGCGATGCGCTCAAACCGCATTGGGCTTCGGCCCGTAGGGGTTCAAGTCCCCTTCCCGGCACTACGTTGATACCCCCGGCCGCGCAGACACCCGGCCCGGCTCGCCAGCTACTCGAGCACGGCGCGAATCCGCCGGACGCCGGCGCTGGACGACTCTTCTTTGGTGATGCGGAAACGACCGAGCGAGCCGGTGCGTTCGACGTGCGGTCCGCCGCAGATCTCTTTGCTGTACCAGGGTCCGTCGGGATCCCCGGCCGTGTAGACCTTGACGGTCTCACCGTACTTGTCCCCGAACGCGCCGATGGCGCCCTCGGCAAAGGCCTCGTCGGTTGGCACCTCCCGCCAGGTCATCGGCCAGTCGCGGGCGATGTTCTCATTGACGATGCGTTCGACCTCTGCGATCTGCTCTGGGGTCAGCTTGGAGGGATGACTGAAGTCGAAGCGGAGGCGCTCGGGCGTGATGTTGCTCCCGCGCTGGACCACGTGGGTCCCGAGGACGGTTCGGAGCGCCTGGTGCACGAGATGGGTGGCCGTGTGAAGGCGCGTCGTGGATGTCGAATGGTCGGCAAGCCCGCCCTTGAACATACCGGCCGCAGCGGTGCGCGACCTCTCACGTTGCTCGCTCATCAACTGGTCATAGCGACTGGGCCAGGCCGGGTCGACGGGCACTCCCGTTCTGCGGGCTTCCTCGACGGACAGCTCGGGAGGGAACCCGTAGGTGTCGAAGAGCGCGAACACGCCGTCACCGGTGAGTCGGGTCCGGGCGAGGCGACCGAATTCCCTCACCCCTCGACTCAGAGTGCGCCGGAACAGAAGCTCCTCTCCTGCGAGGACGCTGGCGATCCGGTCCCGCTGCTCCGCGAGTTCCGGAAAGGCTTCCTTGTACGCTCCGACGACCGAGTCGACAAGCCCGGTCAGCAGGCCATCGTCGATACCGAGAAGGTGGCCCTGCCGGATTGCTCGCCGCGCCAGGCGGCGCATGACGTAGCCCTGAGCCGTGTTGGAGGGTTCAAGGCCATCAAGGGCGAAGAAGACGACGGCCCGGACGTGGTCGGCAATGATCCTCAGAGGAGCCTCGTGCTCGGCATAGGTGACACCGGCAAGATCCTCGATGCCGGCGACAATAGGTGAGAGGACGTCGATGAGAAATACGTCGGGATTATCGGCGACGGCCATGGACAGTCGCTCCAGACCTCCACCAAAGTCGACGTTCTGGCGCGGCAATTGCGTAAATCCTGTCTCGGTGCGCAGGTACTGCATGAACACCGAGTTGCCGATTTCGAGAAACCGGCCGCAGTCACAGTGGGGGTGGCAGTGTGCCCCAAAGGCGGGGTCGTGGGGAACCTGGGGAAACTCGAAGAAGACCTCCGAGTCGGGCCCGCCGGGCTCACCGACCGGCATTGACTGGGGGGAACCGGCCCGGCTCCACCAACTCTTGGTCTCGTCGTAGAAGAAGACGCGGGCATCACCCATGCCCACCTCGGCGGCCCGCTGAACGCTACCCAGGTCTGCGATGGGTGCCGAGACACCTCGCCCTTCGAACAGATCGACCCACAGCCTGGCGGACTCATCGTCCCGCGGGATGCCGTAGCGCGAGGCGCCGCCGAAGGCAGTGGCGTAGAGCCGTGACGGATCCAGGCCGAGCTCGTCGACTCTCGAAGAACGTCGTGTGCCGGTTATCACCTATCTCGTCGATGTCCTCGGCCCTGAAGCACGTTTGAGAATTGACAAGACGGTCGCCCGCCGGATGGGACGTGCCGAGGAGGTAGCGGATGAGCGGCTGCATGCCGGAGCCCGTGAACAGTGTCGTCGGATCCTCGCGAGGCACGATCGGCGCCCGAGGGATGATCGCATGACCCCTCGCCGCGAAGAAGCTCAGGTACCGCTCACGGATCTCCCCGGTCTCCATCGGTCCCAGCATAGCGCCTGGAAAGTTCAGAACTCCCTGGTCACGGGCCGCTCCTGAAGGGAACTCTGCCGCTGCGGGCATGGCCTGGGTGCCGAGGCGAGTGGTCGCATCCAGTGCCCAGGGCCGGTCTCGAAATCGAGTGTCTGTTCGACCGCGCTATGTGCGCTCAAACAGACAAAAGATTGGAACCGGAGGCATCCGGGAGCCGCGAGAGCTCAGGCGTCCTGCGGCTTCGGTTCCCGGGCCCCGGACTCGACCCCGTTGCCGCTGAACGCCTTGCCGGTCAGGCCCGTTACCGAGCTGAGCAGGCCCGCCAGCTCCATTGGCACGACGAACTTCGTCGACGGGGAGGCCCCGATCTGCTTCAGGGCGTCCAGGTACTGCAGGCTCATCGTGTTGGCGTCCAGCGTCCGGGCCACCTGAAAGATCCGGTCCAGGGCGAGAGAGAAGCCCTCGGCGCGCAGGATCGCCGCCTGCCGGTCGCCTTCGGCGGAGAGGATCGCCGCCTGCTTCTGGCCCTCGGCCACCGTGATGGCCGATTGCTTCGAGCCCTCGGCCTCGGTGACGACCGCCCGGCGGGTCCGCTCCGCCGACATCTGCCGGGTCATGGCGTCGAGGACCGGCGCGGGAGGGACGATCTCCCGCACCTCGACGTTGCCCACCTTCACGCCCCAGCGCTCCGTCACCTCGTCCAGCTTCACCTGGAGGACCTGGTTCATCTGGTCTCGCTTGGACAGGATCTCGTCGAGCGACATGTCACCGACGACGCTGCGCAGCGTCGTCGCGGCGATGTTCTGGGCGGCACCGGCGAAGTTCTGCACCTGCAGCACCGACATCGTGGCGTCGATGACCTTGTAGAAGATGATGAAGTCGATGTTGATGGCGGCGTTGTCCTTCGTGATGGCCGTCTGCTTGGGGATCTCCAGGTACTGCTCCCGGAGGTCGACCCCGACCGGCCGGTCGATGATCGGGAAGATGAACACGAGGCCCGGCCCGCGCAGGCCAATCGCCCGTCCCAGCCGGAACAGCACGATGCGCTGGTACTCCCGCACCACCTTGAGTGCCTTGGCGAAGATCGCGAGCACGATCAGGACCAGGATGGCGAAGATGATCAAGCCGTTCATACGCTGCCTCCTTCTGGAAAGACATCGAGAGTCAGGCCCCGGACGGCGATGATCAGGACCGGCGTGCCGGCCGGGACCGGATCACCCACGGATTCGGCCGACCAGGATTCGCCTCGCACGCGGACCCGGCCGAGGGGATTGAGCGCCGTCTCTGCCACGCCGTGCGCCCCCATCAGCGTCTGCGGGCCCGCCCGCAGGGGTGTCCGCCTGGCGGCCAGCATCGCCCGGAGGAGGAAGTAACTCGCCACACCGACCGCCACCGGCAGGGTGAACAGCAGCGGCGGCGAGATCCTGGCGTTGGGCACCGACGGGTTGAACAGCAGGAGGCCCCCGAGGACGAACACCACCATGCCCCCCACGGTCAGGACGCCGTGGGCTCTCGCCTTGAGGTCGAGCACGAAGAGGACGGCAGCGACCAGCAGCAGGCCGAAGCCGGCAAGGCGCACCGGAAGGGTTTCGAGGATGGCCAGCCCGATCGCGGAGGAGACCACCCCCACCGCCAGGGGGATGTGGAATCCGGGGTGGAACGCCCACACGATCAGCGCCACGAAGCCGATGTCCAGCAGGATGAACGCCACGTTGGGATCGGCGAACCCGTGGAAGAAGCTCTCGGCGAGCGAGCGGGGGAACGAGACGGTGGCGGCCGGGCAGACGTTGGCCAGGGACTTCGAAACCGAAGCGCCGCATCCCCCCACCCGGTCCAGCAGCGCCGGCAGGCTCGGGGCGACGAAGTCGACGACGTGCAGGTTGACCGCCGATGCCGCGTCGGCGCTGACCGATTCCCGGACGGCCTGCTCCGCCCAGCCGGCGTTGCGACCCTGGCGCTCGGCGAGGCTCCGGATGAACGCGGCCGCGTCGTTGGTCACCTTGGCCTGCTCGATGGCGCCCGACACCCCCACGGGATGGGCGGCACCGATCGCGGAGCCGGGCGCCATGCCGTTGACCGGGCAGGCCAGCATCACGAAGGTCCCGGCCGACGCCGCCCGGCCCCCCGCCGGCACGTAGCAGATCACCGGGACGGGCGAGGAGAGGATCGCGCTGACGATCTCCCGCATCGACGAGTCGAGGCCGCCCGGGGTGTCGATCGTGATGGCGACGGCGGTGTCATGGCCGGCGGCCGCCGCATGGATCCCGCGCTGCACGTACGACGCCATGAACGGATCGACGACACCGGTCAGGGAGAGCCTGAGCACCTGCGGCCTGGCGGCGGCGTCAAGACCGGCGTCGCTGGCAGCCGAGGCCACCTCTCCGAGGACGGCGA
>WNGI01006492.1_pt1 | contig 10635 bp, 9 predicted proteins | sample 5400621 | NCBI WGS metagenome assembly WNGI01 (sample SAMN13153374, study PRJNA577476) | soil metagenome | isolation source: 20 cm soil or saprolite under Garry oak tree replicate 1 | place: USA:California | collected 2016-06-15 | reverse complement strand
GAAGGGCACGGCAACATCATGATCAACCGCTACAAGGGGCTCGGCGAAATGAACCCGGACCAGCTCCGGGAGACCACCATGGACCCCACCAAGCGCACGCTCCTCAAGGTCACGATGGAAGACGCGGTCGAGGCGTCGGAGCTGTTCGAGACGCTCATGGGCGACGAGGTGGAGCCGCGGCGCCGATTCATCGAGGAGAATGCGAAGTTCGTGCGGAACCTGGACGTGTAAGCTCCTCGATTCCGTGTTTCGAGACGCGGTGTGAGATCAGGGGCAGCGCCGGCTCCGTCAGCTTGTCGCCCACGACGATCGCCCGCCCGAGCGCCTCGAACCCGAGCTTCATCCCGTCCGGGTCGCGCGCGAACACCGACGCGATCGGCTCGCCCGCCAGCACCTTGTCGCCCGGCTTCACCGTGATCACGAATCCCACCGTGGGATCGACCTCGTCCTCGACCTTGATGCGACCGCCGCCCATCGCCACGACCGCGCGGCCGATCGTCCTCGGATCGACCGCGGTCACCACCCCGGTGCGGGGCGCGGCGTAGACCTCGACCTCGTTGGCCTGCGGCAGCACCGACGGATCTTCCAGGGTCTTGGGGTTGCCGCCCTGCGCCTCGATCACCTGCTCGAACTTCTCGGCGGCGAGGCCGGAGGCGAGGGCGTTGGCAAGCCGTTGCCGGGCCTTCTTGCTGGTCTTCTCGACGCCCGCCGCCAGCAGCATCTCGCTGCCGAGCGCGTACGTCACTTCCAGCAGATCGGCGGGGCCCTCCCCGCGCAGCGTGAGAATCGCCTCTTCCGTCTCGAGCGCGTTGCCGCAGGCGCGGCCCAGCGGGCGGTCCATCGCGGTGAGCAGGGCCACGGTGGGACAGCCCCGATCCTCGCCGAGCGTGATCATGGTGCGGGCGAGCTCGAGGCTCTGCTCGAGCGACGGAAGGAACGCCCCGCTGCCGCGCTTCACGTCCAGCACGAGCGCGTTCAGACCCTCGGCGAGCTTCTTGGACATGATGCTGGCGGCGATGAGCGGGATCGCCTCGACCGTGCCGGTCACGTCGCGCAGCGCGTACAGGCGGCGATCGGCAGGCGCGATCTCGGGGGTCTGGCCGATCATGGCGCACCCGAGCTTCATGACCTGGGCCTTCGCCTCGGCGAGCGACAGGGCGGTGCGGAACCCGGGGATCGCCTCCAGCTTGTCGAGCGTCCCCCCCGTGTGGCCGAGCCCGCGGCCGGACATCATCGGCACGGCGACGCCGCAGGCGGCGACGAGCGGCGCGAGCACCAGCGAGACCTTGTCGCCCACGCCGCCGGTCGAGTGCTTGTCGACACGCGGCGTGGACCAGGAATCGAACGCGAGCCGCTGGCCGGAGGCGAGCATCGCATCGGTGAGCGCAGCGAGCTCCTGGCGCTCGAGCCCGCGCAGCACGACGGCCATCAGCAGGGCCGACATCTGGTAGTCGGGAACCCGGCCGTCGGTGTAGGCGGCGACGAGCGCGGACCACTGCTCCGGCGTGAGCGCGCCGCCGTCGCGCTTGCGCTCGATGAGCGGCACGACGAACATTACCGGCCACCTCCACGGAGTGCGTGATGCGCGGTGCCGTGCTGCTGCTGCTCTCCCTCGCCGGCCCGGCGCGGGCGCAGACCCATCCGACGGTGGCGGAGCACCTCGTGCTGGGCGACAGCGCCCATGCCGCGCTCGCTCCGGCGCAGGCGCTGCAGCATTACCGCGCCGCGCTCACGGCGGACTCGACCAACTATGCGGCGCTGTGGAAGGCGGGGCGCGAGCTGGTGGACATCGCCAAGCAGGTCGAGGGCAAGGACGACTCGTCCAAACATCTGCGGGACAGCCTTTATACCACGGCGCGGGCGTACGGTGAGGCGGCGGTGCGCGTCAACCCCTCCGGCGCCGACGGGCATTTCACCGTCGGCCAGGCGCTGGGCCGGCTGTCGCGCACCAAGGGAGGGAAGGAGCGGGTGCGCTTCGCCAAGATCATCTACGACGAAGGGATGAAGGCGATCGAGCTCGACTCGACCCACGACGGCGCGTATCACCTGGTCGGCGCGTGGCACGCCGAGGTGAAGCGGCTCTCCGGATTCCAGAAATTCTTCGCGAAGGCGCTGTTTGGCGGCGGCTTCCTGGACAAGGGCAATTGGGACGACGCCCAGAAGTACCTCGAGCGCGCCGTCGCGCTGAAGCCGCACAACATCTTCCACCGGCTCGACCTGGCGGGAGTGTACGTCGACCTGGGGAAGTACTCCAAGGCCCGCGAGCAGCTCACCACCATCGCCACCCTCCCCATCGCGGACGTGCTCGATCACGAGTACCAGAAGGAGGCGGCGCAGCTGCTGGAGGACATCAAGGGCGAAAAGGACGAGACCTAGCGCCACCGCATCGGGTCGGAAACTACCGCGCACCACCGCACGCAGCAACCGCGTCGCGACGCTTGACGTGCCGTCGGCTGCGGACGCAAACTATGCCATGACCGTCCCCTCTGCTGTCACCGCCCGCGTCGCCGAGCTCGAGCGCGAGCGCAAGCACCTCCTCGCGGTGATCGAGATCCTCAAAGAAGTGTCCACGTCGCTGCACTTCATCGACATCCTGCAAGCGATCGCGCGCAAGCTGGGCGAGGCGTTCGGGTTGGACCGCTGCTCGATTCTGCTCGCCGAGCGCGGCAGCAAGTCGGTGCGTCTGGTCGCGTCGTACGAGGACCCGACGATCCGCAACTACCCGGTGGATCTCGAGCGCTACCCCGAGCTGAAGCGGGCGATGCAGAGCGGCGAGACGGTGTTCATCCCGGACGCGGCGAACGATCCGAGCCTGAAGCATGCGAAAAGCGAGCTGATCAGCCGGCGCGTGAAGTCGATCACCGTCGTCCCGATCACGTGGCGGGGCGTGGCGATCGGCGCGATCTTCCTGCGCACGTTCCGGGACGGCCCCACGTTCTCCGACCAGGACGTGCGGTTCGTGCAGGTCGTGGCGTCGCTCACCGCGCAGGCGCTCCGCAACGCGCACCGCTACGAGCGGCTCGAGCAACGGACCCAGGAGACCGGGGAGACGGTGCGCCGCATGGAGCTCGAGCGCGTGGCGCTGCTGTCGTTTCTGCGACGCCTGCTCGCCGCGTTCGGAGAGCGCGAGGGTGCCTGGGCGGAGGGGTTGCTGCCCCGCGCCAGCTCCGAGGAGCTCGACCGGCTGGTCGGCGTCGCGATGGCGGTCATCCAGGAAGAAGCCAAGGGGCGGTGAAAGCCGCCGCCGCCCGGGCCGCCGAGCTGCGGCGGCTCATCGAGCGCGCGAACCAGGCCTACTACGTCCTCGACAAGCCGGAGCTGTCGGACGCCGAGTACGACCGGCTGTTCCGCGAGCTGCAGGAGCTCGAAGCCCAGCATCCCGAGCTGCAGACCCCCGACAGCCCCACCCACCGCGTCGGCGCCCCGCCGGCGGCCGCCTTCAAGAAACACCGCCACATGGTGCCGATGCTGTCGCTCGCCAACGCCTTCGACGAAAAGGAGCTGGCCGAGTGGGAGGAGCGCAACGCGAGGCTCTCCCCGGAGGTGAAGACCGCGGGCTACACCCTGGAGGTGAAGATCGACGGCGCGGCGGTGAGTCTCACCTACCAGGACGGCGTGTGCGTCACGGGCGCGACCCGCGGCAACGGCGTCGAAGGCGAGGACGTCACCGCCAACCTGCGCACCGTGCTCGACGTGCCGCTGCGGCTGCACGGCCAGCGCAAGACCTGGCCCAAGCTCATGGAAGTACGCGGCGAGGTGTACCTCTCCAAGTCCCGCTTCGCCGAGCTCAACCAGGAGCGCGAGCGCGCGGGGGAGCCGACCTTCGCCAATCCCCGCAACGCCGCCGCCGGCGCGCTGCGCCAGCTCGATCCCAAAGTCACGCGCAGCCGCGGCCTGCGGATCTTCTGCTTCCACGTCGAAGCCCCCGGACAGAAGCTCCCGGTCACGACGCAGCACGACCTGCTGGCCCAGCTCGCCACCTGGGGATTCCCGGTCGAGCCGCACCACACGCTCGCCCCCGACCTCGCCGCCGCCAACCGCGAAATCGCCGGCACGCTCGAGCCGCTGCTCGACCAGCTCGACTACGGCGCCGACGGCGTGGTGGTGAAAGTGAACCCGCTCGAGCTGCACGCCGAGCTCGGCACCGTCGGCGACCGCGAGCCGCGCTGGGCCATCGCGCGGAAATTTGCCCCCGAAGTCCGGGTCACCAAGCTCAAGGAGATCCGCATCAACGTGGGCCGCACCGGTGCGTTGAATCCCTACGCCGTGCTCGAACCGGTCGAGATCGGCGGCGTGACGGTGTCGACCGCGACGCTGCACAACTTCGCGTTGATCAAGGCCAAGGACATCCGGGAAGGCGACCTGGTGGAGGTCACCCGGGCGGGCGAGGTCATCCCGCAGGTGCTGGGACCGGTGATCAAGAAGGGCGTGCGCCGCAGCCGGCCGTACCAGCCCCCCGAGCGCTGTCCCATCTGCAAGTCGAAGGTCGAACACCCCCCGGACGAGGTGATGGCGTACTGTCCCAACGTCTCCTGCCCCGGGCGGGTGTTCGAGAGCATCGTCCACTTCGCGTCGCGCCCGGCGATGGACATCCGCGGGCTCGGGCCCGAGCGGGTGAAGGCGCTGCTCGACGGCGGCTTCATCAAGGACGTCGCGGACCTCTACGAGATCACGCCGATGCAGCTGCTGACGCTCGAGGGGTTCGCCGAGAAGTCGGCCCAACAGCTCGTCGACGCGATCGCGGCGTCCAAGCGTCAGCCGCTCTCGACCCTGCTGTTCGGCTTGGGCATCCGCCACGTGGGCGTTCAGGGGGCGCGCCTGCTGGCTCGCCACTTCGGGACGATGAAGGCGCTGGCCAAGGCGTCCGCCGACGAGATCAACCAGATCCGCGGCATCGGGCCGGCCATCGCAGAGGCCGTGGCCGGGTTCTTCGCCGAGCCCAAGAACCGCAAGCTGCTGGAGCGGCTCGAGAAGCTGGGCCTCAATATGAAGGAGCCGGTCGCGGCCGAGCGGCAGGGGCCGCTGGCGGGGCAGGTCTACGTCATCACGGGAACGCTGCCGTCCCTGTCCCGGGCCAAGGCGGCCGAGCTGATCGAGGCGGCGGGCGGCCACGTCAGCGACGCGGTATCGAAGAAAACGACGGCCGTGGTAGTCGGGGCCGACGCCGGCTCGAAGCTCGAAAAGGCGAAGACGCTCCGGATCGCACTGATCGACGAGGCGGAACTCTTGCGCCGCGCACGCGCCAAACCCTAAGTTGGCGTGCGATATGAGCGCCCCTGCGCACCCCACCGCCGCGACCGACGGCGTGATGATCGGCCGTGGCGCCCTGCGACAACTCCATCACAGTCTGCTCCGGGATGCAGGCCCTCAGGCCGTCGCCATCCTCCAGGAGGTCGGTTTCGCGGCGGGGGAAGGCGTGTATCAGTCGTTTTGCGCGTGGCTGCCGGTCCAGACGGGTGTGTCGCAGCCCGACGAGCTCGACGCCGGCCAGCTGAGCGAGGTGCTGTCGGCGTTCTTCCAATCGCACGGGTGGGGCACGGTGACGGTCGCGCCCCTCGGCGCCGCGGCCCTGGCGCTGGACACGGAGGACTGGGTCGAAGCCGAGCCGGGCAGCGCCGAGACGCCGATGTGCTTCTTCTCGGCGGGCATGCTGTCGGACTTCCTGGGACGGCTGTCGGGCGAGGCCGTGGCGGTGATGGAGGTCGAGTGCCGCTCGCGCCACGACGGGCGCTGCCGCTTCCTGTCGGCGTCACCCGAGACGCTGAACGCCGTGTTCGAGCAGATCACCCAGGGGAAGGGCTACGCCGAGGCGCTCGGCGCGGGCGCCTAGCCAGGATCATCGGCGGGCGACCGCTACCCCCTCGAGCAGCAGCGACGGCGCGTAGCGCGACCCGGTCCACCGTGCGTCGTTCCCGACACCAGCAATCCGCTTGAGCAGCTCGTAGACGTTCCCCGCCACGGCCGCGTCTTTCACACGCCCCGCGATCTCGCCGCGCTCGATGCGGTAGGCGAGCGCCACGGGGTGGCTGAACGCTCCGCCGATCACGTTCCCCTGCCCCACGCCGATCAGGTCGTCCACCAGCAAGCCGTCGTTGATGTCCTTGAGGAGGCCGCCGCCCAATTGTAGGGGCGCAGCATGCTGCGCCCCTACACGACGCGTATCCGGATTCCCACCCAACACCAGGTTCGTATACGCCGGCACCGGCTTCCCGAAGATGCCGCGCTGCCCGTGTCCGGTGCTCGCGGTCTTGGCGCGCGCGGCCGTCTCCAGGTCGTAAATGAAGCGCTGCACGACGCCCCGTTCCACGAGACTGGTGGCGCGGGAGGGCACGCACTCGTCGTCGAGCGGACGCGACGCCGTACGGCCGGGCGCGAGCGGATCGTCGGTGAGGGAGAGTCGCTGGTCGAACACCGGCTCGCCGACCCGGGTCGCCAGCGGCGAGATCCCCTGCAACACGGCCTTGCCCGAGAGCCCTTGAGTGACCGGGAGCAGCACGGCCGACAAGCCGGCGGGGGTGAACACCACCGGCAGCGCGCCCTCGGGGGACGCGACGATCCGCAAGGCATGGTCGAGCCGGCCGGTGATCGAGTGGACGAGGCCCTCGAGGGCGTCCACCGCAGGGAGGTCGGTGCTCTCGATCGCGTCGCCGATCGCGAGCACGTCGTCGCCCGCGATGCGCCACACATCCGCGCTCACCGCGACCCCGGTCGAGCGGTATGCCCCCTCGCCTCCCGCCGTGTTAGCGACCCGCGTTTCGGCCACTTCGCGCTCGATCGCTACGTTGACCTGGCACCCCTGGCGCGCCAGCCGCTCCAGCAGGAATTGACCGATTTCGATCAGGCGCGCGAGCGAGGCCTCGGCGGTCCGCGGGACGTGGGTGGTGACGCGGGGGAGCTTGGCCGCGGCGGGAAACGCCAGAGCAACTTCTTCTCCGAGCTCGGCCGAGGCGAGCGCGCGATCCAGCAGAGGCGCGGCATGCTGCGCAGCGACATTCGTCGTGCCCGCGATGCCGACGCGACCGCGGTGCAGCACCCGCACATTCACGCCCGCCTCTTCGGTCACCCCGGCCGACTTGAGGCGGCCCCACTCGAACGCCACGGTTGTGCGTTCGACGCGCCGCTCGAGCGCGTCCGCACCGTCCCCCTGGTCCGGGCGGCGCCGGGCCAGCTCGAGCAGCCCGTCGATCATGCGGGAGGGAGGTCGCCCCCGATGAGGGCTTCCTCGATGCGCACGTGCGGTGCCCCTTCGGTCACGGGAAGCGGAAACTGCCCCCCCTTGCCGCAGCCGCCGCCCATCTGATTCCAGCGGAAGTCGCCGGCGATGTGATCGATGCGGTCGAGCGTCTGGAACAGGTTCCCCGCGAGCACGACGTCCTTGACGAGCTCCGCCACCTGGCCGTCGCGGATCATGTGGCCGTAGGTCGCGGTGAACGAGAAGTTCTCGAGCATCGTCTGGCCGCCGAACGCGCCGCAGGCGTACACCCCGAGCTTCAGGTCGCGGATCAGGTCCGCGAACGTGCCACGTCCGTTGCCGATGTACGTGTTCGTCATGCGGACGATGGGCGGGTGGCGGAACGAGAGCGCGCGTGCGTTGCCGGTGGGCCGCTCGTTCATCGCCGCCGCGGTCTCGCGCGAGTGCAGCCGGCCGACCAGGATGCCCTCACGGATCAGCGCCGTGTCCTGGGTGGGCGTGCCCTCGTCATCGAACGGCAGCGTGCCGCGCAGGCCGGAGGCCGCGCCGTTGTCGCCCACGTTCAGCACCGGTTTGCCGAAGCGTCGACCCAGCGTCATCATCTCGCGGGCCTGGGGGTTTTCGAAGACGAAATCGGCCTCGGAGAGGTGCCCGAACGCCTCGTGGATGAAGACCCCCGCGAGCTCGGGATCGAGCACCACCGGATAGGTCCCTCCCCGCACCGTCGGTGCATCGAGCAGTTGCACCGCCCGCTCGGCGACCGCGCGGAAGCCCGCGGCCTTGTCCTGGACCGAATGCCAGCCGCGCCGCAGCCCGATCGACTCGAGCCCCTTTTCGATGGTGCCGTCGCGCCGCGCCACCGCCGTGCCCGAGAGCGTCACCTCGGGGCGCAGCTCGTGCAACACTGCTCCTTCGGAGTTCACGTACCAGTACTCGCTCACCTCGTCGCGGTAGGTCGCGAGCGTGTCGACGATGCGGTCGCTCACGGCGAGCATCGCGCCGTTGTAGGCTTCGATGAGCCGCTTCTTCTCGGCGAGCGGCACGCCGCGCACGTCGCCGTCCAGATCGAGGATCCCCTCCGCCCGCTGCGCTGGAACCGGCGCGAGCTGGATCGGACGCTCGAGCCGCACCGCCCGGGACAGCTCGTCCGCCCGGGCGACCATAGCGGCGAGCTGGTCCAGCGACGTGAACGAGGCGGTGCCCCAGCCCGAGCCGCGGTTCAGGGCGCGCACGAACCCGCCCTGGTCCTCGCTCGCGGTGGCGGACTCGAGCCGCCGGCCGCGCATCGTGACGGCGGAGCTCCAGGTCTGCTCGACGCGGATTTCGGTGTAGTCGGCGCGGGAGGCGGCGAGCGCCGCGGTGAGGCGGTCGATCAACCCCCGAGTTCCTTGAGCTTCTCGGCGTAATCGGGCCGCACCACGATCGCCCCGTCGATGATGACTTCGCGGTCCCAGGGGAGGATGATGAAGTTGTCGGTCTCGAGCGCGTAGAAGTCCGGCTGATACGGGCCGGTGCGGAACGAGACCGCGGTCTTGACGGCCGTGGGCTTGAGCTCGCGCACGGCGTTCAGGGCGAGCTTCATCGTGTCGCCCGAGTCGCACGTCTCGTCCACGATGAGGACGCGTCGTCCGGCGACGATGCGCGGGGGGCCGGCGAGCACCACGGGCCGCGCGCCGGTCTCCTGGCGGGTGATGGCGACCGACGCGAAGTCGCGCTGCAGGATGCTCGCCACCACGGCGCCCGGGATTACCCCCGCCTTGGCGATACCGATCACCACGTCGGGATCGTACTCGCGGAAAATCTTCAAGGCCAGCGCGCGGCACAGCTCGCCGAAGAACGGCCAGTCCACCTGGAGCACGCCGTGCGGCGTCTTGCGGGCGAGCCCGGTTTTCTTGGGCATGGGCGGCTGGGGCGGGGTCGGCGGCGGGGCAGGCATGGGGGGAGAAGCTACATTGCGGACGCGCGCGGCCGCAAGCTATTTTCGCCCCATGGGTTTCTGGCGACGCCTGTTCGCCGGCTCGGGTGCCGACGACGTCCAACCCCAGCGCCTCGACTACCTGAACGAGGCGCTCGCCCTCGAACGCCAGGGCGACTACGAGGCGGCTCTCACCTCGTATCGGCTGGCGCTGCGCGATCATCCCCACGACGCCCGCATCCTACAGAACATGGCGATCGCGCTCACCAAGACGCGCCGCATCGACGAGGCGATCCGTCACTACCGGCGCGCGCTCGAGCTGGACCCCGAGCTGGCGGGCGCCCATTACGGGCTCGCGTTCCTGCTGCTGAAGCGCGGCGACCCCGACGGCGCGACGCAGCACCTGCGGGCGTTCCTCGCGCATCCCCCCAAAGGCCCGGACGCCCAGAAGTGGATCGAGCACGCCAACCAGGCGCTGCGCGACCTGGGCGCCTCGGGGCCCACGCCGGCCGCCACCGCGGGGGCGCCCTGAGGGGAAGCCGGGCCGGCGTCCTCCTCGGCGTGCTCGCCACCGCTGCCGCGTGCGGCCGGTTCGGTCCGGACTTGAACCAGGTGGTCGCCATCTCGGTCGCCGTGCGCGACTCCGTCGAGGAGCTCGACACGCTCCGCCCACACGGTTACGCCCTGGACGGCTTCGGTGACTCGGTCGCCGCCACGATCCTCTGGGCCACGCTCGACACCGCCCTGCTCAGGGTGGTGAACGAGACCACGGGCGTGATGGTCGCCAAGCAACCGAGTGCGACGCCCGCCCGCATCCAGGCGAGCGTCGGGCCCCTGCCCAGCAACCCGATTGCGATCCGGGTGCTCGCCGCGGCCGATACCCTGTTCGCCCCCGGCGCGACGCGGGATAGCGTGAGCCTCGCCGCCCAGCCCGACTCGCTCTCGGATTCCCTAACGGTGCGGCTCCAGGACACGACCGCCGCCGGGCCCGTCGACCTCTCGGGGCGGCCGGTCGCGTTCGCGCTGACCGTGTACCCGGGGGGGGGGCCGGGCGCGAACGTCGCACTGGTGACGAGCGATACCGCGCGCGCGCCGGTCGCTGCCGACACGGTCACGACCACGGTCGGCATCGCGGCGGTGAAGCTGCGCTTGCTCGACGGGCCACCCCCTGACAGCGCCGTTGTGACCGCCAGCGCCCACCGCGCAGTCGGGACTCTGGTCGCCGGCTCGCCCGTCACGTTCGTCGTGCGGTTCCTGCCATGAACGGCGCCGCCGGAGGCACGCTGACGCGGCTGTTCTTTGACGCGGTCGAGCAGCATGCGAGCCAGCCCGCCGCGTTCCGGTATAAGGCGGGCGGCGTGTGGACGCCAGTGCCGCACCGCGAGGCGGCGGAACGGGTGCGCGCCATCGCGCTCGGCCTACGGGAGCTCGGAATCGCGGCGGGCGACCGGGTCGCGATCCTGGCGGAGACGCGGCTCGAATGGGCCCTGGTCGACTATGCCTGTCTGTGCGCCCGGGCCGCCGACGT
>WNGI01007535.1_pt1 | contig 10636 bp, 10 predicted proteins | sample 5400621 | NCBI WGS metagenome assembly WNGI01 (sample SAMN13153374, study PRJNA577476) | soil metagenome | isolation source: 20 cm soil or saprolite under Garry oak tree replicate 1 | place: USA:California | collected 2016-06-15 | reverse complement strand
CGTGAGTAGCCAGCTTAACGGCTGCGGGCTCGTTCTGGAGCGTAGCGTTTTGATCGAACAATTGATCGATCCAGAGCGTGAGATCGAAGGCAGCGCGATAAAGATTGTGCTCCTGGAAGGTTTCGCCGGAGGCAGCTGTGTTGTCGACGGCGCACTCTTCCTCTTCCGTCGCCGTTTCATCCAGAAGCGCGTCCACCTCGGCGCTCCAGTCTTTTTCATCCAGCAACTGCGTCCAACCCATTTCGCGCGCGATAATTTCATCACGGCGCGGGTCATCAAGATATGTTTCCAGCAACTGCATGTATTTTTCGGTCTTGCCATCTTGTTGCTGAAGAAAACGCTCCCAATCGTATTCGTCCCACATGCGTTCAGGCTCGCCCCAGTTACCGGCCATGCAGAACTAAACGCGAGCTTCTCTTTCCGCGCAAAATTTTTTCGTGGCTCCTTTCTTCAGCATCAACCCGCGAATTCCGCGGGTTGCATCAGGCTCTTCGATCAGTACGTTCGGCTTCGTGAATAAACATGCTGCATGGTGTGGGATGCTCGCTGTGGTGATCGCGTCGCTGCTTTCCGCTTGTGCCTCGTCATCTCAGGAAGGCGTTGTAACAGAACCGACTGAAGACCATATGACATCTACCGCCGCCCACTTCGCACGCCCGTCATACTCGGGATTCTGAATTGGGGCGTCCATCGTTGAGACTGTAGCTTCGGTCTGTGAACGCCGCCCCTTGCGGCTGGTTGTGTCAGGGATGCCCCGCACATAGGTTCACATCAGTGATTAAACAAGGGGCACTGACAGGTATTCTGGTTTTGCTGATTGCCTTTTTGCTCGCTGCCTGCACGTCAACCACTGATGAAACGATCTCCAGTCCGTCATCCTCGCAATCTGGCGCAGCTGTCCCCGGAGAAAAAATGTCCGATGATGAACGATATGCTCCGGGCCCGATGGGATCCAGCAACGTGCGCTGGTGAGTGTTGTTACGAGACGGTGATCAGAGGGCGCCGCTGGAGATATCGCCATTTGTGAAGTGCAGCAACGCTTCATGGACACCCGCTCCATGGTCCTTCTGTGCAACGTAACCGCCAGCGTTGCTCACGGCATTTTGCACTTCCGGGATGGCATTGGCTGGACACGACGGCATTGCTGCGAACCTTCCGTCCAACATCGACACATCGTTATGGTGATCGCCAGCCGCGAAAATGTTTTCGCGCGCGATATCCAGCAAACGCGCCAGCTCAGCCAGCGTCGCGCCTTTGTGGTAATCAGCGTGACAAAAACGCAGGTAAATCCCATTCCGCTGGTAATCTAACTTTGGATGGCCCGCACGCGCCTGCCGAATGAAGTCCGTGATGCGGTCCATCTCTTCCTCGCTTTCCGCGGCGAGTCCTTCAAGGCCTTCCGAGTTATAGATCAGGCGCGCTTTCGTTTGATTCGTGGCGAAATCCACAAATTCAGCCAGGACGGAACCAGCAGACGAAAACAAGTCGGCATGATCGCGCGCGCATCGCTGGTTCCAATTGCCGAACGGTTCCCATCTCTCGCCGTTTTGTCCCGGACGAAAAACATCGCGCTCGGTCGTCAGGATGAAATCCGGACGAATCGGCAGGGCGAACTCGGCGAGACCTTTTTCAAGCAGATCGACCGAGCGCCCCGTGTTGATCGCCCAGATCGCGCCACCATCCTGCAACTCGCGAATCAACTCCATACATCGGGAGTTGAACACCGGTTCGGTAGCACGCGAAACAAGCGTCCCATCAAAATCGATACTGAGCAGCCGAATTGGTGAACGCATTCGAAAGCAATTTAAGAATTGATTTCCGAGAAGCAATGCGTGGATTGTTTCAGGAGCGTAAAATCAAGATGAAATCAGCCTACGAACTCGCAATGGAACGTCTTCAAAAAGCGTCGCCATCGCTCTCGCTCACAGACGAACAAAAGAAAGAACTCGCCGAACTGGATTCCAAGTATCAGGCGAAAATTGCCGAGAAAGAGCTCTTTCTAAAGGATCAAATTCGCAAGGCGCAAACCGACGGCAAGGTCGACGATATCGATTCTCTGCAGAAGCAACTCGCCTCCGAGGTCGGGCGCTTGCAGCAGGAGTGCGAAGCAGCGAAAGAAAAACTCCGTAACCAATTTGCGAAACTGTAGCCGCGTCTGTGAGACGCGCCGCAAGCGTGCTAGTTGCGTAGGTGCGCAAGCGGCGCAGCAGCGCCGCACTCCAACACGCAAGAGCGTTAATATGCGCTGGTAATAACGGCCGCCGCTTGCATGGCGGGCGTTCCCCTTTGGAGATGTGCGAACAATTGGCAGATGTTTGGCGGCAGCAGATGCGCCGCGGTGATTTCGAAGCAGCCTGGCGCATTAGTGATTGCGCCTTGCGGAATCGCCGTCGTTCTACTCGCTGTACTGCAGACGAGGAATCCACGTGGCGCGGAGAACCGCTCCACGAAAAGCGCGTGCTCATCCGCTGCTGCTACGGACTTGGCGATACACTTCAGTTTGTTCGATACGTGCCGTTGCTGCGGCGCATCGCGCATCACGTCACATTGCACGCCCAGGCCTCCGTCGTCCGCGTGCTCGAGCATTTTGAAGGGATCGACAGCCTGACCACCCGATACAACAGCATTTCGCCCGAAACCTACGATGTTGCGGTTGCGTTGACTGAACTACCGCACATTTTCCGAACTCATCTTGACACGATTCCCGCCACAATTCCGTACATTCCGGTCGCACCGCGGTCATTGTCGCCGACGAGCAACATAAGAGTGGGGCTTGTATGGGAGGCGAGTAATTGGGATCCGCGTCGATCTGTACCTCTGCAATTATTTGCCGGGTTTGATCGCATCGCCGGAGTTTCGCTTCACATTCTGCAGCGCGGCCGCGCATTGCTGGACCGGCCAATCGGCTTCGGGATCGACTCAGGAAGTGACGATCTTTACGAAGCAGCGCGGACGATTGCCGCCGTCGATTTGATAATCACAATCGACAGCATGCCGGCGCATTTGGCCGGCGCGATGGGCGTACCGACGTGGGTGCTACTGCATTCCAATTGCGATTGGCGATGGATGCGAAACCGAACCGATTCGCCGTGGTACCCAACGATGCGTTTGTTTCGTCAGAAACATCCAGGTGATTGGCGGCCCGTAATGGCCCGCGTAAAACAGGAACTCAAGCGTTTGGTACGTTCGCAAGTAAAGCCGCTTTCAGTGGCCGCTTGACTGTAGCCGCCTCTCTGTGAGACGCGCACGGGCATCACAACATACCGCGCCTGCCCAGCGAGGCGGCTACAATAACTATCGCACCAGGGAAGCTGCGTTTTCCTGCTGAGACGTGGCGCTGCTTTCACTCCGCTTCGGCAAATCGCGATCCAAAAAGCCGAGCATGTGCGCGTGTTTGATCGTCCGCACACCTTCCTGCTTCTGCAGCTGCTCGATACCGCGACGGAATTTCTCCATCTTTGTCCAATGCACTTTGGGACGGAAATGGTGCTCCGCGTGATAACCGTTGTAGAAGAACAGCCAGTTATAAATTTTTCCGTAGCTGCTGACTCCCCACGCAATCGGCTTGTCAGGGTTCGCGCCGTAGTGCCGGTAGTAGCCGTTCAAGTAGCTAAAACATTGGCCAAGGTACCAGAACGGCAGGAAATACAGCATGAATCGCCAGTTAATGAAGTGAACTGGATTCGTCGGAACGATAATCGCCATCACCAAAAGCGTCGTTGCGAAACCCGTTAATTCGATGTTGCCCCAGAAATCATCGCCATTTTTCCGTTTCCGCAGGTCCTTGCGGATCGCGCCGACATCGTCGCGGAAAAAACTCAGAAAAACATAGCTCCACGGATTTTCGGCCTCGCCGTCATGGCCGTGCCTGTAGATCGATAACCAATCGATCGTGTCACCTTTTTCATCCTGCCGGTCGGAGTTCCCCTTGTGATGCTGCATGTGCACGGCGTCGTACATCGTCTGGGAGAAACAGCAGGCGATCGATTGCGTGATTCCAAACAGGCGATTGAGAAATTGCGACCGGAAAAACGGGTTATGAATGAAGTTGTGCCCCACCCCATTGATGTTCGCATTCACCATCAGCGAATAAACGAACCCGAGAATCAGCATCACCGACAGCGGCGCGTGCGGAAACAGAAAATAAAGTCCAAAAAGGTAAGCGAAATGAAACAACCCAGCGGCCGCCGGCAAAGCGTCCCAGCGTGTGTGCGCGAAAAACTTCGAGTTTGTCGTTGGGCGTTCTATGCGAATCACGTCAGCACTCATCGGGGAAACTTGAACGTAAAATACTCACCCCAAAATCACCCTTGGCAAGTGTGAGGATTGCCAATGTCCTTTCTCGCTGACTAAGTTAGGCGCTCTCAATGTTCGCGCTTCAACCTGAGTTAAAAGTCTTCACCGGCTCCGCAAACCACAATTTGGCCGAGCGAATTTGCAGGTACATCGGCGTGCCACTGGGACAGGCGACCATCAGCTCGTTTCCCGATGGGGAGACATACGTCAGGATCGAGGAGAACATTCGCGGGCATGACGTGTTCATTGTCCAGCCGACTTCCCCGCCGACCAATCAGCATTTGATGGAGTTGCTGATCATGGTGGACGCGGCGCGACGCGCGAGCGCGGACCGGATTACGGCTGTCATTCCATTTTTTGGATACGCGCGCCAAGACCGCAAAGATCAACCGCGCGTGCCGATCACAGCGAAGCTCGTTGCGAATTTGCTACACGCCGCGGGGGTGAATCGCGTGCTCACGATGGATCTGCACGCGCAACAGGTGCAAGGCTTTTTCGACATCCCGGTGGATCACCTTTATTCGGCGCCGGTGCTGATTAAGTATTTACGCAACAGAATGACCGGCAAAACAACTGTCGTTTCTCCCGATCTCGGCGGGCTGAAAATGGCTTCAGCTTACGCAGAAGCGCTCGGGGCCAACCTGGCGATCGTGGCGAAAGAGCGCAAAAGCGCCACTCAGACTGAAGCGCTTTACCTAATCGGCGATGTGGAGAACCATAACGTGCTGCTGGTTGATGATCTCACTGAAACGGCGGGCACACTTAGCTCGGCCGCTGCGATAGTAAAAAAGCACGGCGCACGCAACATTTACGCTGGTGTGGCGCACGCGGTCCTGGTGGATGTGGCCATTCCGCGGTTGCAAAAATCTGAAATTACGGAATTAGTAACAACCAACAGCACGGCGGTGCGCACCGTGGAAGGATTTAAGGTCATGGTGCTCTGCATCTCCGAGCTTCTCGGGGAAGGCATCAAACGGATTCACAACGACGAATCGGTGTCGTCGCTGTTCAACATCGAGAACGAAAAGAATGGCAAAACAAGTTAAGCTTAAAGCAGAACCGCGCCCTACTGTGGGACGCTCCGCTGTGCGCAAACTCAGGGCGCGCGGATTCATTCCGGCTGTGATCTACGGAGGCAACGACAAACCGCAGCCGCTACAAGTCTCCGCTCGCGACATCAACGCGATGATGAGCCAGGCCTCGGGAGAAAACGTCTTGGTCGAGCTCGAAATTGGCGGGGATGGACAAAGTCGCACTGCGCTTGTGCAGGAAGTACAACACTCACCTGTCGGTGGCGACATTCGTCACGTCGACTTTCACGCGATCTCCATGGACCAGATGATTGAAGCCGAGGTGCCGCTCGAACCTGTCGGCACAGCCGTTGGCGTGAAGACTTATGGCGGATTGCTTGAGCAAAGCTTGCGCGCCTTAGCTATTGAATGTCTGCCGGGCGATTTGCCGGATCGGATCACGGTGGACGTTTCGCAGCTGAACATCGGCGATGCCATTCACGTCCGCGAGATTCAACTTCCACACGGTGTAACGCCGAAGGTGCAGGTTGATTTAACGGCCTTCTCCGTCGTGGCGCCTATCGTTGAGGAAGAACCAGTTGCAGCGGAAGCCGAGGCTGCTGCCGCAGGACCGGAAGTCATCACCGAGAAAAAGGAAGAGGGCGAAGCTGCTGCTGCGGCTGCTCCGGCTGCGAAAGAAAAGGCTCCAAAGGAGAAAGAAAAGAAGTAATCCATTTTCGGTTTTCGATTTTGGATTTGCGATTGCCCGCGCGTGCACGACACAGCAATCCGGCTGATCGCCGGTCTCGGAAATCCCGGACCGGAGTACGCCGCCACGCGGCACAACATCGGATTTATGGTTGTCGACCAGTTGGCCGCGCAGTTTGGATCGGCTTGGGAAAAATCGGCAAAATGGGACGCACTCTCCGCAAAATGTGGAGCTGTGCTTCTGGTCAAGCCTTTGAGCTTCATGAATCGCAGCGGCTATCCAGTTTTCGCAATTGCGCAGTTCTACAAAATTCAGCCGCAACAAATCGTGGTCGCGCTCGACGATCTTGCTCTTCCCCTCGGTCGTGTTCGCTTACGCACCAAGGGCGGATCTGGCGGCCACAACGGCCTCGACTCAGTCGTAGCCCAATTTGGAACAGAAGAGATCCCACGTTTGCGCATCGGCATTGGGGCCGCGCCTCGAGAAAGATCAGTGGATTATGTGCTGAGCCGCTTTTTCGATGAGGAGAAGCCCATCGCGCGGTCGACCATCGATCGCGCAGTGGAAGCATTGAAATGCGTAATTGACAATGGTCTCGTTTCAGCCATGAACTCGTTTAACAAATCCGAGGAAATATGAATCGTCGTTACGAAGCCCTGCTGGTGCTAAACACGCAGGCCAAAGATGAAAATGTAAAAGAAATGATCGAGCGCCTGGAATCCGAGTTTGAGAAGGAAGGCGCCAAGGTCGAGCAGGTCCAAAAGATGGACAAGCATCACTTCTCATATGCCGCCGGTTCGCTGGATGCCGGTTATTACGTCAACTTCATCTTGCACGCCGATCCTCGGTTGATTATGCGGCTGCGGACCAAGTTCAAATTGGATCCTGACGTTTACCGCCAGCATTACCAGCGGCTCGAAGAGAAAAAAGACAAGACGCCAAAAAAGATGGCAAAATCGCAATGATTTTGCTATAAGCGCGACATGGCGAATCTCAACAAAGTCCTCTTGCTTGGAAATGTCACTCGTGATCCCGAAGTGCGTTACACGCCCAAAGGCAGTGCCGTCTGCGATCTCGGGATCGCCGTGAATCGTGCTTACACGACCGACAGCGGCGAAAAGCGCGAGGAAGTCACCTTTGTCGATGTCACGCTCTGGGGACGAACAGCGGAGGTCGCCAGTGAGTACTTGAAAAAAGGCAGACCGGTTTTCATCGAGGGCCGGTTGCAAATGGACAGTTGGGACGACAAGCAAACCGGACAGAAGCGAACGCGCCTGCGCGTGGTGGCCGAGAACATGCAACTCCTCGGAGGTCGGCCTGCAGGAGGGGGTGATGTGACCGGAGAAAGCCGGCAAACCACAGCGCCGCCTAAAAAATCGGCGGCTCCCGAATCTGACGAAGACGAGATTCCGTTCTGAGCTTGAACACAAGCGTGTGCTCAACTTTCTACGCGTGCTTGTGGCGAGCACGCAGTTAGACGCCAGGCGCTCGCCGCGGCGAGCGCCTCTACAACATGAATGCGACTGAAGCTTCTATCGCGCTCAACATGCTGCCGACGGTCGGGCCAGTGCGGTTGCGCAAGTTGCTGGAGGTTTTTCAGGAACCGCAACAAATCCTCGCGTCGAAACGCAGCGAGCTTCGCAAGGTAGAAGGGATCGGTAATGAGGTTGCCGATCAAATCTCCAATTGGGAATCGACGATTGATCTTCCGGCCGAGCTTCAACGGATCCGCGATTTTGGTGCGACTGTTATAACGCAACAATGGCCGTCTTATCCCCGATCGCTACGCGAGATTCATGCGCCGCCGATTGTGCTCTACGTCTGGGGCGAACTCCTCGATCGCGATCATCACGCCATCGGCGTTATCGGTGCGCGACGCACCACGCATTACGGCACGGAATCGGCCAAGAAGCTCGCCTATCAACTTGCTTACGCGGGGCTGACTGTGATTAGCGGTTTGGCGCGCGGTATTGATACGGCTGCTCATCAGGGTGCGCTCGCTGCGAAAGGTCGCACCATCGCGGTTATCGGCTCTGGATTAGCCAAACTGTATCCGCCGGAGAACGGACCGCTGGCAGGCAAAATCCGCAGCGGCAACGGCGCAATCGTTTCCGAGTTCTCGATGGACATCGAACCAGATCGACAAACATTTCCAATGCGCAACCGCATTATTTCCGGATGGAGCCACGGCATTCTCGTCGTGGAAGCAGGATTAAACAGTGGTGCGCTTATCACGGCTGCGCAGGCGCTGGAACAAGGCCGCGCGGTGTACGCCGTGCCCGGCCATATCAACGCGCCGAGCGCCATGGGTTCGAACCGCTTGATTCAGCAGGGCGCAAAGCTGGTCATGGATGCATCAGACATTCTGGATGACTTGGAGATTCTGTTGCCTGAGGCAAAACCCTCGGCCGAAACCGCTGTCCGGCCATTGCCGCCGCTTTCAGACGAGGAGCGCCGAGTCTTCGGAGCTATTGACGCGACCGAGACCTCCATCGACGACATCGCGGCGCGGAGCGAATTGCCAAGCGCGGTCGTTTCATCTACACTGCTACAGCTGGAACTGAAACGTTTGGTCAAGCAGTTGCCTGGAAAATACTTTGTCAAACTAGGCTAGCCAGAGAGTTACAGCGACGCTGCACGCTCCGCAAACTGGCCCTGACTTGCAAAGCCGTCGTAAGTGAGTTCGATTGCTGCCCCATGTCTAAGTCCCTCATCATTACCGAGAAACCGTCGGTTGCTGCCGACATCGCCAAGGCGCTAGGCGGCTTCAAGAAAGGCAAGGACTATTTCGAGAACGAGCGGTACCTGATCTCGTGGGCAGTCGGTCATCTTTTCGAACTCGCCGTACCTGCCTCAATGAAAGAGCAGGACAAATGGGACATGAAGAAGCTGCCTATTATGCCGCCGGAATTCGAGCTTGAGCCGGCGGACAAAATGGGCGGTCGCATCAGCACTCTGCGAAAACTCATCAGAAGCAAAGACGTTTCCGAGGTCATCAACGCCTGTGACGCCGGCCGTGAGGGCGAGCTGATATTCCGCTACATCGTCCAATACGCGGGCACGAAAAAGCCTATCAAGCGTCTGTGGCTGCAATCGATGACGTCAGAGGCCATCCGCAACGGGTTCGCGCGATTGCGCAGCGACGACGAGATGCAACCGCTGGCGAGCGCGGCGAGAAGCCGCAACGAGGCGGATTGGCTGGTAGGCATTAACGCGACGCGGGCATTTACGCTGCGGCTCAGCGGCGGACGCGGCAGCACTGTCACTTCACTCGGGCGAGTACAGACGCCTACCCTGACCATTATCGTCGATCGCGAGAGCAAGATTAAGGAATTCAAGCCCCGGGAACTGAATGAGCTCATCGGCACATTTCGCGCAGCGACCGGCGAATATCTAGGGCGATGGTTTGACGAAGTGTTCAATAAAGAAGAGAGCGAGATCGAGAGGACGAGAAGACTGCTCTCGCGGGTTCAATTGAATCTGCCGGATGCCGAGCAACGCCTCGATCCCGCGAACGGCTCGCTGTGGGACGAGCATCGCGCTGGCCCCCGATTGTGGCATCGCGAAATCGCCGAGGCCATTGAGCGGAAGTGCACGGGCAAAGAAGGCGTTGTTGAGTTGGAGGAAAAAAAGCCTAGCACGCAGATCGCGCCTCAATTGTACGATCTCACGAGCTTGCAACGCGAAGCGAACAGTCGCTTTGGTTTTTCCGCTAAGCGCACTTTACAGATCGCGCAGGCGCTCTACGAAAGGCACAAAGCCATTACCTACCCACGTACCGATTCGCGCGCATTGCCTGAAGATTACATGCCGACGGTAAAATCAACATTGGGCAAACTCGAAAATCCGTTCGCGCGCAGAGTGCTCGACAATAATTGGATCAAGCCTAACAAGCGGATTTTTAATAACGCGAAAGTTGGCGACCATTTCGCAATCATTCCAACCGACACGGTCCCGCGTTCACTCGATAACAACGAGCAGGCAATCTTCGACATGGTGAGCAAACGTTTTGTGGCCGTGTTTTTTCCACCGGCACAATACGAGAACACGACTCGAATCACGCGAGTAGAGGGGGAACCTTTCAAAACAGAAGGTAAAATCACAGTCGCCCCCGGATGGCTGGAGGTTTATGGCCGCGAAGCCGCCGGGGACAAGCCCAAAGAAAACCTGCCGGCCGTACAGCAAGGCGAGCGGGTCGAAACCGTGCGCATTGAAATCAACACGGAACAAACGCGGCCACCGGTTCGCTATAACGAAGGCACCATCCTCAGCGCGATGGAAGCTGCGGGCAAACTCGTGGACGACGAGGAACTGCGCGACGCGATGAAGGAGAAAGGCCTCGGCACGCCTGCCACGCGCGCAACCATCATCGAAACGCTGATTTCAGCTCATTATCTGACCCGGCACGGAAAGGAACTTCAGCCCACCGCAAAGGCCATTCAGACGATCACACTTCTCAAAAGCGCAGTGCCGGAATTGACCAGCCCTGAACTCACCGGGGAATGGGAATTTCGTCTGCGCGAAATCGAGCATCGCAAGCTCACGCGTGACGCGTTCATGCGCGACATCCGCGATCTGACGAAGGATATCGTGGACAAAGCCAAGGATTTTCATCCTGACG
>WNGI01006487.1_pt1 | contig 10637 bp, 10 predicted proteins | sample 5400621 | NCBI WGS metagenome assembly WNGI01 (sample SAMN13153374, study PRJNA577476) | soil metagenome | isolation source: 20 cm soil or saprolite under Garry oak tree replicate 1 | place: USA:California | collected 2016-06-15 | reverse complement strand
AGCCCGCGCCATTATGCGGTGAAAGGCACGCCGACCGATTGTGTCATCATGGGCGCGCGGCATGTCGTCAGCGAGCCCGGCCCCGACCTCGTGCTCTCCGGGGTCAACCGCGGCCAGAACGCCGCGGAGGACGTGACCTATTCGGGAACCATCGCCGGCGCCATGGAGGGCACCATTCTCGGCATTCCGTCGATGTCGCTCTCCCAGGCCTATGGTCCCGCGACCCGGGAGCGACCGCATTGGGACACGGCGATCCACTACGCTCCCGACCTGATCCGGCGCGTGCTCGCCGCCGGCATGCCCCGCGACGTTCTCGTCAACATCAATTTTCCCGATTGCGCCCCCGACGAGGTCAAGGGCATCGCCATCACCATGCAGGGCAAGCGCGACCAGGATCTGCTGCGCATCGACGCCCGTCACGACGGCCGCGGCAATCCGTATTATTGGCTGGCGTTCGCGCGGCGCGAGCGGCGAAACCTCGGCGCCGGCACGGATCTCGCGGCGATTGCCGAGAACCGCATCGCCGTGACCCCGCTCCGGCTCAATCTCACCGACGAGCCGTTCATGACGCGGCTCGCGGAGGAGCTCGACGAGGCGCCGCGACGAAAGTGAGCGAACCGCGGTTCACTCGCGCTTGCAAGCCGCGCTGGAATGCGCTCATTTCCGATGCAAGACCGCGGGCAGCCGATCTGCAGGAGGCGATTCTGAACGTGCAGCATGTGGCGGAGGCAAATCAGCCGGTCGAGCGCATTTGCACGCTCGAAAGCCTGATCGACCACATCGCACAAAGCATCCGCGCCGCACGGGTCGTGCGGCGCCCGTTCCATCATCTCGAGTTCGACCGGATCTTTCCCGACGACGTTTATGCGGCGATGCTGCATGCGCTGCCGGTTGCGGCGGAATACCGGCCGATGTCCGGCCGCAGCAAGGGCAGCGGCCGGCCGGACGGGGCGCCCACGCGGGTGAAGATCGATCTTTTTCCCGAATACATTCGCCATCTGCCGGCGGACAAGCGGCGGCTATGGCGTCTCGTCGGCGGCGCGCTATGCTCGCGTCCGGTGCAGGCGGCGTTCGTCGAACGACTGGCGCCAGGGCTCGAAGCGCGGTTCGGAGCCGATTTTGCGAAAATCGGCTTCTATCCGATCCCGATCCTCACCCGCGACATTCCCGGCTATCGCATCACGCCGCATACCGATACGCATTGGAAGGGCATCACCGTCCAGCTCTATCTGCCGCGCGACGAACGCAATGCGCACATCGGCACGATTTTTCACGAACGCCCGCCCGACGGCAGCCTGCGGCGCGTGTCCCAGGTCCGGTTCGCACCGAACAGCGGCTACGCGTTCGCGGTCGGCGACGATACCTGGCACTCGGCCGATCCGGTGGGACCGGAAGTGGAGACCCGGGACAGCATTCTCCTCACCTATTTCGTCGACGCCGGCGCGTTGCGGTTCTTGCGCAATCGCGCCAAGCGGATCGGCAATCTCGTTCGCAACGAGGTGCGTCATTGGACGCACCGATGATCGTGCCGAAGACGGGCACGGTCGGCGCCGGCAGGAAAACCCGCGGTTTTGACCGGCGTTGCGGCGCCTCCATGGTGAGTCCCCGCGGGCAGTCTTAGGCGGACAAGGAGACGGTCGGTGCCGAGTGTTCCGAAAGCTGGCGCCAAGCACGGCGGGATCGGCGAAAGCGCCGACAGCGTCGGCCGCATGGAGTTCCTGCTCACGCTGCGCCGCCGCGGCATTGCCGACGCGGCGGTGCTGCGCGCGCTCGACGAAGTTCCGCGCGAGGAATTCGTCACGCCGAACTACGGTGACGCCGCTTATGCCGACCAGGCCTTGCCGATCGATTGCGGCCAGACCATCAGCCAGCCCTACGTGGTCGCCTATATGACCGAGCAGCTCGAGGTCGGGCCCGAGCATCACGTGCTCGAAGTGGGCACGGGGTCCGGCTACCAGGCGGCGGTGCTCTCGCGACTGGCGCGCGACGTGGTCAGCGTCGAGCGCTACCGCACGCTCGCCGAGGCGGCGCGCAGGCGGCTGGAGAAGCTTCGCTATCACAATGTCACGGTCGTGCTCGGCGACGGGCTCGCCGGGCTTCCGGCGAATGCGCCCTACGACCGCATCATCGTGACCGCCGCCGCCGAGAGCATTCCGCAGCCGCTGGTCGATGAGCTTGCCGAGGGCGGCATCATGGTGCTGCCGCTGGGCCCTCACGACGACGCGCAGCGCATCGTCAAGCTGACCAAGACCGCGGACGGCATCGAGCGCGAGGATCTCATCTGGGTGCGTTTCGTGCCGCTTTTGCCGGGCCAAGCCCGCGAGCTTTGACCAGTATGTAACTTCTCAGGCGGTTTGTCGCAAAACGGAGCGGCAGCCGCGCTTCCCCTCTCCCAGCAAAGCGGGGAGAGGGTGGCGAGGACCGGAGGTCCGAGCCGGGTGAGGGGCACCTTGCCCGGACCCGATCACGTTCAATGCATAACCGCCTGCCACTGCTGCCGCGCATCGGATGAAAAGGGCGCCATAATTTCAGAGTTACAGATTGCCCCTCACCCGCCTCGCCGACCACGTCGGCTCGGCACCCTCTCCCCGCTTTGCGGGGAGAGGGGAAAGAGCGCGAGCAGCAAGACCGAATGCAAGGCAAACGATTGGAAAAAACATTCCGCGGCTTTTTCGCCCGCCTGGAGGGCGCTCGTTAATTGTTAACCCTTCGTGTTCAAGCCTTGTTTACTCCGCGCTGCTTAACTCCGCCGGTTCATTTGCGTACGGGTGGGTTTGCGTCATGCGTTTCCAGGAGCCAGGCGGCTCGCGCGCGATTGCGCGAATGCTCGCAGCAGCGCTCATCGCCGCCGGAGCGGCCGGCTGCAGCGAAGCGAAGCGCTTCGGCGATGCTGCGCTTTCCAACCCGTTCGCCTCCCGCCGCGAGGCGGCAAACCAGGCTGCGCCGGCGGAGGCCGCTCCGCTCGGACGGGTCGAGGCACAGCCGCTGGGCGCGCAGAGCGCGGCCCCGCTGCCGCCCCCGCCCGGTCCCGCGCCGAGCTATTCCTCCCAGCGAGACACCACCGGATCGCTTGCCGCGGATGCGCCAGGCTCGAGTGGCGAGATCACGATCACGGTCGCGCCCGGGGACACGATCGGCGCGATCGCTCGGCGTTATCGAGTGTCTTCCAGCGCGATCGTGCAGGCCAACCAACTGACCGCGGCAGCGTCGATCCAGGCGGGGCAGCGTCTCGTCATTCCGCGGCATCATGCCGGCACAAGGCCGCCGGCCGCCGCATCGAGCACGGCGGCGGCGGCGAGCCATGGCCGCAATGCTCCCGGCGGCGTGCACGTGGTCGCGCCCGGCGAGACGCTGAGCTCGGTGGCGCACCTCTACGGCCACTCGCGGTCGGCGATCGCCAAAGCCAACAACATCACGCGGGATACCAAGCTCAGGATCGGCCAGCAGTTGACGATTCCCGGGGCAAAGCCCACGCGCGTCGCGGCGGGCGAAGCGCCCGCGGGCGGGCATGCGCCGGCAGTTTCCGCGCCTGCCCATTCGCAGCCCCCGCAACGCGTCGCGACCGCGGAGGCCGGGGCCCCCTTGGCCGCGGCGGAGCCTGCCGCTGCCAAGATCGAGGCGCCGGCCGAAACCGCGAGTGTCGCCGGCGGGTTCCGCTGGCCGGTGCGCGGGCGCGTCATTGCCGGATTTGGCGCGGAGCCGAACGGTCAGCACAACGACGGCATCAATCTGGCGGTGCCGGAAGGCACGTCGATCAAAGCCGCCGAGGAGGGCACCGTCGCCTATGCCGGCAACGAGCTCAAAGGCTACGGCAACCTGTTGCTGGTGCGGCACACGAACGGCTTCGTCACCGCCTACGCCCACGCCAGCGAGCTCTTGGTTAAGCGCGGCGATCAGGTGAAGCGCGGCCAAATCATCGCGCGTGCCGGCCAGACCGGCAGCGTCGCCTCGCCGCAGCTGCATTTCGAAATCCGCAAGGGTGCGACGCCGGTCGATCCGATGCGCTATCTGTCGGGCACCTGAGCGTCAGCCATTTCGATCAGCCCCCGCGATTGACCTCCAGGAGCTGATCATCGCGGGGCGGCCGGTTCTTCCAGCGGAACCCTGAGCCGCCCCGCGAGATCCTGCACGAATTGCCAGGCCACCCGGCCGGAGCGGGATCCGCGGGTGGTCGCCCATTCGAGCGCTTCGGACCGCAGCTTCTCGCCATTCATCGGAATGCGATAGTAGCCGACGTAACCGGCCACCATGGCCAGATATTCGTCCTGGCTGCAGCGATGAAAACCGAGCCAGAGCCCGAAACGGTCCGACAGCGACACCTTCTCCTCCACCGCCTCGCCGGGATTGATCGCGGTCGAGCGCTCGTTCTCCATCATGTCCCGCGCCATCAGGTGCCGCCGGTTGGAGGTCGCATAGAGGATCACGTTGTCGGGCCGGCCCTCGATGCCGCCTTCGAGCACGGCTTTGAGCGATTTGTACGACGTGTCCTCGGCATCGAACGAGAGGTCGTCGCAGAACACCAGGAAGCGCTGCGGCGCCGCGCGCAGCAGCGCCATCAACTCGGGCAGGCTTTCGATGTCCTCGCGGTGGATCTCGACGAGCTTCAGCCGCCCGCGCCGCGGGCCGTCGCCGAGCTTGGCGTTGACCGCCGCATGCGCCGCCTTGACCAGCGACGATTTGCCCATGCCGCGCGCGCCCCACAGCAGCGCATTGTTGGCAGGCAAGGCGTGGGCGAACCGCTCGGTGTTTTCGACCAGCACGTCGCGCACCCGATCGATGCCCTTGAGCAGCGACATGTCGACCCGGTTGACGCGGGCAACGGGGGCGAGCTGGCGCCCTTCCGGGTGCCAGACGAACGCATCGGCCGCATCGAAGCGCGGCGGTGCCGGCGCCGGCGGTGCCAGCCGCTCGAGCGCGTCGGCGACGCGGTCGAGCGTCGCGGAAAATTCCACCAGGTCGAATTCAGATTTGGCGCGCGACATGGCAAGTCCGGACTGGGCACCGGAGGCTTAGCGGGACCGCGGCGCCCCGGCAAGCACCCGCTGTCTACCGCGCATCGCGCGTGCCTGTGGGCCCAAGGACCGTCCGCGCGGCGTTCCTGCGCGAGTTTTGGCCCCGTTTGCGCCGATCCGCGGCGTTGCAATTGGGCCCGCGGCGGCTATAGTCCGCGCCGATTTCGCCGGGCACAGGCCAAGGGCGTCTCGCCAGTTCCGCGTGCGGCATGACCCCTCCCTGACCCTCCCTTCCCGGGAGGGGAGCGGCCGGGCTTGCGGCACAGGGACGAGGATCGATGCTGATCACGCCGGCATTCGCCCAGACGGGCCTGGGAGGCAGCAGCGACATGCTGATGTCGCTGCTCCCCTTCGTGCTCATTTTCGTGATCATGTATTTCCTGATCCTGCGTCCGCAGCAACGGCGGGTGAAGCAGCATCAGGAGATGGTCAAGAGCGTGCGGCGAGGCGACACCGTCATCAGCTCCGGGGGGCTGGTCGGCAAGGTCACCAAGGTCGTGGACGACGATCAGATCGAGGTCGAGATCGCGGACGGCGTCCGCGTGCGGCAAATGCGTTCGATGGTGTCCGAAGTCCGTGCCAAGGGGGAACCGGTGAAGGACGAGGCGTCCGGCTGATCGCGGCCGGCGGCCGCTGCGAAGGACACGGGTTCTCATGCTGTTTTTCTCTCGCTGGAAGGCGATCTCGGTGCTGCTCACGGCGATCGTCATCTGCCTGTTCGCGGTCCCCAATTTCTTCCCCGACCGGGTGGTGCAGCGCTGGCCGGCCTGGGCGCAGCGCCATATCGTGCTGGGGCTGGATCTTCAGGGCGGTTCGCACCTGCTGCTCGAGGTCGATTCCAACGCCGTGCGGAAAGAAAAAGTCCAAACGCTGCTCGATGACGTGCGGCGCGTGTTGCGCGAGGCGCGGATCGGCTATACCGGGCTCGTCGCCCGCGGCGACAGCGTCGAGGTCCGCATTCGCGAAGGCGCCGACCCGCAAGTCGCGCTGGCGAAGCTGCGGGAACTTTCCCAGCCGATCGGTGGCGCGCTCGGCGGCGGCGGCCAGCGCACGGTCAATATCGCCGATCTCGGCGGCGGCCTGATCCGCCTCACGCTGACCCCGGCGGCGATCACCGAGCGCATCCGCCAGTCGGTCGACCAATCGATCCAGATCGTGGAGCGCCGGGTGAACGAGCTCGGCACGGTCGAGCCGAGCATTCAGCGCGAAGGCGTCGACCGTATTCTGGTCCAGGTGCCGGGACTGCAAGATCCGACGCATCTCAAGGACATCATCGGCAAGACCGCAAAGCTCACGTTCCGGCTGGTCGATGTCTCCATCAGCCCCGACCAGGCAATCCAGAACGGGCCGCCGCCGGATTCGGAAATCCTCAAGGACCACAATCAGGTTCCGTACGTGATCCAGAAGCGAATCATGGTCTCGGGCGAGGATCTGACCGATGCCCAGCCGGGCTTCGATCAGCGCACCAGTGAGCCGATCGTGACCTTCCGGTTCAACAGCAACGGCGCCCGGCGCTTCGCCCAGGTGACCCAGGAGAACGTCGGACGGCCGTTCGCCATCGTGCTCGACAACGAGGTGATTTCCGCTCCCGTGATCCGCGAGCCGATCCTGGGCGGCTCCGGGCAGATCTCCGGCAGCTTCACCGTCGAGCAGGCGAACGATCTCGCCATCCTGCTGCGCGCCGGCGCCCTGCCGGCGCCGCTGACGATCATCGAGGAGCGCACGGTGGGCCCCGGTCTCGGCCAGGATTCGATCCAGAAGGGCAAGATCGCCGCAGCAGTGGGCTCGGTGCTGGTCGTGGTCTTCATGTTGGCGACCTACGGCCTGTTCGGCTTTTTCGCCAATGTCGCCGTCGCCGTGAACGTCGCGATGATCTTCGGCCTGCTCTCGCTCCTCAACGCCACGCTGACGCTTCCCGGCATTGCCGGCATCGTGCTCACGGTCGGCATCGCGGTGGACAGCAACGTGCTGATCTACGAGAGAATCCGCGAAGAGGTCCGCAGCGGCCGCTCGGCAATTTCCGCGATCGATGCCGGATTCACCCGGGCGCTCGCCACCATCCTCGATTCCAACATCACTACCTTCATCGCCGCCGCGGTGCTGTTCTTCATCGGCACGGGAGCGGTGCGTGGTTTCGCCGTGACGCTGGGCATCGGCATCCTCACCACGGTCTTCACCGCGTTCACGTTGACGCGGCTGATCGTGGCGAGCTGGGTGCGCTGGCGCCGCCCGCAGCTGGTCCCGATCTGATCCGATTGTCAAAGCGAGACGAACTTGCGCCACCTCCGCATCGTTCCCGACGACACCAAGTTCGACTTCATGCGCTTCCGGCGCGTGAGCTTTCCCATTTCGGCGATGCTGTCGATCGTCGCCATCCTGCTGTACTTCCATCCGGGGCTGAACCTCGGCATCGATTTCCGCGGCGGCACCCTGATCGAGGTGCAGCAGAAATCCGGCCCGGCCGATCTGGCGAAGATGCGGGCGACGCTCAACCAGCTCAACCTCGGCGACGTCCAGCTGCAGCAATTCGGCGGCCCCGAAAACGTCCTGATCCGCATCTCCGAGCAGCCCGGAGGCGAGGCCGCGCAGCAGGAGGCGGTCGCCAAGGTCAAGGGCGCGCTGGGAGACAGCGTGGAATACCGCCGGGTCGAGGTCGTCGGCCCGCGGGTGTCGGGCGAGCTGTTGTCCTACGGCACCATCGGCATCATGCTGGCGATCGGCGGCATCCTGCTCTATCTGTGGTTCCGGTTCGAATGGCAGTTCGCGCTCGGCGCCATGATCGCCAACGTGCACGATCTGGTGCTGACGATCGGCTTCATGTCGCTCACCCAGATCGATTTCGATCTGACCAGCATTGCGGCGCTGTTGACGATTCTCGGCTATTCGCTCAACGACACGGTCGTCATTTACGACCGCATCCGCGAAATGCTGCGCCGCTACAAGAAGCTGTCGATGCCGGACTTGCTCAATATTTCGATCAACGCCACGCTGTCACGCTCGATCATCACCCACGTCACCGTGACGCTGTCGCTGCTCGCGCTCTTGCTGTTCGGCGGGCAGGCCATCCACAGCTTCACCGCCACCATGATGTTCGGGGTGGTGCTGGTGGGCACCTACACGTCGGTGTTCATCGCCTCTCCGATCCTGATCTATCTCGGCGTGGGCACCGCGCGCCGCGAGAGCGAGGAGGCCGAGCGGGCCGAAGAACCCAAGCAGATCAAACAGCCCAAAGAGGCGCAGGTGCGCAAGCCCGCGCGCGAGTCGCGGCCCGTGGCGCGCGGTTGAGGGCGCCTTGCCGGCCGCGACCGCCGCAGACACGGTCATGATTGCGCGATCGGATGCGCCGCATCTTCCGCACCAGGCGCCGATCGACGCCTACGGCAACAGCGGCTTTCGCTTCGCCGGCATGTCGCACCGCGGCTCGTTGTTGTGTCTGCCGAGCGGCATCTGGGCCTGGCCGGTCGCGGCACCCGAAGACATCGCCGAAGCGAACCTCGCCCCGCTGTTCGCCGAGGCTGAGGCGATCGAGCTGTTCGTGCTCGGGTCCGGGCCGGAGCTGCGGCCGCTGCCGGAAGCATTGCGATGGCGGTTCCGCGATTATGGGATCGGCGTCGAAGTGATGGCCACGGGCCCCGCAGTGCGGACCTACAACATCCTCGTCGCGGAAGGTCGCCGGGTCGCCGCCGGGTTGATCGCGGTGGGATGATCTCACGTTCCGTAGCCCGGATGAAGCGGCGCGGCGCGCCGCGCAATCCGGGAGACAGCCGCGGGATTTCGCTTGGCTCCATCCGGGCTACAGTGCCGTCATGGACGCGTTCGCCCATTGCGAGAATTTGGTCCGCGAGGCCGACAAAGACCGCTTTCTCGCCGGCCTGTTCGCTCCCGCCGAGAAGCGGCGAGGTCTGTTCGCGCTCTATGCGTTCAATGCGGAAGTCGCGGGCGTGCAAGGCAAAATTCGCGAGCCGCTGGCGGGCGAGGTGCGGCTGCAATATTGGCACGACCTCATCGCCCACAGCGGGGACGCAGGCGCCAATCCGGTGGCCTTGGCCCTGCTGGAAACCGTGAAACGCCATGCGTTGCCGCGGCAGCGGCTGCTCGATCTCCTCGAAGCGCGGCGCTTCGACGTTTACGACGAAACATTCGCGACCCGCGCCGATCTTGAGGATTATGCGGACAAAACCTCCTCGGCCGTCATCGAGCTCGCCCTGCGGATCCTAAGTGATCCGGGCGACACGCATCTCGAGCTCGCGCGTTCGGCCGGTATTGCCTATGCGATCACCGGTCTGGCGCGCTCGTTCGCCTTCCGTGCCTCGCGCGGAAAGATCTTCATCCCGGAGGAAATCCTGGCCGCCCATGGGTCGGCGCGTGCCGACATTCTCGCCGGCCGATCGAGCGGCGAGGTGCGCGCGGCGCTCGCCGATTTTCGCCAACAGGCCCGCAGCCATCTCGACCGGATCCGCAATGGGGTGGGCGAATTGCCGGATCTCTTGGTCCCGGCATTGCTGCCGGTCGCGCTCGTCGGCCCGTATCTCGCGCGCATGGAGCGCGCGGATTACGAGCCGTTCCGAACTGCCGTCGAAGTACCGCAATGGCGCAAGCAATGGCTGCTGTGGCGCGCGGCGCGCGACCCGCGGCGCATTGCCGGGAGCTGATGTCACCCGCGTTTCGGCCGGACCCCCGCTCACCGGCCGAAATCGACCGCCGTCGTGTTGCCGCCGCTCACGACCACGCTTATGCGCTCGTTGCGATCGGGCCGATAGCGTCCGGACGAGAGTGCGGCGAACGCAGTGGCGCCGCCGGGCTCCGCCACGATTCGCACATGGTCCCATAGCGCCTGCTGCGCTGCGCGGATCGCCTCGTCGGTGACGAGCACCACGCGTTCGACGAAACGCCGGGCGATTGGAAACACCCGCTCGCCGACTCGGCGCGGGGCGAGCGAATCCGCGGCGATGCCGCCGGCCGGTGCGTCGACCGGCCTGCCTGCCTGGAGAGCGTTCGCCAGCGTCGGCGCCGCCTCCGGCTCGACACCGATCACGCGGGTCGCGCCGCCATACCAGGCGGCAATGCCGGCGATCAGCCCGCCGCCTCCGACCGGCACGAGAAGCACCTCTAGCACGGGTGCCTGTGCTTCCATCTCCATGCCGAGCGTGCCTTGGCCGAGAATCGTCTCGACCTGATCGTAGGCGTGGATCGGCAGGGCACCGGATTGTTCGGCCCAAGCCTCGCTCGCCGCGAGCGCATCGGCGTAACGTTCGCCGCCGACCACGAGGTCGGCACCGTAATCGCGAATGCGTTGAACCTTGGCGGGCGAGGAGATGCTCGGCACGAAGATCTTCGCCGGCACGCCGAGCTTGCGCGCCGCATAGGCAACGGCAGCACCGTGGTTCCCGCCGGAAGCGGCGACCACGCCTGCGCGCGGAATCTTTCGCGTGAGCAAATTGGCGAAGGCGCCGCGCGCCTTGAACGATCCCGAATGCTGCAGCTGCTCGAGCTTCAAGGCGATGCGGAACGAGTCGAGCCCGAATTCGGCGGCATCGAGCTCGATCAGGGGCGTGCGGCGGATGAACGGCCTGACGACCAGTTCGATCTCGGCGATGCGGGCGCGGTCGGTCGTCTCCTCGGATA
>WNGI01006486.1_pt1 | contig 10638 bp, 13 predicted proteins | sample 5400621 | NCBI WGS metagenome assembly WNGI01 (sample SAMN13153374, study PRJNA577476) | soil metagenome | isolation source: 20 cm soil or saprolite under Garry oak tree replicate 1 | place: USA:California | collected 2016-06-15 | reverse complement strand
GCGGTCGTCGACATCAACACAGTCATCCAGACCGCCAGCGGCTCTGCCGCTGCGGCCGGCACCGGGCTCATCATCACCTCGTCCGGAGACGTGCTCACCAACAACCACGTGGTCGAAGGGTCGGTGAGCGTCAAGGTCACGATCCAGGGCAAGTCGGGCACCTACCCGGCGACGGTGCTCGGCGTCGATCCCACCGACGACATCGCCGTCATCCACATCAATGGCGTGTCGGGCCTCCCGACGGTCACCATTGCCGATTCATCAACCGTCCAGGTCGGCGACACGATCTATGCCCTCGGCAACGCGCTCGGCCTCGGCGGCGCGCCGCGCGTCACGAAGGGCAGCGTCACGGCGCTCGACCAGACCATCACCGCGAGCGACAACGGCGCGCAGGCCGAGCAGCTCACGGGCATGATCCAGTCCGACGCCGAGATCAGCCCTGGCGACTCGGGCGGAGCGCTCGTCAACAGCGCGGGCCAGGTGGTCGGCGTCATCACGGCGGGCGAGGCGCAGGGCTTCCGCTCGAGCTCGACCACCATCGCGTTCGCGATCCCATCGAGCAAGGCGGTCGACATCGCCAACCGCATCCTCGCCGGGCAGGCAGGGAACGGCGTCTTCATCGGCCCGGTCGGATACCTCGGCGTCTCGGTCCAGACCCTCGACGCCAGCAGCGCAGCGCAGCTTGGCGTAAACGTCAGCTCCGGCGCATACGTGCGGACGGTAGTGGCGGGCTCGCCTGCCGAGCGCGCCGGCATCACCTCCGGATCCGTGATCACCCGCGTGAACAGCGCGGTCGTCGACTCGGCGACCGCGCTGGGCGATGCCCTCCACCAGTACAAGCCAGGCGACCAGGTCAAGATTACCTGGATCTCGGGCAACGCCACCCACACGGCGACCGTCACGCTGATCTCGGGCCCGACGATCTAGGCCCCCCTAGGGGGCCTGAAACACGCGTTGTATACAGAGGTCCCTCCCCACGCAGTGGGGAGGTCAGGTGGGGACGCTAACCTGCCCCGGGTCCCTCCCCACGCAGTGGGGAGGTTAGGTGGGGACGTTAACCTGCCCCATACCCGTGACGGCCCTCCTCCTGAAGCCCCGCTCCTGGATCGCCCCCTACGTGGCGTTGTGGATCGGCGTCGGGCTGCTGCCGTTTCAGCCGACCGACCTCGACATCTTCTTCTGGCCGTCCGCCAAGATCGCGGTCCACGGCCACCCGTTCTCCGTGTACGCAGCCGGCGGGCACGCGCTGTACCCGAACGCCAACGGACCGGTGTCGCTGCTGCCGCTGAGCGTGCTGGGCGTCCTCCTCAACGCGGTGGGCTGGCTGGATGCCACAGTGCCGCGGCGCGGCATCGCGCTAGGGGTCTTCTGCCTCTTTGTCCTGCTCATGGCGCGCGAAGCCGTGGCGGCCATCGATCGCCTGCGCGGCACGCCGCTCATCGCGTCGGTGCGGCTGCTGGTGTACGCGCTCCTGACCCTCAGCCCGCTGACGTGGCAGTCGGTCGCGGGCTACGGGCACATCGAGCAGCCGATCGAGATCTGGCTCCTGCTGCTGGCCGCCCGATGGCTCGGTGAAGGCCGGCCGTTACGAGCGGGCATCGCGTTCGGCGCCAGCATCCTGACGCGAAGCTCGGCGGTGCTGATGACGGCGGCCTTCGGCCTCGCGGGCTGGAGGCAGAGCCTGCGCAGCGCTGTCCTCTTCTTCCTGAGCACGGCAGCCGCCGGCGTAGCGATCCTGCTGCCCTTCCTCCTCGCCGACCCCTCGAACGTCATCCATTCGCTCTTCACCTACAGGGGCAGCCTGAAGGTCGGCGCCGGCTCGGTCTGGAGCCTCGCGCGCGACAGCTCGCTCGAGACCGTGGTGCAGCACTACGACATCGTCGTCGTGGTTGCGGTCGTGCTCGCGACGAACCTGTGGCTCGCACGCTCCAACCGCTTCGACGAGGGCCGGCTCTTTGCCGGCATGACCCTCACATCCGCGGCATTCACGATGCTCGCCAAGACCGTGTGGCCTTACTACTTCCTGGAGCTGTACATCCTCGGGTGCGTCTGGGCTTTCGGCACGTGGCGAACGCAACACGGCGTGGTGCGGCTGGTCCTGCTGCCGATCGCGGTCAGCGTTTTCGGGCTGATCGCGGAGATCGGTTCCGAGCAGTACCTTCCACTGACGCTCGTCCGCATCGAGGGCGCTGCAATGTTCGTGATGCTCGCGCTGATGATCGCCTGGATCCTGTGGTTCGCCGCCCGCGAGGCGGCGTCGCCCGCCGGAATCGCACCTGCGGCCGTAAGGTTGAAAGGTCATGGACCTGAAAGAGCAGACCAAGGCGCCGGCTGAAACCGAGACCCGCACGGGCTCGTACGTGGGCAACCCGGGCAGCAAGGCCGGAGCGGCGCCGGTCGAGCGCGCGCCCCGCCCGATCGAAGACGGCGTGGACATCGGCCACGTCCACCTGCGAGCCTCCGACCTGGGCAAGATCAAAGACTTCTACGTCGGCATCCTCGGCTTCGACGTCGTTGTCGAGGCCCCGACGATGCTCTTCATGTCCGCCGGCGGCTACCACCACCACCTCGGCTTCAACACGTGGGAGTCGAAGGGCGGCAGCCCGCCACCTCCGGGGACGACCGGCCTCTATCACGTCGCGATCCGCTACCCGACGCGGGCCGGGCTTGGCGACGCGCTGCGCCGGCTGCGCGACGCGGGCTACGCCATCGACGGCTTCAACGACCACGGCACGCACGAGGCGATCTACCTGCGCGACCCGGAGGAGAACGGCCTCGAGCTGTGCTGGGACCGGCCCGAGAAAGAGTGGGACCGCGACGCCAACGGCCACTACGCTCTGGGCAACCGTCGCCTGGACCTGGCCGGCCTGCTCCGCGCGGGCCTCGACGAGAGCAGCTAGAGCCTAGACCCGCTCCAGCAGCACCACCGGAATCTTCCGCGTGGTCTTCTTCCGGTAATCGTGGAAAGCCGGATTCTTGGTTGCGTGGTGCAGGTACAGGCGCTCGTACTCGTCTTCGTCGACGACGCGCGCATGCGCCGCGAACTTCTCGCCATCGACCTCGACTGTCACGTGCGGGTGCGCCGCCAGGTTGTGGAACCAGTGCGGGTTGGTTGGCGCTCCGCCCTTCGAGGCGATGATGACGTACCTCTCGCCGTCCCGGGAATACACGATCGGCGTCACGCGAGTCTCGCCGGACTTCGCGCCCTTGGTCGTGAGAATCAGGACGTCACGACCGACGAACGGACCTGATGTCGGCTTGCCCTTGTTGGCTCGCATGTCTTCGACGAGGTCGCGGTTGAAGTCACCCATTGAGCTCATGAATTGCTGCAACCGCTGAGCGTTGCGGGAGATTCCCGCTTCGCTTATCCTCCCGGAATCAAGCCGCTTCTTCGTTTCCAGCTGAACGGGTCGTTCAACGGCCTCAAGGGATTTGCGAGCCAGGCCACCGACGACGAGTGGACGGCCCGTCCCTTCGATGGCGCCAACCTGATCGGATTCACCGTGTGGCATGCGGCGCGGTCGCTCGACTGGGTGGTGAACTGCGTCCTGCGAGACCTGCCCGAGCTCGTCGAGGGCGCCGAATGGAAGGACGTCCGCCACCCTGAGGCCTTCTTTGGCGCCGGCGCAACCAGGGAGGCGGCCGACAACGTGGCGCGGACGGTGCCCCGCCAGCGGGTGATCGACTACCTGTCGGCGATGGGACCCGATGCGCTCGCGTGGCTCGACTCCACGCCGCAGGAGTGGTTCGACCAGCCGGTCGACCTGAAGTCGGCTCGGGCCAGGGAGCGAGGCTACGCCGACGATCCCGTGTGGCCTGAGATCGAAGACCTGCACGGGATCCCGAGGTGGCAGTTCCTGGCGCGGCCAGGCATTTCCCACCTCCGAGTTCATTACGGCGAGATGACCTCGCAGCTGGAGAGCCTCAGAGCCTAGCCCCGCCCGAGTTCGAATTCGGTCTAGTTCAGTCCCTCCGGCGAAGTTTGGCGTTCCCTAAATGGAGGTTTTGAACTTATGGACACAACGACGATCGTCGTTCTGGGAATCATCATCCTGGCCGTGATCGTGATCGGCCTCGTCATGGCGTCACGAGGTCGCATGCGCGGGCCGGCGCTGAAGGCTCTTCCGCCCGAATCACGTGATCGTTACGTCACGCAGTGGGACAAGATCGAGAGCCGCTTCGTGGACTCGCCCGACGATGCCGTCCGAGAAGCCGACGCGCTCTTGCTTGCCCTGCTTGGTGAGCGCGAGCACCCGCTGGCGGAAGACAAGCTGCCGGCCAACATGCGGCGCGCGCGCCGTGAGGCAGTCGGCCAGGAAGGCAAAGGCGGCACCGAGGGTATGAGGCAGGCGCTGCTTCACTACCGCGCGGTGATCGAGGAACACGCACGGCCAGAAGAGCGTGGCGAGACGAAGGGTCGGCGGGAGATCGCCTCTTAGCCAAAGGGGTAACCCGCCGGGCGTCACACGTTTCTTTTAGATGGAGGTGCCGCTATGGATTTAGTGACACTGACCGTTGACGTCGTCATCGCGCTGTGGGTCGTCGCGGTCGTTGTCGGCATCGTGCGTGCGATCAAGGCCCGGCCGCCGCGGCTGGCGCCGCTGCCCGAACAGATTCGAAATCGATTCGAGGTCGGATGGGAGCGCATCTCTGGGCGATTCCTGTACGAGCCACAGTGGGCTGTCGGCGAGGCGGATTCGCTCGTGATGTCGCTGCTCAGCGCCCGCGGCCAACCGCTCGATCACGCGCGGCTGCCGCGCGAGATGCAGCAGGCCCGCCACGACGCAGCCGCCGCCGCCAATGGGCGCCCGCGGGACAAGACTGAGGCCATGCGTCAGGTGCTGCTGCAGTACCGGACGGTCTTCGAGCGAAACCTCGGCCCAAAGCCTCGTCGGACGGCTCCCGTCCCGCGCCGCGAAGTCGCGTAACGGCCTTCCACGAGTCTTCGTTGTATTGATATGCCGCGGGCGGCAGTCGTGCTGAGTGCGTCTTTGCTCGCCGCCTGCGGCGCGACTCGGCGCCTTTAGAGGCGCTCGGCCACCGCCGACAGCCGGACCGCGTCACCCACCCGGATCGTCCCGCTCTTGACGATGACCCCGCGCAGCCCTGTGTGGAGCAACCCTCGCAGCACGTCCTGAGTGCCCACCATCTTCGCCAGGTGGTTGCAAGGCTCGCACCGCTCCTCGCCCTCGCATTCGACGTCGCCCACCTGGAAGCGCCGCCCGACGAACTCGCCGAGGTTGACGCCTCTCACCAGCACCTGCCGCCGCGACTCGAGGGGCGTGATCTCGAAACCATGGCGCGCCTTCAGGTCGTCGAATGTCTCGGCTTCGATCAGAGTGATGTTGCAGGAGTCGGGATCGGCGTCGTCGAAGTTGCGATCGCCCTCGATGCCGCGACCCGCCTGCGCCACCGCCACGTCGACCTCGTGCGGCAGCTCGCCGTGCTTGGCCGCAATGTAGATGGCTTGGACCTTGCCTTGCGCTGCACCCATCAGGCACCTATTCTCGGGCATGATGGCCGTCAAGACCTTCATTGACGCGAGCACCCCATTCGGCAGGTACGCCGAGCGCCTTCTCAGAACCGAACGCATCGTGTGGCTGACGACGGTTGCCGCCGATGGCACGCCCCAGCCCAACGCCGTCTGGTTCATCTGGGAAGGCGACACCGCGCTCATGTACAGCATCCCGAACCAGGCAAAGCTGAAGAACATCGCCCGCAACCCGAACGTCGCATTGAACCTTGACAGCAAGAAGCACGGCGACGGCATCGTGATCCTCACCGGCACGGCCGCCGTAGACACGAGGGCATTGCCGCTCAACAAGAACCGGCCCTACATGGCGAAGTACCGCACCGAGATCGCGCGGCTGAAGCTCGGTACGCCTGCCAAGATGGCGAGCGAGTACTCGGTGGCGGTGCGCATCACGCCGAAGAAACTCCGCGGCTTCTAACCCACCAGTCGTGATCGAGGGCGTCTACAAATGGGTCGGGCTGGTCGTCGGCGGCCTGTGCGCCCTGCTGGCAACCAGTGCGCTCATCCAGGAGCTGCTGGGCGCGTCGCCTGATCCGGGCAGCGTCGCGTTCGACCTCGTCTTCGGGCTGGGTTCGGCGGGCGTGGCGGCGAGCTCGGGCTACAGCCTGTTCCGAAGTGGACGCCGCCAGGTCAGCGGAGGCTGCCTTGTCATCGCCCTCGTCTTCGGTGGCGTGCTGCTCTTGACCGGCGCGCTCCTCTACGCGTTGAGCATCGACTCGGTCGAGCCGCCGAGCCCGGTGATGATCGCAATCATCCTCGTCCTCGGTGTTGTGATGACGGTGCCAAGCGCAGTGCTGCTCTGGCTCCAGCGGGAGCAGCCCAGGCGGTGACTAGACTTGGGTGCTTATGGACGAGCTGCTGCTGGAAGCGTTCCGCCACAACGCCTGGGCGACCAAGCGCCTGCTCGAGTTCTGCAGCGCGCTCACGCCGAACCAGCTGAACGCGACGGCGACCGGCACGTACGGCACCATCACCTCCACGTTCAACCACCTCATCTACGCGGACGCCGGCTACTTGCCGCGCGCCAAGGTCACGCGTCCCGCGTGGGCTGAAGGCGACGAGAGCGACGTCAGCGACCTCAACGAGCTGGAGGCCAGGGTCGAGGAGGCCGCGCGGCTTTGGGAGCAGTACCTCGCGGATCCGCTCGACGCGCGGTACAAGGTCAGCCTGGACCAGGGCGCCTACGAAGCAGAGTCGTTCGTGCCGATCGCGCAAGCGCTGCACCACGGAAGCGTGCACCGCGAACAGATCTGCTCAATCCTGACGGCGCTCGGCCTCGAGCCGCCCGACCTCCAGGTCTGGGCGTACGCCGAAGCGACCGGGCACGCCCGCGAGGTGCGATAACCTCCGGCTAGGCCATCTTTTCCAGCGAAGTCTTGGCCTTTGTCTCGACGGATCGCGGAGCCTCGTACCACCTGAGCACGCGCATGGCTCGCAGCGTGTTCCACCGGCTCGGTTTGCCCTCCCCCTCATCCAGCGCGAAGTGCATGCGGCCGGAATGGGGATTCTCGAGTGGCCAGCGGCCGTCCGCACTGCGCTTGGATACGACCAGCTCGATCGCCGCGGCCATCCGCTCGTCCGGAGCGACGCCGGCCGCGCGCAGGTAGTCAAGCCCTCGAAGAACGTCGTAGTGCCAGTACGTCGGATAGGAGAACCGCGTGAAGGCCGCGTCGACGACTTCACCGGTCGACAGCCTGCGAAACAGCCGCCGCTCGAGGAGGTACTCGTGGCCGTGCAACCGGGCCGCGTTCACGTCCGGCCTGCTTCCTGCCGCGAGCTCATACTCGAGCAGGCCCTCCAGCACGTCGATCGTCGAGTGGAATGACCCCACGGTCGCGCCGTTCTCCTGCTCGCAGTTCCACCCGCCATCGCTCATCTGCTCGCCGAGGAGCCGGTCCACGATGGGCTCGACGTTCTCGCCGAAGTAGGCCCCGATGGCGGTGGCCTTGCCGTTGATGCACGGTTCCACCTCGCCCGCGAAGAAGGGCTCGCCGTCGTGCTCCCACTGGACGTGCTCGCGGACCAGGCGGACGGCGCGGCGCGCTTCGGTGCTTGCCGGATCGAGACCGAACTGCCTGAGCAGCATCAGGCTCCAGGCCGTCGAGGTCCATTCGGGGAAGAGGGTGCCTCGCCTTTCTGGGGGCAGCGATCGCCACCACTTCTCGCCGGCCTCGGTCTTGAACGTGGGCGAGCCGCCGTCCCACTGGCCGTCGTCCCGCTGGAGGGCGAGCAACTGTGCGCCCCAACCTTCCTTGGCGATGCGGGCGCGCTCGGCCGCAACTTCCTCGGCCGGTGCACCGATGAGGTCGCGCATCACCTGCCAGCGGATCGCAGGGTCGGAATCGAGCAGCCACTCGACAACGTTCATGGCTTCAAATCCTCCCTAAGACTGCTTCATTGGAAGTCACTCCGTGAGATTTCCCCCGCCGCCTAAACGTACCTCACCACAAATACGCGACGATCCAGCATTACCAGGGCGTACCAAAAGTCCCAGGTCCGCGTTAGCGCGTACATGAGAGTCGTCGTTCTCACCGCCCTTCTGATCCTTACCGCTTGTGGCAGCGCCCCGGCGCCTCAGGCTCGTGCTTCGATCCCAGCCAGAGCAACGCCGACCGCCGCTGTGGTCGCGTCCCCGACACCAGCCCTGGCCATGCCAACCAGGCCTCCAATTCCAGGTCCATCCGCGACACCGACCCCCGCACTAAACCAAACCGGAAAGGCATGGGTGGTGACACATGTCCGCGGCGCTGATTGCGGTGCAGCGGTGAGCGGGTGGTCTCCGTGTTTCGTCGGCGTCTCCTGTCCCACAAGCGCCCTCTGCGTTGCCGTGGGCGCTGCCGGCGATGTGATCACATCCACCGACCCGACGGGTGGGCCGTCAACGTGGACTGTGACCCGTGTTGACGGCTCCAATGTCGTGACGGCCATCTCGTGCCCAAGCAATAGTTTCTGCGCAGCCGTCGACCAGGTCGGGAACGTGGTCACGTCTCGCAACCCGACCGGAGGCGCATCGGCATGGACTGTCACCCACATTGACGGTTCCAACTGCGGGTTTTCGGCCTCTACGGGGGCTCCATGTTTCCTGACGGGCGTGTCGTGCCCGACCGCTGACCTCTGCGTAGCGGTGGACGCGAACGGCAACGTTGTCACGTCCAGAAAACCGGTAGGGACTGCCGCGGACTGGACGCTGAGCCACGTGGCTGGAAGCTACTTGTCAGGAGTGTCCTGCCCGAGTGCCAACCTTTGCGTCGCAGTCGACATCGTTGGCGATGTGGTCACGTCCGTGAACCCCACCGACGCCACGGCGTGGCGATTGGTTCATGTTGACGGTGCCAACTGTGTGGTTACGGAGACTGGCGCGCCGTGCTACTTGTCGAGCGTGTCCTGCCCGAGCACCGGTTTGTGCGTTGCGGTTGACGAGAGCGGCAACGTGATCAGCTCGACGAACCCCAGCGGAGGATCTTCGGCCTGGAAAGTGACCAATCTGATCGGCGGCGGCGGCCTCTACGATCCCTATTCGATTCAGGCAAGCGTGTCGTGCCCGACAAGCGGACTGTGCATCGCAGTTGGCAACGATGACAATGCTCGCGGCTTTGCGATCAAGAGCGCAAAGCCGACCGGTGATCAAATAGCTTGGTCGCGCACCGCTCAAATCGGCGGCAGCGTGCTGAGCGGCGTGTCCTGTCCATCCGAAAGCAATCTATGTGTCGCCGTGACCTTTTGGGGCGACATCGTCACAACCGCTATCTGAGGTCTCGCCAGCTCGGCGCTGTCGATATCCGGCTCGGCCCTGTGGCGGGTTGTCGCGCCTACCATCTGCCCATGGCGTCGCCCCGCCTTCGACTTGTAGCTGATGTGAGAGACCAGATCGACTCCCTCGATCCGGCTGCGGTGTGCATTGGCCCAGATGGCGACCTGTGGATGATTGCGTACGATCGGCCACGATCCGACGCAGAGCGAAATCACGCCGCCTCGTCAGAGCCTCAGTACCTCACCGTCCTCAATTTCCGCGAGGGCATTCTGAACTCAGCGGTCACCGTTGCTCACGCCGGGAAGCGAGCTTTTGTGCAACCTCTAGGACCGGACCGGATTCTTCTGGTCGCCGCCCGGACAGCCGGCCAACCCAACGCGAGGGTGGTCGACAGCAAGGGCTCAACTGTCAGTGAATTCATCCTCGGGGATGGCATCGAAGACGTGCAGACGACGCGGGCTGGTGACGTTTGGGTGAGTTATTACGACCAGGGGACGTTCATGGGTTGTTGGCAAGCCGAGGGAAAGTCCGACTCGATTCCATATGCAGACCGGGACCTGTCCGGTCCAATCTCATTTGGGGACGGATCGAACAACGAGCACTACGGATTGCTTCGAACCTCAGCAGAAGGGCAGGTGTCGTGGCGCTTCACGAACACGGAGACGATTGAGCCGATCATGTGGTGCGATGGCCTCAACGCATTCGGCGACGGGAGTGTTGCATGGGCCTGCTACAGCATCTTTGGAGGGCCGACCAAGCTGAGCCCGGTGGTTCGCATCGAACCCGACGGCGCGAGGCGCGTTTGGTATGTCGAAAGCGATCCAGGGAGGGCGCTCGCTGTCCATGGCGAAACAATCCTGCTCGGCGGCGCTTACGGCCAGCCTGGTTCGTTGCTTCTCGGCCGATTGGGCGAGTGGGGCGCGGTGGACGGCCTCCAAAGTGTGGAAGGGATTCCAATTGATGACGACGCACTGCCCCGAATCATTGGACGTGGTCCAGTCGTGCATTGGATCGACGGCACTCGTTGGTATGTTCTGGACCTGCGCGACTGACGATCGATTGGCTGAGCCGCGGTGGACGACCCGGACGGGCACCTGCTCGAAATCAGCGAGTCGAAACCTCGCTAGCGAGCGGCGCCGTCCAGGTAGTGGGAGACCTGCCAGTTACATCAACGTGAGGATTGGGTGAACCTCGATCGTCCCACCGAACACCGCGGCGGGATTCTTGGCTGCCCAGGCCTCGGCGTCGGCGCGATCCTTGCAGTCCAGCACAAAGAAGCCGTTCAGCCAGGGCGTCGCCGGGTGCATGGGTCCGTCGGTGGTGTGCGCGTGACCGCCATGGGAGGTGACGGTGA
>WNGI01006485.1_pt1 | contig 10639 bp, 4 predicted proteins | sample 5400621 | NCBI WGS metagenome assembly WNGI01 (sample SAMN13153374, study PRJNA577476) | soil metagenome | isolation source: 20 cm soil or saprolite under Garry oak tree replicate 1 | place: USA:California | collected 2016-06-15 | reverse complement strand
CGGTAGAGTGTCTTGTAGTCATCCGAAAACGTTGTCGTGAAAAGATCGACTTTCCCGTCACGATTGTAGTCACCGACACCGATCCCCATGGACGCTTGCTCGCGCCCGTCCTCGCTCAGGGCAAAGCCCGACGCGTAACTTATATCTTCAAATGTGCCGTTGTGCCGATTGCGGTAAAGATAGTTGGGCACGGAATCATTGGCCACCGCCAAGTCCACCCATCCGTCATCATCCACGTCCACAAAAACTGCGGCCAAGCCATAGTAGCCGTTGGGATCGAATACCCCAGCTTTGACGCTCACGTCCGTGAACGTACCATCGCTATTGTTGTGAAACAGATGGTCGGCTTCTCCCGGCAGACCTCGCGGCCCGCACATCACGGTAATGCCTCGAAATTGGCAAAAATTGGCAGGAATGACGCCCTCTCCTGCAATCGGTGGATGTTCCAGATCAAACTTCACGTAACCTGGAACAAACAAATCCAGCCGCCCGTCGTGGTCGTAATCACCCCAAGTAGGTCCTGTCGACCATCCCCCCAGTGCCACACCGGCCTTCTCGGCGACGTCGGTGAAAGTGCCGTCGTGGTTGTTGTGATACAGGCGGTTCTTGCCGTAGTTTGCGACGTAGATGTCCGGCCAGCCGTCATTATCGTAGTCCCCCACGGCCACGCCAAATCCCCAGCGTTCGTTCGAGGCACACGCCTTTTCGGTGACATCGCTAAAAGTGCCGTCATGGTTATTATGGAAAAGCATGGCTCGAAGCGGCGTTTCCTTCCCTTTCAATGCCGCCACCGTGGAACCATTCAGGAGATAAATGTCAAGCCATCCGTCGTTGTCATAGTCGAACAACGCTGCGCCCGAACCGATAGTTTCTAAGATCGTCTTCTTGTCCGGACTTCCAGAGCGATGCAAAGACTTTTCGAGACCTGCTAGTTTCGTGATGTCGCTGAACACGATGGGGGCATCGTCCACGAATCCGCCGGCCGTAATCGGCCGGGAATGCGAATCCTTGATCGCGGGATGCGCAGCACCGGTTGCCACACCCATGTTTGGAGGCGGCTGCTTTGTCTTCTGATTGGAAGCCTGTTGGCCGCGTGCGCCATGCGCGGAGAGCAAAATCGAAAGTACCGCCAGGACCTGAGCCGTCGCAAAACCTAACGCCAAACACCAGTCTGTCCCCTCCCTTCGTTTGGGTGTGATCATCTTGGTTTTTGGGGCGAAGCCGATCTGCCTCCCGTTTGCGGCACAGTCATAATGTAGCACTCAGCTACAAGTCTCGCTGCCAACGATCGCGCTTACTCACGCTCGGTCCCGCTCACTGTCAAGTCATCTTTGTTCCCCGAACAAGCCGATGATCGCCCAAATTACCGGTCGTCACGCCCTTAGTCAAAATTCGCTTGACAAGCAGTCATTTAAATAATACAAGCAATTCAACCGTTAACGTTAACGGCGGGGTTTGTTTCTATTTCAGTCGAACATCATTTCAGCGTCAGGCCGGAGTGTGCTGGGGGGATACCTGCCTTGCAAATGATAAAACATGAGCCGGGCTGCAGCTGCAAATCCATAGGACTCCCTGCTTTTCTCTCACCCAATTTCAGAATATCAATATTTTTCTTTAAAATATCATTATTTCTGCTTGACAAGCTTTCTCTCTTGGCTCTAAATAGCCACACGTACAAATGCATTACGTCCCGTAATGCTTTAGGGGTTCCGGTTCTTTCTCGATTCTGTAGTGGGGTGGAGAGAATATGAGTCCTCAACAAAATCGCATTGTTGTTCTCATGCTCTCTTTTTTCGCGCAAATTTCTCCTCGAAGGGGTACACGAATGAAGATTCCAAATTTGCATGCAAATAAGGTGTCCAATCTACGCTATCTACTCATTCTTTTTGTGCTGTTCGCTGGTTTGCCGTTCCGCGCATCGGCGCAGGATGCCACCATCGTTGGGACCGTCACCGACCAATCGGGATCGGTTATGGCGAACGTTAAGATTACTATCACAAATGCGGAGACTAATCTGGCCCGCACGATTACCACGAACGACTCGGGCCAGTATGTCGCGGTCGATCTGCGCATTGGCCACTACAGCGTTAAGGCCGAGGCCTCGGGATTCAAAGTCGCCGAGGAGAAAGGCCTGGTGCTAAACGTAGGCGACCGTAGGCGCGTGGATTTCCAAATGGCGTTGGGCGCGGCACAGGAAACGGTAACCGTCGAAGCCAACGTCGTCCATGTGCAAGCGGATTCTGGTGAGGCCAGCAACCTCATCACCGGCCAGCAGTTGTCGCAGCTTTCGGTGAACGGGCGTGGCATTTACCAGCTTGCTGCTTTGACGCCGGGAGGGTCGAGTCAGATCAATGCCTCCGCCCCCAACGTACCGGTCGGTGGAGACTCCGGCGTGGAGTTTAACGGCATGCGTCAAAACCACAACATCTATTTGCTCGATGGCGGCGAAGATGACGATCGCGGCGGTGCCGGCGGAATGAGCATTGCGCCATCCTTGGACGCGATCGCAGAGTTCCGTGCGCTTACTTCCAACTACAGCGCCGATTATGGTCTGTCCTCCGGGGGAACCATGACCATGGTCCTCAAGTCCGGGACGACCCAGCTCCATGGCGCGGCGTGGGAATTCGTGCGCAACGACGCCTTGGACGCGCGCAACTTCTTCAATCCGCCTCCACAAAAAGTCGCTGAGCTAAGACAGAACGTTTGGGGTTTCAACGTTGCTGGCCCAGTGACTTTCGGCAAGCTGTACAACCCGGACAGGAAGAAGACCTTCTTTTTCTATAACATGGAGTGGCGAAGGTATGTTAATGGCGGCCTCACCAACCAGACGGTTCCCGATCCCGCTTCATATGGCGGTGATTTCAGCACCAACCCAGCCGTGATCAACGTTCCCGATGCCACCAACGCGGACGGGTCGCCAAAGGTTAGGGCATCGGTCCTCGCGGCCAATTGCCCGGGTGGAGCTCTTCCCCCGGGAATCGTGCAAGGATCGCCGTTCCCCGGCAACAAGATTCCGTCCTGCATGATTGCTCCAAACGCGGCAGCTCTTCTCTCGGCCGGAATTTTCCCCAAGAGCAATACCGTTGATGCGAATGGACGTCCTACATTTATCGGTGGCAACAACTCTCCCACGAATTTGAAGGAAGAGATCGTTCGAATTGACCACAACTTCACTAGCAAGTTCTCTGTTTTCGGCCACTATGTTGCGGAACAGGTCACGCAGAACTATGGAATCAGTCAGTGGAGCGGTGCTAACGTCCCGACCGTCGGCGACACGTTCGGCAATCCGTCGTATAGCAGCGTAATCCACGCGACGTACACCATCAGTCCAACACTCCTCAACGAGACCGCGTTCAACTACAACGGCAACCGCATCAACATTATTCCTTTTGCGGGTTCCGGCTTGGCCAGCTTGGCGCTCCCCACTGGCTACGTCAGTACGAATTCGAGGCTATTCACCGGTCCAAACAACCTGAGCCGCATCCCGAATATTGACTTGAACGGCGGGATTAACTCACATTTCGAAATCTCCAGTTGGCCATGGCGTAACAAAGCTGACGATTACCAAATCCGCGACGACATTTCACTGACCAAGGGAGCGCACCAGCTTAAGTTCGGGGCGAGCTGGGCGATCTACAAAAAAGTCCAGGACCTGTTCGGTACAACCCAGGGTTCGTTTAACTTTGACGGGACGTTTACCACACCTCCCTGCCCAGCAGTCAATCCACCACCGGGTTGTGGCAAATCCAAGCCTGGCAATGACCTTGCCGATTTTCTGCTCGGCACTTCCAAGAGCTATTCAGAACTCGCCGTGCAAGACAGCGGCAAGTGGAACAACGTTTCCTGGGCCGCCTACGTCCAGGACAATTGGCGCGTGAACCGTCGGCTGACACTCAACCTTGGCCTGCGCTGGGACGGCGTTCCGCACACTTATGAAGCGAACAACCGCATGGGTAATTTCTACCCCTCGCTCTACGACAATGCCAAAACAGCCGTCATGCTCTCGGATGGTACGGTTAGCCCCCTCAGCCCGGGTTTAGGGACCAGCCCAAATCCGATTCTGGCGGGCGTTCAGCTCTACTTGAACGGGATCGGCATCCCCGGCCAGAACGGCGTGCCCAAAGGTCTGGTGAACAATCATTGGGCGGCCTTCGGCCCACGACTTGGGTTTGCTTACGATGTGACCGGCAACGCCAAGACTGTCGTCCGCGGCGGCTTCGGCATCATGTACGAGCGCATCCAGGGCAACGACATGTACGACGCTGGCCCGAATATTCCGTTTAGCTTGGGCGTCACTAACAACAGCGTCACATTGGCGAACCCGGGCATCTTGCTCGCTACCGGTGCGGCTGCGAGCAAGCCGATTAACCCCGCGGACTTAACTGGGCTTGCCGTGGACAACTACAAGCTTCCCGCGAGCTACCAGTACAGCGTTGGCGTGCAGCACTCGCTGAATGCTAAGTCTGTTCTGTCCGTTTCCTACGTCGGAAACCAGAACCGCCATCAGAACGACCGCAGCCAATACAATCTCCCGGATCCCAGCGCGCTGCCGGCACTCATCGGCGGTGCTCAATACAATACGGCGCCGGGACTGACCTATCCCGGTTTCCATCAGATTCGGCTGACCGCCAACGAGGCTAACTCGCATTACAACGCACTCCAGGTTGACCTCAACTCCCAGGTGGGCCATGACCTTCAGCTGCGGGCCTACTACACGCTTTCGCGCACGATTGACCCGACCACTGCGGGCAATGGCGGCGGTGATCTGGGTAACGTCTCGAATCCCTACTTGGGGTGGCGATACGACGTCGGGCCGGGTGGGTATGACCGCACGCACAGCGCAGCGGTCAACTTCATCTACGATATTCCGGTTTTCCGGAGCAGCCAGAGCCGGCTCGTAAAGACCGCGCTAGGCGGATGGCAAGTGTCAGGAATCGTGACTATGTCGTCCGGTCTGCCGATCAACATCGGAATCAGCGGCAACCAGAACGGCAACGGCCTCCCCGCTGCCTCGAACCGGCCAAACCTGACCGGCAGCGTCTCTTATCCACACACGGTCGCCAAGTGGTTCGATACGACGGCCTTTACACTTCCGGCGGTCGGTGCCTTCGGCACGCTGGGCCACAACGCTCTGCGTGGACCGGGCCGCGATAACTGGAACCTATCACTCTTCAAGAGCTTCCTCCTTAGCGAAGCAAGGGGCAGCCGGCTGGAGTTCCGCGCGGAAAGCTTCAACACGTGGAACCATACCCAATTCCATGACGTTAGCACTAACCTCGGCGACAGTAAATTTGGCCAGGTCACTTCTGCCTTCGAACCACGGATCTTCCAGCTCGGGATGAAGATGGTCTTCTAAAAACCATGCTGGAGGATTGCACCTTGCCCCGCTCGCACCGTCGTGCGAGCGGGGTGTTGTTTTGCCAGCGCAAATTTGCGCATATGCCTCGAAGTTGCGAGCTGTTCCTCTGCCGTCAGGCCGGGTTAAGCTATATCTGAGGACTTGGATAAGCTGCCTAGTCAGACCTGCGACGGTCCTGGTTTGTTTGTGTGAATGGGAATTCTGGAGCTGTGTTTAAGTCATGACCAACTGGGGGTTAAGACTGGCAGCTTTCGCGCTGTTCTTGCCGGCGGCGCTTGCGAGCGCGCAAGCGCCCAGTCCCACAGAGGCCTTGGCTCTCGAACAACGGGGAAACCTGGAAGAGGCTGCTCGGGTTTGGCAATCCGTAACGGAGCGAAATCCCCGCGACGCGGGGGCGTTTGCCAGTCTGGGTGTGGTCCTTGCCAAGCAACAAAAATATTCGGAAGCTGCCGCCGCCTACAAAAGAGCCCTCGCCCTCAACCCCAAGCTTCCCGGCATCCACCTCAACCTGGGCCTCGCCGAATTCAAACAAGGCGACTTCGCGGCGGCCATCGCCCCGCTTAAATCCGCGACCGCACTAGACCCGCACAGCGTGCAGGCGCGCCTCTTGCTGGGCCTAAGCTATTACGGCGCGAAGCAGTTCGCCGAAGCATCGAACTATCTCGAGTTGTCTGCAAAGTCCGATCCAGAAAATGCCGAATTGCACAAACTCCTGGCGCACAGTTGTCTGTGGTCGAAGAGAAATACCTGCGCCTTGGAGCAATTCCAGTGGATTCAGCAGAAGGAGCCGGATTCCGCCGCCGCCCACATGCTCCTGGGCGAGGCGCTCGACGGCCTAGGCAGAACAACCGAGGCCATCGGCGAGTTCCAGGCTGCCATAAAGGTCGCTCCGCGCGAGCCCAGCGCAAATTTCGGACTCGGCTATCTGTACTGGAAGCTGCGTCAATATGATGACGCAAAACCCGCGTTCGAGAGCGCGTTATCGATCGATCCCGCCAACCCCCAAGCCTTGGCCTATCTTGGCGACATCGAATTGAAAAAAAACGACTTGGAGCGAGCCCTTACGTTACTGAAGAAAGCCGTCCAACTGAAGGACGACATGCGCGTCGCCTATGCTGACTTGGGAGCTATCTACAGGGAGCAGAAGCATTATAAGGATGCGCTCGCGGCGCTCCAACGAGCCGTGAAGTTGGATCCCGTCCAGCCCGACACACACTTTCAACTGGGGCGACTGTATCAGGCCATGGGCAATACAGCCGCAGCAAGCCAAGAATTCGCCAAAGTTCGCGAACTCCACAAGAAAGCCGACGACGACCTCCTTGAAAAGATGTCGGGCTCGCCACCGCCATTGCAGCCGTAACGGTCGCCTTCCCCTCTCAAATCGGCACCGCCACCGATCGCTATTCCGACAGTTCGGGTACAAGCTCTGCGCTTAGAGCGGTTTGCGCTAGTCAACGGCTGGCCAGCACTGCAGGAGTCGTCGCCACTTCCAAATTTGACGGTTACCTTCAACTTTATCTTGACAAGTACTATACTCGTATGCTAACATCGTCTTTGATGGTTAGCCGCCAGCCTGTTCGTTCCGCTCCGAGTTCCTGCTTCTCCGCCTCTTCACCAGTAACAAAATCTCCCGTCGTCCATCCTCTTTCAATTCAGCAAGTTACAAAATGCTTTTCCCGCAATTCCTTTGGTTTGAAGACGATCCATTTTGATCGGGGGTGTACTAGAGTCTGTGTGGCAACCCACATTTCTGAGGGGGTTCGGCCTTAGGCCGGGCCGTAAGTGCAATGAAATCAATGCGACTTCGACAGCTGAGAGTCGGACAAAGAGGTTGCCACACAGACTCGTGTACTATCCCCCTCTGGCTTCCCCTCGCTTTCTCCAGCGCTCCAGCGCTCCGTAGTTCTTGACGCACTCACCCATGCGGACTACTCTTGGTGCGGTTCCCCTCGAGTACTTATGTGCCTTCCAAAGCTACGCGCGCCGCTCCGGATCGTGCGGTTCATGCTACCTATAGTTCCCTGCCTTTTCTTGACGACGCCTCCGACTTTATGCCAGGACAGCGGAAGTGAAGGAACTCTTTTCCGGGGAGACAAAGCGGAAATTTCGGTAACCGTGCGCGACAGTTCAGGGGAACCCATCTCCGCTCCCGCGAGTGTGAAGATCTTCAAGGAAGGAATGCCCACCGATCAGAGAGAGGCATCGCGCGGGCGCGCTTTCTTCATTCTGCGATCGCTAGGCGATTACACATTGGTTGTCAACGCGACCGGATACAAGATCGCACAAAAGGATGTGTCTGTACCCGTCGCCGTGAGGGCCGAAGTTGACATCTATCTGCAAAAAGAATCGGCTACGGGAGATAACACGGGGATCCCGGGCAGACCGCTGCTCGCGCCGAAAGCAAGAGAAGCTCTCGACAAAGGGTTGCAAGCGTTAAGCGCCAACAAGCTGGCAGAGGCCGAGAAATTCGTGGACGAAGCGGTGAAGCTCGCTCCCGCGCACCCGGATGTCCTCTTTGTGCAAGGGGTGCTGTACCTAAATCTGCGCAAATGGACGCGGGCGCAAAGCGTTCTGGAAAAGGCCGCCCAGATGGATCCAAGTAACGCTCACGTTTTGGGGGCGCTCGGAATGGCTCTCACCGACCAGGGGAAATACGAAGCGGCCATCGCCCCGCTCGAGAAATCGCTGCAGTTAGAAGCAGCTGGCGGGTGGGAGACCCATTGGGCGCTGGGCAAAGCATATTACTATCGCCAACGATATGATCAGGCGCTGAAAATCTCCCAGCTAGCGCTGACCGAGTCCAACGGAAAGGCGCCCCAGATCGAGCTTCTTGTTGCGCAGTCGCTCACCGCCGTAGGGCGGTACGACGACGCGGCCCAGACTCTGCGTGAATTCCTGAAGAGCCATGGCGATAGCCCCGAAGCCGCGACAGCACGGCGCTGGCTGGAGGGCCTGGCGAAGAACGGCAAAATTCGGTGAAGCTAGATACTTCCTCGCGAATGCTGTGCCCAGTTCAAGGAACGATCCGTCACAAGAATTCCGCTCCCGCGTTCGTAATGAATGACCTCAGTTCGGTGAGGAGCGAATCTCGACGTAGTCCAGTGCAGCATGCTCCTCAGCGATGGTTCTCGCACTCAGATCGGGATTCCACGCCAGGCGGCCAAACCCGTACAGATTGGCCATCGCCAGCGGATGCCCGATCCAATTCACGTCCGTGCCGACATTTGCAACGCCGACAAATCCCCCCTCCGGACGACGAAACGTCTTGCCGGAAGCAAGGTCTTTGACAAACGTGCCATCCTGATTCAGGTACATATCGAAATCGAGCACCTCTTTCCACATCGATGGGAGAAAACATAAATGCCGCTGCTGTCCGGTGTATTCCTGAGTGATTTGCAGCTCCATTGCCACATTGGTGCGTTGCAACCCGGCAAAGAGGGGAGAAACAGGTTCGCGGACCTGAAAGTCAATGGGTCCATGTTTGATCTGAATGATGACGTTGTCGTCGAACTTGCCATCGAGGGGATGGAAAATATCGTACGCAGCTTTCGCGCGGTCACTCTTAGGATCTTGCCAGTTGAGGTGATGGTCGTATACAAACGCCCGATAGAAAACGAGGCCACCGTGGGGTTTGAGCGCGCGGGCAATCACATTGGCGGCCTCCGCGGGCGTCCTGCCGTAGGCGGACGGGCCGGGCCGGCCTTCGGAATCCGCCTTGACAACAAATCCGCCGAAGTCCGGAATCCGCCGGTAGATCGCGTCCACTTTCTCGCGCCACCATTGGATGAGACGCGGGTCCAGCGGATCGAATGTATCCAGCCCTCCAATGACCTTGGGACTGCTCAAATCAATTGCTACAGCGATCCGGATACCCCATGCACGGAAGGCGTCAGCGATGCGAGCGAGTTGCGGCAGAAAATCATCTTCAAGAAGGCGAGGATCCGCATTGACATTATTGATGGAGCAGCCGTTGATCCCAATGGAAGCGAGCAAGCGAGCGTACTCGCGGACGCGCGTCAAGTCGGTGCGGACCTTGCCATCCTCGAAAAAGATCGAACGCCCACCGTATCCGCGTTCGATTCCACCATCGAGGTTGTCCCACTGGTCCACCCAGCGTAGCCGGGCATAAGGCTCTTGCACTTCGTCCAAGGATGCGATTTCCGCGTTCGAAGCGATCTTGGTCAATAGCGCGAACACACCATACAAGACGCCACGGTCCGCCATGGCTGTAACAATAAGACAGGGGAATCCGTGTACTTTTCCCGTCGTCAGCCAAAAACCTTCTTCGTTCAAGGGACTGTGAAGGTGAAAAGAAGGCACCACGGCCTGAAGCGATTCGAACGTACCCAAAACAATGGCTTTCTCCCGAGGCAGATCTTTTTCGGCGCGCAGCGTCTTTCCAAGCATGCCCCTGACGCCCCGAATGAGTTCTCCTCGCGCGGTGCCAAGCGCTGGAGAGTCTCCCAGGACAACTATGGCCGCGGGAAGCGAGGCATATTTTTCCCGCGCCGTCTCCGCGATTGGCGCATACCGCAACCAAGCATCGTGGCTCGATTCGGCAAGCAAGGGATACGCGTACGCGGCTTCGAAGAGCACACCTACCAAGAGCAGCATGCGCAGCTTCTGTGCTCTCATCGGAGGCCAGCGTCGATTCCGAGAACGCAGGTTTGCATAGATTTCTGGCGCGCTACGCTCCAAAGACGTTCGCACCGGGCAAGACGACTGAGGGCAGCATCAAAAAGAGAAAAACGGCAGGACGAGAGACTTGCCTGCAGCATGAAAATGTCCTCGAGGCAAAAAGAACGGAGCGAAAAAGAAAGGAAATGAATTTAACGTGTACGTTAACGCCCGTGCTATAGTACCACACGCTTTTTGGACTGCAAGGATTGAAATGCTTCATCGGGAGGCGGCTCTGCAGCGTTTTTCTCGACTGGCTAAGGTGCGTGCGAACCGTTTTTTCCCTTCTAGTGATTGCACTTTTGCGGGTGCCCGCGTAGCGTGGCACAAAGTGCCCTTGTGGCAATCACGCTTCGGGCAATCTCAAGGAGCGCACAATGCGATTGACTCCCAATCTAGCTTTTGGCGGGCAATGCGAGGCTGCGTTCAAGTTTTATGAACGATGCTTTGGGGGCACAATCGTTACGATGCTCAGCTATGGCAAATCGCCCATGGCAGAACAAGTGCCACCGAGATGGCGCGAGAAGATCCTCCATGCGACTCTCACAGTCGGCGACAACGTTTTGATGGGCTCCGACCCTGTTCCCGAGCAGTATGAACAAC
>WNGI01008905.1_pt1 | contig 10645 bp, 7 predicted proteins | sample 5400621 | NCBI WGS metagenome assembly WNGI01 (sample SAMN13153374, study PRJNA577476) | soil metagenome | isolation source: 20 cm soil or saprolite under Garry oak tree replicate 1 | place: USA:California | collected 2016-06-15 | reverse complement strand
ATCTGTTGCGCCAACATAACAACCAGCGCCCCGAAAGTCGACATAAAAGCGGTATACACGATGACGAGGACGAATTTCGTGACGCTCACCCAACCCTCCCCAAAGTAGGAGTTGATGTGCGATTCATCGAGGGACAGTTGGTGCTCGATACAATCGGCCCGGCCCAAGCCGGCGCAGGGCGGTGTTCCTGGATGAGATGGGCCCACAGCGAACGAGACGGTCCGACCCACGGCGGGCACATCTACCCTGACCACTGCCACCGTTTCGATTGCGGCGAGCATGACTAATGCAACGACACAAAGCACGAGTGTGCGCCCGAACCAGGTTTTTAACTGCTCTGGCTGTAACTTCTGGGTGCTGCCCCATTGGACGAGGACGGCCACAATTCCCATCGCCGCCGCCGACAGTGGAATCGCGAGAGGTTGCACTGACTCCGGAATAATCGCCAGCATCGGTGTGAACAACGGGACAATTTTACCGAGATAGGGAACCAAGCCCACCGCTATGCTTACGCTGAACCCCAGCAATAACTTAATCCAGCGGCCGCTCAGCAAAGATCGCTTGGATTTCTTCAACGGTGATGGCAGCCTTTTGATTCCCGGAATCCGCTCCAAAACTCTTGCCAAGAGTTCGACATCCTGGCTCCAGTGCCGATCGCTTATTTCGAGCGCTTGGCGTTGCAGAAGTGGTTTCAAATCGGCGGGGATATCCGTCTCCGGCGGCATGGTGGCGCCTAGCAGTAGCGGGATCATCCGGACGTCACGCTCCAGCGCCCGCCTGACCTCGGCGCGTACCCAGTCAGCTGGATCATCAAGCCGGCGACGGCCCGCTTCGTCAGTGATATTCGACCAGCGTGGGCCGATCATGGCGATCAGCGCGGCGCAAGAGTCGAGTGCATGATCTAGCGCAGTCATGTAGTTCTCGCCGGGCTCCAGGGTGTCTACATCGCGGAAAATCGCGGCGCGACCAAAGATCGCTGACAGATCGTCAGCGAGTCTCCCGGCGGCGACATCGCTGTCACTGCGGCGGTAGCTGATGAAGATTCCTGCCATGACTACCTTCTCGATGCGGATCTGTTGTGCGTCGCGCGTCCATCACTTGAAATTGCAAGGCAACGCCTCTTCTGGACCTGGATCGGGCTGCAAGTCACACTCCAGAATGGTTCCGGCCCGCTCGATGAAGTTGATGGTCTCATGCACCCGTTTGTATCCAGCCTTGGTAACCGTGTAATCATACTCGCCACGATAAACGTTGGTAAGGCGGCTATTCGTAGTGCTCGTAAGATGTGTCCCAACTCGAGGGACGAGTTCGAAACGAGCATTGGACGGACGTGTATTTACGGTCAGGTTAAGACGAAAGGAATCAAGGCGAGACAGTTTTGCCAGCAGCTCGCGTACCAGGCTGAACCGGCTTTCCACTACATCTCGTTGTACGGGAGTGGACTCGTTCACCGGCTCTGGAAAAGAACGCTCCACATAAACACGCAGGGGCTTGTCTTTAGGAGGAATCGAAGAGAGAGTTGCATCCTTCGTTTGCTGCAATGTGGCATTGACGTCCGCAGGGTTGTAACCGTCAACGCCGCGTGTCTTGGTCAAGGTCTCCGCGTCGACCTCAAACGCGTTTTTGATGGACTCAAAGCGGATGCCGGCTTGGGGCTTCGCTGGGGATTGACCGCGGGCGGTTACGGCCAACGTGGAAATCACCGTCAACAGGATTATCGAACGCCTGATGTGCAATACGGCCATTGTGTTCAGCCCTCTTGAGAGTACAACTCTGAGCAGTCACTTACACCGAACCAGTGATTTCGGGTGCCAGCTATCTCCGCTTCACCACCAGTACCCGCTGGACCGAGTTCCATGTGCCCAAATCCGCCGGCTTTGCTAATGCCGACGTTACTCCCCGCGTTCCGCCCACGGACTCATTGAGCAACGCCTGGAGCGGATCCGAATCGTCCGTGATGTCGCGAGTTGGACCCTGAGTTAAGGGCCGAAGATCAATCGGCTTGTAGCTCGCAAAGACTTTCAAAATGTCCGTTACCACGGAACGCCCTCTCGGAACAAATGTGGTGAGGGTCTTGGAAAGATTCTGGCCGGGCTTCAGGACTGCCGCTGTGCCCTCGATCGCCGGATAAACCAGCGCTACACTGCCATCGCTAGAAAGATCCAGGAGGGCGACATAGACGTCTCTCGTCCCGTTGTTCGTGAGAGTGGCCTCAATATTCTCGCCCTCTCGAACTCCCATGTCCGGCTTGCCTACCCGCGCCATGGGATCGCGCGTCTGGCTTCCTTTGATGGTGAACTGCAATTCGATTTCTGATTGAGAATTGCGAATCGAGAGAACGCTGAACCATTTGGCCCAGGCCTTTATCTGACCTACTACTCGATTAACCACCGCCGCGTCGCTTACGGGCACCGGTGTCGAAAGCGTGGTTGAATCGGCGGCCAGAGTCTGTATTCTCCCCCCCACCTCTTTGAGCTGCATGTTGCAGGCCGAGGGCCGGTCCGCGATCTCGATGTTCGCAAACGCTTGCAGCGCTGTTCTGATTGATTGCAGGGTTGGCGAATTTTCCACATCGTCGAGAAAAACTCGCAATCGCAAGTTGCCATACTGATGCTCTCGTTCCACCGCGCGCGACGAGGGAGCGATTGAGCCGCCCGAGAGGATGGTCGCTTCCGAAGCAAGAGCGCCTACTGAAGCAATCCGTATTCTTGCCACCGGTCGTTCGGGGGGCGAGAATTTCCTGCTGCCGGGCGGATAGACGTCATACGAGGAGCCGACCGTCGCTCCCTGCGCCTGTCCTACGTTGAGCGTGACTCGGTGGGCGGTTATCAGCGACGGCGATGCCGTTACGTAAACGCGCGCCAGACTACTGCCGTCCCCGAAGACATACTGATCGGCCTCCGCTCCTTCCAGAGATGGATGCTCTCCCGGATAATTGGCGGTCACGTTTCCGGCCACGCTGTCCATGATGTCGCGATACGTGGCTCCCGCCTTTGCAGTGCTGAGCTGCCGGGTCAGAAAATATGTAAGGGCACCATGATCCTGTCCGTCAACGAAATGTTCGAAGGCACTCTCCCGCGAAGTGGCGGCGGCGATGGCAACAAACTTCGGGGACGTCTCTTCGTTGATCGCGCCTACTTCGCGCGTCGCGGCCACAGAATAGGCTGGCAACTGGGGCGGAGTGCGCGTGTCCGTGGCCACCCACCGTACCCTTGCGCCTCGAACCAGTGTGCCCGAGTGGCAACTATCCAGAATGAAAGTCAGGTTCTTGGTCTTCTTTGCCAGTTGCAGAAGGAGTGGATGAAGTTCGGCTCCGCTAATATCGAAGACCGTGCCCGCTGGATCGCGGGAATCGTAGGGCACGATGGTTTCATCCACGCCGTTAATCATTTTGTGTGTCACATCCTTCATCTGCGAGCCGTGGCCACTGTAGTGAAAGACGACGATATCGCCCGGCTGTGCCTTGGCGATGAGATGGGTCTGGATGGCGTTGATGATGGCAGCATGCGTCGCCTGGGAGTCCGTAAGGACCAGAATGTTCTCGGGGGCAAACTCGAATTTTCCGATCAGGACTTGCCGCATATCATGTACGTCATTTAGCGATCCGCCCAGCGCCGAAATCTTGTCCGAATACTTGTAATTGTTAATTCCCACCAGAAGGGCCAATTTGTGGGGCGCATTCGATGCGGCGTCCGGAGACGGAGAAGCTGCGGCTGCTGTCTGGGGAGGCGTTCTAATGTGTGCGGCTGACTCCGATTCGCGGCCTTTATTGCCAGTGCAGGAAAGCGCGGAAAGCATGAATGCCAGTAACACCATGCTTTGTTTACTCTTTTTCATAAGACAATTCCTGGACAACGCTGCGTTTAATCGTCGATGCCCTTATACACAAGGGGGATATAGCCCTTGAACCGCGACCACGTGGTTCTACTGCAAACTACTCTGGACTTACTGCCCGATGCCTCGCAAACATTGATGGTTCCATCGGGATTGTAGCCAGTAAACAGGACCACATGCGAACCGGCCTTATTCATCACATCGCCGGCCTTCATGTCAGTGAACCAGTTGTATTTCGGTTTGCCGGCGATGCTCCGCAGATTGCTCGTACTATATGCGTGGCCAGTCTGCGAAAGGCCCCAGCAGAGCGTTACGAATCCCGAGCAATCTATCCCGGCTGCGCATGAGAGAACGCCATAGCGGCTGTGGGCACCTGCGGCCAATCCGTTCGCCAGTTTTCTGTCAAACTCCTCGGGACCATCGGTGCCTCCCCAACGATATGGAATCCCAGTCACCCGTTGGCCAGGTTTCCAATCACTGAGGTACTTGCGGCTGCACGAAGCGCGAAGGTTGGATGCACCGCATACCCACGTATGGCTGGCGAGTGTTTGAGCCCGTGCTACCACCTCTTTCCGCGTTGCGCGCGGCAACCGCGCTACTACGCCTGGCTGTGCGTGATTCGATTGACTGGAAACCAGCACAACACATAACAAAAAAAGAAGAGGAAGACGAGCGAGCACTGGCGAACCTCCACTTTAAGGTGACGGGCGAGAGCACGGTTGGTTCGTATCCCATACGTTGACTCTCACCTCGGAGCCGGTAGTTTGCAACTGATAGAGCACTCCTTTGTGAACGCGAAGTTCATCCACCGGGGGAACATAGTAATCAAGCGAGATATCGGCAATCTCACAGAGCAGCTTGCCGTCGGAAGAATACCTTCTAACATACTTGTTGAGATTGATTGCTTCAGACGCTCGGCCACCGGCAGTTGCTTCCACCGCGACATAGGTATCGCCCTTCTGATCCGTCGTCAGGCTTTGAAGAGAAAGTAGAGTTAAGCCGGGCTTATCGAATTGGATTCCGAGCGGACCGCCATGAGTTCTGTCGATGGAAGGACGGCTGACCGTGCCGCGGTTTTGGCCTGGCTGTAGGCGTGCTTCGCCGCGCTCCGGTAGCGTATCTCCCGTCACAGAACGCGGTTGGCCTTCCTGATCGTAAGTGTGAAGCCGCCCGGTGCTGGCTTCGCGAACCAGAACCAGGCCGTCGGCAATCACCGTCACGCTATCTGCGCGGAATCCAATCTTCCAGGTTCTGCGAAACTTCCCTTGAGAATCAAAGGAAGATAGCCGGCTTCGCAGGGGATCCGTAATGAGCAACGATCCATCCTCCAGAACATCGAAGCCGTCAGGCCCTTCCGGAGGTTCGTCAGTCGCTCCCGGCGACAACAGGAGAGTAGTAGGAGAAGCATCGGGCGACTCCGTTGCGGTGTGCGCATCAAGTGTGCTGATGGGAATTCGCAGGACTCGGGTGAGTGATATGGTGCATATCCCCGGTGCAGTCTCGGTTCGCCCGCCGGAGGCGTCGCACGCTGCAAGTCCGAGAAGCAAAATAAGGGAAATGATGCCAGAGGGCCTTGCCATTTGCGACCCTGCTTTATGAGAGTGCCGGAATAATATCCCAATCGCTGTGGAGTGTCTATGGGTGGGGAAGAAACAGGGCTAACCTCGCTGCTTTGCTTGACAGTGATTCCATCGCGTGCTAGCGTCAGCCCGCGTGTTGACTAACCGGCGTGACATCTTATCGTTTCTTCCACTGGCGGGCAGTTCTGTCCTCATGTTATTGGGCGAGTTGGGTAACTCCCAAGAGCGTGGTGTACCCGCGAGTGGTGCTGTAGATCAATCGTCCTTTGACTTCTGGACGCAGGACGTTCGCAACCCCGACTCCGGAGGTCCTGGGACTCGCGCCATCGGCAGTGCACCACGTGCATCATTCGTCTATTACGATGAGCGTGCCGGGTTTGTCGCAGGAAGTGACATTGGGGACGAAGGTTTGCGAGACCGCGGTGATTTGGACATCATTGTGAATGTCGACCATGTGCGGCCATCGCTGGCGGATCAAGGACGATTTGTGAATGTCCAGGGTGCGTCCCTGCGAATCGACGTTCAGCAGAGCGCTCCGCTGCCTTCGCTCGGAGAGAGATTGGCCTGGACGGCTATCGCCGGCTTCCTTCCGGAGAACAAGAAGTTGCCGGCCCTTAAGGAAATGACGTTTAATCCGGGAACGGCATGGGGCAAACTGCAATCCGTCCCGCTGCCAAGTGGGGGCGGCCGCTGGACATGGAATTTTTTTCTGCAGCGCCGTAAGGGTCGCTGGATGCAGATTCTCGAGGCGATTCGCCGCAACCGAGGTTTGCTGGCCCCCATCTTTGGATTAGGCTTTCCGGCGATTGCAATTACTGCGCTAACAACAGTCGATTCGATTGTCGCGGAAATGACAAAGGACGAGCGAACCGATTGGCTGTTTCAGAGCCCAGATGTGTACTTTTACGCCACCAAGTACGCGCGGGACAGTATCGAAGGCTCGAAGCTCCGACTGAAAAAGGGCATGTACGTGATCATGCCAAGCGACCGGCTCTCGGCATTTGGGAAAGAGCAGAGCCGGCTGATGATCAAGGACGGCCTTATTGTGCCGAAGAACACAACCGGACTGGATGTTGAGTCGGCGGCCAGGGAAGTCATTCCGGATATCACTTACCTCACCGTAGGAGTCACGTCCAAATTTCGGCCAACTTCCCGGTAGATTACTGTGGATCTGTGACCGCTGCAATAATCGCCGATCGCCCGTAGTTCCGCCTGCGCACTGCTTTCGGGAAGCATAGTACCATTTGGTCGAGCGCATCCATGCCTCCCGATTCTCCGCTTTGCTTTGTTCTCATGCCGTTCGGCTCGAAGGCCGATCCCGCAGGCGGACCGAATATCAATTTCGATCCGATTTACGAGAACGCCATTAAGCCCGCAATCGAGGGAGCCGGGATGGAACCAGTGCGAGCGGACGGAGAGCGTACCGGCGGTATCATCCACAAACCCACGTTCGAGCGGCTGCTCCTTTGTGATTTTGCGGTCGTTGATCTGACTACCGGTAGCCCAAACGTTTTTTATGAGCTGGGCGTGCGGCATGCCGCCCGTCCCGCGACCACGCTTGCCATCTTTGCTGCGAATCAGAGGTTATCGTTCGACGTCAGTCATCTTCGCTCGCTCCGCTACGAACTCGGTGCCAACAATTCCTTCACGTCATGGGAAGCGGGCCTCCTCCAAAACTCGCTCGCGGCCAGGCTGGACGAACTCCGAAAAGTTGCCGCCAAGGGAGAGGCGACCGACAATCCCCTGTTCCAGTTATTGGATGGCTATTGCGCCCCTGATATTGCGCGCCTGAAGACCGACGTTTTCCGGGACCGCGTCCGCTATTCCAGTGAACGGAAGCGCGCTCTGGCTGCCGCACGCGCGAAAAAGGACGTCGATGAAATGGAAAGGATCGAGAAGGACCTGGGACCACTTGATGCGATTGAGGTCGGTGTCTTGGTGGATCTCTTCCTCAGCTATCGCGCCGTGGGCGCATGGGAGAGCATGCTGAACCTGCATGACCGGATGCCTCTCAGCTTGAAACGTACCGTAATGGTGCGCGAGCAATACGGGTTGGCTTTGAATCGCCTCGGCCGCTGGCAGGAAGCCGTTGAAGTATTGGAGCAGGTCATCGCCGAACAAGGACCAAGTTCGGAAACGCTCGCTATTCTGGGCCGTGTCTATAAAGATCTTTGGGTGAAAGCAGACGAGTCCAACAATGACTCTCTTGCTCAAGGTTATCTACGCACAGCGATTGACTCCTATGTCCGCGGATTCGAAGCCGACTGGCGTGACGCCTACCCCGGCATTAACGCTGTAACCTTACTCGATATCCAGGGTAGCCCGATCTCCGAAAATCATAAGGCGGAACTTTTGCCGGTGCTGACCTTTGCGGTCAAACAGCGCTTCAAATTTTCCAAGCCGGATTATTGGGACTACGCCACTCTCCTCGAACTCGCGGTGCTCAGGTCCGATGAGGAAGGTGCACGCCAAACGCTGTCCGATGCGCTATCTCATATTCGTGAAGAGTGGGAGCCGAAAAGCACGGCCAACAATCTGGCGTTGATTCATAACGCTAGAAAAAAACGCGGCCTCAATCAAGCTTGGCTCGACGATATCATTTCTACTCTGAGGTCTCAGTTATCTGCGAAGCGCACCGGCTAAGCTGGACGCGCCATCTCGCGCCCAACAGCAGCCGATGAACCCGGTCGCTGATCTCAGTTCTACCGATTTCGGATTGAACCGGTCACCCCATTGGTGTATTGTGTCCCGGTCACGGTGAAAGTTTGTCATTCATAAGTTGCGTGACTCCGACCAGGGAGCTTGTTGAGGTCGTCGCTTTGCACGGTTATTCCTGCCGTTATCGCCCGCAGCAGAATGGCCAGCCAATTACTGAATGATCGCCGAACGGATTCGCCGTGTTCGTCGCACATCAATCGACGCATTCTTCAATCTCGGTGTAACTGACACCCCTCGTAAGGAAGTAGGCACGCCATGGAACTAACTGTAGACCAGAGAAGTACCGCGCAAAGTGCCACCGCAGGTGGCGGACGCACTCTTTTCTTGACCGGGAGCATAGGAGACGAAAAACTCACCCAGGATCTGCAGGGCGGTTTGCAAAACAGCGGGTTCACAATCCTGAGGGGATCCGAGCGGGGATCCGATGCCGCGACTTTCCCACAAGCGACGGCCGCGATTGCGGTGCTCTCCTCCGATCAGAACTCTTGGTTCGAGCGCGACTTGGCGATCATCCGGAGCGCGCATTTACCGCTTCTGGTTGTCGCTCTAAGAGCATTTCAGCTTGTTCCGTGCCTTGCAGCATATCGCTGTCCGCCCGCTTCCGGTCCCGACGACGCCGATAAACGTGATGACAAGCGCACAGCCTCTGCGCTCACATGGCTGCTGCAGGTTCTCGACCGTCCGCAATTGCAATTCGCCGGCGGGTCCCTTCCCACCATTTCGAGCCCTTTCTGGAGCCGTCGTCTAGACCTGGCTTCGGTGGACTTGCAGCGGGCGGCGCAGGCTGTGTTGCCTTTGACAGTCGGCGGCCGGTTCTTTTCGGTTGCGGTAGCTGTTTCCCCGACAGTGGTTGTCGCACCAATACCGGAAGTGCCCAATGGACTAATGCTTAAGTTGGCGTCGGAAGACGTCGCGGTCCAGCAAATCGGATCTTCCAAGCAGTTGACGGTCCTTAAACTGCCGGTCGCGCTGCCAAACTTTGTCCCCTTGGCTTCGAACAATCCGACCAGCCCACTGATCGCGGTTTTGAGTATCGACACCAACTGGTGCACGACGCCGTCAGCACAACCTTGGGGGCTACCGTGATCTCTCTGGAAACTGGTGAGTTACTGGGTATCGATTTGGGGCGGGGAAGTTCTCTGCCCGCGGCAGCCATTCGCGACGCGTTGCCGGCCGGCGCTCTTGTGGTGAAGAGCCCTGGGCTGGAATCAGCCGAGGACGATTTCTTCGAACGCGCCAAGTCGAAGCCGGAGGATTACGCGGACCGCAACGGTTACGACCCCAATTTTCTGGGCATCCCCGTTCCGCTTCCCAAAACCGACAAGAAGATAGATCTTCTCCCCTACGCCAATTTTAGTGTCGCGCTCTCCACCGAGCGCCGGCTGAGTCTCTACGCCGTGGTTAACATTAACGGGCACAGTCTCGTCGACAAGCATCGCGCCGGAGATCCCTGGCAGTTTGATCCGCGCGTTCCCGACGACGAACAGATCGGCGGTAAGTACTACGCTGGCACGCCCCTCGATCGTGGGCACATGGTGAGAAGGGTCGATCCGGTGTGGGGTAAAAATGCCGACCAGGCTGAGCGCGACACGTTTCACTACCCTAATTCCTGCCCGCAGCACAAAGATCTCAATCGCAAAATCTGGAATGACCTGGAAGATTATGTCTACATGAACTTGCAACGCGAAGACTTGAAAGTCATCGTCTTCACCGGTCCGGTACTGGCGGGCGACGACGCCGTGTTCCACGGCACAAAACTTCCAAAAGAGTTTTGGAAAGTTGTGGTCATGGTAAGCGACGATGGGAAGCTGTCCGCGACCGCTTATCTGCTCAGCCAGGAAGACATGATTGAAGGTCTGGAGTTTGTGTTCGGCGAGTTCCGGACCTATCAGGTTTCAGTCGCACTCATTGAGAAGAAGACTGGCCTGGATTTCGGAGACTTGCGTACCTTCGATCCGAAGGTGAAGACAACGGGATTGGAAGCGGCCGAGAGTGCTGCGGCGGAAATTCGCGGCCCTCAGGATCTTCACTTGGATCTCGGAGTCGTCCGCGCCGCAACCGTGCCTGCAGCAGTCACCATCGACGGCGCGTGGCAGGATCCGGCGGGTGGAGAGCGTCACTTAAACGCAGCCCTGGACACCTTCGATTGGAGCATTGTCGACCAACTTAGCAGCGACCTGATTGCCGCGCTCGCATCGAACCCAAGCAGCTTCGACGAATCCCTCGCCCGCCGCGTGCTTTCACGTTTGCAGCGCAAACGCCGTTTCAGCTCCATGATTCGTGTTGGTGATGCTCTGATCCAGCAGGGCTTCACCGGTGCTCAGATTCGGCGCCGGTATGCCCAGGCGCTGATCGAGCAGGGCTCCTTTCATGCGGCCGAATTAGTTCTCCGTGACGTCATCGCCGATAACTCCGTGCCTCCCAGCGAAAAGGAAGAAGCGCAAGGGCTGCTAGGGCGCAGCAGCAAACAGATCTATGTGAACGCCAACGCGCCCACGAATTCCAGAAACGTC
>WNGI01006475.1_pt1 | contig 10646 bp, 8 predicted proteins | sample 5400621 | NCBI WGS metagenome assembly WNGI01 (sample SAMN13153374, study PRJNA577476) | soil metagenome | isolation source: 20 cm soil or saprolite under Garry oak tree replicate 1 | place: USA:California | collected 2016-06-15 | reverse complement strand
GACCGAAGCCAGCGACTCGAGACCCAGCATTGTTGACCCGACCAAAGCGCCAAAGACAACGACTTCAAAACCTATTGCCAAGTCTGCTGCTCCAGCATCGCACGGCAGTGGCTATTCAGTCCAGGTAGCGGCATTCACAGGCAAGGATGGCAAGATCGAAGCTGATAAACTGGCGTCGAGCTTAAACAAGCGTGGATACTCGGCCCGCGTCGACGGCTCGGTCGCGCCATTTCGGGTGAGGATCGGACGCTACGCGACAGCTAAGGATGCCGAAGATGCGCTCAGGAAAATCAAAGCCAACTATATGGATGCATTCGTAGTACGGGCACCAGAGCGGTGAGCCGCGCCGCATCAACACCGTTGATGCAGCAGTACCGGGAGATCAAGTCGCGCCATCAGGACGCGATTCTGTTCTTCCGCATGGGTGACTTCTACGAGATGTTCTACGAGGATGCGGAAGTTGCCTCAAAAACACTGGGCCTGACCCTCACCTCGAGAAACAATGGCGGTGCCAGTGAGGTCCCGCTCGCCGGTGTTCCAGTCAAGGCCGCCGGTGAATATCTGCGGCGTCTTATCCAGCAGGGATTCCGCGTTTCCATCTGTGAGCAAACCGAAGATCCGAAGTTTGCGAAAGGCATCGTGAAACGCGAGGTCGTCGAGACTATCACTCCTGGCGCGGCTTTCTCCGATGATCTCCTTGACGGGACTCGCAACAACTATCTCTGCGCCCTCAATCGAGATGCTGATTCAGTCGGGATCGCGGCTGCCGACCTCTCTACCGGTGAACTCAGGCTGACTACGACTCGGCTTCGCGATCTTGAGTCAGTGCTCTCCAGATTCACTCCGCGGGAAATGATTCTTCCTCGCGGGGGAGATCTCGGACACATGCTCAAAGGGCCAGTCGGTGAAGAAGGACCAATGGTGACTGAGCGAGAGATCTGGGAGTTCGACGCTGATCTTGGTCGCGATCAGCTCATAGAGCATTTCCGCGTAAACTCGCTGGAAGCATTCGGCATCGAGAATGGAGATAGCGCAGCTGTCGGAGCCGCGGGTGCTTTGCTCCGCTATCTCAATGAGCTCCAGCCCTCAGGCACGTCACATCTCGCCCGGCCGAAAGTCGAGCGCCCGGGAGGAATTCTACCACTCGACGAGATGACGCGGCGGAATCTCGAATTGGTCGAATCGATGCGCGGCACTGAGATTTCGGGAACACTTCTCGGAGTACTTGACCGCACTCTCACGCCGATGGGCGCGCGTCTGCTGCGTCAGTGGATACTTGCTCCGTTAGTCGATCGCGCGGAAATCGACGCCAGGCTCGGGGCTGTGGATGGTCTGGGTGACAGTCTCATCCGCGCAGCAATGCGGGAAGCCCTGGACGGCGTTCGCGATATCGAACGTCTTGCCGGCAAGGCGGCTGCTGGCCGTGCTTCGCCGCGGGAGCTGGGAGCACTCGGCGATTCGATCTCGCGATTACCGGCGGTCGACTCTGCTCTTGGCCGGGCGCGGGAAGCGACGACACCCGGAAGCGAAACGGCATTCGTCAAGCACGCCGCGTTGTGGGACGACTGCGCGGATCTGTGCGACGAGATCATGCGAACGCTTGTCGAGAGACCTCCAGCAGTAATTGGAGATGAGCCCAGTATACGAGAAGGCGTGGACAGCTCTCTCGATGAATGGAGATCGCTTCGCGACGGAGGGAAGGATGCGATCGCGAGGATTCAATCCGAAGAGCGTGCTCGAACGGGTATCAGCTCACTGAAGGTCGGCTACAACAAGGTCTTTGGCTACTTCATCGAGGTCACGAACAGCAATGTGCATCTCGTGCCGGACGACTACCAGCGGAGGCAGACACTGGCAGGAGCCGAGCGGTATGTCACCCCTTCCCTCAAGGAATATGAGGAGCGAGTACTGACTGCGGCCGAGCGCGTCGAGGAGCGAGAGCGAGAGTTGTTCGAGAAGATGCGGTCAAGGATCGGTAGCCAGGTTGCTCGCCTGCAGTCGATCGCCGGAGTCATCGCCGAGCTCGATGTCCTCGCTTCATTCGCAGAGGTCGCGGCGAGGGAAGGGTACGTGCGGCCCATTCTGGCGGACGATTTTTCGCTCGAGATTGTGGCTGGGCGACATCCGGTGGTAGAGCGGATGATGCCGCGCGAGAAATTCATCCCCAACGACGTCACGCTCAGGGAGGATGCAAGAATGATCATCCTCACGGGGCCGAACATGGCGGGGAAATCAACCGTACTTCGACAGGTCGGGCTGATCGTCCTCATGGCGCAGATTGGCAGTTTCGTTCCTGCCGCCCGCGCGAGAATCGGCGTGGTGGATCGCCTCTTCACCCGGGTCGGAGCGAGCGACAATCTGGTACGTGGTCAGTCGACCTTCATGGTGGAGATGTCCGAAACGAGCGCCATTCTTCACACCGCGACCCGGCGAAGCCTGGTGCTACTCGACGAGATCGGGCGCGGAACCTCCACCTACGACGGAATCTCCATCGCGTGGTCGGTGAGCGAGCATCTGCACAATGCGGTCGGATGCAAGACGATCTTCGCGACGCACTACCACGAGCTTACTCAGCTCGCAGATAATTTAGTCGCAGTCCGCAACTATAACGTTCAGGTGCGCGAAGTCGGGGACCAGGTTCTTTTTCTCCACCGTCTGCAGCCAGGTGGCGCCGACCGATCTTACGGAATCGAAGTTGGGCGGCTTGCCGGACTTCCACCCACTGTTTTGCGGCGCGCAACCGAGCTGCTGAGACTTCTCGAAGCGGAACAGATCGTGCCTCGATCGGGACGCGCTTCGGCGGTGCCGAGTATTGCTGCAGATGATCAGCTGGCACTGTTTGGTTCGACGACGCATCCTGTCGTGCAACGTTTGAGGAATGTGGAACCGAATGCGATAACGCCCATCCAGGCACTCGAGATGCTTGCCCAACTAGTTGACGAAGTGAAACGGGAAGAAGCGGGAAGTGCGAAGCGGGAAGAGGGAAGGGTTTGACCATGCATGCCAGAGTAAAATTTCTGCTCGTACTAACTAGTGCGCTGAGCATCGCGAGCTGCAAGAAAGGCGAAGGATCCGGGCTGCCGTTTCAGACAGTCGGCAAGCAACCCGATGTAGCGCCGGTAATGCTCAACAAGGAACTGCCTTTCCGCTATCCGCCGGCGCTCTATGCACAGAAAGTTCAGGGGAACGTCACCCTCCGCATCTTCATCGACAGGGGGGGATCGATAGTCTCCGACTCGACACGGATCGCGGAAACGTCGGGGTTCACTGCGCTCGATTCGGCGGCAATGAAAGGATCGCGCGAGCTCAAGTTCGAGCCGGCAAAGACTCAAGGCCAGCCAGTGCCGGTGTCGATCCTGTTACCCGTGTTCTTCAGGCACCCCGATGCGCCGCCGCTCGCAGGAGACTCAATCATCAAGCGCGACTCCGCCAATACCAGCAGTATCAAATCGACTGATACCGCCAAGGTAGACACCGTCAAGGCTGCTGCTGCGACGACGACGAAAAAGGCAGCGCCGAGAACGACGACAAGGCGCAGAACCCGGTGATGAAGCACGAACGGAACCGGCAGCCGTACGACAACGTTCTGGAGACGATCGGCTGGACGCCGCTTATCAAGCTGAATCAGGTGACACGTGGAATCAGGACGCCAGTTTATGCGAAAGCGGAGTTCTTCAATCCTGGCGGCTCGGTAAAGGATCGAATCGGGCTTCCGATCATCGAGCGTGCGGAAAAAGAAGGCAAGCTGAAACCGGGCGGGACGATAGTCGAAGGCACCAGCGGGAACACGGGTGTGGGCCTCGCAATAGCGGCCGCACTGCGTGGTTACCGCTGCATTTTCACGATGCCCGACAAAATGTCTCAGGAAAAAGTCCGTCTGCTCAAGGCATTCGGTGCCGAGGTCATCGTAACACCCACGGCAGTCCCACCGGACCATCCCGACAATTATGTGATGATGGCGAAGCGGATCGCGAAGGAAACGCCGAATGCCATTCTTGCCGATCAGTTCTACAACGATGCGAATCCGGAGGCTCATTACGCGACAACCGGCCCCGAACTATGGCAGCAAACCGGCGGGAAGATCACCCACTTTGTAGTGTCGGCGGGAACCGGTGGGACGCTTACTGGCGCTGGGCGCTACCTCAAAGAGCGAAACAAGAAGCTACGCGTGATCGCAGGGGATCCGGCGGGTTCCATATTGGCTGAGTACTGGCGGAGCAAAGGGAAAAACAAGATCGAGGGAACGCCGTACAAAGTCGAAGGCATCGGGCAGGACAAACTTCCTGGCACGCTCGATATGAGCGTTATCGATGAGTACTACACAGTAAGCGACAAGGAATCCTTCGCGATGGCCAGACGGCTGACTCGCGAGGAGGGTCTGTTCGTCGGCGGATCGTCCGGACTCATCACGTCGGTTGCGCTCAGAATCGCTCGTGAGATCGACGACCCCAACGCGTTGGTGGTGACGATCCTGTGCGACACCGGTGAGCGGTACCTCTCCAAGCTTTATAGCGACGAATGGATGCGTGAGAACCAGATGCTCGATGTTCCCAAGGTCGCGCTGCACAATGTGCTCGGCAGAAAAAATGGTGGGGCGCCATCGGTGGTGAGCGTGCCACCCGGGGCGACAGTGCGTCAGGCGATCGGCCTAATGACCCTGCATGATGTGTCACAGCTGCCGGTTATGGACGGCGCGAACTGTGTTGGATCAGTAAGCGACTGGTCGCTATCTCAGAAGAGCCTGGAAAACCCGAAGCTGCTCGACACGACGGTCAGCGAGATCATGGATTCACCCTTCCCGATGGTGGCGTCGGATCAGCCGGTAGACAGCGTGGTCAAGCTGTTGTCGAAGGCAAACCCAGCAGTCCTCGTGCAGGAGCATGGTGTGGTGCAGGGGATCGTGACGCGATCCGACATGCTGCATTTCATGATGTCGCGCTAACAACGGAAATTCGATCGAATGAAAATTACGGTACTCATGGGTGGGACATCCTCCGAGCGGAATGTCTCACTTGCGTCAGGAATCCGCATCACAAGCGCATTGCGGGAGCGCGGGCACGATGTGACTGCGCTCGATCCGGCGCGCGGAGTGATCAGCGCCAGCGAGGAACGCGAGCTGAGCACCGGAAAGGTGGGAACGGAACCGCCATCACTGGAGTCACTGTCCAAGTTCGCGGAAGGGACTTTTCTGCCGAACCTGACGTCGATAAAAGAGATCAAGGATGCGGACGTAGTCTTTCTGGCGCTGCATGGCGGCCAGGGAGAAGATGGGACGATTCAGGCGCTGCTCGACATGGCGCACGTGAAATACACGGGTAGCGGGCACCTCGCGAGTGCGCTGGCGATGGACAAGGATCTGTCGAAGAGACTCTTTCGGGCAGCGGAGGTGAATACCGCCGACTGGCTGATGGCGCCGGCAACTATTGAACAGGTAGAAGGAATTCTGAGCCTCCCGGTTGTGGTCAAGCCGTCGAAGCAGGGATCGACGGTGGGACTGACGGTGGTGAAAAAGCGCGCCGACCTGGCGCCGGCAATCGAGGAAGCAGCCAAGTACGACGATGAGGTGATGATCGAGCGTTTCGTTCCCGGACGCGAGCTGACTGTCGGGGTACTTGGGGACATTGCACTGCCGGTGGGAGAGATCATCGCAAAGCACGAGATCTACGACTACGAATGCAAATACACGCCTGGCATGGCGAGAGAAGAGTTTCCGGCTAAGATCTCGCGCGAAGCCACAGAGCGGCTTCAGCAGCAGGCGCTGGCGGCATTCAAGGCTCTCAAGCTCGGCGGATGCGCCAGAATAGACTTCAGGCTCACCAGCGAGGGTGAGTTCTATTGTCTCGAGGCAAACACGTTGCCTGGGATGACCGAGCTCAGTCTGATACCACAGGGAGCCGCGGCAATGGGGATCAGCTTCCCCGAGCTGTGTGAACGAATCGTGAGGCTCGCTCTCGGATAGTTTTCCTGGAAGGAACCCTGCGCGAAACGCTGGGTCTTAGGATGTAGTCTCCTAGTTGCAGGTCCGCATGACCGAGCTGTACGACTCACCAGAATCACCGCGAATGACGCGCGCTGTTCAGTGGCTGCTAGGCCTGAACATCGGCGTGTATTTCCTGCAGCTGACGCTGTTTGGGCAGGACACGCTGTACGCGGCTCTCGCTCTCGATCCAGCGCGGTTCCCGGGGAACTGGTGGACAGTGGTGACGTACATGTTCGTCCACGCCTGGGTGGCGCATCTGGCGTTCAACATGTTCACCCTGTGGATGTTCGGCCCTCGACTCGAGCACGAGTGGGGGACGCGCACCTTCGTTCAATTCTATCTATGGTGCGGGTTGGGCGGAGCGATAGCACATCTGCTCTTTGCGCGGCACTCCGCTGTAATCGGTGCATCGGGCGCGATCAGCGGAGTACTCGTTGCCTACGCTCTGCGTTGGCCGGACGACGAGGTATATCTGTTCGGTGTCATTCCAATGCGTTCGCGCTGGCTGGTGTTGGCGATGCTCGGCATGAACATCGTCTTTGCGCTGTCGCCGGGGTCACGGATCGACTGGACAGCACATGTTGGTGGCATGGCTTTCGGGTGGATCTTCCTGAAGCTTTACTCGATGGGTGGAATCAACCGCGTCCGTGGTTGGGTGTCCGCAGTGCCGGATGAATCAGAAGACATGCCCCGCGCGGTTCCACGCAACCGGTCGCCAATGCGTGATCGTGTGCGAAACGTGGACGAAGTCGTCGCGCGCAGCAACGCAGTGGTGCTCCGCGAGCACAAGCCGCTGCAGCACGTGCCGAAGCAGGAAACGCCGAAGGAGTACGCCGCGAGAGTGAATCGGGTGCTGGACAAAATCTCGCAGCACGGGATGGCCAGTCTGACGAGAGACGAGCGGCGACTGCTCGAGGACATGTCGCGAAAACTGCGCGACGAGTAACACAGCGCGGATTGATCCGCGTCAACCGTCGGTGCATCGTTCGAGGATGCCGAAGCCAGAGCTCCTCGAGACTTTCGACAACCCTTATGCTGACCGTGACTACGAGATCCACATGGACTGCTCGGAGTTCACATCGCTTTGTCCGTTGGGCGGCATCGAGACCGACGCTTCGGAGTTGGAGCAGTTGAAGGGTGGAGCACCGGATTTCGGGACGATTCGCATTACGTACGTACCGGCGAAGAAGTGCATCGAGCTGAAGAGTCTCAAGCTCTATCTCTGGAGCTTCAGAAACGATGGAATCTTCTACGAACGGGCCGTCAACCGAATTCTCGACGATCTAGTCGCCAGCTCCTCGCCGAAATGGATGCGAGTAGTGGGTGACTTCAACACTCGTGGCGGAATCAAGTCAGTGATTACGGCGGTTCACGGAAAGACGCCGCCTCGCTAAGACGCGGCGCACAGTGGTAGCAGTTTTGCACGGATGTATCTACCCGATCGCGAATTAGTCATGTCATCCTCTTCCACACCCCCGGGGCAGGATCCGCTTCAGAACCTTCTCGAGGACGCCGAAACAGAGCTTCAGCGTCGACTCGAGGAAGCCTGTGAGGCTGAGTCAAAAGGCGTGTCGACGGACTCAACCCAGGAGATTCGCCGACTCGAGGACAAACTCCTCGCGGCTGCCGTGGCGGCGAAACATACAGTTACGGTACGCCAGCACATCAGGCGTCGAGCTTCGACAGACCGCGAGCGGCCGATCAAGATCGACGAGGCGGCAGACCGTAGTGTGGGTGCGGCTGCTTCCGCGGCGAGAAAGCCTGGCGAGCCTGAACCGAGTGCTCACGCCGGTAAACCCGACATGGGCGTTCGCGAATTCACTGACGACGCAGGTCGTCCCTGGCGCGCATGGCCTGTCATACCCGGACTGAGCAGAGCCAGCTCGAGTGGGCGACAATTCCTTGGCGATTTTCAGGATGGCTGGATTTGCTTCGAGGGATTGGATACGTCGGCCCGTCGGCGCTTACCTTGTCGCCAGACCAGGTGGGCCAACCTAACCGATCAAGAACTCCAGGGCCTGCTGCAGAAAGCGATCGATGCTCCGCTGCGCCCAAAGAAGCCACAGGAGTAACGCTCTTCCACCGTTGATTCGAAGATCGCGACCCGCTTAATTGTGCTGTCCAAGCTTTAAGTAGTGGCGGCTAGGTAGCTCAGTTGGTAGAGCAGCGGACTGAAAATCCGCGTGTCGGCGGTTCGATTCCGTCCCTAGCCATAACATCCCGGCGCATAGATCGCGCTCCTGAAGCGGCATCCACAAAACAGAAGCAGGGAGCCGATAGCCGGACAGGTGGTTAGCCAGGAGCTTTCATACTGGCGTAAGCCAGTTTCAGTCGGTGTTCACGCACCGCCGAGAGTGGTAGCGAGTGCGCTGATCAGTGTTGCTTCGCGCTCCACTGCAGCGGCAGCGCGGACGATCTCACGATCGACATTCTGCCACTCTCCCTGCTCGATGGCCTCGCGGACCCCGGGTATCGTTTTAACGCCATAGCCGGTATAAAATCCGGGCGCGTAGAGCATGTGAACGTACCACGGCCTGTTCTTCAGGCCCTCAGTCGACGTCAGCGCGCGCTCGGCCTGGATCAATCGCTCGTTCACACTCTTCGCGACACTCGAGCGCCCTTCACTTACGGCCCGATCATAGGCTTTGTCGTAACGCGATGCTGAGTGGTTGAGTGAATCGAGCGCGTTGAGCAGCGGCGCGAAGTTCAGTTGAGGCGCAGGCTGTTGACGTCGTGGCGCCGTCACGGGCTCGCGAGGATCGCTTATGAACTTGTAGAGTCCCTCATCAATCTGCCGATTGCGCTCGGCAATTTGTTCCGCGCGGCGATCACGCAGCGACTGGAGATCCTTCACGTAAGTCTGAATCGTTTCGGCGAGATTGGTGAAGGCAAAGGGGAGAAGATCCGCGTTGGCGAGGCGCAGCACTGCAATTCCAGCAGCCTGTGCGAGGGCGCGCTCGTAAACGAAAGCCGAGTCGCTGAAATGCGTGAACCAGTAGAAGTCGTCGTAGATCGAGTGATAGATCCCACCCTCATCCTCGCCACCGTAGCCAAGATTCAGCGAAGCGACGCCGAGGTGATCGATGAAAGACGAATAGTCAGAACCTGATCCCAGCGCGCCGATACGAAGATCTTCGCGGTCTCTCGCGTCTTTGCGCGCCTCGGGCGAGCCATTGAGGATTCTCGACGCCTGTACTCTTCTCCACGAGCTCACTCCCGCTTCTGGATCTTCGACATCCATCGCAACGCCGTTGATGAACTTCTCGAGCGAGTGTGAGCCTTCGACACCGAGATATCCCCTGCTGTTGGTGTCGCTGTTGAGATAGGCGACCGCATGTGCCTTGAGCTCGTCGGCGTGTGCTTCAACCCACTCTGTTGAACCTAAGAGTCCGGGTTCTTCTCCATCCCAGGCGGCGTAGATGATCGTGCGCTTGGGTCGCCAACCCTGCTTGTACAACGCGCCGAGCGCGCGGGCTTCTTCCAGCTCGGCGACGAGACCAGAGATCGGATCCTGGGCGCCGTTCACCCATGCGTCGTGATGATTTCCGCGGATGATCCATTGATCGGCCTCGGTGGTGGCGGGAAGCCTGGCAAAAACATCGTAAAGTGTCTTTAGGCTCCAATCAGATTTCACACGGAGATGAACTTTCGCCGGTCCCGGGCCGAGTCGATAAGTAATGGGAAGTCCGCCACGCCACGACCCTGGAGCGAGAGCACCACCGAGTGCCTCGAGCAGTGGCTGCGCATCGCCGTAGGAAATCGGCAGCACCGGGATTTTCGTAATTGTCGGTGCCTGGGCCACGCTGAGGCGCTTCGCAGATTTTGTGGCGCCAACTCCTGGTGTTAGAGGGTCGCCTGGATAGACCGGCATATCCGCGACTGATCCCCGCTGCACTCCCTGGGCGGGACGCATGGGACCTTTCGGGAAGACGTCGCCGCCCGCATAACCATCATCCCTCGGGTCCGAGTAGATCAGGCATCCAATGGCGCCATGCTCGGCCGCAACTTTCGGTTTGATACCACGCCACGAGCCGCCGTACTTCGCGATGACGATCGCGCCTTTCACCGAAACGCCTCGCTGCTCCAGCTCCTCGTAGTCGGCCGGGACGCCGTAGTTGACGAAGACCAGAGGTCCGGTCACATCACCATCGACGGAATACGCGTTGTACGAGGGGAGCTGTTCGGCTTGCTGATTGGAGGTCGGGTCGAGTGGGAGAGCTGTCTCCTGCAGCGATGCCTTAAAGGTCGTTGGCGAGACGAGCTCGACGATGCGCTCGACTGGAGTCGGGAAAAGGACGTCGAAGTTCTCGATGTGTGCATCCCATCCATACGACTTGAACTCGTTCAGAATCCACTCGGCGTTGTCCTTGTCATAGGGCGAGCCGACGTGATGGGGTCGCGCGCTGAGGCGTTGCATCGCGGCTCTCATGCGCGCCGGGTCGGGCATGGTCTTAAAGCGCGTTTCCAGATCGCGCTCAGCCTGAATGGACTGTGGGAAGAACCCTCGAAGCGGGGTGTCGGCTGGTGCTGGGGCGAGAGCAAGACCCGTTGCTGACATCAGCAACGACGATAGCAGCCTGTGCATGGAGGGAAGAGGGAAGAGGGAAGCGGGAAGGGGGAAGCGCGGAGAGGGAAGAGGGAAGAGGGGCGGACAGTTAGTGGTTTG
>WNGI01008739.1_pt1 | contig 10647 bp, 9 predicted proteins | sample 5400621 | NCBI WGS metagenome assembly WNGI01 (sample SAMN13153374, study PRJNA577476) | soil metagenome | isolation source: 20 cm soil or saprolite under Garry oak tree replicate 1 | place: USA:California | collected 2016-06-15 | reverse complement strand
AACTAGATTAAATTGAATCAGTCTCATATTTTTCGATTCGTTAATTATGCCGCGAAGGGGAGGGAGCATTTTGCCGTCTGTATACACTACCCCCCGGAAGTTTGACGGGAAGAGGGAACTGAGAGAGCTTAGAGCGCCCGTGAAAGAAAAGCGAAAGCTCGCTGAGCTGAGCTGAGCTGAGCTGTGATGCGCTGATGCTGGGCTGATGCTGTGCTGATGCTGTGCTGGGCTGCTGCTGATGCGGTGCTGTGTAAGTGTCTGGCCAACACACCTGTTCGAATGACGGGGTCTGTGTTGAAGTGTCCGGATGACCGCAAAAACAAGGTTGTCAGCGCCCAAGCGACGTACCCGAGCGCAAGTTCAGCAGTTGGTGGCGGAATTCATGAGCAGCGGTATGCGGCGGAGCGAGTTTTGCCAGAATCGAGGTTTGAGCTTCAGCACACTGGATCGCCATCTAAGGAAGCTGCGTTGGAAGAGAAGGCGTAGGCCAGTTTCCTCGGGCGGTCGTTTGGTGCCGGTGGAGTTGGCGGCCAGGAAATCGCCAACGCAGCACGAAGCGGGTTGTGGGCTGGCCGTGGTGCTGCCGGGCGGGCGTCGGATCGAGGTGCATCCTGATTTTGATACCGATACGTTCGAGCGCATGGTGAGTTTGCTGGAGCGGGTCTAAGCCGTGTTTGGGCTGGGTTCAGCTACACGGATCTATCTGGCCGCGGGAGTCACCGACATGCGCAAAGGGTTCGAGGGATTGTACGGTCTGGTCCGAGACCGATTGTCATGTGAGCCTCTGAGCGGGCACCTGTTCTTGTTCTGCAACGCCCAGCGCAATCGGCTGAAGGTTCTGGTCTGGGACGGAAGCGGACTCTGAGTCTGTGCCAAAAGGTTGGAGAAAGGACGTTTCACCTGGCCGCAATCCGGTGATTCGCAGGGCAAGGTCATCCTGAGTCACGAAGAGCTTTCGCTGTTGTTAGGGGGAATCGATCTGGCCAAAACCAAGCACAAGCGATGGTATCGCAAGGCTCCTCTAGAGGGACATCCTGCGGCTTAATTGCTTGGTTGCTTGAACGTTCGATCGACTCTGGTAAATCAGTAACCCATTGTGAGTGCACCTCCCATTCCTTCCGCACCGGCCGATCTGGAACTCATCGCACAACTGAAGAGCAAGCTACAGTACGCAGAGCTGAGGATTCGGGTGCTGGAGGAGCGACTGCGGGTGATGCGGATTGAAAAATATGGAGCGGGTGGAGAAAAACTTTCGCAGGCGCAGCTGAAATTGTTCGAGCTTGAGCCTGTCGTCAGTGAAAGGATCGAGCAGACGGCGAGCGCGCACGCACCAGACGAAGTACTTCGTACTGGTCACGAAACGAGAGAAGCGGGCTTGCCGGTCGTGTGAAGATCTCGGCGTCGTCTCAGCGCCTCTGCCGCCACGGATCATCGAGAAGTGCCTGGCGAGCGACCGGATCGTCATCGAAACGGTCGTCGGCAAATATTGCAATCACACGCCGCTGCATCGGCAGAGCATGATTCTTGAAAGGGACCTCGGCTTGGAAATCAGCCGCGCAACGCTGGACGGCTGGGTTCTCAAAGTCGGCGAGTTGCTGATCCCGATGGTCGCGGTTATGAGCCGAGAGTTGATTAGCGGAAGTTACATTCAAGCGGATGAAACCCCAGTTGATGTGCAGACGCGCGAGGGCCGTGGAAAGAATCATCAAGCGTATTTGTGGCAATACAGTCGCCCCGGAGGAAGCGTGGTGTTCGACTTCCGTCTAGGCCGTGGACGCGATGGACCGAAGCGGTTCCTGCGACAGTTCGAAGGCATTCTCCAAACGGACGGATATACTGCGTACGACCAAATCGGTGGGCCGAGACTGGTGCACGCCGCTTGTTGGGCACATGCTAGAAGACAGTTTTTCGAGGCAGTGCAGCTAAATCCCCGAGATCCGGTTGCAACTCCGATTGTGGCACGAATGGACGAGTTGTTCGTCGTCGATGCCGAAGCTCGCCGCAGGCAAATTGATCTCACTGGGCGTCATGCTCTGCGTCAAGAAAGAGCCAGGCCTCTTCTTGATGAGATCCGTGGAAAGATCGAAGCGGCTCAGTCCATTGCGCTGCCCGCGAGCGCGCTCAACAAAGCCTGCCACTACACGCTCACGCTTTGGAAAAAGCTCACTCGCTTCTTGGAGTATCCCGAATTAGAGCTAAGTACTAACCTGGCGGAGAATTCCATGCGTCCAGTGGCTCTGGGCCGGAAAAACTGGATACACATCGGCAGCCCACAGGCGGGTCCTAAGGTTGCGGCGATTCTCTCGGTCGTGGAGAGCTGCCGCAGGTTGAAACTTCCGGTGCGCGACTATCTGACCGCGGTCCTTCCCGGACTCGCCGATCTTAGGATCCAGCGCCTCCCAGAGCTTACTCCCACAGTGTGGCTCGCCCGGCATTCATGGACCCATGCGACCGGTGTGTAGGGTGCAGGTAATTTTTGCGACAACAACCGCTCATCCTGTTTGCCGACGATCCACGACGTAACCGTTAGGTTCTGGGGCTGTGAGTAATTGATCGTTGTCGCGATATTTTGGTGACTAGAGAATCAACTAGCGGCGATATCGCGAGAAAGAAAAGCCGCCCAAACAGCGAGCGGCTGATGTCGTGCCAGTCTGGGCAATTTTTATTCCAGATCTTTTAGCTGCGACTTGTTGGCAGGCTCAACGCAGTTTGTAATACCGCCTGTACGTCCGACAAAGCGAGTGATCGTGAATTGCGGGGCGCAGTTTACGTCCAGACCACTCAAGTTACCCGTTACGGTAGCCGACTGGAAACCCGCGAAAGAGGCGTCTTCCAGATGGACACCGTCACCGCCATTGCCGGTTACTGCCGTACTATCCCGAAACGCTGCTCTGGAACCGGCGAGCATTGTCATGCCATTACCGATGCTCCCACTGATTGTACCGCCGTCGAGTCGTAGCGTGGACGCGACCGCGAAAATGCCAACTCCGTTGTTAAGAAAGCTGGAATTGAGAGCTACGAAGTACGCGCCGTTGACCACGATTCCTTGAGCCGCGTTACCTTGGAAGACGTCATTACCGCTGGACATTAGCGAACTATCTTCGACCGTTGAACCGGGGCCCGCACCGTTCTGGATCACGTTGCTTGCAAGAAAGGCACGGGAAGCACCACCTACCCCTACACCCGTTCCTGCACCATCCTGAATCGTGTTGCCAGTCAGGTAGCAGACACTTGCGGAGCCACAATTCACGCCCCCGCCCCCGCCGTTCATGGTGAATCCCTGCACCGTCACGCTGTGCGAGTCCTCAATATCCACGACCGCTAAGCTTCCCTTGGAACGATCCGTGATCGAGGCGCCATTCTTGGTAGTCAGTGTCAGTCGGTCCATGCTTTGAATCAATATGTTCTCTCTGCAACTGCCTGAAACAGTTATCGTATTCGGCCCTTGCGGATTGGCAGTCGCCAAAAGTTTCACCGCCTTGTGAATCGTTTCTTTCTTGTCGCAATTCACGGTTAGGTTCGCTGCCTGTGCGCACTGGCTTGCCGCCCCACTGGCAACCAACAGAATGAATGAAAAAAACCTCGCCCTTTGCCTCATGATGTTCTCCTCTCTCAACTGTCACTCCCAGAGCCGCCCATCGCACAACCCTTGATGGTGGCTGTGGCCGCCTCTCCTGTGTCCAAGGTGGCGGTGATTGTGGTAGCCCCGTACAAGATCCCGCCGCGGTAGTCGAGATCAGTCGACAGTGATCCGCTGTGCCGTTACGTTGCCGGCACCGTGACCGATGATATTTCCGTTGGTGTCATACTGGTCAACCGTAAAAGTCCCGGCGTAACTGTTGTGGCTGCGGTCCAGGACGATCTCTTCCTTGACGTTGATGGGACCAATGAAAATCGTCCCAGTGGGGTCCCACTGCATCGCAAAGTGGTTGAGCTTGTAGGTAGATCGCCCGGTTCGCTTCCACACACCCATGCAGAAATTACCGGATATCGGGGGGCGCGACGAATTGAGGATTTCCGTTCCATCGGCGTGCCACGTGGTATAGCCATCATCAATCACAGTGCCGTCGGGCAATGAGAGCTGAACCTTCCAGAATCCCGTGATCGGGGCGCCGACCCAATCGTTTTTGGAAACCAGTTCCAAGGACGCGGGCTTCAGAGCCGCGGCTGGCTTCGGACTGGAATTGTAACCACATCCCATGTTGGACGACTGGGCGAGCGCTCCCGGGGCGAGACCCAGAATAAGAACGCCGAGGGCCGGCCATAACTTAATGTTTAATCTGCTTCTCATAGTGTCTCCTCAGAAAACTTTTGATAACCGCACGCCATTTCGCGACGGCCCGGCGACATTCGCACAAGCAGGATTTCAGCGCAATGCACCGCGCTTCAATTCTTCTTTAACTCTTCTTCAACGGACAAGCCGCTCAAAATAGACGAGTTACCTCCGAGCGGCGCGAGATATCTTTTGACCCACTTCGTGCCACCTGTTAGTCTCGCCGTCGGTGGTGAGTTGTGCCCAGTGTGGTTTCCGCACCGCATCGTCTCTCGTTTGGCCCTTTCGAAGCAGACTTGCGTTCCGGCGAATTGCGAAAGCAGGGAGTAAGAGTGCGGCTGCAAGCGCAGCCCTTCCAGTTGCTGGTGATGCTGCTGGAGCGTCCGGGGCAACTCGTCACCCGCGAAGAGATTTGTCAGAAACTGTGGTCGGGGGATACTTTCGTCGACTTCGACCGCAGTTTGGGAACCGCGGTCAACAAGATTCGCGAGATCTTGAACGATTCCGCCACTGATCCTCGTTTTGTCGAGACCTTGCCTCGCCGCGGGTATCGCTTCATCGCGACGGTCACTGCCGTTGCCGAGCCTCCTCAGGAGGTATCGCCTCTGCCGTCCCTGGAGACGGAGGCGGAAGAGGAAAATCATCAGAAGCCATCGTCGCGCTGGGTCATCTGGGCTGGTGCCTCGGTTGTTCTTCTTCTTTCTGCTCTGGTTGCGTGGTACGTGCTGCGCCCTCATCCAGTAAGGTCGATTGCGGTACTTCCACTGGTGAATGCTTCGGACGACCCTGGGCAGCAATACTTTGCCTATGCCGTAGCCGACGAACTGATCACCAACCTGGCCCAGATCGGTTCGCTTCGGGTCATCTCGCATACATCGACAGCGTCTTATGCCGGCACGCACAAGTCGGCTCCCCAGATTGCGCGTGAATTGGGTGTGGACGCCCTGGTCGAGGGATCGGTGGTGCGGTCCGGCAATCGGGTGCGCATGACTACACAGCTCATCCGCGCCGCTTCCGACAGCCATTTGTGGGCGCAGACCTACGATTTGGATATCAGCGACATTCTCACCGTGCAAGGCAAACTGGCTCGCGAGATCGCGGACAGCGTCTCTCTTCGCCTGACCCCGCACGAGAAAGTTCAGCTCGCGCGCGATCGTCCGATGAACCCCGAGGTCGCTCTCCTCTACTTCAAAGGCTCCTATCTATTGGCTAGGACGGACGCCAGGCAAGCCCGAGACCTGTTCAAGCAGGCAACCGACTTGGACCCGGGCAGCGCGGAATCCTGGGCCGGGCTGGCGGACGCATTACACACGATGGGTGTGCAGGGCGACTACGAAGCCTTTGACCAGGCCAAAGAGGCTGCCCAGAAAGCTCTGAAGATCGACCCATCACAGGCGCAAGCTCTGATGGCGTTGGGCGCTATGTCATTTGGTTATGACTGGAACCCGGCACAGTCGGAGGACTACTTCCGGCAGGCGATCGCCTCCCGTCCGAACTACGCCATGGCCCACGCTCTCTTCGCCACCACACTGGCGCACCGCGGCAAGACCGATGAGGCCATCCGGGAGATCAACACGGCTATCGGCCTGGATCCAGTTTCGGTACCGATCCACTCGTTCGCGTGGCATGTATATTTCTGTGCACGCCGCTATGACGACGCCTTGCGAGTCATCCTGGCAGCGAATGAATTGGACCCCACGTTCCGTGCCGTATATGGACGCCTCGCCCGCAGTTACGACCAGAAAGGCGAGCGTCAGAAGGCCATCGACACGCGCGTTCGCGGCCGCATCGTCGGAGGAGAATCCCCCGAAAAGGCAAACCGAGACGTCGCCGGACTCCGCGCCGCACTTGCCTCGGGCGGGCCGCGCGGGAAGTGCCAGTACGAGCTGGACAAAATCCCGCTCGCCGAGCGGTATAGCACCGGCCCCGCGGGCTTGTACATGTGCTTGGGAAACAAAGAGGAGGCCCTCAATGCATTGGAAAAGGGTTACCAGAACAGGGAGCCCTACTTGATTGTGTGGATCATGGCCCCGGAGTTTGACGCTCTGCGCTCCGAACCGCGCTATCAGAAAATTCTTCATGATCTTGGATTGTCATGATTGCAAGTCCACGTGTTCGCGCACTTCGGATCGCGCAGGCGGTTGCGGGCTGCCTGGTGGTTGGCATTGTGCTATTTTCTTCGCCCCATTCTCACGCGCAAGCTTTGAGCGGAATCAATGGAACGATCACCGATCAAAGCGGTTCGGCGGTTGCCAACGCCAAAATCAATATCCTGAATATAGACACCGGTGTGAGCCGGTATAGCGAGAGCAGTTCAGCGGGAAGCTATTACGTCACCGATCTCATCCCGGGGACCTATACGGTTACGGTCGAGAGAACAGGATTCAAAACTTCGGTTCAAAAGAATGTCGTGGTGCAGGCAGGAATGCAATCGACTGCCAATGCCACGCTGATGGTCGGAGATGTTTCCAATACGGTTGAAGTAATCGCTCCCGAGATTTCACTCCAAACCGAGCAGCCGCTGATCAGCACCACCATCCAACACAAACTTCTGGAGGAACTGCCGATTGTCATCGGCGGATCGGTGCGGCAGATTGACGGCTTCATGGCTTTGGTACCGGGAGTATCGCCGGATGGGCGCATTGACGGTGGTTTGGATTTCCAGAATGAGGTGGTGTTTAACGGGGTACCGATTGCGTTCGCGGAATTTCAGGGCCGCCAGTACTTCATCAATCCGCCATTTGATCTGGTGAAAGAGTTCACTGTGTTGCAGGGGGCCTTCTCGGCACAATACGGTCTGGCGCACGGTGTCGCTCAATATCAGTTTCAATCTGGTACCAACGCCATCCACGGGAACACTTTTGCAATCTATCGCGACGCCTTTTTCGATGCTCCAGGCGCTTTCAACGACGTCAATCCCAACAATCGGGGAGTCATTGGCGAGCCAAATACGGATCACGAATTCGATTGGGGCTTCACCGCCGGCGGTCCGCTGCGAATTCCCAAGCTTTACAATGGTCGTGACAGAACCTTTTGGTTTGCAAGCATTGAAAAATTTCGCCAGGCCTTTGGACAGCCTGCCGTGACCGTTCCGACTGAGGCATTCCTGAATGGAGACTTCAGCGGGCTGGTCATCCCCGGTACGACAACTCAGATTCCAATCTTTGTTCCCGTTTCGTGGCAGGATGACCCATCCCTGATGCCTTCCGGGTGCGATCCGGGGGCGGCTCCCGGACTGCAGTTTCCCGGCAATGTGATTCCGCAGAGTTGCATAAGCAGGGTCTCGAAGTCGTTATTAGGTTTTGTTCCTAAGCCCACGTCGTCAGGCGAAAAGAGCAACTTCCAGCCGGGGTTCGTTCCACTTGACGCGCATACGGTTTGGGGCTTTACTCTCGACCACAATCTCACCGCAAGGCAGGCACTTCATGCAGTCTACTGGCGCAATGAGGAGCACATGGCCGGGGGTTTCGTCGACAACCCGCTAAACAATACGACCACCGACAATTGGTATGGCAGTGGATTACTGGTCACTTATTCTCACGCAATCACACCACGACTGATGCTGACTGGAGGCGTTAGCTGGACGAGTGAGAGATTTCTCTTCAATCAACAGAAACCAATCGGAAGTTTTGCCGGCGTCGAACCCTCTCCAGATGGAGGCGTGTTCCTGCCGGGAATTAACTTCCGCGGCGGCCAGTGGCAGCCCCTGAACTGGGGTACCGATGGCTGGCAGTACACCATCAATCGCAAACACGGACTTGGAATTGCCAATAATTGGCTCTACACGCGCGGCAGGCACAACATCAACTTTGGCGTCGACATTCGCCGCACCTCTCAGGACGACCAAGAATGCCAAGGCTGCGCCGGCTCTTTTGATTTCGATTCCCTGACGACCGCGGATCCGGCCAATGATGCGGTAGGCAAGAACACGGGCAACGGATTTGCGAGTTTCCTGCTCGGCGTTGCGCACGGTGGTTTTCGCGCATATGCCCCAATCACGAAGCTGCATAATTTTTATGTTGCTCCCTATTTTCAGGACAACATGAAAATTACTCCGCACTTTACGTTGAATTGGGGACTTCGCTGGGATCTGGCCTTTCCTTTCTCGAACGACAACCAGGCTAATCGGCTGGCCTTTTTCAATCCACTAGTTCCAAACCCGGCCATCATCGACCCGGTCACCGGCCAGGCGAAATTCGGGGCAATGGCGCTCCTGGGGAAGGGTTGCGATGGGTGCGTGGGCTGGGATCGTCCCGACATGCAATGGAATCACTTCAGCCCACGTCTGGGATTCGCGTATCAATTGAACAACAAGACTGTCTTGCTGGCGGGCCTTTCCTTCAGCTTCCTGAATACGGGAGCTTACGAATACGGCACCAATCTGGTAGCTGTCAATTTTGGGAACAGCTTGAACGGTCTTGTCTTTTTTGATGGGCAGGGACAGTTTCCAGGGTTTGGGCAATGGGACACAAAGCAATTGCCATCGCCCCCGAAGGCTACTTTTTCGCCGGAGTACCTCAATGGATTTGATGTCAGTGAGATTCACCGGCACATCGACCAGGCTTACAACGAGTTGCTTTCCGTCGGCGTGCAGCGAGAGTTGCCGTGGAACATGTTCACCTCGGTCTCCTATATTCACAGTCATGACTTGCACTTGCCGGCGGCTTTGATTCGACGGAACTCGGGCAATCCCAAGCTCTTATCCCTATGCCCGGATGGCCTGGAGAAAGAGCAGGACTGCATGATTCTCCAGCCCTGGACGACTGACGCGGCACAGGCTGTCCTGAAAGCTGAGGGGTTTGGACAGTTCGGCGGGCTCTACACGCCCTACGAGAATTTCCTTAACGATTTCGGTGATCACGCACCCCTGGGCAAGGCTTTGCTGCCGTATCCGCAATACAGAATCATCTTTAACCCCTTCGATACCACGGGTGCGGACAAATATGACGGACTCCAGGTCAGCGTACAAAAGCGAACCGGCAGTGGCCTGACCCTGTTGCTGGCCTACACCTTGTCCAAAACATTTTCCAATACAGACAGTAGCTTCACGCTCGCCAACACCAGGGGCCTCAACCAGTACAACCCTGATGGGGAGTGGTCCATTGCCAGAGACGATCGCACTCACATCTTGAGTATCAGCCAGGTTTATGAGTTCCCGTTTGGCCCGGGAAAAAAGTTCTTGAACCATCAGGGAACCCTCATCAAGAACCTGGTGGGAGGCTGGCAGATTTCCGGAACCTATTACTACGCCAGTGGTACGCCGGTGCAAATTACAGAGATTGGCCGCCCGCTCGGTTTCACCAACGCCCCGAACCGGGCCAACATCCTGCCCGGCTCTTTTGACGTCAATTGGGACAACTACTACACGGGACAGCCCGTCTTCAACGTCAACAAGTTTCAGTATCCGGGGGCTTGGAGAGTAGGCAACGCGGCTCCATACTATTCCCGCTTGCGAAACCCGTTTGAGAGCAACGAGACTCTCGGACTTACCAAGCGGTTCTTCTTCGGCGAAAGAGTCAAGGCGGAGATGAGGATAGATTTCGACAATGTCTTGAACCGAATGCAAGTCTGCGGTGCGGACCACCTGAACAACGTCGAGCATCTGGATGGCTTTGGAATCGTCTCTCCTGGCGTAGTTTGCCAGGGCAATTTGCCCCGACGAGGACAAGCTTTCTTCAAAATCACATTCTAGATCAAAGAACGTTCCATGCGTGTTTGGGTTTTATGGGAAACTTAACGAGTACTACGTCTATGGTCCCGGATACTGGGATTTCGATATCTCACTTCTCAAGAATGTCCGGATCTCCGACCGATTTCGTATCCAGTTCCGCGCCGAAGCTTTCAACCATGTTAACTCTCTAGTCGGCGACAACAAGAGCTTGCAGGCTTTCAGGCCCAATCTTCGGAATCGCAGGCGGCACGAATCCACCGCGCGACCCCGAAGTCCGGAGTGAAAATGAGTTTCCGAAGGTTGCGACGCGCCGTATCGACGCCGGCGGACTCAACCCGTCAACCGTGTATTGGTCTGACGCTTACGGTGCTGTTGCTGTGCTGCGAAGCTGATTTCATGCTGGAGCTGGCGCGCTGCTGATGTGCTGAATTTATGCTGGAGCTGGTGTTGTTGCTGACGGTGCTGTTGCTGTTTTGGGGCGGTCATGGCGGCGCGGCGCGACGCGTGAGAGGCGAGTGTGGGTGCGCGCGGGGGGCGATCAGCGATGGTCGTCCCTACCGCGACCATCAACAATTCTCCGCTCTGTTTTCTGGCGTGATCGGCAGGGGCTCAGCCAGCGTCCCGTTTTCAAACTGAGTAGAGATCAATGTCGTTCTATGACGCCATGTTCGGTGCTTCAACCGGCAAGCATTCTTCGTCAGAA
>WNGI01006472.1_pt1 | contig 10649 bp, 5 predicted proteins | sample 5400621 | NCBI WGS metagenome assembly WNGI01 (sample SAMN13153374, study PRJNA577476) | soil metagenome | isolation source: 20 cm soil or saprolite under Garry oak tree replicate 1 | place: USA:California | collected 2016-06-15 | reverse complement strand
CGACCCGAACGTTCAGAATTCAATCTGTCCGCTGAACTTCAGCAGACGCCCGCCCATGATCTCGTACGGCACGAGCCAGTTGGTGCCGTAGCCGCCATTCATCGAGAGAATCGACGCCCCGTTCAGCATGTTGTAGATGTCGAAGTTGCCGCGCAGCGTCGTCCTCGCCACGCGCACACGCTTGGTGAAGCGCAGGTCCAGCTGGTTGAGCCGCGATTCATAGTTGCTGGTCGGATCGAGGAGCTCAACGTTGATGTTGGCGTTGCAGGTGGCCGCCCCGCGGCACTGCGCCAGATCCCGGCCAAGCGATGTTCGCACCACCGCGTTGCTGGTCGGGTTCGTGGCGGTGATCGGGATACCGGGGATGTTCTGGAAGGTCGCGCTCGTCTGCAGACCCCACGGCAGCGGATACACCACCAGGAACTTGATCTGCGTGCCGGCGGACCACGGCCGCACGTTGCGGCAGTTCTGGCCACCGGTCCATGAGCTCGTGCCGCCTGCGGCCTGCGTGATCGTGTCAATACCCTGAAGCGCTTCGGGAACTTTGGCGGTCACGTCGCACGCGTCGTAGACCGTGCGGCCGACACTCAGGCCTCCGGAGAACTGTCCGCGCTGCGCGAATCGGCTATTCAGCGTCACGTCGATCCCGTTGAAGACCTCGCTCCGCTTGCCGTAGTTCGAGGCCTGCGTCCGGAGGTTCTGCGTCACGCCGAAGAGCGCCGGCCTGACGTCGTACAGGCCGCAGAGCTGCTGTCCGCCGTTCGGCAGCCGGCTATCGGCCGGCACCGCGAGGCAGAACGAATCGTAGTCTGCCGCGGTCGTCGCGAGATTGTCGGTGACGAGAAAGTTGTCGTACCACGTGCGGAAGTAACCGACGTTGAGCGCCATGCCCGGGCGCAGCTCCTGCTGGATCGAGACCGCTGCCTGCCAGTTGGAGAACTGCTTGTTGAAGCCTTTCAGCGCGTCGTCCGCAAACGTGGTGTTGCCAGCTCGCACCTGGCCGAATGTCGCATCCGACAGTGCACCGCACTCGCCGTTGGCACCGGGGACGCTCGCGTCGAGGACGCAGTCGGGGATGTAGTTGCCGTTGGCGTCGTTCCACGTGCGCGTCGCGTTGGTCGCCTGGTTCGATGCCGGGTTATTCGACGCGGCAGTCGTGTACGGCACGAATCGCCCGAGCGATCCCTTCAGCGCGCTCTTGCCGTTGCCAAACAGGTCATACGAAACGCCGAGTCGCGGGTCGACGTTCCTCCAGTCGGGCACACCCTTCGCCGCCGGGAAATCGCGCGCGGGCACGAAGATGCCGGCCGGCAGGTGGTGCTCAGGCACGACTCCGTACAGGCCGTCGTACCGCACGCCGAGGTTGAGGGTGGCCTTCTTGACGACCCACTGGTCCTGCGCGTAGAGGCCGAGGCTGTTGGTGTGTTCCACGACCTCGAACGGCGTCGCCCAGATCGTGACCGACTGCGGGACGCGGTTCCTGAAGGTGTACGAGCGCGCACCAGTGATCTGGTTCAGGTCGTTGTACGCCCCTTCGCGCCCGAGGTAATACTGCTGGAGGAAGTAGCCGACCTTCAGGCTGTGCGTGCCCGTGATGTACGACGCGGAGAAACGGCTGTTGTACTTGTTGACGAAGCGGCGCGTGTAGCTGCCGGACCAGATGTTGTTGTTCGCATCGGAACCGTAGACGACATTCAGCGCGAGATCGGTCACGCGAATGTCGTTCACGCCGACGAGCGTGCCATCCCGCTTCAGGTCGTCCTGCCGCCGGGAGTCTTCGTCCAGCACGTTTTCCGAAAAGCCCGCCTCGAACAGCAGCCTGTTCGTCACGGGGTAACTCCAGCTGACGAGCGGCAGGTACTGCGGGTTGTACACGTGAAGGCCGCGAGACTCGGGCGTCGGCTTGACGGCGTTGACGCCGCCGACGCCTGTGAGGCCGAACGGGCAGCTGCAGTTGTTCTGCAGTGAGAAGGACGCCACGAGCTTCTGTTTCTGCGTCACCTGCCATGTCAGCCGCGCGCTGTGGTCCTCGAAGAACTCGTTGTTGCGCGCGACGCGCGCGAGATCGGGCTCGTAGAACAACGTTCCCTCGAGCTTGTTGAAGTAGCTCCCCTGGATGTACCGCGAGGCGCCCCACCACCGCTGGGCCGTGAAGAACCACAGCTTGTCGCGAACGATCGGACCGCCGAGCGCGCCGCCGTTGTCGTACGAGTGCCTGATGGAAATATCGGTGTTCAAGCCGCGCGCACGAAGGTCGTCATTCAGGTTGCCGCTCTGCAGGCCGGGACCGGCGTACGCCATGCTCAAGCTGCCGGAGAACAGATTGCCGCCATCCTTCTGGATGATGTTGACCTGAATGCCGCCGCTCATCGCTTCGGCGGACATCCCGCCCGTCTCGACGACGACTTCCTGGAACGACTGCGAATTGAAGCTGAAGACGCCGAGTGCCTGCTGGTTCTGGTTCATGCCGTCGACGTTGGTGCTGAGGTCCGCGCCTCGCTGGCCGTGAACGCCGAACTGACCGCCTTCACCCTGGTTGCCGCCGACATCCTGGAACGTCGGATTCGTATAGGTCGCGCCGGGAATGATCGACGCGTACTGGCCGATGCGCTTCGTGGTCGGAATTGCATCGAGCGTCTCGCGTGCGATGGTCGTCTGCTGCCGCACGTTCTGGATATCCACGACCGACGCCTCGCCGGAAACGGTGATCGTCTCCGCGAGCTCGCCGACCTTCATGTCGGCATTGACTTGTGCCGTGAACCCCGTCGTCAGCGCGATGCCGTCTCGCTTGAATGTCGCGAAGCCGGGCAGCGTAAAGCTGACGGTGTAGGTGCCTGGCCGCAGATCGATGATCCGGTAGAGACCCTGGCTGTCTGTCGTGACGGATCGAACTTTCTCGATCAACGCAGGGCTGCTGGCTTCCACGGTGACGCCGGGCATCACCGCGCCCGAGATATCGCGGGCCATTCCCGCGATCGTGCCGCTGGTTGTCTGGGCCACGCTCGTGAGTGGCCACGCTGAGAGAACCGACACCATCAGAAAAGACGCAACTCGGTGAGGTCTCATCGCCGTCTCCTTTGCCCGGGCGGGCAAGGTTTACCGGAGCGGGGACCGATTGTCAGGGACGAAGCACGTACGCCGGCGAGGCCGTATTCTGCGCCTTGTCGCAGCAGCTTGCGAGGAAATTCGGTCGATAGGGATTTGCGAAGCTGTTGTTGCCGCGGGGAAGCGCTCCAGCCTTCGGCTTCCCGTTGATGCGCGCGAGGACACGGTCGCGTGCCTGCTCAATCTGCCCGAGCAGCTTGTCGATGTCCCACCCGACGTGCTTCCCCTTCCAGTAGACGACCTTCCCCGCGATCACCACGTCCCGCACGTGCCGCGGATTCATCATCGTCACGATCGTGCCGGGCACGTTGTTCATCGGCCACGTGTTGATGCTGTGCGCGTCGAGGACGACGATGTCGGCTTCCTTGCCGGGGGTGAGCGTGCCGACCTTGTCGAGCACGCGGTTCGACGCGGCGCCCGCGATGGTTGCCATCTCGATGACCTGACGGCAGGTGATCGCCTGCGGCACGGGAAGCTGTCCGGGATTGGTTTCCGGGAAGGCCAGATCGTTGGCGAGCGCGCGCTGCAGGCAGAAGGCGCCGCGCATCAGCGAGAACGGATCCGTCGTCATGTTGGTGTCCACGTCGGGACTGAGGCTCGGCAGGATGCCGTGGTCGAGCGCCTGCTGAAACGGCGGCATCCCGTGGCGCATCTGCATCTCGATGAGGACGGCGATGGAGACGTGCGCGCCCCGGTCGCGCCAGATCTCCCATGCGGGCTTCTGCCACCGCGTGCAGTGGATGAAGGTGACGTCCGACCAGTCGGTTCCGTTTCTCGGATCCGCGGCGGCGCTCATCACCACGTTCTGCCCGCCGACGTTGTGGTTGTGAATGGACGCGCCGAACGCGCGCGCCAGCTGCCAGCCGGTGTAGTCCGCGCCGGGCGCGGCGGGTCCGGGGCCGCCGCCGAAGCCGAGCGTCACGAGTTGATCCTTCGACGAGAAGTACTTCTTCGCGATGCGGCCGATGCCTTTCGCCGTGTCGTTCATGGCGCCGGGGAATTCGTAGGCGAAGCCGTCGGCGGTGCGATCGATGCCGGCGGAGTAGGCGTAGACCATGCGGCGTCCCGAATCCATCAGCCCCTTGATCATCGCGTCGGTGTGTTCCGGCGTATGCGACGACTGTGACGTATCGGTGCCCGTCGTGATGCCCTCGCTGATCTCGCTCAGGCAGGCGACGAGCTCCGAGACATAGCAGTCTTCCGGATCGTAGGGATGACGGCCGAGATCCCAGACGATCTTGTTTGGGTCCGCTGCATCGGCGACGCGTCCGGCGGTCCAGATGTTCTGCACGACCGAGCCGTAGCTTTCCTGCGGCCAGGCGCCGGTAAGCAGGCCGTCAGGGATCATGCTGCGCTGCAGCGTTTCGTACTGGTGATGGTGGGTGGTGATGAAGCCGGGCATGACGATCGTGCCCGCGCAGTCGACGACCTCGGCATCGCCGGCCGGGACGGTCGGCGCAATCTGCGCGATGCGCGTGCCGTCGATCAGCACGTCCGCCTTGTCGAAGTCGCCGACGCGCGGATCGAGGGTGAGAACGGTCCCTCCGCGCAGGAGAATGCGGCGCTTGCGGCCATCGCCGACCAGATCGGAGGATGTGCTGCAGCCGACGGTTGAAATCGTGGACGCGGCAAGACCCGCCGCGCCCGCCTTGAGGAACTCGCGCCGTCTCATCGGAACCTCCGGATGTGTGCTGGATGTCCCTGGGTGGGCGCGATTATAGGCCGCTGATCGCCTGCGCATACCAAATCAGGAAGTCGCAGGATGACCACTTTTTAGCGATCGGTTTATCGCCTCGAGCGTCCGTTTGAGTCCGCGCGTCTCGGCGCTCGAGGCGCAGCGTGTCGATGTGTGCGATGAGACCGCCGACGGTCAACGGCGCCGTTGGGGCGACGAACGTCCACCCGCTGGCCGCCGAGGTCCTGATCGTCAGCTGGACATCGTTATCCGAAAGGAGAACACGATTCGAAACACACGGGTCGGGTGTCGCTCCTGCCGCCAGACAATCAGGAACGAACACCCCATTACGGTGGATTTCTATCGTGTCTTGATTCTGGCCGGCCGCACGATCGATGCGTCGAAGGTGAACGCAAGAATCAGCGGATCGGCCGGCGTTGCCGCCGGCGCGGTTTCCCGTATCGAGATCAGTCCGCCGGTCGGAGTCGTCACGACGGTCTCGAGCGGATCCGGGTATTCGTGTTGCCAAGAAGCTCGGTCATGGAGGGCATCGTAAGCAAGCCCCTCCACGCTTCACATTGCATTCGAACGGGCGGTCATGACGGCACGATGTTGTTGTTCATCCGGAACAGGTTCTGGGGGTCGTATCTGGCTTTGATCGCCGCCAGCCGCTCGTAGTTGCGGCCGTACGCCGCTCGCACCCGCGCCCCGGCGTCATCGGAGTCGAGATGGTTCGCATACACGCCCTTCGTGTGCGGCTCAACCGCCTTCCACAGGGTGCGCGCCCACTCGATGTGACGGGCGTCCTCTGTCGGTGCCTGCCACTGCGGGATGATGTCGAAATCCCATTGTGTCGTGCGCGCGCCGAAGGCGGTTGCATCAGGCGCGAGCTCCGTCGCCTTGCCGTGGATGTGAAAGAAGAGAACGAGAGAGTACGGCGACGTCTTCGCAGCCGCCTGCTCGACGATCGTATCAAGCAAATCATCGGACAGCTCCGGCAGATACCCGGACTTCCAGTAGCGGCGAAGGCCAAACGGAACTGCGGCGTCGAACATCGTCTGCAGCTGCGAGTACGGGATCTGCCCGATCAGGTCGGCGACAGGCGAACCAAATTTCCGCACTGGATCCAGATGACGGGCGGCCTCGTCCGGGTGGCCGAACCAGGCGGCGATGATCGCCACCATGTCGTGTCCATCCGGAGTGGTCAGCAGTCCCGCGAATGCGGTCAGATCGTCGGGTGCGTTGCGCGAATATTCGCGGTAGAACCGCAGCACATTGCCCGCGTGCGCTATTGGATGGAGCACCATCCCGCCGGCGATCGCCGGCGCCATGGGATACAGCTGGTACTCGAACGAGGTGACGACGCCGAAATTGCCGCCGCCGCCGCGCACGGCCCAGAACAGATCTTCATTCCGGGACGCATCCGCAGTCAGCAGACGCCCGTCCGCGGTCACGATCTGAACCGACCGCACGTTGTCGCAGGTAAATCCGTGGCGCGCCATTTGCCAGCCGACACCGCCACCGAGCGTCAGCCCTGCGATCCCCGTGTGAGACACCGTCCCACCGGTCGTTGCGAGCTCCACCGCGAGCGTCTCACGGTCGAATTCCTTCCAGGTGAGTCCCGGCTCGGCGCACGCCGTGCGGCGCACGGAATCGACTTGAATGCCGCGCATCGCCGAGAGATCGATCATCAGGCCCCCGTCGCAGACGGCGTTGCCGGCGACGTTGTGACCGCCGCCGCGAATCGAGAGCACAACGTCCTGCTCGCTTGCGAACCTCACAGCCGCCTGCACGTCAGCGGGCGCGGTACATCGCGCGATCAGGCCGGGACGGCGATCGATCATGGCGTTCCAGACCTGTCGTGCCGGCTCGTAGCCCTGATCGCCCGCCACCAGGACGGCTCCCTGCATCGTCCGCCGCAAGGCCGCGATCTTCTGCCCGTCGATAACCCGGCCGCTCCTGTTCACGAGCTGCTCCATGGCCGTCTCCTTCGGTGACACCTGTATGCGCGCCTATTTGGTGGACATCACGGTCTGCAACTGCGCCGTATCGACGTACTGCTGGAAGCTCGCCAGCTTGTTATCCTGAAAACGCAAGACGTGACAGACCTGCGCATCAAGGCTCTTGCCCGACGGCTTGTACCTGCCCGTGTAGCGGCCTTCCATCACCACGTGTTCGCCCGCTTCGTGCAGCTTTCCCACGTTTACCGCGAAACCCTCCCAGTCGGAACCGAGGTTTATGAAGAGCTTTTCGAGTACCGACTGGGGCCCAAGCCAGGCCGCGCCATCTGGTTGATACGGATTGCCCTCGGCCTCTCGCCACTCGATGGCCGGGTGGAAAATGGCGAGCACCGTCGGAACGTCACCGCGCGCGAACGCGGTATAGATGTCTTTGGCGCGCTGCAGATTGCTCATCACGACCTCCCGTCGCAGCAGCTCGAAACGCAGGTTTGAGTGCGGTAGGAAGGTAAAGGCGACGGCAGCCGGAAGTCCTTCGCGAACTCTTACAATGTTCTTCGGTCTACGCCACGCACTAATTCCGTCTTCAGCGCCGCTGCTCAGCGAGCGCATTGAGCGTCTGCACGTCATCGCTGCGTGCGAGCAGTACGCGTAAGGATTTGCGGACGGGGGAGATGAGACTGGCTGCCCTGCGGGCGACATCTTCGACCAGCCGGTCCTCCACCGTGCCCGCCGGCAGCAGGAGCTGCGGAGGCCGTATGGGGGAGAGTGTCACCTCGTCCGTGCCGCCGGGGAGGGCACTCCGGAGTCCTTCGCGAACCGTTACAAAGTTATTCAGGGCGAAACCGACCCGATGAGGTCGGTGAGCAGCACGCCCGGCTTCGAGATTGCAACTTTGATCGGACTGCGGCGGTGGAGCGGAATGCTCGCGTCCCTATGAATGCTGAGGGATCGGATTTGTCGCCCCGCGAAGGGGTGTTCCTCAAAAGGTGGTTGCACGGCGCGTTGAGCGGACCAGAAGGCGGGCCGCACGGATGAGTACGCCCTGCCCCGACCCCCTCGCGCCGCCGGGCGGAACCCACCTCCGGAGCGGACGTCCCGTCGCGATCAAGGTGCTGCCCGCGCACGTGGCGGGAGATCGGGAATCGCGAGCGCGATTGGAGCAGGAGGCTCGTGCTATTGGAACCACCCACACATCTGCACGCTGCACGACGTCGGACATCAGGACGGAGTCGACTTCCTCGTGATGGAGTACGTCGTCGGTGAGACGCTGGCGGCGCGGCTGGCCAAAGGGCCGCTGCCGGTGTGGCTGGCAAAGCACTACTTCGTCCAGAATTGGACGGAGGAACTGAAGCGCCTCGTTCCTGTGAACTGACCATGACGGAAGCTTCTGCTTTCTATCGGTTCGGTCCTTTCACGCTGTCCGCAGATGGCACGCTCCTTCAACGTAACGGTGCCGTCGTCGCTCTGGCGCCAAAGGTGTTGCAGACGCTGCTGGTCCTCGTGCAAAACGCCGGCAGGGTGGTGAAGAAAGCAGAACTCATAAACACCATCTGGCCCGACAGCTTTGTTGAAGAAACCGGGCTGACCCGCAATGTTTCCGTCCTGCGGCAGGCGCTCGAAGATGACCACCAACGGCTGATCGTCACCGTGGCGCGTATCGGCTATCGCTTTGCCGGTTCAGTGGCGCAAGACCATCGCAGAGAGACACCGGCGCGGCGTGACGACCGTATCGCGCGGCCGTTGATCGTCGGACGCAGTTGCGAACTCGAGGCGTTGCGCAATGCGTTTGAGAGTGTCCGAGGAGGTCGCGGGGGCATCCTGGCACTGGCAGGAGAACCGGGCATCGGCAAAACAACCGTGGCGGAGACTTTTCTGCACGGCGTCAACGGGATGTGTCGCGTCGGAATCGGGCGTTGCTCCGAACGCTTCGCAGGAGCCGAACCGCACCTTCCGATCCTCGAAGCGCTCGATGACCTGGCCGTCGATCCGTCGGTCATGGACACACTTCGCCGCAAGGCCCCGACCTGGTCCCATGTCGTTACTCCCGAGTGGCGCGGCGACAATCACCAAGCCGGGACACCTGAGTCTGGAGCGACTGGCAGTCCGGAAAGATTGATGCGTGAGCTGACGATCTTTCTGGAAAACGCGTCGCGGGATCAACCGGTGGCGATCTTCGTCGACGATCTGCAGTGGGCGGATGTGGCCACCGTCGACGTGCTCTCGCACCTTGCCTCGCGCCTCGCCCGAATGCGCGTGCTGATCGTCGTCACCTATCGTCAGCACGAACTGGCGCAATCGCGGCACCCGTTCCAGCGGCTCCGTGGAGAACTGATCGCGCGTGGTCGGCTGCAGGAGGTGCAGGTCAGCCTGCTCGCGCTCGATGACGTTCGCGAATACGTTCAGTCCGCATTCGATTCGGCCGAGATGTCGCCTGAGCTGCCGGCCTTCGTGTTCAGGAAAACGGAAGGCAATCCGCTCTTCATGACGAAGCTCGTCCGCTACTTCCGCGAGCGGGGAATTCGAGCAGACAGCGGCTCCGCGATCGATGTACCGGACTCCTTGCGGGGCCTCATTGAACAGATGCTCCAAGGCGTCGATGTGGCGCTCCGACAACTGCTGTCGATCGCAGCAGTCCAGGGATACGAGTTCGATTCGGCCACGCTGGCGCGCGTCAGTGGATCTGCCGCTGCCGACGTCGAAGAACTGCTTCGGACCGCCGACCAGGTGCACGCGCTGGTCACCTTCGCCGGTGAAAGCGAGTTGCCGGACGGAACAACCCTGTCACTCAGGTACCGCTTCGTGCACGTGCTCTATCAAGATGCGCTGTACGCGGCGATTCCGCCGTCGAGGCGGATGGCATGGGCGCATCAGATCGCGGAAGCGCTCGTTGTCTCATACGCCGCTCGAATCGACACGGTCGCGGGCCACATCGCCGTCCTGTTCGAGACGGCGCGTGATTTCTGGAAGGCCGCTCACTATTACCTTGTGACGTCGAGGAATGCCGCGCGCCTCTTTGCGTTCGCCACGGCGACGGAGTTGGCCACGCGCGGGCTGCAGTGCCTGGGATCGGCGCACGGAATCGACCAGCCTGACATGCTGCGCCGCGAGCTCGATTTGACGTTCGCAAAGCTCGTCCCGCTTGGAAGTCTCCGCGGTTATGGCAGCGGCGAGGTGGAACAGCTGGCCGGCCACGTTGTGCAACTCGGGCAGAGGGTGGGCGATCCGGCGGCGACGGCCGCAGGGCTTGCCGCCACCTGGATGGTCCGCATGGTGCGCGGGGACTGCCGGGCCGCCAAACAGGCTGGTGAATGTCTCGCCGCGCTCGCCACCGAGATCGGCAATGAGGTCCTGCTCATCAACGCGCACATGCAGACCCAGATCGCATGCCATCATCTCGGCGAATTTCGGGAAGCGGCCGAACGTGCTGCGGCAGTCGACGTACTCGCGCCTCGGGTCTCCCATACCGAGCGGTTCATGAGCGTCTTCGACCCCGTTGTGGCGTCGCTGGCGGAATCAGCGCGGAATCTGTGGATTACCGGACATCTGTCGCGCGCGTTCGCCGAGTGTGACCGGGCCGTCGCGCTCGGCCGCGAGTTGCGTCACCCCGACTCGCTCGCGTTCGCCTGGCTCTTTTACGCCTGGGTTCATGGATATCGGGGTGACTGGTCCGCGACGCTTGCCGCCGTCGATTCCGGCATCGCCATCGCGCAGGACGCCGGCTCCGTGCAGACGCTCGCCTGGAACCGTTGTGTGCGCGGGTGGGCACTGGCGCATGTTGGCGATATCGGTGCGGGCGTCTCAGAGCTGGAGGCCGGCATCGAAGCGAGCAAGGCCATCATGGGTCAGATCGCGCTGCCGCAATTCAGCGCCATGATGGCGGAGGCGCTTCTGCTGCGGAAGGATGTCGC
>WNGI01017424.1_pt1 | contig 10650 bp, 11 predicted proteins | sample 5400621 | NCBI WGS metagenome assembly WNGI01 (sample SAMN13153374, study PRJNA577476) | soil metagenome | isolation source: 20 cm soil or saprolite under Garry oak tree replicate 1 | place: USA:California | collected 2016-06-15 | reverse complement strand
GCTTATGTTGAGCCATGATTTATGCCGCTGCTCATCGAGCTGTACTGAAAAGACAAAGAGAAGAAGGCAAATAGCTCGGCTTGCCGGACTTGCCAATTAAGGGCCCCGTGAAAATAGCTAAGTTGATTGTGGCGCCTTGCCTTAGCTTATTTTCCCCACTGTTCGCAATGAGGAGGCCGGGGGTTCGAATCCCCTCTCGTCCACCATCTTTCAAAACGACCTTGAGCGTGCCAAACGGTCCTACCGCGGCACGCTCGGACTAAGTTCGCCATCGGATAGCTTCCGGTACCTCGTCATCCACCCCGAACGACATTGCCTATGCGCCACCTCATCGGTAAACACTAGCCGACTTGAACGAAGCCGTCCCATTGATTACGGCCCGGTACTTCTCCGCAGGCCCTTCAGATTCCCTCTTGTGATGATCACTTGATGGACACCCTGCCCTCCGGAGTACGGCAAGCGGTGGCTCCAGGTCCGTCTTGGCCGTATCCAGCTTTCGCCTTCGTGCCCGTTTAGACGTTTCCATACCTTCCGCTTCCTCCGGCCAGCGAGGAATTACCCCCGCTTTTGGATATGGCGCTCCTCATTCGAGCACCAGAGGGACTTTAACCCTCCTGAACAACGCGCTGCTCAGCACGCACTACGGCACAGTCCGACTTCTCCTGTACGTTCATGTCCGCCGTGCGGTTTATGGCCTTCGCGGACCGGTCTTGATCTACTGACCAAGACGTGCAGGAGATCTCCCGGTTCTCGTGCATGTTGTTTCTCAGCGTGCGCGGGTTCTTAGACGACGCAGGACCGAGTCATCCACTCGCGATAACGTGGTTGCTGTGTTGCCTTCCTCCACTCGGAACGGAGTCGGCGTCCTGTTCCATCGGCTTTTCGAAGCTCAATAGCCCGGTCCGAGTAGAGGAAAGCACGACGGGCTGTAGGTGGTCCTTGGCTGTATCCGCCGTTTCCAGCTTCGTGCCCGGTTAGGTTCACCATGGCGTCATCGGCTCTCCCCCCTCGCGGACCCCACCGTGCGGGATTACCGCAGTGGGTTCTTCAAGCGCGACTCCCCGCCCCGTCCCACTTCCGTGGTCCGTCCGGTTGGTCTGCCGATTTGCGGGGACATAGTGTACCGAGGTCTGAGCCTCGACTATGTTTCCTTTCGGCAGATTCGTCCCCTTGTTCCCCCCTTCCCTCCAGTGGATACCGTGGCCGCTCCTTTCGGAAGCCCTGCGGTTCCCCACCTTCACAGGTACTATAGGGTCGTAAGACTGCTCGTCCATCCGTCCTCGGTCGCCTCCGGTTTCCCTTGGCGGCCGTCTTACCGCTCTTGCAAGCGGAGATGGGGAGCTCTCCTGGGTTCATGGGAAATCCCTTTGGAAACATGCCCTGAGCTAGCGACTCCGGCGATCCCGGGACGCCCTTCGCAATTTCGGTCGTACCCGGATGCTGCCTTCCGCTGGTAGGACGGCGTCGGCATCGCAACAATGGTTAGATTTCGGAGCTGAACCTTCACGGCCTGCTTCCTTGCTGTGTACGCTTCGCACCCACCAGTCACCCGGTGAATGGCAACACTCGCTACCGGCCTGCTCGCTAGCTTTGGCCGCACGGGACTCGCACCCGTTGGATTTCATTAAATGGTTTCCCCTAATTCACTGCTGGTTCCTCCACTTCCACGCTTATCCCAGCGCGACCCACCGATACCTCTGTCTACGCTTCAAGCGATACCTCGCGACATCGCCTGCAAGACTCGAGGCCAGGATGGATTCGCTGCTTTCCTTTCCTGTAGGGCTCTTTCATCTCCTACAACATGCCGGTTTATCCCGGCGCTCTCCGAATCGCCGACATCCGCCCGGAATGTGCCGTGCGCGAACATGTAGCCCGTTTGTTTTTCTCACAGAGTATCCGGCTTACGAGGGCGGACGGAGACGGATTCCTATTCTGTAATCGCTGCGCGGTGCGGCGGTTTACCCTCCTCATGAAACGAGGGACACTTCAAAGCTCGACGGCCCGTTATTTCGACGGTGGTAGCTTCCGCTTTGCCGAGACGAGGGCCGCTGAACCCACCCTCCATTCTCGAGCGTGAAGTTTTTCCACGCTACTGTTTGTGGGTCTGAATGTTGCCGCTCGTTATGAACCCTCCATCACTGTAGGAGAAATTTGGTCCGGTTACACTGATGAAAAACGCATCCTTTCCAGCGCCAGGTTCAGCATTATCACAGGCGTTTACCGTGTACTTGTAGCCTAGTTTCTGGTTTACCTTGGCATCGCCTTTGAATGTCGAGCAGTTACCATGGAACGTGACCGAAGGCACGCTGGTGTTCGCGCTGTGCACATCGATGCTCCCGCCCGTAGCGCCATCATCGTGATAGGAAAGAGACGCTTTGGGCTTATCATTCATCGCGACAAACCCGAAATTGGCGGTCCGACTAGGCGTTTGAGACGCAATCTGGCCGCCACCGGTGATCTTCTCTGCTCCTGGCGGCGGTGGTGGCGGGGAGCCCGCGCAAGTGCCTGTCGTGACAACGGAGCCCGCTGTTGCCATGAGCTGGTGCGTGAAGTTTGCCCGGATCAGCCGGCGCGCCCCCGGGTCGTCGTATCCGGTGTGTTCAGCAATCGTGACCGGCGAGAGCTTGTGATCGTCGGAGAAGGCTACATTGGCGAAGTGGCTTGGGTCGAACGCGATTTGGAACAAGTCGGCCAGGCTGCGGTCGGCATTCCCGCCCAGGCCCCCCGTTGAGACTGTACCGCGGTGGATGTAGTCCGCAGGCGGCGTGTCGGTCGAGTGGTCGCTGATCTTGCTCTGGACGAAAGTGGGAGTCGCCGTGTTCGCATTCACGGACTCGGCGTAGTACACGTTCCACTTCGCCCAGGCGGTCATGCAAGTGGTGCTCCCCGTCGAGCAAGGAGAGAGCTTGGCGCGGTCGTTGGAGTTGCCCGGCCGGTCGTCGCCGAACCAGACGATTCCGACGTGGCCGTTCGCGTCGGCGGCAATCCACGGGAAGACGTTGGCGTTGTCGATCGGCGTACTTGAGTTCACCTGCGTGGGGGGAGTCGTCCAAGTCGTGCCTTGATCGGAGGAAGCGGAGAAAAGGATCTTGCTATTGTCCGACCAGACCGCGTAGACGAACCCGAAGTTATCCACGGCAAGGGCGGGGAAAAGATTGACAGCGCCCTGATTCTGCGCACCCGCGGGGCCGGTGAAGATCTTGTGGTCGGTGAAGGTGAATACAGGCAAGCCCATCTTCACGTCCGTCGAGACGCCGACATAGACGCTACGGAGCGCTCCACCCGTCAGATTTTCCGTTACACTGTCGGGCGCCACAAAGACTTGGTAGAGGTTGCCGTTGCTCGGGCAACTGCTGCTGCGGTCCACCTTGATCTGGCCAGCGACGTTGGCACTGTTGGTAGCCGGTACTCCGCCTGCAACCGGGAACGTCTGGGGGTCAATGGCCTCGCCGAAGCCGTCCACATAGGTGAAGCCGCCGTCGTTCGAGCGCTGCACCTCGATGTTGAAGGTTCCCACGTCATGATAGTTGAGGTACACGTTCTGGCCACCGAATCCCTCGATCCACTGCCGGTCGTCTCCCGGAATCAGCGCGACGGCCGGGTTCGGCTGGCTGAAGGTGTCACCCCGATCGGTCGAATGCGTCCCGGTGACGCCGGGGGCGAGTGTCAGGCTCACGAGGGCTAGATTCGGGACGCCGCTCGTCGGGTAGTTGACAGCTATGTCCACGTCGCCGCCACCCTCAGCGAGGCCAACGAATGAGCAGGCGAAGGCCGCGAGGCCGCAACCGTCTGGCTGGCCTTCGTACTTGAACGGGTAGGTGCCGCCCATACCGGGCGTGCCGTCCGTCGTGGCGTAGTAGCGCCACAGGTCCACGCCGCCTGGTACGCCGCGGATGCTGGAGACATACACTGTGCCCTCCTGATCAACCCGAACGCTCGGCTCGAGCGCGCGATTGACAAAGGCGACGCCCGTGGGCCCAATCGGCGAAAGCGTGGGCATCGGAAGTTCCTGGTTGTCGCTGAAACCGTTGATGGCCAGGACGGAGCCGTAGCCGATCATCAGAGCCAACGCACCCACCAGGCACGTGAGGCCAAGAGCTAGAACAAAATGCAATCGAGGCTTCATACTGACCACCTCCTTGCGTTTAATCATCGTTTCCTCCAGATTTTGCATACTTGATGGAGGCCACCTCATCGAAAGTGAGGTAGCTTTGGATGACCCTGTTGATCCTGGACTGCCTTCTAGGACAGATATGCGCCGTCGTAAATCCAAGAAACACCTGAAAATTCTTTACAGGAAACACCTGAATTGGGAGGAGAAGTAAACCCGATAGGTCTCTATGACCCTGTGGATAGGAATAGACTGAGCTAGGAGCTTGTCAGAGAGAAGTTCGCACCAAAATCCAAGGTTTCGGCTTTATCGGCAGACATGGTGAGTTTGTTGGAGTAATTGCTTGGTGAGCCACATTCGGCCTCTGACAGTCTTACTGCGCTGCTGTGGAGTGCCGCCGGGAGACCCCGCCAATGTGCCTGTTAAGCGCTCCAGGGTTGTATTTTCCAACCTGACCGGAAGAGCTTCAACAGATTGTGCGTGGCACAAATCAGTCTCCACTCGCTGCGCACATTTCCTAAGCCGCGGAAGCTGAACCGGCGAAATCCTCGCCCCTCTTTGATGTAACCAAAAACAGGTTCGACGATTTGTTTCCGCATCTTGTAGACGGCTTTGCCGGCCTCCGTCTTCAGCTTGTCTTGCATCTGCTGTAAGACCGAACTTCCTTTCGATCCTCCATCCACGGGAACGTCCTTGCTCTCGCCGTGCTGCTGTCGGTCCGTGGCGACATACAGGTCGATACCTTGCAAGATTTCCTCGGTGACGTTGGCCTCGCTCCAGTAACCAGTGTCAGCACTGGCCGTTTGTGGTTGCCATTCACGTTCTCGATCACCTGTTGGAGCATCGGCACCAACTGCTGTTTGTCGTTGGTTTGTTGCGTCACCTCCGCCGCAACGATGATTTGTGCCGTGCTATCCACCGCCGCCTGAGCATTGTAAGCCTGCACAAAACTCCCCTGGTGCGCTCCCTCCGGCATAATCCGACTTTCCGGCTCGGTGAAATTCCGCTGCGATGAAGATTCCGGTTGCGCCTCTGCGGGATGGGGAACCTGAGGAGCCCGCCCGCGTGACTTTTGCCCGGTCTGCTTCTCTTTCTCCTGCCGCGCGGCGATCTTGGCTTCCGCCTCCGCTTTCTGCTCTTCCGCTTTTTGCTTGGCTTCGGCCTCTAAAGCCTCCTTCGCTTCCCGGATCTTTTTCAGCCGACTCTCCCGTCGCGCCAATTCCGCCGGCAATTCATCGCCTCGTTGTCCCTTCCCGTATTGTCCATCTTCGGCCTCGTCCACTTCTTCGGCATAGCGTAGCAGTGCTTCGACTTCGCCCTGTAGTTTCTGCTCGGCTTCCCCCATCCGCCCGTAGCTCATGGTTTTGTGTTTGCTCGCATTGGCCTGGATCTTTGTGCCATCGATGGCTACCTGCCCCAGCTTCACCAATCCGGCCTTCTGGCACAATTGCAATGCCCACACAAACAGTTCACCCAGCTTGGTCAGATGTTGTTTCCGAAAATTCGCGATGGTGTCGTGATCCGGATGCTGGTCCGCCGCCAGATAGCGGAACGCCACATCCTCAAAGGTCTTCCGCTCGATACCTCGCGAACTAGCCACTCCCACGCAATAGCCGTACAGCAGCAAGCGGGTCATCAACAGCGGATGGTATCCCGCTTGCCCGCGGCCATCCCGACGATCGTAGGCAGAATAGATTGCCGACAGATCCAGCTGTTCAGTTACGTCGGCGATGAACCTCGCCAGGTGCCCTTCGGGAAGCCATTGTTGCAATGAGGGGGCTAGCAGCAGCGGTTGATCCAACGTGCAGGCTCGGAATTCGAAGTTCATGCAGGGATACTAGCGAAGCCTCTGAGAAAAGGAAATAGTTCATCGCACAAAATCTTGGTAGCCGACCAAATTTAGGAGATTTCTCTCCGACAAGCTCCTAGTAGAACGTTTGCTCTTTGTCCGGTGTGCGCCAATATTGGCGGTTGACCTGTCAGAGTCCCCTAAAACGTTTCTCTGGTGGATGGAGTTACGCAGTCATGCCGGGGGAGCCGTCGAGGGGGCATTTGACCACGACAATGGTGACGTCTCATGGAAACCAACGTCGCCGCCAGTAAGGTCAGCTGATGCCAGTTCGCAAATCTCATCTGGAGATCCGCACACCCCGATCTGGATTACTTCCGGTTTGCCGTCAGGCAGGAGTAACGGCGTGGAGTGTGGCGGATGGCGTACGCAGCGCCCCGCCAACAGTCCTGCCCCTCCTCGCGCTGAGGCTTCTGCGGTATGATGTTTACCTTTGGAAAGCCGGTTGCGGAACCCAACTCTGAGGCGATCCAGGCGAGGTAAGGCATGGCGCAGTGGGACGCTCCATCCGCGACGTTATTCCCGCTGATTCTACGCTACAGTTTTGCAGTTCTGTTCGTCGCGACCGCACCCGCTTTAACCCGTTTTCCCAGATGACGTTTGGGAGGTAACCGCGATGACACCGAGATGCGGAAGACCGGAGTCGACGTCGTCGGCGATATACCTTGGGGGACACACTTTTGTCTCTTCTACGAGACAAGAGCGGATCTTCTCGAAACACTGGTCTCCTACTGCAAAGCTGGATTGGAGAACCAGGAGTTCTGCTTGTGGGTGGTTGCCGAACCCCTTACGGGGGAAGACGCCAGGCATGCATTAAAGCGAGTTGTTCCTGACCTGGATCAATACCTCGCTGACCAGAGCATAGAGATTGTCGCGGCTCGCGACTGGTATCTTCAGGATGGTACGTTTGATCTCAACAGAGTCATTAGCGGTTGGAACGAAAAACTCGCGCGCGCATCGGCCAGAGGTTACACCGGCGTAAGGGTGACTGGAGATACCGCCTGGCTCGAAAAAAAGGATTGGAAGGACTTCTGTGAATACGAAGAGTCACTCAATCAGGCGATCGCCGGTCAGCGTCTAGCGGCGCTATGCACTTACCCGCTCGCTGCATGCGGGGCTGCTGAAATCCTGGATGTGGTGCGAACACATCAGTTTGCGGTAACAAAGCGGCGCGGGAGTTGGGACGTTATCGAAACCGCCGGGCACAAACAAGCTAAGGCTGAAATCAAGCGCCTGAATGAAGAACTTGAACAACGTGTCTTAGAACGGACCAGCCAACTGACGGCCGTCAACAGCGAACTGACAAAAGAAGTATTCGAACGTCAGCGCGCCGAGGAGGCCCTGTTGCGGAGTGAGGCCTATCTAGCGGAAGCACAGAGAGTGAGCCACACCGGTAGTTTCGGCTGGGATGTTTCCAGCGGACAAATCTTCTGGTCAGAGGAAACGTTCCGGATTCTTGAATACGATCGGAAAATTCAACCTACAGTGGAACTGGTTCTCTGCCGCACGCACCCGGAGGACGGAGCACTCGTCCAGCAAAGAATCGATCGCGCAGTTCAGGACAGGACGGCTTTTGACTTCGAACATCGATTGCTGATGCCTGACGGTTCAATCAAGTACGTGCGGGTTGTAGGCCACCCCGCAATAACAGCGGGATCGGGCGATGTTAAATTCGTTGGCGCGATCACGGACATCACTGATCGCAAACGCGCCGAGGAGGCCCTGCTTCGCAGCGAAGCCTACTTGGCGGAAGGGCAGAGGCTAACCCATACAGGAAGCTGGGCATGCAACATGGCCACTCGAGAGATGCTCCACTCCTCCGAGGAACACCAGCGCTTGTTTGGTCTCGATCCGGAGATGGCGAGCGTACCTTCATTCCAAGAGTTTTTTCGGCGCATTCATCCGGAAGATCGAGACCGGGCCAGCGAAAACCTCGACAAAGCAATCCGCGCGGGAACGAATGTTGAGGAGCATTTCCGAGTCGTTCTTCCGGAAGGAACGACGAGATACATGCACGGAATAGGACATCCTGCTCTCAACCCGTCCGGTGACGCCGGCGAATTCGTGGGCATAGTGACGGATGTGACCGACCGAACGCGGGCAGTGGCGCTGCGTGACGGAGAGAGCCGCATCTTGGAGATGATTGCGCGCGATGCTCCGCTGGAGGAAATACTGGAGAACCTGGTGCACGGTGTGGAAGCACAATTTACCGGTTTGCTTTGCTCTGTCCTGCTCCTCGACGAGGACGGGCAGCACGCGCACCACGGCGCCGCCCCCAGCCTTCCCGAGCACTACACCAAGGCCATCGATGGCCTTTGCATCGGGCCGAAGGCGGGATCATGCGGCACCGCCATGTACCGCAGGGAACCTGTTATCGTCACTGATATTCTCCAGGATCCGCTCTGGGAGCCGTACCGAGGTGTGGCCGAGCCCTATGGATTTCGCGCCTGCTGGTCCACTCCCATACTTGCGCATTCGGGCAATGCTCTGGGCTCGTTTGCAATGTATTACCGCGAACCGCGCAGTCCGAGCCCGGCTGAGACCCGCGCCCTGGAAATGGCCACCCACCTCGGCGGCATTGCCATTGAACGCAAGCTGGCGCGTGAAGAGCGCGAACGATTGCGTCAGGCCCAAGCGGATCTCGCACACATAAATAGGGTGACCACGATGGGCGAGCTGACCGCTTCCCTGGCGCACGAGATCAAGCAGCCGACTACAGCAGCATTAATAAACGCTAAAACCTGCTTGCGGTGGCTTGGGCGCGATGACCCCAACATCTCAGAGGCACGCGAAGCCGCGTCAAGAATGGTCAAAGATGTAACGCGCGCGGCTGACATCATTGGCAGAATCAGTTTGCCGTTCAAGAAGGGCGCGCTACAGCGGGAGTTGGTTGATGTAAATGAACTGGTTCGAGAAATGATTGCCCTGCTGCGCAGCGAGGCGAACCGCTACTCGATCTCAATCCGCACCGAGCTTGCTGAGGATCTTCCCAAGATCATGGCAGACCGTGTGCAACTGCAGCAAGTTTTCATGAACCTCATGCTCAATGGCATCGATGCCATGAAGGAAATGAGCGGCGGGAGTGAACTCATCATCAAGTCGGAAGCCGACGATGGTCAACTGCTGATCTCGGTCAGCGATACCGGTGTGGGATTGCCCCCGGAGCAGGCGGACCAGATCTTCAGGGCGTTCTTTACGACCAAAGATAACGGGACTGGCATGGGGCTGCCCATCAGTCGCTCGATCATCGAGTCGCATGGCGGCCGCTTGTGGGCTGCCGGTGCCTCCGGGCAGGGTGCAACTTTTCAGTTCACCCTGCCTGCCAGGGTCGCAGCGCACGCATAACCTCCCCCAGTTGGTCCGACGTGGTGGCCAACCTTTGTTCTCTATATGGGGGTATCCCACACTGTCAGCACCCGCCCGTCCCACGCCGTTTGGTCCACACTCGTGGTTTGGTTATGATAGTTCTGGATCTTCCCTTGGTTATGGAAAATCAGGTTCAAAGTCTCCTTCCTGGAACTCGTGGAAAACAGCAAGACCGAGATTCAACGCAAGACCCCCGCAAGACCCAGCTTGATTGACGAACGGGAATACGCTAGCAATTTTTCACGTAGGGGCATTCTCGACTCAATCGTTGAGCGCTAATGCACATGGCGTTCGCCTGAATCCGAACTGTCGCCTGAGCAACCCCACGTGTTGGACGATGTAGGGAAACGGTATGGGTGGCCATTCCAACCCGTTACCGGAGTAGGGCGAGTGAGCCAACTAACGACCACCTCGCGAAGGCTAACTGATTGCAGCATCACGTCTTAACTTAAAATTTACCTCGTTCGCAACGAGGAGGCCGGGGGTTCGAATCCCCTCTCGTCCACCAGATTCCAAACGACTTAGCCAGCTTTCCGAAACGGATCGGGTGGCGCTCTAGGGACCGCTTCTCGAGTTCAACATCCATTTCATCCGTAATCGAAATAAATTGTAGAGGGCGGGATGCGAACTTCTCTGCCAGCTCATTAACTATTGTATGTTGTCCACGCACCCGCCGCACCATGTGGCCCAGAACTCGATGACTACAGCCTTCCCTCTCAACTCTTCCCAGGTCCCGTGCGTTTGCTCAGGTGCCTGCAACACACATCCTTCAGGGTGAGCGGCGGTGCGGGGGAGCCCACCTTGACTCGGGAGTCGGCTTGTACAGTGGGCGATATCCAGAGGAACGCAGAAAAGAAAGATAAGAAAAACCTGCCTGTCATCATGATTGCCCCCTCTCTTAGCAGCGGCAGTCTGTGACGCTAATCACAATGAGAAACCAGGACTCCTGAAAAGACGGTCTACTTCATCCGTACATCCGCCGGAGAGGTTGGCAACGCCGACGCCTGTGATCTTACCTGTTTCCGATATCCTGGATCCTTCCGAGACCTATGAGAGCCCGAAGAATACCGAATGGTTGACCGCCCGCAAGCGTACTAACGCAATCACCAAATCTTTTGAAGATCCTTGAGTCCCTGCAGGTAGTCTTCCTTTTCGAGTCGGCTTTCGACTCCGAATTCCGTCAGCATAGTCATCATCTGTCCGACCGGTACCCCCGCCAATTCCGCAGCCCTGCCGAGCGAGGCCTCTCCCTTCTTGTATCGCTCGACCGCGAGCAGGATTCTTCCGCGCGTGACCATGTCGCGAACAGCTTTAGACAGATCAC
>WNGI01007028.1_pt1 | contig 10650 bp, 10 predicted proteins | sample 5400621 | NCBI WGS metagenome assembly WNGI01 (sample SAMN13153374, study PRJNA577476) | soil metagenome | isolation source: 20 cm soil or saprolite under Garry oak tree replicate 1 | place: USA:California | collected 2016-06-15 | reverse complement strand
TCTTGATAAACGGATTCTCGGAAACTGGTCCCACCGGGAAACGGCCAACGAGCACGGATCGGGGCATCAGAAATGGTGCCTCATATTGCAGAGGAATTAAGTTGGAGCCGAAGGGCGGACTTGAACCGCCGACTCATTTGTGAAAATAATCGGCAGGAAAAGATTCTTTCTTTCTCTTTCCACTCAGGTAATCTTCCTCTTCCTGCCCAGTGAACTTCTCCAGCATCGGCAAGCCTTCAAAAAACAATCTAGCCTGTTCATCGGATAGAAAACCAGGGCGGGTCTTGCTCGGCTTACGTGGCCCTGCACCGTTCCTGACAACTTCATGCAAACTTAGATATCTCTCTACATCGGACGGGCGGAACGCAATCATCCTGCCGTGCTTCCTGACGAACGTCAGAGCGATATGATTGTGCCGAATCAGCCGATAAAGTGTCTTGACGTGCATCCCCAGGTTGTCGGCGACCTGTTGCGCTGTCATTAATTTTTCCATTTTAGTCTCCGAATTCCTTGAAAGCAGCCCTGGAACCTGTCGCTGCCTTGCCACGGTCCACGCCGAGATAGCGCATCGTAGTTGTGATCGCATTTTTACCAGTGTGGCCGAGTAGCATAGAAACAGTCTGGATGTCCGTCACGGACAGCATACGTGTCCCGTATGTCTTGCGGAAGCGGTGCAGCCCGATCTTCCCGTTGATTTTGTGACCCTTCTTCTCTGCTCGTTTTGCGACAGCTTGAATGATTTTGACCAGGTGCGTGTTGACCATTCCCCCGCCGTTTGGGAAGATGAGCGTGGTCTGCGCTCCCGCTTTCTTAGCTCGTTCCTGCCGTGCTTTCAGCCTAGTGATGAGTAAAGGAATCTCAACCTTGCGGAATTTTCCGTTCTTGGTACGGAAGCCCTTTGGCAACCAATTAGAGACTGTTTTTGGACCAGTGATGGTGTTTGGAATCAAATCATCCTTTGGTCCCTCCTGCCGCATTTTCCCTGTCCAGTCGATATCTGACCACTCCGCAGCGGCGATCTCCCCTTCTCGGAAACCAGTCTTTAGAGCAAAGTGAATTAGATCGGCTTCATCCTCAGTTGCTATGTTAAGCATCGCCTTGATGTCGTCCTCATTATAGGTTCGGACTCCATGCGCTCTTTCCTCGTCTGTAATATCTTTTTCTTTTGGAACATCTTTGCGGTCTAGCAGGCCAGGATCATCCGGTCTAGCATTCGCGTCTTTCGACATTTTGATGCCGTTAGCTCGAAGAAACACATTCAGAAAACGGAAGCGATTCGCTAGGGTGTTCTCGAAGTACCCGCCTGTTCGTCGAACGATGTGTTTTCGAAGCCAGTTTTCATGCTTCAAAAGAACAGCCGCTGTGATCTCATCCATGAATGTAACGCCCGAATAGTCTCGAAGAGATTCCGCCGCATTGCGGTACGACACCAGTGTTCCTGAAGTCTTTCTTCCTTTTTCGACATCACTAGTCATTTTGGCGATGAAATTAGCGACAGCATCCGCTACCGAAACCCTGCCTTGCGCTGGTTCAAGTGTTGCAATCGGAAGCAGTCCGTTACGGGACCGGGCAAATGCCATTTCCTTATTCTGGTAGGCGACAAACGCTTGTTCGATATTTGCCCCGACAGGCTGGACTACCCTCTCCCCGCCTTGGCTGTATCGGAGATAATACCCCATCGTATTTTCCACGGTGACGGGTCGGCCCTTCTTGATTTCCACGGGAACGAAGGGATACGGGATTTTGGCTGTTGGCCTCTTGACTCGCGCCAGAAGAACAACTTTGGCTCTCATGGAATCATCGTACCAGCCCACCAAAACATTGTCAACAACATTGTGAACAGACGCTAAAATATGTGCGAAATTCCAATAAAGAAGCGTAATTGCTTAAAATCTCACGTTCGAACCACGATCTCGTTCCCGAGTTGTTTAGTAGCAATGATGCGGGGATCGATACTCCAATCGATTGACACAGTCCATGCATTAGCCATCGGACGCACCACCGATCACATCTCCAGTCGACCTGAATCCGAAGCTGGTTGATACACAATCAAATAAAATAACCTCATTAGCCTGTCGGCATGCGGACGCCGTGTTTAGCGGGCTGGCATCGCACACTAGCTGTTACCCGGAGTCGGTCTCTACTTTCAGTCACATACGCAAGGAACACGTTTGGCAACCCTGTTGCCTCTTCCATTGTGTCGTTTGACGCACTAAACCTTTTCGAGGCGACCAGCGAGATACAAAGCGATGACTCCAGCAACAAAGCCACTGATGGCAGCGCGAAAAATGAAGCGACTAATTTGCCGCGGAGCGAGACCAAGGTATGTGGTGCTCTTCGTACTCATGGCTCGCGCTGGGGCACTATTCGCCCAGACTCCCCAGCGGCAAGCCTGGGACATCCTGCGGGCAGGCGTGAATCAAAAGAGCACCGGCAAGCGGACCCAAGCCGTCCGCGCGCTACGACTTCTCCCAGGCGACCCCGAAGCTACAGAAATGGCGCAGACGTCCTTGCAAGATCGCAAGCCAGAGGTCAGGGTCGCCGCCGCAACCGCAATCGGGCTGATGGGTTCCAAGGTGGCCATTCCAGGATTGAAGAAGGCGCTCTCAGACAGAAACCCCGCGGTGGTGCTGGCTGTAGCCCATGCCCTGCAAGTTCTCAACGATCCGGCCGGCTATGAGGTTTATTACGAGGTGCTTACTGGCGAGCGTAAGTCTGCGGGGGGTCTAGTAGCCCAAGGTATGGGCACGATGAAAGATCGAAAGAAGATGGCAGAATTTGGCATCGAGGAAGGCCTCGGGTTCATACCGTTTGGAGATATCGGCTTCTCTGCGGCGATCGCGGTAAGCAAGGACAATACCTCGCCCCTGCGGGCGGCGGCGGCGAGAATTCTCGTCAACGATCCGGACCCGCGCATTGGTCAAGCCCTAGTCCGGGCCGTCTCGGACAAGAGTTGGATTGTCCGAGCATCGGCACTTCTCGCCATTGCGAAACGGGGAGATCCGGAGCTCCTTAACGGCATCGTCCCGGCTTTGTCGGACAAAAACGGAGTTGTGCGGTGTACCGCGGCCGCCGCCGTGATCAGACTCACCACAGTTGGCGGAGCTGGACAAGGGTGTGAAGGCGTCGAGCAACGCGAAGGTCAGCCTTCTAAATACCAACGAACAGGAGAAGGTAACGATTCAAGGGGAAACAAATGCAACGCAACGTCCTAGTCACCGCGATTCTCGGGGGAAAGAAAGCCCGGTTGATGCTGGCAAGCCGGGGGCGGGCACTGTGTCTGCTCTTTGCCCTGTCGGTCTTAACCGCAGGTAAATTGCCCGCCCAGACTTCCAACCATGCGGGTTCTTCGGATTCGCTCCATCAATTTAGCAGTTCGGTAGAGGCTTTAGTGGGACGGGTGTCGCCGAGCGTCGTTGAAGTTGAGGCATCGGGAGCCAGACCAGTGGAGGATGATGGCGGGGGAAACACGGGTGTGCGGTTCGCAAGATGGCGAAGTATAGGATCGGGGGTCATTGTTGACCCGGATGGATACATTGTCACGAATGCCCACGTCGTAAGCGGCGCGCAACGCATAGTCGTGGTCCTTACCTCCTCTTCTACGGACAGTTCCCCACCGCGTTCCGCGAGTATGAAAAGCAGAACTGCAAAAGCTAGTTTGGTCGGGATATCGGAAGAGATTGACCTCGCAGTGCTCAAGATCGAAGCGCACGGACTGCCGGCGTTGTCAATGGGGGACTACGGACACCTAAGGCAGGGCCAGGTGGTTTTTGCCTTCGGGAGCCCGGGAGGCCTGCGAAACTCCGTGACGATGGGGGTAGTTAGCGCAGTCGCTCGTCAACCCAATCCTGATAGCCGCACGGCCTACATCCAGACGGATGCTCCAATCAATGGCGGCAACAGTGGCGGCCCACTGGTTGATATTGACGGCACCATCGTTGGCCTGAACACCCTTATTCTGACCCAGGGAGGCGGCAGCGAAGGCATCGGCTTTGCCATCCCCAGCGACATCGTATCGCTTGTCTACCCACAACTCCGAAAATACGGGTGCCTGCGCCACGGCGAGATCGGAGCGGCTATTCAGGGCATTACGCCTGACTTGGTTGCCGCACTGGGCCTTCCCGGAGATTCCGGAGTGATCGTTTCTGACATAGTGCCGGGCGGACCGGCCGATGTCGCTGGCCTGAAAGTTCAGGACCAAGTCATCAGCGTGGACGACAATCCTGCCGAGAGTGTTCCCGACTTCTTCCTTAGCTTCTTCAATCGTCTTCCCGGCGATCATACGAAGCTGATGGTTCTTCGTGGCCAGGAGAAATTGCTCATCGAAGTCCGAGTCACGGAGCAGGGATACGATTTCAAAGCTCCGCGAGCCGAATGGGACGATTCTCTTGATGCGCTCTTGGATTTGGGCAATCCAATGGGTCATTTGGTCAGCGAGCTCGGCGTTGTCGGCGTCGAGATTGATAGGAAGATTGCGGCGATGCTGCCGGGTCTTCGGAAGCCCTCGGGCGTCATTATTGTCGCTACTAAAACGGGCGCAGGCGGGCCCGGCAAGCTTTTGGAGCCAGGCGACGTGATTCACGCTCTGAATCGATCAGTCGTTACGAGCGTTGAGAATTTGCGCACAGGGTTGGAGACTCTTGAGGCGGAATCTCCGGCTGTTTTGCAAATTGAGCGAAATGGAAGATTCCTGTACGTCGCCCTCCCAATGGATTGAGCTCTCATCATCAGCCGGTTCCGAAATTCCCAAAATCGCCTGTACCTGTTTACGAAATTGCACCCGAAGCGATTGTGGTTTGTTTCAGGGGTGACTTGGATTCACTCCTGGACAGTTGCCGGCATTTTGAGAAGTAGATCTGCTCTTGAGACGCTCCGCGAGTGAACGATGACACCACCCTTGCGAAAGCGTTCGATACACAATCAAAAAAATAATTTCGCTCAGACTGTCGGCATTGGGACATGTTGTCCAGCGGGTTGGCATCCCACATTGCTTCATCACATGTAGCCGGCCTCTATTTTCCGTCACTTACAACCCAAACATGTTTGGCACGCTTGTTGCCTATTCCAGTTACGTCGCGCAAGGCACCGAAGCCTTTCAAGGCGGCAGAAACGAGGAGAAATCATCATGTTTACTGAATCAATCGAAATGGCTCACACGAGCCGCAACGGGGCAATAGGACGCCAATTGCTGCTGTCGTTCATGGCCTTGTTTTTCGCCCTAACGATTTACCCCAGCAAAGCACACGCTCAGATTATTGGGGAGCTTGAGGCAAACATCCCATTTCAGTTCCATGCGGGGAATGCCAAATTTCCCGCGGGCAAGTACCTCATCCACGTGCTCGACAACACTGATCTGACGGTCATGGAAATCAGAAGCGCGGATGGTTCTACTTCCGCTCTCTTTGAAGTCCACGACGCAGAGGCCAACTCCGCACCGGCCAAGAGCGAATTGATCTTCAACAAATACGGAAATCGCTACTTCCTTGCGAAGTTGTTTGACGAAGGCAACCCAAGTGGCAGCGCGGTCGACGAATCGCGCTACGAAAAGACAGTCAGTAAAGCGACTGCAGAAGCCCAGGCACATGTGCCCGCACACCATAAAGGGCAAAAGGGCGACTAGTGGCCGGCTGGAACAGTAACTGCTTGCGTGCGAGTGGGTCACTCTCGCACCAGAGGACCTTTGGCTCGGAATATAAAAAAGGAGGAAGTATGAAGCTTCTATCAAAAATCGCGGCATCCGTCGTACTAATGCTAGTCCTGGTAACAGTTTCATTCGCTCAAGAAGTTAAATCCGATTACGACCACAGTACAAACTTTGGCCAATACAAGACCTTCTCTTGGGAAAAAATCCAAACGAAAGACCCCCTCATGGTCGACCGGATCAAGGACGCGGTAAATGGCGCTCTTTCCGCCAAAGGCTGGACGCTGGTTCCTTCGGGGGGAGACGTCGAGGTCTTTGCCATTGAGACAACTCAGAATCAACAAACCTTGGACACGTTCTATAACGGGTTCGGAGGAGGGCGCCGCTGGGGAGGGTTCGGTGGATTTGGCGACGCAACTACTACAGTCGATACGTACAAAGTGGGGACCTTGGTGGTCGATCTCTTTGACGCAAAAACAGAGAAATTGATCTGGCGAAGCTCCTCGAGCGATACGCTCTCCAATAATGCGGACAAGAACACTAAGAACCTCGGCAAAGGCGTGAACAAAATGTTCCAGCATTTTCCTCCCGCCCCGTCGACGAAACACTAAGGGGAGCGAGATGAATTGCCATCTGACGTTTTCACTCGCTATCTCAATGACCCTGAGTACCCTGGCCATTCCTCTGCGCGCGGCAAACATGCCGCGCGCAGGAACGGACAGCCAGAACACGGTGGTTTGGGCCAACGACGACCTCGAAAGGCTCCATGTTCTCGGCCTGATTAGCATCGTGGGCCGAATGAACGAAGAAACGCCAAAGTCGGCATCTCTGCCTCACCCGTACGTGAAAACCCAGGACCCGGAGTGGTATGCGAAGCAGGCAGCGAAGCTGCGCGATGGACTTGAACGCAGACAGAATCAACTCCGTGATTACCGGCAGGCGATCGACGATGTGCGAAACCTAAGGAACACGACGGGAGGCATAAATCTCGATGAAGGCGATATCGCCATTACTCCTGAAGTCGGCATTGAAATCCTGGAGAGGCACGTGAACGAAGTGCAAACTGAGCTCAACGCACTGGAAGACTTGGCCCGTCGCCATGATATCCCGCCGGGCACCCTGCGCGGTCAGTGACGTTCCTTAGCGCCATTGGCGAGGGTTTATGAAGTTTTTTGAGTACAGGTTTAACGCGAACCGGATGTTCCGAATTTAGTAATGGAGAATGCGCCATGAAAATGAAATTGTCCAGACACGCCTTGATCGCCCTTCTCTGCTGTTTACTAGTGCAATTCACTGCTCAAGCCGGCTCCTACGATCCTGGCGGCCAATTCAACGAACAGTCGCCAACTCAGACCGTCCTCCAGTCCCCTCAAGAGCTGCAGCAACTGGTCGCTCCGATCGCCTTGTACCCGGACGCCCTCGTGGCGCAGGTCCTCGCCGCTTCCACTTATCCAACCGAGATTGTCGAGGCCGAACGCTGGATGCAAGGTCATTCCAACCTGAAAGGCGAAGAGCTGGCTGGAGAAGTTGATAAACAACCCTGGGACCCGAGCGTAAAGGCCCTCACGCAATTTCCCTCAGTACTTGAAAACATGGACAAGAACCTCTCTTGGACGTCATCCCTTGGCGACGCATATGCCAACCAGCAGCAGGCTGTGACGGATGCCGTCCAAGCAATGCGCCAGCAGGCTCGGAAGGCCGGCCAGTTGAATAGCAACGAGCAAGAGAATGTAACGACTCAAGGCAACACGATCGTCATTCAACCGGCCAACCCAGATGTTGTTTACGTGCCCGCCTACGATCCGTGGCTCGTATACGGAGATCCGATCGTCGCCTACCCCGGGTGGGTTCCTGTGCCCGGAATCTTTTATGGCGGCCCATCAGTTTACTTTGGCGGTGGTTTTGGAATCGGCTTCTTCGGCGGATTTGGGTGGGGCTGGCATCACTGGGATTATGATTGGCACCGTCGCGCCGCGATTTACAACCACAACACCTACATCTCCCACAGCCGCACGATCATCAATCGCAACAACTTCAATCACAACCGCGGCAATTTTAACCATGGCAACGCGTTCCACGGGAGCGGACCTAGAGGCGGAAATCCAGGATTCCATGGGGCTCCACCTTCTCACGCTCAGCCGGGCACACGTTCCGGCGCGTTCAGTGGCTTTGATCACGGCGGAAATGTCCGAGGCTTTTCCTCCCGCGGGCAGTCTAGCTTTGGAGGCGGCTCCCATGGAGGTGGATTTCACGGCGGTGGGTCCCACGGTGGTGGGGGGCATAGGTGATCGTACGTACCCGTGTATGGAATTCGTAGAAAATTCAAGAATGGAGTGAAATAACATGCTGCAGAATATTTCGATTTTAGTTCAACTTGAATGGAAGAAGTTTATTCGATTCGCTGCATTCATTCTAATGGCACTTTCTGTGGGCTCTTCATTTGTGCCGATGCTCGCCCAGCAGCCGGAACAGCGGACCTTTGCCTCGGTCGAAGATGCCGGCCGCGCGATCTTCACGGCAATGCAGGCGCCGGACGATCGCTCTCTCTTGAGCATCCTCGGACCCGCCGGAAACGATATCGTCTCTTCGGGCGACCCGATTGAAGATCTTGATGCTCGCACCGGCTTCACTACCAAATATGAGGAAATGCATCGCTTCGTGACAGAGCCGAACGGAACTGTAACCCTGGTTGTCGGAGCCGAAAACTGGCCGCTGCCGATCCCGCTGGTTAACAAGAACGGAGCCTGGTATTTCAACACTCTGGCCGGCAAAGACGAAATCTTATTCCGCCGCATTGGCAAGAATGAACTGGCTGCGATTCAAGCCTGCAGCGATCTGGTGGATGCCCAGAAACAGTACTTCGCCAGGGCCCCGTACGGCTTCGCCAAGGAATACGCACAGAAACTGGTCAGCGATGGGGGAAAGCATAATGGTTTGTATTGGGAGGAAACGGGCGATCAATTCGATAGCCCGATCAACCCTCTGATCGCTTACGCACGACAAAATCGCCCAACGGATGAAGTTGGTGCGCACGTTCCGTTCAATGGCTATTTTTTCCGGATCCTCACGAGCCAAGGACCACACGCCCCGGGCGGACCCAAGAGCTACCTCGTCAACGGGAAGATGACCGCAGGATTCGCTTTCATTGCCTACCCAGCCGAGTACCAATCTTCGGGTGTAATGACTTTCATTGTCAACAAATCGGGAACTATTTACGAAAAGGATCTTGGTCCCAACACAACAAAACTTGCAGAGGCGATGACCGCCTTTGACCCGGATTCCACCTGGAACAAGGTGGACTAAGAACACAAGGAGTAAGGGGCCAAGCCCGCAGCCACAGGCGGGGATAAACAAATAGGCCATTTCAAACATTGCCGGTGGACAACGATCATGCCGTTTAAAGAAAACTTATCTTGGGTAAAGAGACTCCCGACCAAGCGAAGTCCTGTTGTGATCGCGATCCTAGTTCTCACGTTCCCATGCATTCTGCCGGCCCAGGAACCAAGTCAGCCCTGCAACACAGGTCTAGCCAATTCAGAACTTACCTCAGCGGCTTGCGACAGAAATGAAAACGCCTCGGGAGTAGACGTCGGGTTAGGGACACCGAACCGGCCGATCCTGGCCCCGAACAGTGGCGATGGCGGCTGGGTGCATGCGTGGTTGCGCAAAGTTGACCAGGTCCGCGCGAGCCAGCCCCATTTTGTTTCGCCGATCGTTACAACTCACGTCATGTTGGTTCAACAATTCCGCTACGACATGTCCTGGCAGCAAGATCCCGCCGGTGGCACGTCGACTGCTAATTACGGCGCGTCAAAAGGCCTTGAGATTATTCCCTTAAGCCGATTAGAAGTCGGCATCTTTCCGCCCAACTATTTGGCGCATCAATCTTCCGCGACAGATGGATTTGGAGATCTTTCGTTCCAGGTAAAATTTCGAGCGTTTGCAGCGCCGGAAGGACGCGGTGACTACTTCGTAGGATTCTTTTTTGGTGGTTCGCTGCCTACGGGAAATCCACCAAATGGCATCGGTCATACAATCCTTTCGCCCACCCTTGCAGCCGCCAAGGGCTTCGGGCACTGGGACATCCAAACCACCATTGGGGCAAACCTTCCGGCCAGTGGCGCCAACCTTCTCGGCCGGGCCATCATTTTCAACACGGCGATCAACTACAAAATCAAGAAGAGGATTTGGCCCATGCTTGAGCAGAATTCCGTGTTTTGGTCGGGCGGCGTACTGGACGGAAAAAAACAAGTTTTCTTGACGCCCGGAATCGTCTTGGGCCCTTTTAACGTCGCGGAGAGACTCCGCTTCGGCATCGGCACCGGTGTGCAGATAGCTGTGACGGAATTCCACCAGTACGACCACCGCTGGGTTCTCTCGCTGCGCTTTCCTTTCTGAAACCGAGTGCACGAGGGTCAAGCAATATCCCTAAACCGAGAGCATACAAATGAACTCAAAAAGAAAAGAACTTCTCAAATCGCCTGCATGGCGGCAAGCAATGCGCTTAATCCGATCGGTCGCAGCAATAACGCTGGTTGCCATATGTCTTCTGGCGATAACCGGGTCGTTGCCGACATCGATAGGATTGAGGCCGACACTCTCAGCCAGATGCACCGCACTAGTCTCGATCGCCAAGGACAGGTCCGCACCCTGGGGAAGTTACTGCTCTTCGATAAACATCTCTCGGTCAATCAAAACGAAGCGTGCAGCTTCTGCCATACGCCGGAGACAGGATTCACCGGGCCGATTCAATCTTTGAATGAGACTACCGTGTCGTATCCGGGATCAGTGAGGACGCGATTCAGCAACCGAAAGCCGCAGAGCTACATGTATGCACCCTTCGCGCCGGTGCTCCACTACAACGCACTCCAGGGTGACTTTGTGGGTGGGAATTTCTGGGATATGCGGGCGAGCGGCTACCGCTTGCAGAATCCAAGCGCCGAACAAGCGCAGGGACCACCGACGAATCCCGTAGAAATGGGTTTGCCCGATTCGGCCTGTGTTGCGTA
>WNGI01020563.1_pt1 | contig 10651 bp, 3 predicted proteins | sample 5400621 | NCBI WGS metagenome assembly WNGI01 (sample SAMN13153374, study PRJNA577476) | soil metagenome | isolation source: 20 cm soil or saprolite under Garry oak tree replicate 1 | place: USA:California | collected 2016-06-15 | reverse complement strand
TTCGTGGCCAACGCCATAATCCTTTTTTGTGGTGTGGTGACTAGCCTGTTAAGCGCCTGGGCACTGGGACCGGCCGGACGCGGCGATTTGCTGGTGGTTACGCTATGGCCGCCTGTCTGCGCTCTGTTGATGACTTTCGGCCTGGATCAGGCGCATCGCTACTGGGTTGCCAGGGATCCTCTGTGCCTCTCCACCCTGTTCTCAAATGCGATTCTCTTCGCGGCGGTTGCCGGTCCGGTAACCCTGCTGCTATCTGAACTAATCATTCCGCATCTGGTCGGCGAACGCAGTCCCGAAACAATGCGGCTGGTTCGGGTCTATCTCGTGAACATTCCCGCGGCGCTGGTTCAGTTCTTAATGATTGGATTGCTCGAGGGTGCACGCCGGTTTGGCTGGGCCGGAGCAGCACGGCTGATGTTTTTTGTCGTGCAGGCAGCTGGTTATTTCCTGCTCTGGATTTATGGCAGGTTCAGTGTTGAGAGTGCCGCGCTAATCTTGATCCTGGCACAATTCGGCGCCATGTTTATTTCCTTATTCGCCGTGCTGCGGGAATTGAAACCGCACTGGCAGCCAAGTTGGCGCCAGTGGAAAGAAGCTCTTAATTATGGCGTACGCGACTATCCTGGCGTAGTGGCAGACTTTACCACGCTTCGTCTAGACCAACTGCTGCTCGGCGGCATGGCTTCGAGCGCAGCCATCGGGCTTTACTTCGTTGCCGTGCGACTCTCGGAGATCACAGCGATCATGGCGAGCTCGATTGCCGATGCGCTGATGCCAGAGGTTGCAGCCTCGCATGCCGATCGTGCTGAACGACTGCTTGGCAGGAGCTTGAGGCTGACGTTATACGCTCACCTGTTGCTGCTCGTTCCTCTCTGGATCTCGGCGCCGTTCGTGTTGCGGTTTGTCTACGGAGAAAGTTTTCTGGCGGCAACAGCGACGATGCGCATCCTGCTTCTTGCTTCGGTTGTGCTAAGCGCCAGCGGCATCTTGATTAGCGGCCTCAGGGGCTTCGGACATCCCGGGCTCAGCACCAGTGCGCGCGTGGCTTCAGCAGTGGTTACTGTAATTTCATTGCTTCTGCTGTTGCCGCGGCTGGGAATCGTTGGGGCGGCGGTGGCCTCCCTGTTGGGCTACGGAATCACAATGCTTATTGCCGCGTTCTGGTTGGTTCGGAAAAGAGACTTGGGAGTTTGGGCCTACCTGAAGCCGCGCCGTGAAGATATTCCCATCGCGCACCTAAGGGCAATCTTGAAGCTTGAGCCACTAACAACGCGCAACGTTGAAACCTGATGGCCACAACGAAATACCGACTCACTGCAAGACCCACTCCTGACTCGACTTAACCCTCACATTTCTGGCATCAGGTGCGCTTTGCGACTTTCCTTCTAACTAGGAATCAAAGTGTGTTTATTGCGAGACTGGAGGGGCTTCGCCAAGTAGATCTGGGCCCCGGGCTGCGGTTCCAAACTGATTGCGAGAACCTTGGAAACCAGTGAATAACTTTCAAATCAATCGAGTTACTGCCAAAGCCATTGCACCCACTTCAACCAAACTCGCGGTGCCTGCGGGCGAGTTAGTGCGAACGGATTACTTGCAGTCGGGCTGCTGCCTCCCGCTGGTCATCAGGCCGGCGACCACGGGAGTCGAGCTCATTGACTGGGCCGGACATAACCGCGAATTCCTCGAAGAACGTTTGTTGCAAGACGGCGGCGTACTTTTCCGCGACTTTGATCTGGCAGCAGCAGAACAATTCGAACAACTGATTGAAACAGTTTCCGGAAAGCTTCTTGACTACTCTTATCGATCGACTCCGCGAACCCTGGTCAGCGGGCGTATCTATACCTCAACCGAATATCCCGCCCACCAATCCATCCCTCTGCACAACGAGCACGCCTATTCTCGCAGTTGGCCCATGAAGCTTTGGTTCTTTTCAATGCAGGTTGCCGATGATGGTGGCGAAACGCCGATCGCTGACAGTCGGAAAATTTATTGGCGCATCCCGAGCGAGATCAGAGAGTGTTTCGAGCGCAGGGGATTGATGTACGTGCGTAATTACGGCACCGGGCTCGACCTTTCATGGCAAGACGTATTTCAAACGACTAGCCGTGCGGCAGTCGAAGATTACTGCCGCAGGAAGAAAATCGAGTTTGAATGGATTGGCAAAGATCAACTGCGCACCCGCCAGCGCTGCCAGGTATCAGCGCAACACCCGCAAACGGGTGAAATGGTCTGGTTCAATCAGGCGCATCTTTTTCATGTCTCTCGTTTGCCAGTCGAAACGCGCGATTATTTGCTGTCAACTTTTGCGGAAGAGGACCTGCCACGCAACGTCTATTTCGCAGACGGCAGCGCGATCGAACCGGAAATGGTGAACGAGATCTCAAAAGTCTATGAAGAGCAGTCGGTGGTCTTTTCCTGGTGCGCTGGCGACGTACTGCTAATAGACAACATGCTAACGGCGCACGGCCGGAACCCCTTCCGCGGAAAACGCAGAGTAGTCGTGGGGATGTCTCAGGAAATTGGCCAGGGTTAGGGAGCGGTCTGGACAAGTAGGCGCGAACGAAACTCATCCGGACACCAAGAGGTTATTCATGTCGCAGGAAGTAAAGATGCAGCCGAAACAGAAAATCATGGGACCGGACTTGACTCGGATTTGTGAGTCAGTATTTCTACCTTCGCAACTGAGGTCTGCGCAACAGCTTTTCGAAGAGCAAGCCGCACGGACACCCGAAAAGTTAGCCGTCGTGTGTCAGGGCAGGGAACTGACCTACGGTGAATTGAACGCGCGGGCAAATCAGCTCGCGGCTAATTTGCGCTCGAAGGGTATTGTTCCAAATACCCTCGTGGGCATCTCGGCCGAACGCTCCATCGAGATGGTGATCGGTATTCTGGGAGTGCTCAAAGCCGGCGGCGCTTACGTGCCGTTCGATCCTGCTTATCCGCAAGAGCGTTTGAGTTTAATGATTGCGGACTCGCAGCCAACGATTTTCCTGACTCAGAGTCACCTTGTTGCTTACTTGCCGAGGCGTCAGTCCCCCACATTGTTGCTCGATGCGATTTCATACACAGCGAGTGAAGGCAGCAAAGAAAATCCTGGTCCCCGATGCTCAGCTTCCGATCTTGCTTATGTAATCTACACCTCAGGTTCGACCGGCAAGCCCAAGGGCGTGATGCTCACGCAGGGGAATCTTGGCCACTATGTCAGTTCGATGCGCAGCGCGACCGGCATCCGCTCGTCGGACGTTTATTTACACACGGCGTCGATCTCTTTTTCATCGTCAGTTAGGCAGTTGCTGCTGCCTTTGTCGGTGGGCGCCAGCGTCGTTATTGCCACCATCGATGAGATTAGAGATCCGGTCCAGCTGTTCACAAGCGTCAAGCATCTGGGAGTCACAGTGATCGACATCGTGCCGTCATACTGGCGTAGCTGTGTGGATGTGCTGCGCACTCTGCAACCGGGCGCTCGCACCGAGTTGCTTGAGAATAGACTGCGCCTGATTTTGTCGGCGAGTGAACCTTTGCTCGCCGACATTCCCCGAGCGTGGAGATTTGAGTTTAACCACCAGGCGCAACTCATGAATATGTTTGGGCAAACGGAGACCGCCGGAATTGTGGCGACTTATCCGATTGTGCTGGGCAATGAAACCCGGATTGGCGTCGTTCCCATCGGCAGGCCCATTAATAACGCGCGAATCTATCTGCTCGATCCCATGTTGCGGCCGGTCGCTGATGGCGAGCTGGGGGAAATCTGCATTGGCGGTCCCACTGTGGGCCTCGGTTATCTCAATCATCCTGAGCTGACGGCGGAAAGGTTTGCCGGCGACCCGTTTGCCGAAAGTTCTGCTGCTCGACTTTATCGCACCGGTGACCTGGGACGGCTGCGTCTTGATGGGACTCTGGAGTTCCAGGGTCGAATCGACAATCAAGTAAAAATTCGTGGCCACCGCGTCGAGCCCGCTGAGATTGAGTGTGCGCTACTTCAACACATGGGCGTTCGCGAAGCGGCGGTGATTGCCAGCGAGAATGGCCCAGGCACTTCGCGACTAGTGGCCTATGTTGCTCCACACAGACTTGCGGCGCCGTCGATTGACGGTAGTGAGCGTTACCGGCTGCCAAATAATATGGCCGTGGTCCAGCAAAATAAGCATGAAACGGACTTTTTCTATCAGCAGATTTTTGTTGACCAGACAAACTTCAAACACGGCATCTCACTTCACGACGGTGCGTGCGTTTTTGATGTCGGTGCGAACATTGGATTCTTCACGATGTTCGTCCAGCAAGTCTGGCAGAACACGCGTGTTTTTGCGTTCGAGCCAATCCCGACAATTTTCGAGACCTTGAAGGCCAATACCTCGCTTTATAGAGGTGAGCAGAGAAACTGCGTCAAGCTCTTTAATTGTGGCCTAGCCGAAGCCGGCAAAGATGTAGAGTTTACGTTTTATCCAAACTCGACCAGCCAATCGGGTCGCTACGCGAATGAGATCGATGAGCGGGAAGTCCTGCGGTCAATCATCACGAACGTCAAGCTCGAGCAGAGCCATGCGGGCGAGCAAGCCGATCAGTATCTCGACGCGCTGGTTGAGAGCCGAGTCAGCGGTGAGAAGATCGTCTGTCGGTTGAGAACGCTTTCCGAGATCATCCGCGAAGAGAACATCGACCGCATCGACTTGCTGAAAATCGACGTCGAGAAGAGCGAGGCCGATGTGCTGGCCGGCATCGCCGCTGACGATTGGGATAAAATTGAGCAGATAGTCATCGAAGCGCACGATGTCAACGGTCAACTGGGGCGGCTCACTAAACTACTCCGCGACCAGGGTTTTCAAGTGATCACCGAGCAGGATGAATACCTGCGCGGCTCAAGTCTCTACAACGTCTATGCGACGAGGGCTGAGGCTACCTCAACCGTCGCCGGCACAAACGCTCCCTACGAAGTTCCGGTATTGGATGCCGCTATTCTGTCGGTTAGCGAGCTGCGCCGTCACCTGCAAGAGAAGTTGCCTGACTATCTCGTGCCTGGCGAAATTATCCTTGTGGACAGCCTCTCGCGACTGCCCAATGGCAAGATTGATCGTCGCGCGCTTCAGTCGCTTGATCGAGGACATACAACGTCGAGGGAAGAGCCGGCTGCACCGCTTTCTCCGATCGAAGTGCAATTGGCGCAAATCTGGTCAGAAGTGCTCAAGCGAGATTCAGTCAGCAGCAACGATAACTTTTTTGACCTTGGCGGCGACTCGATTCTGGTGATGCAAATAGTTTCCCGCGCTGCGCGAGCCAGTCTCCGCTTAACTCCAAAACTAATCTTCAAGCACCAGACGATTGCTAAGTTGGCGGCAGTGCTGACCATGGCCGTAGAAGTTGCCGGGTAGCGCGAGATCAATGAGCCTGAACTTCGAGTTAAACAAGGAAACCATAGGGAACATGCCAGCAACACTTGCTCTCCGTTCCACGGAGGGTATTGACGGTGCATTTCCGCTATCGCCGACGCAGGCAGGCATGCTTTTTCATAGCCTCTTTGCGCCGGAGGCGGGACTCTATCTTGAGCAGATCATTTTGCGTATTGATGGCGATTTGGATGTGCAACTATTTGAAAATAGCTGGCAGCACGTCGCCGATCACCACGAGATTCTGAGAACGTCGTTCCGTTGGCAGGGCCAGGATACTCCTCTGCAAGTAGTTCACCGGCAGGTGGCACTCCCTTTTCAAGAGCACGACTGGCGCGGGCTTGCACCTATCGAACAAGAGAGTCGCTTGGAAACCCTTGTGAGAGCAGATCGAGAAACCGGCTTCGACTTCTCGCAGCCGCCATTGATACGGTTCACTCTGGTTCGATTGGCCCCTGATTCGTATCGATTAATCTGGACTAACCATCACACGCTGCTGGATGGCTGGTCACAGGCGGTGATTCTCAAGCAAGTCTTCTCTGTATATCGGGCACTGGCTGCCGACAAAGAACCGGCGCTTTGTCCCAGCATGTCGTTTCGCTACTACATCGATTGGCTGGCAGCCCAGAATTCCAGCGAGGCTGAACGTTTCTGGAAGAAAACGCTGAAGGGTTTCACCGCCCCCACATCCCTTGGCGTAGATCGGTTCACCGATCTTTCCAGCATCGCATCGCGCCGCGAAGTTGTCCGACATGAAGAGCTGGCACTGCGATTATCAGTCGAAGCCTCGTGCAAGGCGCATGGGCGTTGTTATTAGGGCGTTATAGCAGCACGGACGACGTTGTTTTTGGAACGACGGTGTCGGTGCGTCCGCATGAGTTGCCGAACATCGAGTCGGCCGCCGGTCTTTTCATCAACACGATTCCTGTTCGGGCTCGTCTTCCTTCTGAGGTCGATCTCCTCTGCTGGCTTAGCGAACTTCAGCTCGAGACAGTTGAAGCACGCGAGCACCAACATTCCTCGCTGTTGGATATTCAAAGCTGGAGTGAAGTGCCGAAAGGTTCGCCGCTGTTTGAAAGTATTCTTGTTTTTGAGAACTATCCCTCCGGCGGCTCGGGGAATCTCGAGCCGGCGGCTGACGTCAAACAGATCCGAACGGTCCTTTCGAGAACCAACTACCCGCTCACGTTGCTTGCCTTTCCCGGAGCCGAACTGCAATTGAATATTGTCTATGACAATGAGCGTTTCGAAAGCGAAGCGATCCGTAGAATGTTGGGCCACCTGAGCACGATATTGACGGAACTGGTTGCCAATCCGGCTCGCAAACTCGCCGAGCTGCCGATCCTGACCACGTTTGAACGAAAGCAAATGCTGGTTGAATGGAACCAAACCGAAAGCGAGTATGAAAAGGATTGGTGCGTTTACCAACTGTTTGAGAAACAGGCGGCGAGCACTCCCAACGCGATTGCGGTTGAGTTCGACGATCACCAGCTAACTTACGGAGACTTGAACGCGCGCGCGAATCAACTGGCGCGTTATCTGCGCCAGCTGGGAGTCGGACCAGAGTCTCTGGTCGGCATTTGCATTGAACGATCGCTGGAGATGGTTGTCGGCTTGCTCGGTATCCTTAAGGCCGGCGGGGCATACGTTCCGCTCGATCCCGCGTTTCCCCAAGAGCGTCTCGCCTTCATGATCGAAGACGCCAATGTTCCTGTGCTACTGACTCAGCAAAAACTCACCGCTGATCTGCCGCCGCATCAGGCCAGGAACGTTTGTATTGATTCCGATTGGAAGATGATTGCTGGTGAGAGCGCGGCAGATCTGTCGAGCGTGGTTACTGGTGACAATCTCGCTTATGTCATTTACACCTCAGGCTCAACCGGAAAACCCAAGGGTGTGCAGATCGAGCATCGCGCGCTCACAAACTTTCTGTGTTCTGTACGACATGAACCCGGACTGAAGCCCGCCGATGTCTTGCTTTCAGTTACGACACTTTCTTTCGACATTGCTGCGCTGGAACTCTATTTGCCGTTGATCGTTGGCGCTCGTTTGGTCATTGTCAGTCGCGAGACGTCGGCGGACGGCAATCAATTGAAAGAGCAGCTCTGGAAAACCGGCGCAAACGTGATCCAGGCGACGCCGGCCACCTGGCGGATGTTAATAGACGCAGGCTGGCAGGGCAGCCGGCAATTGAAGGTGATGTGCGGCGGCGAAGCACTATCAAGAAACCTGGCAGATCGACTGCTCGAACGAAGCGGCTCACTGTGGAACATGTATGGGCCGACAGAGACGACCATTTGGTCCACCGTTTGCAAAGTTGAACCGGTAGATCTACCGGTGGCCATCGGTCGGCCGCTGGCTAACACACAAGTTTACCTGCTTGATCCGAATCTGAATCCGCTGCCGATCGGCGTGCCGGGCGAACTGCACATTGGTGGCGGCGGCCTGGCACGGGGTTATCTGAACCGGCCGGAGTTGACTCGCGAAAAATTCATTCGCAATCCTTTCAGCGACGATGCCCGGGCCAGACTCTATAAGACTGGCGATCTTGCTCGCTACTTACCTGATGGAAAGATAGAGTGCCTGGGGCGCATCGACGATCAGGTGAAGCTGCGCGGCTTTCGCATCGAGCTCGGCGAGATTGAATCAGCGTTGCATCAGCACGCCACAGTGCATGAGAGCGTGGTGGTGGTGCGCGACGATGTACCCGGTGATCGCCGGTTGGTTGCGTACCTGGTGCCGGCAAACAACGCAAACGTCGATAGCCGGCAACTGCGAGAATTCCTGCAGGAGAAGCTGCCTGAATACATGGTTCCGTCGGTGTTCGTCGCGCTCAAAGAGTTCCCGCTAACGCCTAACGGCAAGGTGAATCGCCGAGCTTTGCCGGCGCCCGACGACGGCTCGCAGGCGCATGAGAGTTATGTCGCGCCCCGAACGCCGGTCGAGGAGTTGCTCTGCGGCATCTGGGCAGAAGTCTTGAAAGTTTCGCGCGTGGGCATCGGTGACAACTTCTTTGAACTCGGCGGCCATTCGCTTTTGGCCACCCAGATCGTCTCGCGAGTGCTGCCAAAATTCAGAGTGCGGTTGCCATTGCGCGCGTTGTTCGAGTCGCCCACGGTGGCCGGTATGGCCGAGCGCATTCAGGCGTTGCGCGGGAGCTCATCAACCTTGCCGGCACTCTCGATCACGCGTTCGTCGGGCGACGGTCCCGCGCCACTGTCTTTTGGCCAGCAGAGTTTCTGGTTTCTCGACCGCCTAACTCCCAATACATCACTTTACAATATTTTCCGAGCAATGCGGTTGCGCGGCGAGCTTAATGCCCCGGCACTTGGGCAAGCGCTGGATGCACTAATGGCTCGCCACGAATCGCTGCGCACGGTGTTTTCGACCGTCAACGGTCAGCTAGTCCAGGTTATTTCCGAGAGTCACGAATTCCACTTGGCCGAAATCGATCTGATTCACCTGACCTCAGACGCGCGAGAAGCAGAACTTCAAAAACTGCTGAAAGACATGGTGCGCCGACCGTTTGATCTTGCCCATGGTCCACTTGTGCGCGCGACTCTATTTCGCCTGGACGCGGATGAACATGTTCTCCTGCTGTCGATGCATCATATTGTCGCCGACGACTGGTCCATGGGGATATTCTCGCGCGAGCTGGAAAAATTGTATGATGGTTTCGCTTTGGGCCAGCCAGGCCACGTCGCGCAGCTTCCTCATCTGCCAATTCAGTACGCCGACTTCGCTCGCTGGCAACACGCCTGGTCGCAGAACGGCACTCTCGAAAAGCAGCTCCAATACTGGAAACAACAACTAGCCGGTGCGCCTCCACTGCTCGAACTAGCGACTGATCATCCGCGACCATCGCGCCCGACCTTCCGCGGCGCCCATCACACAATCACCTTGCCCGCAGAGTTGCGCGATCGACTTGTTAAGCTCAGCGAACACGAGAGAGTGTCACTGTTTATGACCTTGTTGGCAGCTCTTCAAACTCTGTTGGCGCAATACAGCGGGCAAGACGACATCGTGGTTGGTTCACCAATAGCTGGACGCAACCATCTGGAGACCGAAAATCTAATTGGCCATTTCATCAACACGCTGGTGCTTCGGACGTCGTTATCCGGAGATCCGACATTCAGCGAATTGCTTACACGGGTGCGCGACGTGGCGCTCGGGGCTTTTGCCCATCAGGAAACGCCATTCGAGAAACTGGTCGAAGAGTTGCAGCCAGCAAGAGACTTGAGCTACACGCCCCTGTTTCAGGTGATGTTTGTCTTCCAAAACGCGTCGGTGTCTGATCTGAATCTTCGGGGCCTGCAAATTAGTACCGAAGAACTGCACGGCGAGAGCGCGCCCCTTGACCTGACACTCGAGGCTCGAGAGACTGCCGCGGGCATCCATTGTGTCTTCGAATACCAAACAGTTCTTTTTGATGCGGCCACCATTGGGAGGATTGCCGAACGCTTCCGGCTTTTGCTGGAAAGAGCCAGCGACAATCCCGCGCAGAATATATCTGCCCTGGCACTCTTGACTGAATCTGAAAAAGGGCAGCTCTTGGTTGATTGGAACAAGACCGGGCGAGATTATCCGGGCCACATCTGTATTCAGCAATTATTCGAGGCGCAGGTTGAGCTAACACCCGACGCCCCGGCCATTGTCTTTCAGAATCAAAGTCTCTCCTACCGCGAACTAAATGAACGTGCTAACCAACTGGCCCATCTGCTGCGCTCTTATGAGGTGGGCGCCGAATCTCTGGTTGGAATTTGCGTCGAACGATCGTTCGAGATGATCGTCGGCGTTCTCGGTATTTTGAAAGCCGGCGCCGCTTACGTGCCGCTCGATCCAAACTACCCGCGCGAACGACTGAATCTGATTTTGCAGGACGCCGGCGTTTCGCTGGTGCTCAGTCAGGAAAAGGTTGCCGCCTTGTTGTCGGAGTTTTCCGGCACCGTGTTGTATCTCGACACGGATTGGAAACAGATTGCCAGAAGCAGTATCGATAATCCTTTCCCTGTTACTACTGCTGAAAGTCTGGCTTATGTGATTTACACATCCGGCTCGACGGGCACGCCAAAGGGCGCGATGATCGCGCATCGTTCGCTGGTGAACTTCACAACGAATGCCAGTGGGGACTACGAACTCAGCACAGCGGACAAGGTTCTCCAGTTTGCGTCATTGAGTTTTGATACCAGTGCCGAAGAGATCTTTCCTTGCCTGACCTCTGGAGCTACGCTGGTTTTGCGCACGGATGAGATGCTCAGTTCGGTTTCGGA
>WNGI01007600.1_pt1 | contig 10653 bp, 17 predicted proteins | sample 5400621 | NCBI WGS metagenome assembly WNGI01 (sample SAMN13153374, study PRJNA577476) | soil metagenome | isolation source: 20 cm soil or saprolite under Garry oak tree replicate 1 | place: USA:California | collected 2016-06-15 | reverse complement strand
GCGCGGCGCCGTGGACCAGGGACACGATGACGACGCCGTAGACGACGTTGAACAGGTAATGCAGGATGGTGAAGAGCGCGAGGCCGCCCAGCACGGTGAAGGTGCGGAACGGCTGTCCCACGGCGGCGTCGACGACGGCGAGCCAGACCCAGATGCTCGTCGCGACGACGACGCCGAGCCAGGCGCCCTCACGCAGCGAGTCGTGTTTGCGCGCCATCGCGGACCTCCCGGCTACGGCGAGCCGCCTTCCTTCTGCCGCAGCAGCGTGTCGACCAGGGCGACCAGGGTGTCGGCCTCGAACGGTTTCGTGACGAAGCGATCGGCCCCCAGGGCCACGGCGTGCCCCCCCACATCGATCGCTCCCGCGCTCTTGACGCCGGACATCGCGACGATCTTCACCGCCGGCCACTCGCGGCGCAGCCGGCCGATCGTCTGCAGCCCACCCTGCCCGGGCATGAAGATGTCCACGATCACGACATCGGCGGCGCGCCGCTCGTACGCGCGAATCCCTGCGTCGCCGTCCGCGGCCTGTCGCACTTCATGGCCGGCGTGCTCCAGATGCTTCGTCAGGGCTTGGCGGAGCGTGACGTCGTCGTCGATGATCAAGAGTCGGGCCATGTCACCCGACTCGTCCCTTCGCCAGCAGTCGCTCGGCGAAGTCCATGCGCTCCTCGAGCTCGCCGAGCCTGCGCTGCACCTCGTCGAGCGCCTGCGTGAAACGCGCTCTTGTCCGTGCTTCCGATCAGCCGTCGCACCACGACTTGCGCGCATGCGACCACGCAGACGACGAACGCGGTGCCGATGGCCCAGCTCGGAATGGTCCACACGCTCCACCCCCTGCGCGGCTGCTGCGCCGCAAGGAGGCGCCGGTCGGAATCGAACCGACGAATAGAGGTTTTGCAGCTAAGACGGGCACAGTGCTACCGCGTGCTATGCTGTGCTACCGCTTGCGCATACCGCCCAGCGGGGCGCCGTGGCTGTAGCATCGCATGTGCTGGGGTGGTCGGCAAGTGGTTCAGGAATTGGTACAAAGAAAAGCGGCCCGGTCGCCCGAGCCGCTTGATTGAATAACGCGTTATTCACTACCCCGCCGCAAGCTTCTGCTTCAAGTCGATGATGACCGGCTGCGGTGGCGTGGGTCGGGCGACAAGCGCGCTGAGATCGTCGTCCACGAGATGGACGTAGCCCATCGTCGTCCGAATGGACGCGTGCCCGGCTGCCTTCTGGACGAGCGCGAGGTTGTGCCCCGCCGCAACCCACTTCGTGATCCGCGTGTGGCGCAGATCGTAGGGCCGCAAGTCGTCGGGCAGCTTCGCCCGCTCGGCGGCGTTCTGGAAGGAGTGCAACAGGTTCCCGATCCGCTCGCCCGCCTTATAGCGGCGACTGCGGTGCAGATGGTGGAACACCCACGGCGATCCACCGACGAGGCGATAGCTGGCCCCATGCTCGCGCAGCCCGTCCAACAGGTCCTCCGAGAGCGGGACCACGCGCGTCTTGCCTGTCTTGGTGCGGTGCCCGTCGCGCCCGCTGACCACCTTCAGCTTCTCCCGCCGCACGTCCACATCTTCCCAGCGCAGCCAGAGCACTTCGCTGTTCGGCCGCAGCCCGGTCTCGTGGCACAGCAAGACGAACAGATACAGCATGGGCCGCCCCTCGCAGGCCGTGAGCAACCGCTCCACGTCCGCGTCGCTCAGGATGTGCGCCTGCCGCTCGTCGCCCCGCTTCGGCTTCAACTTCTTTTCCACGGGGTTGCTGGCCCGATACTCGCGCGCCTGCACCGCCCACTCGAACAAGGTGCCGAGCGTCTGGTAGTCCTTGCGTAAGGTCCGCTGGGACACGGGTCCCGTCCCCATCCCGCCGCGCTGCGTGCGGCGCCAGTCGAGATACCGACTGATGTCGGTCTTGCGCACGGCGGTGATGAGCGGGTTGCCGTGTTGCTCGACAAAGAAGCGCCGGAAAAAGGCGAGGCTGTTCTCGTACGTGGCCCGCGTCCCCTTGACGACGCTGGGCAGGTAGTCGCGCGTGAACTCGTCGAGCAGGTCCGACACGCGGGGCTCGATGACGAGGCCCGAGCGGTGGCGCTTGTCCTCGGCCTCCACTTCCGTGAGCAGCACGTTGCGCACATGCCGCTCGGCCGCGCGCCGCTCGGGCGCGTCGAACGTGCGCGAGTAGCGGCGACCTGCGATCTGGTAGCGCCACCACCACGTCGCGTCGCCGCGACGGCGCAGGGTGCCGGGGTAGGTGTGTCTCATGGGTTCTCTCCAATCGCGAACAGGGCATGGAAACAACGGGCCAAGCTGTTCGCGAGTAGGCGCGACAGCACAGGATCACCGCCGATGAGGACTTCGTTCATCCGACCTTCAGCCAGCAAGATCATCTGAATCGCATTGCGGAGGTGCTGCGCCGGGCTCTCGGTCGGCGGCACCGTTTCGTTCTCCAACAGCCGGAGGTAGCGTTGCGCGAGGGTGCTCATGCCGCCCCGCGTTTCTGCGCCCGCAGCGCGGAGTCACGTTTCGCCACGGCCTGCTTCCACCGCTCGACACCGGCCAACTTCTTGAAATCGGCGTGCCGCAGCTTCGGGCGGACGAGCTTCGTGAGTGCGAGGAACGGCTCGCCCTTCATCCACATCGTGAATGCCTGGGCGACGGTCAGGGGCTTCTGGGACTTGGCCATAACTGCCTCCTTTCGGGGTTTGTTCGGACTGCCACCCAAAAGGTGCCTCCGGCCAGACCAGCGAGCAAGTCACATCTACTCAACGACTTAGACGACTGTGGTGCGGGGCGGGCTGGAGCCTCTGCCAAGGACCCCAGCGGCTCCGCAGCCGCTCGTCGGCAGGGCGGGCAGTCCTACGGCGGCCCTCCCATGCGGGGTGCCCCAGCACCCCACATATCGCGTTGCGACGGCTCTGAGGGCAAAAACGGCCTAACTTCGTGCGGGACCAACACCCATACGCGAGGGCCCCGTGGAAAGCATCGAGGACATCCTGAATGAGATTACCGTGCAGGGTTGGCCGAAGCAGGTCGGCAAGCTGGCCGCGCGCCTGACTATCGAGATTGCCGGGAATCTCCATGACGTGTGGGCCGGTCTGCACGACGTGAAGGCGGCCCTCGTCAACGCCTCCAACGCCGCGTCAGCCCAAGCCGAAGAAGCGGCGAAGCAGACGGCGGCTCTCGTCACCTGGACGAAAGTGCTTGCTGTGACGACAGGTGTCTTGGCCCTCGCGACCGTGCTGCTCGCGTTGCGGAAGTAACCAACTCAGAACCCGAAGTTGCCGAGCGCCGCGCCCGCCGTTACGCCGCCCGTGCCACCCACTGCCAGCATCACGGCATCGCAGCGGTCAGGGCTGCGGCCCAGCTGCGCCCGTAAGGCGATCTTGCTTCCGATCTGCGCCCGGTCCTTTTGATCCGTCTCGATGGTGACCGCCGCGCACTCTTCCAACAGCATCGGATCGTCCGGGAGGGTCAGCGTCCCCGTCCGCAGGCGATGACGAAACTCCAAGAACGCCCCTGCCCGCGCATTCAACGGGCGCAGCGCGCCGTACTCGCCGCCCGGTGGCGGCGGATTCGAGCTATGGAAGTCCACGACGTTGTAACCCAACTCGCGCAGCCGGTCAGCGACACCCGGTCCCGCGCCACCACCCGTCACGTCCACGACCACCGTCAGCTTGTCGTGGCGATTGAGGCCGTCGCCGACGAGCCCTAGCTGGAGGGCAATCTGTTGGACGCGGGCGACACTCCCCATCGTGTCCAGGCCGTGCCACGTCTCGAGCGGGAGCATCACGTCGCCCCGCAGAATCGCGCACGCGGTGGAGTCGGAGCCGAACCGGGCCACGTCCAGTCCGAGAATCACATCGGGCGCCGCACCCCCGTTCGGCGTCACCGGTCGCGCGACCGCGGCGTCGAGCAGCGCACGGGTGAACAAGGCTTCGCTGCTCTCGGTGGGGAACTCGGCCAAAATGCGCCCGCTCCAGAACTGCGACCCTTCGCCTTCCTCGGCGCGGATACGTTCGAGCCAGGCGTACTCGGGACCGCCGGCGATCACCTGACGGCGCTCCACGACGTTCGGATGCTCGAACACGGAGATGCTGACCTTCGTCCAGGGCGAGCCCGGTCGCTGCGAGGCGAAGAACGGTCCCAGCGGTCGGGTCGGGTTGCCCACGGCGAGGAGCCGGTCGTTGGCGCTCACCGCGCAGCTTTTCATGGCGATGAAGCTGTCCTCGTCCAACCCTTGCGCCTCGGAGAGGATGCCCAGCACAGCGGCATCGTGGAAGCCGGTCAGCCGGTCCACGTCCGATGACGTGAAGCCAATAATGCCGCCCTCACCGCTCGCCGGGCGCACGGCGCCTTGGAGCAATTCACCCGGCAGACGCCCAGCGTGGAATAGACGCCGGATCTCCTTTTGGAACAAAATCTCCCGCACCTGGCGCGCCGTGGCGCTGGTGATGAGCACCAGGCCGTTCCGGCAATAGCACCACCAGAGGGCGAGCACGGCGCACGTGAAGTCTTTCCCGACGCCGACGCCGCCGCGCACCGACACCTGCGGCTCGCGCAGCACCGCGTCGGCGATGGCGATCTGCTTGTTCCACAGCTGCGCGTGCAGCACGTCGCGCGCGAAGCCTACGGGGTCATCCCGGTATTTGCCGAAATCGCGGCCGAGTCCCGTGCGCTCGTGCCGTTCGAGCACGTCCCCGGCTTTGGTGAATAGCCGGTCGAGCCGGGTGTCGGTGAACGCGCGGCTCATGCGAGTTCCCCGAGATAGTGCCCACGCGGTTCGGGCGGCGTGTAGGGCACTCCCAGATCAGCGAACCAGGCCGGGGTTCCACCCATCTTCCCCACGCCCTGCGCGTAACCGCGCGCGAGCTCGCCCAGCTTGAAGCGCGCGAGGTGAATCGCCTGGAGCTTCTGGTGATTGGCGTAGTAGCTGGCGTCGCGCTGCACGGCCTTCGCCTGCTGAATGACGTCCTGCACTACGAAGCTGGCGTACCCGAATTCGATGAGTCCCCGCTGGTCGCGCACGACAGCGTCGCGCTGCATCAGCGATTCCACAAGCGGCAACAACGCCGTGACCTTGCCCTGACCTTTGCCGGTCCGCGCCGGATCAATCACCAGCTGACGCAGCAGGATCGGGACGGCAAACTGTGGCGTCAACAATCCGAGCGACACTTGCAGATTCAGGGCCGCCGCCATGTCCTCGGCGCTGGCGGGCGCGGGATTGTCCAGTTCCGCGCGCACAGTCTGCTCAAGTTCAGCGAGCGCGTTGAGCTTCGCGGTCAGGGCCGTCTTGGTGGCTTCGCCGATCTCGGACTGCGCCCGCTCCTGGCGCCCCCGCACCACGATCGCCGGGGTGCGCTCCCACTGCTCCGTTGCCTGCTCCGCTGCGCGCCGCTCGCGGACCGGCTTGCTCGCCGCCTCCAACTCGGGCCACGTCGTCTTGAGCGACGCGAGCACCGGGTCAGCAGCAACATTCGCGGCGGCGATCTTCTTCTGCTGCATGATGTAGTCCTTCACCGGCGGCATCACCGGCACGACGTAGCGCTCGGCCCCATCGCCCAGCGCAAAGTCCGTCCCGTCCCACGTGTTGATGCCGATATCGGCCTGGACGCGCTGATCGTACAGAGGCACCTCGACCGGCGCTTGGCCTGCTATGTAAGTCGTCATCTGTTTTGCTCCTCTTCGAGCGCGTCGCGGTACGCCTCAGCGGCTTTGGCGCGCTCCTGTTGTAATGGTGTCAGCGGTGTGACCGGCGGCGCCTTGAGGACGCGCGCCAGTTGTGCCGGGGTGAGTCGCTGCAGAATCAACGCGAACGTCTCGGGGCTGAAGCTCATGGTTTGACCCTCACCGCGTTCGCCAGGCAGTTGAAGCCCAAGGCGATCCACCCCAAGTCGAGCACGAATGTCCCATTCGGTGTGCGATAGGCGCGAAGGTCCCACTCCCGTGGGTCAAGGCACAGCTGGACAGTGAAACCGACGCTCGCGACTAGGATCGTGTGCGGCATTTAGTGTTGCCGCTTGCCGTAATGAATCGTGCCCGCGGTGAGCGTGACGATCTGGCCATTGGCTACGGTCCCGGCATCCTTGCCGCTCAGGAACGTGAGGACCGCCGCCTGATCGGCGAATTCGGCCGCGTCGGAGATGTGCTCGGACCAGCGGAGGTTTGCCCCGGCGTTGAACGTGCAGACGTAGCTGCGGACGCCGCCGCGATCGGTGTATGCGATGACAGACATGTTAGGACTCCTTCTAGTTGATGGATGGTCTGTTAATAGCCAGCAGTGATGAACACGACAGCGGGGCGGACCTCGCCGCCCTGGGTGCAGTGCAATTCAATTTCCACCGGGTCACTCGCGATGGCCCGCTTCAGGGCCGCCACGAGGTCAGGCGACAAAACACAACTGGCGTGTGCCTTGGGCCGGAGAATGCTGATGAGCATGTTGGACTACTCCCTCTTGGAGTGTGATTGCGCCTCAAGGCGCGTGATGAGTGCTTCGGCGTCTGCGAGTCGCTGCGCCAGGTCGCCCGCTTTCAGAGTTGCGACAAAGGCGTTGACCAGCACGCTGACTTCGCGCGCCACCTTCGGGTCCATCGCGCCTTCCCACACCGAGCGCAGGGCGGCGCTCGCCAGCGTTTTCGCGTCGGCGATCGTTTCGGGCGCGCCGGGCAGGGGCCACGGGGCCTCGGTCGGGGCGGGACGGCTGCGCACGGCGGCGCTGCGCTGGGCGCCGAGCTTCGCTTGCGCGCGCAGCTGCGCGGCGCGGGCAGGGTCGTGCGCGAGACAACGCGGGCCGTCCGGCGTCGCCACGATTTGGCGTATAGCACGGCACGGCGTCCCCGCTTTGGTCAGGGCTCCACACTTCATAGTTCCTCGTATCGGTTTGGCCTGCGGAAAGCCTCGGGGGCTTCCAGAGGGTTCAGCCTAGGACCGTGCCGGGGCTGCCCCTTGGCAAACCGAGGGCTGGCGGTCCTTTTCTAGGGGTCCCTGCGATCTGTTCGGCTCGTACGAAACGCAAAGCCACGGTGCTTCTGTCCGCTTCGATTTCACCCCCGGAGGGGGCCTGCCACAACTTCTCTCTCAGGCGAGCAGATCATCCGCGACGAGATCGGCCCAACGCTCGACTTCATGATCGGGCGGCTCGCCCTCGACGTCGCGCGCTTGCATCTTGACTGTCCCGTACTCGATCAGGTGTGCAACCGGATCACGCGAGCCGACACGAACGGAGTCCGGCGTCAGGATGGCGTATCCGTAGCGCGCACCTTCCTGCGTAAGGCTGGCCCACAGTGTGCCGGTCAACATCATGAAGCGCGTGGGATCGCGGCGCTCCATCGTGGCGGGGGTGATCGGTGCCCACGCCTGCCCACCGTAGGCGCCCTGCGTCTCGAACTGGAGATCGAAGTAGCGACGCACCAGCGGCACCAGCTTCGTGAGTGTGGGGCGCTCGTCGCGCAGCCGCGCCCGCACCAGGTCGAGGAACGGCGTAATGTTCTCGGTGATCTTCACGTCGGTCATGTTGTGCTCAATCCTCTAGGTGATTTCGTCGCGCCAACACGGTTGGCGGGGCGTAGTCGCGCCAACACGGTTGGCGGGGCTTGGCGGGGCGACCCGCTAGAAGGGTAGATCGCCTTCTGCTGCCTCATCTTGTCGCCGCGCCAACGCATCGTGGCGGGACTGAAGAGGGTCCGTCGCGCCACCGCCCACCCCCTTTAGGGGTGGCGGGGCGTACCGCGCAGGTTGTTTTCTGTCCGTGCTTAGGACGGTGATAACACGGCCTGTGCCCGCTTCTGTTAAGAGTCGTTCCACGGCCCGCTTGCTCTTGCCGAGGCGCAGCTGAAGCTCGGCCTTCGTGAGTGGCCCATCGTCCCGGAGAACGCCGCACAGCTGTTCCAGGTCGGTGAGCTTGGGCTCCCCCTTCGCGACGACCAGTGCAGGGTCTTGCGGGATTAGCTTGAGGTGCAGCACGCCCGGCGTTTCGGCATCCCGCATTTTCTGACAGGTCAGCTTGAGCGCGCCATCTGTGTTCTCGAGGAGGAACACCGCGTCGGCGCAGTCGGGAATCTTGCTGCTCCCCTTCGGGCGTTGCCGGTCGAGGTCCCACGGCGTGTGATGTCCAAGCACGACCGCGGCGCCGGTCGCCCGCTGAATGCGCTCGCACGCCGCGACGACGAGGGCGCCGTGCTCCGGCGAGTTTTCGTCCCCTGGGGCCATGCGCGACAGCGTATCGAAGGCGATGGCCACCGGCTTAGGGCCGAACGCCTCGCTCACGACCTGCTCGATGAATACCTCGACTGCCGCCTCGTTCAACAGGTTCACGGACCCCGGCACATAGGTCACCCCGACCGTGCTCCCGTCCTCAACCTTGTGAGCATCGCGCCACGCGATCACGCGGGGCTTCATGTGCCCTTCGCCATAGACGTAGAGGCACGGTCCACGCTGCACCGTGCGGCCCTGCCAGTTCATCCCGCCGGCGACGTGCATCAGCCAGTCAATGAAGAGGAAGGTCTTGCCCGCGCCGTAGCGGCCCACGACTTCGACCAGGCCGCCCGCCGGAAGCATGCCGTCGATCAGCCAGACCGGGTCTGGCATGGTTTGGATCTCGGCATCCGAGTAGCCTCGGAGCGCCGCATCAGCTGATTTCGCGTCCTCCTCGACGGACGCCGTGAGCTTGCGCTGGCGCTGCTGATAGGCCGCAGCCGTCACGTCGAGCGCCCAATCAATCGAGCGCGCCAGATACTTCCGGTTCTTATCCCACTTCTCGCGATACCGGGTGCTCGTCCGCGCGATGCGCTCAAGCGCCTCGCCGTCCGCGAGCCCGAGTGCGAGCAGCGCAAACAGCGCGGCGTCGGCCTCGGAGGCCGAACCGTAGGTCACATCGTAGCCGTCCTGCTCGATCTTCTCGCCGTACATCAACCCGTGGAGTCGGCGCGCTTCGTGCGGCTTGAGCACGTCGCGGTACAGCCCGCGCAGCGCCGTCGCCGCGAACGTGTCGGGCGCGGCCTGTAGGGGCTTGCCTGTTTTCATGTCAATCAGGGGACTCATACGAATCAACTCCGATGTTGGATGAAGCAGCGCCCACGCGCGGACCCGGACTACGGATCGGACGCCGCGCCTCCGGCTCCCTTGGTGGGGGAGGGTTACCAGCCATCCGCGCGGGGCTGCTATTGGTGAATTAGTCGGCGACGTCGAACGTGCGTTCGGCGACCTTGGTCTGCTGGCGAATCGTGTCAAGCACATTCGATTTTGCGGCCACGTCGGCGAGCGCGTTCAGCGCCACCGGGACGAGCACGCTCCGGCACCATGCCGCGACCGACAGCCTGGCGCGCCGGGCGGCCTGCCGGATCGAACTGCCTTCCGGCGCCGAGACGTTGATGACGAGGCGCTGGATGGGGCCGAGGGGCCGTAGGCGCGGACGGCCGAGCTTCTTCCGTGGCTTCATTTCATCCTCCCACTAACGACGGTCAAGCGGGGCGTCACCTGGACGTCCTCGCGGCGTTGCACCCACTCGCGAATGTCGCCGGCGCGAAACACCAGCTCGCCGTCGAGTTTGCGATGGGGAATGTCCTTGGTCCGCGTGAGGCGGTACACGAAGGCTTTGCTGCGGCCCAGCGCCTCAGCGATCTCGAGCACGCCCAGCCGGGTATCGGCGGGACACGACCACAGTCGCTCGCGCCAGCTGGGCGGGGCGGGCGGCGCATCAGTTAAGGCAATTTTGCCACCACTGTTCTCGGCCAGCAGGTCCGCCAGTGCTTGGGCGAGCCGTTCGACGGTAGTAGACATCGCGGATCTCTCCCGGCGGAAAAACAAAAAGCCCCGCCATCGGTGGAGCTTGCGCTCCGGTCCGGTGGCGGGGCTCTTGGGTCCGCTACCTACGTTCGCCCGACGTATGCCTTTCTGTTAAGAGCCGGGCTGAAAACGCGACCGCACGAATTGCACGTGCGCGTGGGCTACGGCCATGAATGTGCGCACTTGCGCACAACCGTTTCCCTTTCGCGTGCTGTTCGACGCCAATCCGTTCACAGTGTACGGGATAATCCGCCGGGCGAACCCGGCGTTGCTATGCGCCCCTCGACCTACGTTGGCACAACAGCGGTGGCTACTGCGGCAATGGCTTTCAACCGGGGTTTAATCCCCGGGCCAGAAACCAACCACCGATATCGTTTGAGGAACGGAGCCCGCTGCGAAAACTGCACTGGCGGCATCTATGACGTGGGTAATTATACACGCGCATGTATAAAAACACAAGCCCCTATAGCTTCAGGTCCTCACCCTTCGCGAGTGGTCCCTCGCCGAAGTGCAGGTATCCAAGGAGGGCGTCTACGGCGCGAATCACATCGTGCAGCGCCTTCTTACTGCGCACGGCTTCCTCCAACGGCACGTTCGACGCCAACCGGGCGTCAAGCGAGCCGACTACCGAGAAGAGAGTGCTGACGGCGCGCTGCACGTTGTCGGGTAACTGGACGAGCTGGGGCATGGGACGCTCGTGGTTCAGGAAATGGTACAAGCCGGGTGTAGCAACGGCCTAAGTGCAAGAGGCGCCGGTCGGAATCGAACCGACGAATAGAGGTTTTGCAGACCTCTGCCTTACCACTTGGCTACGGCGCCGTGGGCCTAGAAAATGCCTAGAACACTACGCTTTCTCAACCCACCGCGACCAGGGGCTAGTACG
>WNGI01018377.1_pt1 | contig 10654 bp, 11 predicted proteins | sample 5400621 | NCBI WGS metagenome assembly WNGI01 (sample SAMN13153374, study PRJNA577476) | soil metagenome | isolation source: 20 cm soil or saprolite under Garry oak tree replicate 1 | place: USA:California | collected 2016-06-15 | reverse complement strand
GCCTCCGCCGCGGCGGCGACCAGCCGGATCTCCTCGACCAGCCGCTCACGGAGCGTGAACGGCGCCACCAGCAGCTTGCGGAAGTCGCCCGGCCGCCCGAAGCCGGTCAGGTGGTTGAAGAGGTCGGCGACGTCGGCGGCGATCTCCTCGTCGGCGGTGAAGAGCCCGAAGTCCTCGTACGCGCGGGCCGTGACGGCGTTGTAGTTGCCGGTGCCCAGGTGGACGTAGCGTCGCAGCCCACCCGCTTCGCGCCGCACCACGAGCGTCGTCTTCGCATGGATCTTGAGGCCCGGGAAGCCGTAGACGATGTGGACGCCTGCCTGCTCGAGCGAGCGCGACCACTCGATGTTGCGGCGTTCGTCGCCGCGCGCCTTGATCTCCACCAGGCAGACGGTCTGCTTGCCGCGCTCCGAGGCGTCGATGAGCGCCGGCACGAGCGGCGTGTCGTCGCTCGTGCGGTACACCGTCGACTTGATCGCGATCACCTCGGGATCGGCCGCCGCCCGGTCGACGTACGACTCGAAGCTGGCCGCGAACGAGTCGTAGGGGTGGTGGATCAGAAGGTCGCCCGCGCGGATCGCGGCGAACTGCTCGCCGGCGGACTCGACGACGTTCCACGGCGGCCGCGCGACGGGCACCCACGGCTCGTTCTTGAGGTCGGGCCGGTCGAGCCGGTAGAGCTGGCCGAGATCTACGAGGTCGAGCATCCCGTCCAGCGGATAGACGAGCTCGTCGCGGACGCGTAGACCCTGTTGGAGCTGCTCCAGCATCGCCTGCGACATCGACGCCGACACCTCGAGCCGCGTCACCTCGCCGAACCGCGCGCGCAGGAGCTGGAGCTCGACGGCCTCGAGCAGGTCGTCGGCCTCGTCGGCCACCTCGAGGTCGCCGTCGCGCGTCACGCGGAAGAGCGACCGCTCGAGGATCTCCATCCCGGGGAAGAGCTCGGGCAGATAGTGGGAGAGAACTTGCTCCAGCGGGACGAAGCGGCCTCGACGGCCGACGGGGAAGAAGCGCGGCAGACCCTCCGGAACCTTGACCCGAGCGAAGCGCTCCTCGCCGGTCTCGGGGTCGGCGACGAACAGACCGAGGCTGATCGAGAGCGCGGAGATGTAGGGAAACGGCTGGCCGGGCCCGACTGCGAGGGGCGTCAGCACCGGGAAGATCTCGCGCTCGAAGCGGTCGTCGAGCTCGGCGCGCTCCTCCGGCTCGAGCTCCTCGACGCTGGAGACGACGATCCGCTCCTCGGCGAGCGCCGGGCACAGCTCGTCCCTCCACAGCTCCGACTGGCTGCCGTACACCTCGAGCACGCGATCGCGGGCTTCGTCGAGGGTCTGCTGCGGCGTCCGGCCGTCTGGCAGGCGGCGGCTCACGCCGGCTTCCGTCTGGCCGGTCAGCCCGGCGACGCGGACCATGAAGAACTCGTCCAGCATCTCGGCCGAGACCTTGAGGAAGAAGACTCGCTCGAGCAGCGGCTGCGTCTCGTCGCGCGCCAGGTCGAGCAGGCGTGCGTCGTAGTCGAGGAAGGAAAGCTCGCGGTTGATCAGCCGCTCGGCAGCGGCCGCGGAGCGCTTGCGGTTGCGAGCGGTAGTAGCCACCGTCCGAGACTACCCCGGCCCTCGCGGTAGCCGGAGGTAACGGTCCGGTGACGGTTCCGGGTGCGCGCACACTCGACGGCCTCGGTCACGTCTTGGTCGTTAGGTGGGCGATCCAGTCGGGGTCCCAGAGGCGGAAGCCGCCGAGGAACGCGTTCTCGTTCTCGCCGCGCCGGCAGCCCTCGGGCAGCTCCTCGAGCTCGTCGGCTCCGCCGCCGCCGAGGACGACCTCGTCCGGCTCCATCGCCGCCGAGAGGTGCTCGACGGTGGCGAAGACGTCCTTCGTCCACTTCTTCTTGCCGCGCTTCTTCAAGCCTGACTCGCCGACGTAGTCCTCGAACGTCTTCTTGCGGAACGGGAGATGGCCGAGCTCGAGCGGCTCGATCACGCCGTCGGCGATCATGGCCGACCCGAGGCCGGTGCCGAGACCGAGGAAGAGCATGCGGCCGCCCCGGTAGCTCCCGACCGCCTGCATGACGGCGTCGTTCACGATCTGCGTCGGCTTCCCGAAGGCGCCCTCGTAGTCGAAGCCGACCCAGCCGTCGCCGAGGTTCACGGGCTCGGAGATCACCTTGCCGGCACGGACCGGCGAGGGGATTCCGACCGTGACCCGGCTCCACCTCCAGCCCTTGACGGCCTCGAGCGTTCCCGCGACCATCTCCTCCGCTGTCAGCGACGGCCCGGAGACGAACCGTCGCCGCTCCCGCTGGTTCGAGGCCAGCGCCTTCACGTGCGAGCCGCCGACGTCGACGGCGAGGACGATCGGCCTGGCCACGGCGATGTCGCTCAGGCAGGTTGCGGCTGCCGGTGTCCCCGGCGCCGCGCCCGCTCGAGCAGGAGTGCGTCGAGCCTCGGGCCCCGATGGCGCGGCTCCGCCGCCGCGATCGTCACCTCGACCTCGAGCTCGTCGTCGCTGAGCTCCTCGATGCTCTCGCGGCCGTTCACCAGCGGTCTTCCGGTGCGTACGTCGTGCTCGCGCCTCATCTGGCCCTCCTCCCCGACGGGTTGGTCGGTCAACTGTTACACGCTGCGCTGCTAGTCGGCCAGGCCCTGGTCGCGCAGCTCGGCGAGCGCTTGCTCGGACTTGCCCAGCTCGAGGCCCATTCCGCTGAGGATGCGGTCGGTCTTGGTGAACTGGATCTCGTCGTACTGCACGATCTGGACGCGGTTGCCGCTCGGGTCGCGAACATCGAAGAAGCGGCCCGGAAGCAGCTCGACTCCTGCTTCCTCGAGCGTACGGCGAGCCGCGGGCGAGGAACTGGTCGCCCATGCGGAGAAATGCGGCGCCCGGTATGCGGGAGACCGCCGTGGGCTCGAAGAGGTCGGTGTAGAAGGTGACCGCCTCCTCGATGTCGTCGACCTGGAGCGCGACGTGGTTGATCCCAACGAGACGTGGCTTCATGCAGCGGCAAACGACGGCGCAGCCGGCGGCATGCCCGGTGGCGGCGAGTAGGCTCGCTGCATGTCTTCGCTTACCGACCCCGCCCTGGCGGCTTCGCAGCTCGCAACGCTCGCCCGCGTGGGGGAGGAGCGGTCGGCGGGCATCGGCGACGTGCTGTACAGGCTCGGCGACAAGACGTATCCCTTCATCGCCATCGAGGAGGGCGAAGTCCAGGTTCTCGACGGGGTCGGCAACGAGATCATCCGCTGCGGCCCCGGGAACTTCCTCGGTGAGCTGAACCTGCTTTCGGGCCAGACCGTGTTCCTGACCGCGGTCGTGACACAGCCACTGCGCTATATCGCGGTCGAGCGGGAGGCCCTTCGCGACTTGCTGTTCGAGGACGGTGCGCTCAGCGACCTGGTGCTGACGACCTTCATCGCCCGGCGCGAAGCCCTGCAGCAGATGCAGGGAATCGGCCTGGAGATCGTGGGGCCGCGTTCGTCCGAGCCCACCATGCGGCTGCTCGACTTCGCCCGCGCGAACCATCTGCCGTACTCATGGCAGGACGAGCCGCCGCCGGACGGCCACGAGCCTCCTCTCGTGAGGCTGCCGGGTGGCGCAGAGCTGGAGCAGCCGTCCGCCGGCGACGTCCTGCGGGCGCTCGGGGTGGGCCGGGAGCTCGAGCGTCGCGAGGAGGTCGATCTGCTCGTGGTGGGCGCCGGCCCGGCGGGGCTTGCCGCGGCCGTCTACGGTGCCTCCGAAGGGCTCGACACGCTCGTGGTCGAGAGCACCGCTCTCGGCGGCCAGGCCGGATCCTCGCGCCGGATCGAGAACTACCTCGGCTTCCCGGCAGGAATCAGCGGCGTCGAGCTGACGGGCCGCGCCGTGTCGCAGGCACGGAAGTTCGGGGCCCGCTCGGCGACGCCCTATCGCGCGATCGCGCTCAGACCCGGCGACGACGGGCGCCACGTGGTGGAGCTGGAGGAAGGCCACGAGGTGGCTGCCAGGGCCGTCGTCCTCGCTACCGGTGCCGAGTACCGGCGGCTCCCGCTCGCCGCCCTCTCCGACTACGAGGGCACCAGCGTGTTCTATGCGGCCGGCCCGCCCGAGGCGCAGGCCTGCGGCGCCGTCTGGCTCGCCCGCGGCGGCGCGCTGGTCACGCTCCTGCACCGGCGTGCCGACCTGCGCGAGACGATGTCGGACTACTTGATCCGGGAGCTCGAGCGATGGGGCGTCGCCGTCCGTGACCGGAGCGAGATCGCCGAGCTCCACGGCGACGACGGGCGCCTCGAGGCGGTCACGCTCACCGACGGCACCCGCCTCCCGTTCGCGTTCCTCTTTCTCTTCCTCGGCGCGCGGCCGTGCACGGAATGGCTCGGCGATGCAGTCGCGCGGGACGCCGACGGCTTCATCCTCACGGGTCATGGCGCCGGGGCCGCCAACCTGCTCGAGACGAGCGTCCCCGGCATCCTCGCCGCCGGCGATGTGCGCTCGGGCTCGACGAAGCGCTGCGCAGCGGCCGTGGGCGAGGGCTCGATGGCGGTGCAACTCGTGCACGAGCACCTCGCGGCGCAGCAGCCGGCGGCGGTGCGATGAGCGGGCGCGCCTGCAGCCATCTCGACGAGGTCGAGGTGCGGGAGCTCCCGCGTGAGGTGGAAGGCTGCGAGGACTGCCTCGCGAGCGGCGGCAAGTGGCTCCACCTGCGCATCTGCCTGACGTGCGGCCACGTCGGCTGCTGTGACGACTCCCCGAACCGCCACGCGACCGCCCACCACCACGCCTCGTCGCACCCGCTCATCCGCTCGCTCGAGCCGGGCGAGGACTGGAGCTGGTGCTACGTCGACGATGTCGCGCTCCTGATCGAAAGCGTGAGCGGGGAGACGCGCATCCCGCCGTCTCCGCTCCTGCAGTGAGCGGGCCTCCCTACACGGGGCACTGCCTGTGCGGCGGCGTCCGCTTCGAGGTCACGGAGGAGCCGCTGAGCGCCGGCTACTGCCACTGCACGCGCTGCCAGCGGCGGACCGGTACCGCGGCCTCCGCCCAGGCGCGGCTCGCGCCGGGCTCGTTCCGCCTTCTCGCCGGCGAGGAGCTCGTGCGCGAGTACGCGCCGGGCGACGGCTGGCCGAAGTGCTTCTGCTCGGTCTGCGGCAGCGCGCTCTGGAGCAAGTACCCCGACACGGGAGAGATCGGGAGCGTTCGCCTCGGCCTGTTCGACCCGGGCCACGGGATCCGCCCGCAGTGGCACACGTTCGTCGACTACGCATGCGAGTGGGAGCCGATCCCCGACGACGGCCTCGAGCGCTTCGCCGAAGGGAAGCCGCGCTAGCCGATCGAGCTGTCGAGGTCGCGCTGAGCGGGATGCGACGGCCGGCCGAAGTAGAACCCCTGCGCCTGCTGGCAGCCGAGCTGGCGCACGATCGTGTGCTGCTCGGGGGTCTCGATTCCCTCCGCGACGAGGTTGAGCTCGAGTGCGTGCCCTAGGTCGATGATGCCCTTGAGCAGGATGAGGTCGCCGTGCTCGCTGCTGGCGTTCGCCGTGAAGCTCCGGTCGATCTTGACCACGTCGATCGGGAACTGCCGCAGGTACGAGAGCGATGCATAGCCGGTCCCGAAGTCGTCGAGCGCGAGGACGACGCCGAGGTCCTTGATCTTCTGCAACGTCCGGGAGACTCGCTCGTCGGACGCGAGCAGCGTGCTCTCGGTCAGCTCGAGCGTGAGCAGGTTCGGCATGAGGGCCGACGAGTCGAGCGCGCGGCTGACGTGGCGGAAGAAGTCGGGGTGATGGAGCTGGCGCGCCGAGACGTTGACCGACATGTGCACCGGCCGGCTGTGCAGGCGGTGGAGGTTGGTCGCCTCCGTGCAGGCCTCCGTGAGCACCCATTCGCCGAGCCCGACGATGAGGCCCGTCTCCTCGGCGAGCGGGATGAAGTCGCCGGGTGGCAGCTCGCCGGCTGTCGGGTGCTCCCAGCGGACGAGCGCCTCGTAGCCCGTGATCTCGTTGCGGTCGAGGTCGACGACGGCCTGGTAGTCGAGCCGAAACTCCTCGCGCAGGATGCCCTCGCGGAGCTCGCCGATTCGCTGCGACCGCTCGACGGCAACGCGGTCGAGTTGCGGATCGAAGAACGCGTAGCCCATTTCGGAGTTGCTCTTAGCGCGATACATGGCGATGTCGGCCTCTTTGAGCAGCGTCTCGTCGTTGCTGCCGAAGGCGATCCCGATGCTCGCGCCCGTATAGAGCGGCGCGGGGCTGGTCTCGAGCGGCCTGCCGATCTCCGCGAGCAGCCGCTCCGCGACCGAGACCGCGTCGTCCGGCGTCACGGGCTCCGTCAGGACGACGGCGAACTCGTCGCCGCCGAGGCGGGCTGCCGTGTCTCCGGGCCGGACAGAGTGCTCGATGCGCTTGCCGATCTCGCGCAGCACCGCGTCGCCGAGGTCGTGTCCCCAGCGGTCGTTGATCCCCTTGAAGTCGTCGAGGTCGATGTAGAGCAGCCCGGTCGCGTGCCCCTCATCGTGCCGCAGCTTGATGGCGTGCTTGAGCCGCTCGTGGAAGAAGGCGCGGTTCGCCAGGCCGGTCAGCGGGTCGTAGAGGGCGAGCTGCCGTAGCTGCTGCTCTGCCTCGCGCTCGCGCGTGATGTCGAGGAGATAGCCGTGGAGGTAGAGCGGCTCTCCCTGCTCGTCGACCACGATCACGCCCTCGTCGCGGAGATGGACGACCCGGCCGTCGCGGGCGATGAGCCGGTACTCGAGGCTGAGCGGCTCGTGCGTGTCGTGCGTGTGCACGTGGGCGGCGAGCACGCGCTCGCGGTCGTCCGGGTGGAGGAGCCGCGTGAACAGCTCGGAGTCCGCCGCCCACTCCTCGACGCTGTAGCCGAGGATCGGCTCGATTTGCCGGCTCGTGAAGATGTTCGAGCTGATCGAGTCGACCTCGTCGAGATAGACGACGAGCGGGAGCTGCTCGATCAGCGTGCGGTAGCGCCTGCCGACCTCGTCGGGGGACAGGTCGTCGCCGCCCTGAGGGCGGAAAGGAAGCGGAACCGCAGACACCATCACGGAATCGGCGACTTTGGAGGACGGCGCTTCCCCCGGATGGGGTAGTGAGCCAAGATCGAGCCGGCGCCAAGCCTTGGCGCCGGCTCTACCACTTCAGCTCAGCCGCTCAGGTGCCGGCCGGCACCTTCGAGGGATCCGGGACGATCCGGATGTACGGCTTCGGCTCCTCCCACTCCCCGAACAACTCCTTGGCCTCGTCGTTCGAGACGGAGCCGGCGATGATCACGTCCTCGCCGGCCTGCCACTGCGCCGGCGTCGAGACCTTGTACCCGGCCGTGAGCTGGAGCGAGTCGATCACCCGCAGCACCTCGTCGAAGTTGCGGCCGGTCGTCATCGGATAGACGAGGATCAGCTTGATCCTCTTGTCAGGGCCGATCACGAAGACGTTGCGGACCGTCTGGTTGTCGGCCGGAGTCCGCCCCTGCGCCTCGCCCTCGACGCCCGCTGGCAGCATCCCGTACAGCTTCGCGACCGTGAGATACGGGTCGCCGATGAGCGGATAGTTGGGGGCCGTGCCCTGGGTCTCCTCGATGTCGCGCGCCCACCTCTCGTGGTCCTCCGCAGCGTCGACCGAGAGGCCGATGATCTTGACGTTGCGCTTGTCGAATTCCGGCTTGATGCTCGCCATGTAGCCGAGCTCGGTCGTGCACACCGGCGTGAAGTCCTTCGGGTGCGAGAAGAGCACCCCCCACGAGTCGCCGAGCCACTCGTGGAAGTGGATCGGGCCTTCGGTCGTCTGCGCCTCGAAGTCCGGCGCGGTGTCGCCGATCGTCAGTTCCATTACTACCTCCTTTGGAGCGACCCTAACGGTCGCGCGGGTCACACGTAAAACGTCCGTAAGCCCTGGGCCCTTCCGCTTTGTCCGCATGCGGCCGAGGAGCATGCTCTCGGCGTGAGTCCCGGCCAGCGCTCCCGTCTCTTCAGCGAGGTCAACGACCGGATCTACGAGCTGCTCGAGGCAGCCGACCCGGACCTGCCCGGAGAGTTCCTCTGCGAGTGCGGGGAGGATTGCGGCCGGCGAGTCGAGCTCCTGCCGAAGGCGTTCGCCTCGCTGCGGGAAGCCGGTGAGCTCGTGCGGTCGCCCGACTGCCACGACGTGAGCTTCACGCGACCGCAGCCGGCCGGCGGCGTTCCCGCTCTGAGCTAATTCGCGACGGCCGCGAGCTCGCGGCCGGCCTCGAAGCGGAGGCCCGTCTCGCGGTCGAAGTAGTGGAAACGCGACGGGTCGACGGCGAGCCGCAGCGACGCCGCGGGCTTCGCTGCCGTACCGGGATCGACGCGGGCCGTGAAGAGCGATCCCTCGACCGCTCCCATCGTCGCGTCCTCCTCGCCCGTCGCGGCGCGCACCTCGCCGACCTCCACCCGCGGCTCGGCGACGGAGAACAGCACGTGCGTGTCGGCGCCGAGCTCCTCGACGACCTCGACCGTCACGTCCATGCGCGGCAGCGACGGCTCGGCGAAGGCACTGTCCTCGAACGCCTCGGGACGGATGCCTACGACCAAGCGGCCGTCAGGCGTCGTGTCCGTCGCGGGCACCGGGATCGCGTAGCCGCCGAAGCGCACCTGACCGCCGACTACCTCCGCTTCGACGAGGTTCATGGCCGGGGAGCCGATGAACGCGGCCACGTACAGGTTGGCCGGGCGCGCGTACAGCTCCTGCGGCGTGTCGACCTGCTGGATCCGTCCGTCCCGCATGACCGCCACGCGCTGTCCCAGCGTCATCGCCTCGATCTGGTCGTGCGTGACGTAGATCGTGGTCGTCGCCAGCCGGCCGTGCAGCGCCGCGAGCTGGGCGCGCATGCTCACGCGGAGCTTTGCGTCGAGGTTCGAGAGCGGCTCGTCCATCAGGAACGCCCGAGGCTCCCGCACGATCGCGCGTCCCATCGCGACTCGCTGGCGCTGCCCGCCGGAGAGAGCCGCGGGCTTGCGATCGAGCAGCTCGTCGAGCCCGAGAAGCTGCGCTGCGCGCGCGACTCGCTCCTTGATCTCGTGCTTCGACGTCTTGCGCACCTTCAGCCCGTAGCCGAGGTTCTGGCGCACGGTCATGTGCGGGTAGAGCGCGTAGCTCTGGAAGACCATCGCGATGTCGCGGGCACGCGGCGGGAGGTCCGTGACCTCACGTGCGCCGATCGAGATCGTCCCGGCGGTCACCTCCTCGAGGCCGGCGATCATCCGCAGCAGCGTCGACTTGCCGCAACCCGACGGCCCCACGAGGACGAGGAACTCGCCGCTGCCGATCGTCAGCGAGACGCCGTCGACGGCGACCACTCCGCCGGAGAAGACCTTGCTGACGTTGTCGAGGACGATTTCGGACACGCGAAGGATCGTGGAGTCTATACCGCATCCGCGGTCTGAAAGCAATGGCATTGACCACTTCCGCAACTGCCTCTATAGTCGCCTGCAGCGATGGAGGCGATCGGAGCCCAGCCGAAGATCACGAAGCAGAGCGCCACGCGGCAGCAGGTGCTGGAGCTCATCGAGCGGCTCGGTGTCGGCACCGCGATCCCCTCAGAGCGGCAGCTCAGCGTCGATCTGGGCGTCTCTCGCCTGACCGTCCGCGCCGCGCTCGACGACCTCGCGCGGGAGGGCTACCTCGTGCGCCGGCGCGGCAGCGGCACCTACGTCCAGCAGCCCAAGATCACCCAGCAGCTCACAATGACCTCGTTCAGCGAGGACATGCGCCGGCGCGGCATGGCCCCGAGCAGCACGACGCTCTCGCTCACGCGCCAGCTCGCCGGCCCCCGTCTGGGCCGCTTCCTCAACGTCTCGCCGGGAGACGAGGTCGTGGTCGTCAAGCGGCTTCGGCTGGCTGACGGCGTCTCGATGGCGATCGAGACGCTCCACATCCCGTCCCAGGTCGTGCCCGGGGTCCAGCCGCGCGATCTGGAGGGCTCCTTCTACGAGCTCCTGCGTGCGCGGTACGGGATCGAGATCGCCACTGCAACGCAGACCATCGAGCCGACCGTGACCAACGAGGAGGAGTCGGCCGCGCTCGAGGTGCCGCTGCACTCGCCCGCCTTCCTCTTCGAGCGCACGAGCCGCGATGCGAGCGGCCGTACGCTCGAGTTCGTCCACTCGATCTACCGCGGCGATCGCTACCAGATCGTCTCCGAGCTGACGCCGTCGTAACCCGTCCGACACCGGACCTTGACAAGAGTGGTCTGGTGTGGGAGATTCCGCGCGTGGCCGATTGGTACAGACCACTCGACGCACCGCTGGACGGCGTTCGTCCCCCGGCCAGAGACGTTTTGGACGCCCCGCGCGCGCGTCGACGTATCGAGGGAGATTTGGCATGAGATACCGGGTATTCGCGGTGGTCGCCGCCGCGGTCGCGCTCTCGGTCGTCGTCGCGACGGCCACGGCGAGCAGTAAGACAGCGCAAGCAAAGACACTCACGGTCTGGCTCCAGGTGGATGCCCAGAACGGCTGGCCGCAGGTCGTCGCGGCCGCGAACAACGCGTTCGAGAATTCGCACGCAGGCTGGAACGTCAACGTGCAGTACCAGGGCTGGGGCGATCACCTGCAGAAGTTCGACGCGACGATCGCCGCCGACACCACGCCTGACGTCATCGAGATGGGCAACACCGAGATGACCAAGTACATGGCCGCCGGCGCATTCACGAACATC
>WNGI01006464.1_pt1 | contig 10654 bp, 9 predicted proteins | sample 5400621 | NCBI WGS metagenome assembly WNGI01 (sample SAMN13153374, study PRJNA577476) | soil metagenome | isolation source: 20 cm soil or saprolite under Garry oak tree replicate 1 | place: USA:California | collected 2016-06-15 | reverse complement strand
AAGCTCGGCCCGCAACGCTTCGAGCGCCATCGAGCGAGGGCCCCGTCGCCAGACGAGACACGTGCGCGCCTTGGCGACGGCCGCCGGCAACGGATACGCCGCCACGTCGCGCTCCCCCAGGGCGACGCGGAGCACCGAGCGCGGGACGATCGCGATCCCGGCGCCAGCGGCGACGCAGGCGACGATGGCGTGGTAGGAGCCGAATTCCATGACGCGCGCCGGCACGACCCTGGCGGCGCCGAGCCACGCCTCGAGCCGCCGCCGGTAGGAGCACCCCGTCGCGAACGCGATGAGCGTCGTGTGCCCGATGTCCTTCGGTGTCCGGATCCTCGGAACGCTCTTGGGCGCGATCAGGACGAGGTCCTCGCTCCACACCGGTTCGACCTCGAGGTCGCTCGCGGTGAACGGCTCCGCGACGAGCGCCGCTTCGACCTCGTGGCCGGAGACCTTGGCGATCAGGGCGCCCGTCGTGCCCGTCACCAGCTCGATCCGCACGTCCGGATAGGCGCGGTGATAGCGCGAGAGCACCGGGGGCAGCCGGGTCGCCGCGGTGCTCTCGAGCGCGCCGAGCTGGAGCGTCCCTGACGGCGCACCGCTCTGGAGCGCGGCCTCGGCCTCGGCGGACAGGCGCAGGAGCCGGTCGGCGTACGCGAGCAGCAGCTTGCCCTCGGGCGAAAGCACGAGCCGCCGGCTCTGCCGCAGGAAGAGCTTGGTGCCGAGGCGCGCCTCGAGCTGCTTCACCCGCGTGGTCACGTTCGACTGCACGCGGTGGAGGCGGGCCGCCGCCCGCGTGATGCCGCCCTGCTCGGCGACCGTCTTGAAGATCTCCAGCGCGATCAGGTCGATGTTTCCCATATCGAGAACGATTACATCTCGATTATTCATTTTCCACAATGGCCGGGCCGACCGAGACTCGGGGCATGGCCCGCCCCGCGGAAGCGACCCGCACGACGCCCGGGCCCTCGCCGGCGGCCGTCGCCCTGGCGGGGCTGACGGCCCTGGCGGTCGCGGTGGGCATCGGCCGGTTCGCCTTCACCCCGATCCTGCCCCTGATGCAGCAGGATGCGGGGCTGTCCGTGGCCCAAGGCGGGTGGCTGGCGTCGGCGAACTATTTCGGCTATCTGGTCGGGGCGCTGTCGGCCATGGGCCTCCGGATCCGTCCCGCGACCGCGACCCGCGTGGGTCTCGTCCTGATCGGACTCGCGACGCTCGGGATGGGGCTCGAGCACCGGTTCGCGACCTGGGTCGCGCTGCGCTGGCTCGCGGGCGTCGGGTCCGCGTGGGTCCTCGTCTTTGCCTCGGCGTGGTGTCTCGAGCGACTCGCCCCGGCGCGGCGCGCCCTGTTGAACGGCGCCGTGTTCGCCGGCGTCGGGACGGGGATCGCGGTCGCGGGGGGAGCGTGCCTGGTCCTCATGCAAGCGGGTGCGAGCTCCGCTCGGGCCTGGACCAGCCTCGGGGTGCTCTCGCTGGCCGGGACCGCGGTGATCTGGCGCGCCCTCGGCGCGGACGCTGACGCGGGGGTGAGCGAGGGCCGGCCCGCGACGGCCCGCGGACTCTCGCTCGACGCGGACTCGCTGCGCCTGGTGCTCTGCTATGGCGCCTCCGGCTTCGGCTACATCGTTCCCGCCACGTTTCTTCCCGTCATGGCGCGGCAGGTCGTCAGCGACCCCTCGGTCTTCGGCTGGTCCTGGCCGGTCTTCGGCGCCGCCGCGGCCGTCTCGCCGCTGGCGGCGGCCCTCTGGGGACGGCTCTTCGGCAACCGCCGTCTGTGGATGCTGGCCCACCTCGTCATGGCGCTCGGCGTCGCGCTTCCGGTCGCGTGGCCCGCGATCGGCGGCATCATGGTCGCGGCCCTCCTCGTCGGCGGGACCTTTATGGTGATCACGCTGGCCGGCATGCAGGAGGCGCGCGCGGTCGCCGGCCCTCGAGCGACCGGCCTCATGGCGACGATGACCTCGGCCTTTGCGCTCGGGCAGATCATCGGCCCGGTGTCGGTGAGCTATCTGGTCGGCGCCGGCGCGGACTTTTCCCGACCGCTGCTGATCGCGTGCCTGCTACTCGTCGCGAGCGCCGCCGTCCTCTGGATCTCTATTCCCGGTGCCCCTCCCGCGTGCAGTGGCGGAGGAACCCGAGCATCGCGGCGTTCACCTCGCTCGGACGCTCCTGCTGCGTCCAGTGCCCGCAGCCCGGCAGGATGATCGTCTGCGTGAGGTTCGGAACGAACTGCCGGAGCCCCGGCAGGAGCTTGTCCATCCCCCGGAAGCCGAGCACCAGGTCGCGCTCGCCGGCGATGTAGAGCGCGGGCGGCGTCACCTTGGCGCCGGCCCAGGCGGCCGCCAGCTCCCAGTTGCGGTCGATGTTGCGGTACCAGTTCAGGCCGCCGCGGAAGCCCGCGCGTGTGAACTCGCCCGCGTAGAACTCGACGTCCGCCTCCGTGAGCCACGCGGGCAGCGTGGCCGGCGCCGGCCGGGTCCCGAGGAAGCCGCCGGTTCGCGGCACCATCCCGACGTCGCCCGACCCGACGGCGATCGGCGGGCGGGGAGCATCCCCCGATCCCCAGAACAGCACGTGACGGATCGTGTCGCGCGGTTCGCGCTCGAGCTCCCTCTCCGCGACGCCGGGCTCCTGGAAGTAGAGCTGGTAGAAGATCGCGCTCGGGGTCTCTCGCATCACCGTGGTGGGGCGCACGGAGCCGCGCGGAAAGTACGGCACGCTGAGGCCGATCACACCGCGGAAGCGATCGGGCCTCAGCAGCGCCGCGTGCCACGCGACCGGCGCGCCCCAGTCGTGCCCGGCGATGACCGCGGTCGGTGCGCCGAGCGCGTCGAGCAGCCCGACGATGTCGCCGACCAGGTGGAGCAGCGTGTAGCTCTCGATCGCCTCCGGCTTGTCGGTCTGGCCGTACCCGCGCTGATCGGGCGCGACCGCGTGGAAGCCGGCCTCCGCCAGCGCGACGAGCTGATGGCGCCACGAGTACCAGGACTCCGGGAACCCGTGGCACAGCACGACGAGGGGTCCCCGGCCCGCCTCCGCGACGTGCATGTGGATCCCGTTGGTGTGGACGATGCGGTGCGTGATGTCCATGACCCCTCCCGGCGGGTCGTCCCGTCGCCGGGCAGTGTACACTCGGCCCGAGGAGCCCATCATGACCAACGAGAATTCGCGTGCCTTCCGCATCGGCCCCGACATGCGCCGCGGGCTTCGCACCGAGGTGCCGCTCCCGACGCGGCTCGTCTCCAACGAGGAGTTCCCGCCGTTACCGCAGACGGCCGCGCAGCGGGCCGTGGAGGATCGGATCCTGGTGGTCGCGGGACGTCTGGCGCCGAGGCTCGGGCTGAGCCGCCGGGACTTCCTCCGGACAAGCGGCGGCGTGGCGACGTCGCTCCTCGCCATGAATGCGGTCTTCGGCCGGTTCTTCGACGTGCTCCCCGTGGAGGCGGCCGATCCGGCGGCGTTCCAGGAGCGCACGGGCGCGCCCTTCTTCATCTTCGACGTGCAGGTCCACTACGTCGGCGCGGGCTATGACCCCGGCGACGCGGAGTTGGGTCGCAAGGGCGCGGTCAGCAAGCAGGGGCTGCTCGGGCTGCGCCGGCAGGCGCGGCGGCTGAACCCCAAGCTCGCCTCCGACCAAGGGACCCTGGCCGACCTCACGTGGGAGAACTTCGTCAAGGAGGTGTTCCTCGACAGCGAGACGGCGATCGGGCTCATTTCCACCCCGCCTGGACCGTACCCCCAGGAGGCCGTGGTGCCCCCGAAGGAGATGACCCACATCCGCGACGAGATCAACCGCATCACGCAGTCGCGTCGGATGCTCGCGCATGGCCTCATCACACCGCAGCTCGGCCAGGCCGATCTCGACTTCATGGATCTCCAGGCGGCCACGCTCAAAGTCGACGCCTGGAAGGGGTACACCGGCGCCCCGCCCAAGGGGTTCGACCGGGGCTGGTTCGTCGACGACGAAAAGCTGGCCTACCCGATGCTCGAGCGGGCCAAGAAGCTCGGAGTGCGGCGCGTCTGCCTTCACAAGGGACTGCCCCTCGGGCCCGTCGCGGACTACAATCACCCGCGCGACCTGATCAAGGCGGCCCAGGACTTTCCGGACATCGACTTCCTCGCGTACCACTCCGGATTGCTCGGCGTCACGGCGCCGAAGCCGTCGGGCGAGGTGCCGTGGACCACCGAGTTCTGCCAGATGAAGAAGAAGGCGCCGGGGCTCAAGAATATCTACATGGAGCTCGGCTCGACCTTCGGGCAGCTCGTCACGACCGATCCCACCGCCTGCGCCCACCTGCTCGGTCAGCTCGTCGACGCCTTCGGCGCCGACCACGTGCTCTGGGGAACCGATTCGATCTGGTATGGGACGCCGCAGTGGCAGATCGAGGCGTTTCGGCGCTTCGAGATCCCCGCCGTGCTGGTCGAACGGCACGGGTACGCGCCCCTGACTCGCACCGTGAAGGAGCAGATCTTCGGGCTGAACGCCGCGCGGGTCTTCGGCGTCGACGTGAACGCCAAACGCAACGAGATCCCCAAGGACTATCTCAGCCGGATGAAGATGGCGTATCTCGAGGACGGGGCCGCCCCGAGCCACCGCTGGTATGGATGGGTCACCGCATGAGGGCGTGAGCCGAGGGCTCGCCGGCGTCGCCCTCAGCGCATCAGGCTCGGCAGCCACAGCGAGATCGCGGGAAACGCGACCAGGATGGCGAGGCGGATCACGTCGGCCCACATGAACGGCATCACGCCGCGGAACACGGTGGCCGTCGGCACCTCGGGCAGCAGGGTCTTGAGCACGAACATGTTCATCCCGACGGGCGGGCTGATCAGCCCGATCTCGACCACGCACACGATGATGATGCCGAACCAGACGGGATCGAACCCGAGGTGCACGATGACCGGGAAGAACACGGGCATCGTGAGCAGGATCATCGACAGCTCCTCCATCGCCGTGCCGAGCACCACGTAGATCGCGCAGATCGCCGCGACCACCATGATGGGCGAGAGGCCCAGGGACGAGACGAGGGCCTTGAGGTCGGCCGGCATCGTCGTGATGTTGACGAACTCCGCGAACATGAGCGCGCCGATCAGGATCATGAACAGCATGGCCGTGGTGCGCGCGCTCTCGAGGAGGGCGGCGTAGAGCGTCCGCAGCGTGAGCGCGCGGCGCCCCAGGGCGAAGCCCATGGCGCCGGCGGCGCCCATGCCCGCGCCCTCGGTGGCGGTGAAGAGGCCGCCGTAGATCCCGCCCATCACGAACAGGAACAGCGCGGCCACCGACCACACGTCCTTCAGGGCGAGCCAGCGCTCGCGCCAGCTCGAGCGCGGGCCGGGCGGGCCCGAGCCGGGCTCGCGCCACGTCATGTAGACGATGGCGAGGCAGAGCAGGATCGCCCCGAGGATCCCGGGCAGGACCCCGGCCGCGAACAGCTTCCCGATGTTCGTCTCGGTGAAGACGCCGTAGATCACCATGATCGTGGAGGGCGGGATCATGATGCCGAGCGTGCCGGCCGAGGCGACGGTGCCTGCGGCGAGCTTGTCGGAGTAGCCGAACCGCTTCATCGAGGGGTAGGCCACCTTCGCCATCGTGGCCGCGGTGGCGATCGAGGAGCCGCAGATCCCGCCGAAGCCGGCCGAGGCCCAGACGGTGGCCATCGCGAGCCCGCCACGCAGGTGGCCGATGAACGCGTACGCGGCGCGGAACAGCTCTCGCGACATGCCGGCACGCGTCACGAAGTTGCCCATCAGGATGAAGAGCGGCACCACCGAGAGCGTGTAGCTCCGCCCGGTCTCGTACAGCTTGGTCTGGGCCATGGCGAACGCGATCGTCCAGTTCCAGTCGCGCATGTAGGCGTAGCCGACGACGCCGACGATGCCCATGGCGTACGCGATGGGCACGCGCAGGAGGGCGAGCAGCAGCATCGCGGTGAGGCCAAGGAGCCCCTCCGTCATGGGCGCGCCACCGCCTTGTAGAGGTGGATCAGGCCCGCCAGACCGAGCATGACCGCCATGAAGTAGACGAAGGGGCCGTACACGACGCGCAGCACGTCCGTGGCGTCGCGATAGGCCCAGATCCGGTCGGCCTTGAGCCAGATGAGCCAGGTCAGCAGGAACATCACGGCCGCGCACGCCGCCTGCACGGCGCAAACGAGCAGCCGTTGCGCGCGTGCGCCGAGGAGCCGGTCGATGAAGTCCATGAGCGCGTGCTCGTCGGCCCACGACACGAGCGGGAGCCCGGCGAAGATCAGCACCACCAGCATCAGCTCGGTCACCTCGAAGGCGCCGCGGACCGGACGGCTGAAGACGTAGCGCGCCACCACGTCCACGAACGTGAGGAACATCATGGCCAGCAGGACGGCGGACGCGGCGACGCCGAGGATCGCCTCGACGCGCCGTTCCCACCCGTGAGCGGGAGCGCTCGGCTCGGGTCCGGGCGGGCTCAGCTCACCGGCTCGCGGCGACCTTCTTCAATTCCTCGCGGAACTCGGCGAGGATGCCGGCGGCGTCCAGGCCCTTGGCTGAGGCCTTCTGCACCCAGTCCTCGATGATCGGGGCGGAGCGCTTCTTCACCTCGGCGACCAGGGCGGCATCCGCGTTGACGATCTTGACGCCGGACTTCTTGAGCGCGTCGAAGCCTTTCTGGTCGGCGTCGTCCCAGGAGCGCCCGGCGTGACGCGCGATCCACTCGCCGGAGATCTTCTCGAGCGCCTCCTGGTCCTGCTTCGGCAGCTTGTTCCACTTGTCCTCGTTCATGAAGAAGCCGAACGACGAGCTGTACATCCCGCCCGGGAACAGCGTCGCCTGCTCCAGCACGGTGTCGAGCTTGAACGAGATGATGGACTCCATCGGGAAGAACACGCCGTCGGCGACGCCCCCCTTCAGCAGCTCGTAGGACTCGGGCGCCGGCTTCACGAACGCGGAGGCGCCGAGCGCCTTGGCCACCGCCTCGGCCACGCCGCCGCCGGTCCGGATCTTGAGCCCCTGGATGTCGCCGATGCCGTTGACGGGCCGCTTGGTGAACAGCTGGCCGGGGCCGTGGGTGAACACGCCGAGCAGCTTCACGCCCTTGTACTCGCCGACCTTGTGGAAGTGCTTCCAGTGGATGCGCGAGTAGGCGACCGAGTTGACGAGCGCGGTCTCGCCCGCGCCGGGCAGCTCCGCGAGCATCGGCAGGATGTGCCGCGCCGGCGTGTAGCTCGCGGTCACGTACGACAGGTCCACGAGGCCCTCCCGGACCGCGTCGAACGTCCCGGGCGGCGCCGAGGGATGCTTGGGCAGCATCTGGAACTTGACGCGGCCGTTCGTCACCTTCTCGGCCTCGTTCGCCCATCCCTGCAGGACGACGGCCGTGATGTGATGCTGGGGGGACACCCACGAGGACATCGTGAGCGTGGTCTGCGCGTGGGCGGGCGGCGCGGCGGCGAGGACGCCGCCGGCCAGAACGGCGAGCACGACTCTCCGCGCCTTCGACATGGGCGATCCTCCCGTTTCGCGGGCCTCTGCATCCGCTGCGCCCGGTAGTGTAGCAGCCTTCCGGGCGCCCCCCGAGCCGCCTTGACAGGGCCTCGTCGGCGGGGTACGAGAAGGCGCCGATGAAGATCACGAGCGTCCTGGCCACCTGGGTCCACGTGCCGATCCCATACGAGCGGCAGCACACGAGCGACTTCGGCCGCATCGCGTCGTTCGACTCGGTCATCGTGAAGGTCGAGACGGACGGCGGGCTCGTGGGCTGGGGCGAGGCGAAAGCGGGCGTCGGCAGCGCGGCGTCGGCGCACGGCCTCGCCGCCATCATCAACCTCGACTACGCGCCGCTCCTCGTCGGCCAGGACCCGCGCGACGTGAGCCGCCTGTGGGACGTGATGTACAACACGCCGCGCGAGGGCTACGCGGTCGAGCGCGGCCACGTGTTGCCCCAGCTCGGCCGTCGGGGCCTCTCGATCTCGGCGATCGCCGGCGTCGACCTGGCGCTCTGGGACCTCCTCGGCAAGTCGCTCGGCGCACCCGTCTGGCGCCTGCTCGGCGGGCGCCGCGCCGAGCGCATGCCCGCGTACGCCTCCGGTGGCTGGGCCGACGAGACCCGCATCGGCGAGCAGCTGCTCGGCTACGTGCGCACCGGCGGGTTCCGAGCCGTCAAGATGCGCGTCGGCGTGATGGACGGCGAGCCGCATCGCTCCGCCGCGCGGGTGCGCGCCGCGCGGAAGGCGCTCGGGCCCGACGTGAAGCTGATGGCCGACGCGCACGGCACGTGGACCGTCGCCGAGGCGAAGGCGTTCTGCCGGATGGCCGAGGACTGCGACCTCTACTGGCTCGAGGAGCCGGTGACGGCCGACGACAAGCCCGGCCTCGCGGAGGTGCGCCGCTCGTCGTCAGTGCCGATCGCGACCGGCGAGAGCGAGTTCACGCGGCACGACTTCCGCGAGATCGCCGAGCTGCGGGGCGCGGACGTGCTCCAGCCCGATCTCGCGATCGCCGGCGGCCTCACCGAGGGCGTGCGCATCGGCGCGATCGCCTCCGCCTACAACCTGCGCCTGGCACCGCACCTGTGGTCCGGCGCGCCCGCCTTCGCGGCCGGCGTCGCCCTGGCCGCGAGCCAGAGCGCGGGGTTCATCCTCGAGTACTCGCTCGGCGCGAACCCGCTGCTGCACGACCTCGTCCACGAGACGTTCGAGGTGGTGGACGGACAGCTCGAGATCCCGGACCGGCCCGGGCTCGGGATCACGGTGGACGAGACGTTCGTGCTCCGCCACGCGACGGCCGAGTAGTCGCCGTCCGGGCGGTCGAGATGGATGAACCGGTCGACCTGCGGCCCCGAGAGCGAGGACCCTGTTCCGCTCGGCATGCGGTCCAGGCTATCATCGCCCCACCTCATCCGCGGCCTGCGGCCGATTCCCGGCGGAGAGGAGCGAGGCGCCACGCGCGCGAGCGCGGGCGGGGAGGCGAGCGATGGCGGACGTGCTGACGGTGGTGGCGAAGGTGCGCGCGGCGAAGGGGAAGGGCGACGCGCTGGCGGCGCTCCTCAAGGAGCAGGCGGCGGCGGTGCGTCGCGCCGAGCCGGGCTGTCTCGTCTATCGACCGCACCGGTCGACGAAGGATCCCGACCTCTTCATCTTCTACGAGCAGTACAAGGACGATGCGGCCTTCGACGCCCACCGCAAGGCCCCGCACCTCACGGCCTTCCGCGAGCGCCGCGAGAAGGAAGGACTCACCGAGGGCGCCGTCGAGGTGGAGTTCTACCGCTCGCTCACGGACTGAGCCGCGCCGGTGCCCCACGCGCTCGTCACCCAGCTCCGCTTCACGCGCGGCGAGTTTTTGCGCGGCCTCGACGGTCTCACCCCCGACGACGCCGTGCGCCGGTTCGGGGCGATCAACCCCATCGCCTGGATGGTCGGACACCTGGCCTGGCACGAGCAGATCCTCTGGCTCGAGCGCGCCCAGGGCAAGACGGTCGCGCCGGCGGTCAAGGAGTGCCGCTTCGGCGGCCCGCCGAGCACGCCGGCCCTGGGCGACATGCTGGCGGCCTGGCGCGACGTGACCGCGGCGGCCGAGCCGTACCTCGACGCGCTGACGTCCGAGATGCTGCTCGGCCACTGGGAGAAAGACGGCCGGCGGCACCCCGAGAGCATCGGCACGAGCCTGCGTCGCGTGACCTACCACTACTGGTTCCACCTCGGCGAGTCGCAGGCGGTGCGCCAGCTGCTGGGCCATCGCGACCTGCCCCAGTTCGTCGGCGAGATCAACCGGGCCCCCTACGTGCCCGAGGCCTCGAGGGAGACCGCCCCGTGAAGGTCCGGAGCCTCCGCGCGCGGCCGGTGCTCGTGCCGCTCAAGCGCCCGCCCGTGAGCGCGAGCGGCGGGATCCCGGCGGCCGCCCTCGTGCTGATCGATCTGGAGACCGACGGCGGCATCACCGGCCGGTCCTACGTGTTCGCGTTCGCGTCGTGGGCGCTCGGGCCCGTCGTGGGCTGCCTCCAGGCGATGCTGGAGATGATCAAGGGCGACGCGCTGGCGCCGCTCGAGATCGAAGCCAAGCTGCGCGCGCGGCTCACCCTGCTCGACACCCCGGGGCTGGTGGGTCTGGCGCTGGCGGGCATCGACATGGCTGCGTGGGACGCGCTGGCGCAGGCGCACCGCGTGCCGCTCGTGACGCTCCTCGGGGGCGCGCTCAAGCCGATCGCCGCCTACAACAGCACGGGGCTGTGGCTCAAGCCCGTCGACACGCTCGGGGACGAGGCCGAGGCGCTGCTGGCGGAGGGCTTCCGGGCGGTGAAGCTCCGGCTCGGACGCGACGACGCCTCGCAGGACCTCGCGGCCGTCCGCGCCGTGAAGGCACGCATCGGCGAGCGCGTCACGCTGATGTGCGACTTCAACCAGCGCCTGACGGTGAACGAGGCCATCCTGCGCGGCCGCGCGCTGGACGGCGAGGGGCTCTACTGGATCGAGGAACCGGTGCGGCACGACGACTACGAGGGGTACGCGCGGATCGCGGCCGACGTGAAGACACCGATCCAGACCGGCGAGAACCTGGTGGACACGTTCGAGATGGCCCGGGCGATCGCCGCGCGGTCGCTCGACTACGTCATGCCCGACGTGCAGCGCATCGGCGGCGTCACCGGCTGGCTCCGGGCGGCCGCGCTGGCCCACGCGCACGGCATCGAGATGTC
>WNGI01006463.1_pt1 | contig 10654 bp, 12 predicted proteins | sample 5400621 | NCBI WGS metagenome assembly WNGI01 (sample SAMN13153374, study PRJNA577476) | soil metagenome | isolation source: 20 cm soil or saprolite under Garry oak tree replicate 1 | place: USA:California | collected 2016-06-15 | reverse complement strand
TGATTATTCAGAACCGTTTGCGATGCAGGTTTGCTCAGTTTCGAGTTGTGCGCTCACTGGAGTGACGAACGACAGGGAATAGTTGCCTTCATTTCCGTGCCCTCCTCATTCGCCGCCGCCCCGACCCGAACCCGCGCTATGATTCCGTGATCAATGCCGGAAGCATCGCGGTAACGACCAGAGATAAATCCATCCCGATTGATTCCGTTAAGAGACGTAAAGATTGACCCTGGATAATCGAAGGTGAAGAATCTGTTTGGCGGGACAAAGAAGAGTCCATGAGTGACTCCATCTGCTGTCTTGTATCTACCCACCATCCAATTACTATCATTATTTCCAAACAGGATTGTTAAGGTGGAGCCTGGAGGATCGATCGGGAAGTGCAGAGCCCCATTGCTGCCCCGCCAGAAGCCGTGATAGATTCCTGAGGCGTCTACATAGGTTCCTTCCGTTTGGTTCGAACTATTGAGCTGGGAAGCTTGAGTGAGGGTGGCTCCCGGAACGCTAAACGGCATTATAGTTCCGCCAAGGCTGACGAATCCTTGGGTCAACCCGGTTGAATCAGTAAAATCGCCGCAAAAGTCGCCGATATTGTTTACTCCAACTACCTCGGTACTTACCGAGTCAGGGACGTCGAACTCCCTGAAGTTGCCACCCATCAAGAAGTAGCCGTGATAGAGGCAATCGCTTCCGTTCTGGTAATCGCCGCAGATTAAGCGCGAGTTATTGATGCCTCTGCCTTCAGTATAATTGCAGGTATCGTTAGGGTCAACGATCGGCGCGCTAAAGTTACCATTAGCGAACCGGAGAAAACCGCGCCCCACCAGGCTCGAATCGTTGTAAACGCCAACGATGTCGCCCGCGTCATTGATCTTTTGCGGGAGAGTCGAATTTCCGGTTCCCGGATAATCAAAAGTTGTGATCACTCTGATAGAGACTGAGTCCGGTGCTTGCTGAGCAAACGCGAAGCAGGCCAAGGTAAATACTGCGAACGTCGAATAGATAATATTGGTTATTGTTTTCATGTGTTTTATTTCCTTTCATCATTTTTTTCTGTGGCAGTTTCTCTGGCTTGTTTTTCTTTGGTTTTATTTGTCCTTTCACAGAGGTACTGTCCTAAATCCGGTCCGAGGTTACGCGGAAAGTTGGCGAGGCTTTTGCCGAATCGTCGATTCCAGTTCCAGAAAAGCAGTCAGCTTTTGATCCGCGCGCACAACGAAGCGTTTTCCGTCGCCGCGGTGCGCGTCAACGATCCAGATTGTTCGCCCTTCGGAATCAATGGTGGGAAACCCGGCCCAAGCTCCAACGCTTGCGGCGCGTAATTAATTCCTCGGTTCGACTGTAGCCGATTCAGTTACAGTTATGGAGTCGGGCGCGGCGCTGGCGTCGGACGAGGCCTCGGCGAAGGCGCTGAACGCGGCGTAGGCGTAGGTCTTGCCGTAGTTGTGGCCGTAGCTGTGGCTGTAGCGGTCGGCGTAGCGGTTGGCGTTGGAGATACAGTCGGTGTCGGCGTAGGTGTAGGTCCGCCACTTGGCGACACACGAACGAAATAGACGTCTTGTTCGTGCTCTCCCCTGCTCGGGTTGAAGTTGTACGTGGCCGAGTATGCGACATCGCCTCCGGTGTTATCGGACACGATTGTAATATAATCGCCTATCTTGTTCTGGTTCGGCCAGCCTTCAAGAGGAGTAAAAGAATTGCTTACCTGAATGTTAGGCGAGAACGTCATGCCGCCATCGGTGCTGTAGGAGTAAAACAACTGCGAATCGGTGTTATTGGCGGCGTTCCGGGTATCATACCAGACGACGTCGATCCGTCCGTTTGGGGCAATGGCAAGCGTGCCGAACCAATGCCACTTGTTGTGGTTGATGGGGTCGTCGTTGATCCGTTGTGGCGCGCTAAAGCTTAGCCCGCCGTTGGTGCTGCGCACGAACATTACGTCGGTCCCGTTGGTGAAACCGGTCGGCTGGATCGTCGCGAGCATGTAAATGTTATTGTTTGTGGGGCCACCGGAGCGGTCCGCCGCCAAGAATATCTGCCCTACCCATCCTCCTGGATTTATCGACCCGCCAAAAACCATGCTGCCGCCAAGGTTAACCGTAGTTATCTGGTCAAAACTTGGTGTGACGGCCGCGTTCTGTGCGTTACTCGAGCGAATGCACCAAAACTGGCTGCCCGTGTCTCCACCGCCGATAAAGAGGTTGCCGTTGCTGTCCACGTCGAGCGTTCCCAATTGGGCATCGTTGGGGATATTAATCGGAGTCTGCCAGGTGGCGCCACCATCGATGGACCGGCTGAATTGTCCGGAGTCGCAAGCGAAGATGCCAGGTGCCCAATACTGATATTGGAAACCGTGACCCATGCTGGTGGGGGTGCGGTCGATCGTGAACCACTCCTTGTCGCCACCGCCACCTCCTCGCTCGCCAGAGAACAGCGTCCAGGATTGGCCGCCGTTTGTCGAGCGCCACAGGTCGTCGCAGTAAAACGAGAGGTTGACGTCCGACTGGAGGCTGAGATAGAAAAAGGTCCCCGTCTCATCGGAATTTAACACTGGGTCACTGCGGAAAACGCCATTTTCTAAAACACCGGGGAACGTCCAAGTTAGGCCGCCGTCAGTGGTGTAACCCCAGCCGGCCTGCCGGAAGTTGGATGTAACGCTGTCGAACTGCCTCCAGCCGATTGCCATCTTATTGCCGTCTGTGGGGTCAACAGAGATCGAAGTCTCGTTGGCGGCGTCGCCGAGGATGTTCTGGCCATTCTGATCGACGTTTACCTGGTAACTCGTGAATAGACCAAATTTCGAGATCATTCGCGGCGAAGTCACTATTTTCCGAGGCGGAGCAGGCGGGTTATCGTATTTTTCCAGCGGCTCATTTCGGGATGGCATGCGTGTGGGCTCTAGTCCCGCTCTCGAAGCGGCGGCAAGCGCTTGGGGCAGTGAGCCGCGGCCACTGTCGTTTGTGTTTGTAACTGCGATGGTATCAGCCTGTGTGCAGATTACCGCCGTGTTAACAAGGGCGCAGGAAATCCCAGCGCCCAAAATAGAGAAACTACGCCGGGACATCGTTTGGTATTTCACCGCCAGAAAAGTCCTTTTACTGAAACCACGGCCAAGATGTCGAGACTTTCCTCAGATATACACCGTCGGGGCGACAACGCTGTTTTGGAATCGCCCCTCTAAACTCCGCAAGCTGAACAGTGACTAAAGATTCAGCGAGAAATTTGCGATACGGACGAGAGCAGCAGAGCGGCACGGCTCTTCAGGCGTGACCTAGTTGATCAAGAACAAAAGCGGTTACCCGTTGATAACCGCGAACCGGCGTTGGCTGAATAGGCCATACCTCAATCTTCCAGAATCATGGCCGCATCCCATCTGCCATCCGGGCAATCAAAAACGATTCTAGCGCGATCCTGAGAAGCGGGAATAGGCCATTTTAGGATCGACATACGCAAGAAAATTTGGGCAAGATAAAAAGCTACCATGAAAATATTTTGGCCCGTGTTCGGCGCGATCCTTCTCGCGTTCGCGATAATCTTCGGCGTCAAAGCACTCTGCGATCAGAACCAGCGGACGCAGAAGGCCTACAACGAACTTCAAGCGGAACTCGCCAAGCCGATTCCGCCGAGTCATTGGCAAACGGAAACACACCTGCTAGTAGCGAACGACACACAGGTTCAGCAACTGGCAGCACCGGAGATTCAGTCGCCAGCACTTGAATACGTCATACTCGCTCGCGACGTGGAAGTTTCACACGGTGTAAAAAAGATTCTGATCCCAAAAGGCTCGAAGCTCCCTGTCGTTAGTCGTGGTTCGCGCATTGTCGGAGTTCGCTTTGAAGGCGAGCAGGAGATCATTCCTGAATCTGCCACGAGCAAATCCAAATGATTACGGATTCGATACTCATGGCGGGATTCAATCACAGAGCGCCGTGCGCCGTAAAGCGTGTAGGGATCGCTGGTGGCATCGGGTTGGATCGCTACAACCCGGTAATCAGAAACGATTCTAGCGACGGCCACAGACGACCGAATAGCAGCGCATCGGAAACCAGATTGACGCCCCGCTTATCTTTGCGCGGGCGCACTTCATAAACGTACATTTTTCCTAGGGGCAACCGTCACAGGCATCGCCCTTGAACGCTTCGATGCCCTCACGCGTGATAATCGGAACCATGAGAATTTCTGCTATTCACGCTTCCACACCTCTATCCGCTGCCACCGGATTCGAAGCGCAAGAAAACGCGCACGGCACAAAACTAGCGCCGGCTCAGCGGTCTTAGTTTCTACGTCAACTTAGTACCGATCGTAGTAATGATGACGCCGGTGGCCGCCGTAAGACCGATTGCCGTAGTACCGATGGCCGCCGTAGGACCGATTGCCGTAATACCGATGGCCGCCGTAGCCGTAGCCGCCGTAGTACCCATTGCCGCCAGTAGCCACAGCCACCGTAGGATAGCCGTAGCCGCCGTAGGGGTAGCCGTAGCCGCCGCCGTAACCGCCGTAGCCGCCGCCGTAGCCGTAGCGGTAACCACCATATGGGGAGCGGTAGCCGCCGTAGCCGTATGGATATTCCTCGCACGCGGTTAACGTCACCGCAGCGACGCAAATTAAGGAAAACATGAATTTTGCCTTCATGCTAAACTCTTAATCGCAGCGAGCGCTCGGCGTGGATGGGTTTATACGCCGACCGCGCTATTTTAGAGCTTTTCAGCGCATTCATCGTAAACGCCAATCACAGCCTTGTGTGAGCGGCTGCGATGCTTTGCGTAGTCGACTGCGTTGCTGACTGCATTCAGCCCGCCATACCACAGGCGACCGAATGGCAGCGCATCGGAAATCAGAATGACGCCGCGATGATCTTTGCGCGGGCGGATTCCGTAAAGGTCAATGCTCATAGCAGGTCTGACATCCCCCTAAGGGTATAGGACTAAGGTCCCATATCGGAATCCGTCAGGAGAACTGTCAAACCTCAAAACGAGAAGGCGTTTTATGAAAAACAGCAAAAAGTACGTTATGACCTCACCGGCGACCCTTACGCAAAGCGGACTGTTGGCCGTGTTGCTGCAACGCCAGCGCTACAAAGTAATCCAGTTGGCCCGGCGTCGCGCACAGAGCAAGCGCGTGCGTGCCGCTTTTTGGAATACCCTCACTTGGTCACGGCGCGCTCTCACGTTGCCAACGCCGGTCGACGTCCGGCGCCACACTTGAATTTTCCGCCAATTGTCATGTCTCATCAAATCCACACCTACACCGAGCTTCGGCAACAGATTCACGGCGACCTGCGGATCCAACATCCCGAATGGGTCGAGCCAAATGGCGAATCTCCCACGTGTGATTCTTACGAGGCGCGCCTCATGGAATTGCTCAACACTTTGACGCAAAGGGGATCCAACGAGTCTGCCGCTGCCCTCCAACAGGGACTAAACTGAATCGGCACCGTGGCGGTGTAATATGTCTGGAGGTAACTTGAAACTTCCGGTACACGTCCTGTTTGTGAGACGCGCCCTGTTCGCTCTAGTCGCGTTCTTTGTCGTTGACTCGGCACTCGGTCAATCGCCGGAGCCAGCCAAGGCTATGCAACACCGTGTTCGCAAGGGGCTTTGAACCCCACTATTCGCTGTGGGCGATTTCTCGAGGAAGAAAATGCGCTACCAGCAGAGCGCACAGAAAACCCAAGACCGCCGCGCACACAACATCGGAGAGGTAATGCGCGCCCAGGTACATCCGCGAAAAGGCAATGAGGATCGGAATGGGAAGGCAGGCCAGGCCGATTCGCCGCCTTGCAAAAAATAGAGCGGAAAAAAAAGCCATCGAAGCCAGGACGTGACCGGAAGGAAAAGCCTGATATTTCGAGCTGGAACGTTGGCCGCCCCAACGGAGTTCTGAATGTACAGAGGGGCGTGGCCGCGGAATCGTGCGCTTAATCACGCTGCCAGCCAGACCTGCGATCGACATCGCTATCAGCATCGACAAAAAAATTCGTGTCCAGTTCTTACTTCCGCGTACCCAGGCAACGGCCAAAAGGATTAATCCGAGAACAGTGTGCCCAGGCCAGTCGCCGAACAGACTGACGTAGCGCATGAAATTACGCATGGCGCGGCTTTGATGCTGCGCCATGAAATCGCGTACGCTGTCGTCGAAATAAAATGAAGCTGCAATCGCGATCGCCGCGATGACGATGCCGATCAGCCAATAAAAAACGGCGTCGCGCTTCACAAATGAGTTCCAGTCACTTTTAACGGACGGTATTTTGAGGGCCTCGGTGAAATCCGCAATCCGCAATTATCTACTGCTCCTAACCGGTTGCGTGCTTTTTCACATTGTTGGCACCTGGAGTTTGCCGCTGATCGATCGCGACGAGCCGCGCTTTGCTGAAGCGTCTCGCGAGATGATTGAGCGCGCAGATTACATCGTTCCTTACTTCAACAATCAGCTTCGTCTCGACAAGCCTCCCCTCGCCTATTGGGCGCAGATTGCCAGCTATCGGATTTTCGGTGAAAACGACTTCGCGGCACGTTTCCCGTCGGTTGTGGCTGCTGCGCTTACCGCACTATCGATTTTCGCCTGGGGCTCTCGATTAGGCGGCGAGAAGGTTGGCTGGTGGGCGGCAATTATCTTTACGCTTTCGTTGCAAACTTTTGTCCACGCAAAAGCAGCCGTCGCCGACATGTGGCTGGTGCTCTTCATGACCATCGCGCATTGGAGCGGTTGGGAGATGCTTCAACGCTCGCCGAGGAACCAAGGAGCGGCGGTCGGCAGTCCGCCGTGGGCGATCTGGAGATCGCCCTTCCTTGTTTTTTATTTCTCTCTCGCACTCGGCTTTCTCGCGAAGGGTCCGATCGCATGGACACCACTGCTGACAGTTAGCGCGATAATCATTTACACACGAAATTGGCAATCGGCCCGGCGCTTCAAATTTCCGCGCGGGATTCTGCTCAAGCTTGCCGCAGTCGCGCTATGGGGAATTCCGGCGCTGACTCAAACGCACGGCGAGTTTTTCTCAGTTGGAATCGGCCGGCACGTGATTGGCCGTTCGTTTGCGACGATGGAGGGGCACGGCGCGAATTCCCTCTGGATGTATCTGCTGCTTTTACCGTTCTATTTCGTAACAGTCTTTGTCGGTTTCTTTCCTTGGTCTATCAAGCTGCCATCGCTAATTCGGAACTTGTGGCGAGAGCGAAAGGCCGGGCTCGGCGCGCACGGCTACAACGGGAATGAGATCGATGCTTATCTCGTTGCCGGTACTGCGATCATCTTTATTATTTTCACGCTGGTCAGCACGAAGCTTCCACATTACACCTTGCCGGCTTTTCCGCTGCTTGCTCTCTTACTGGCGCGGCACTGGCAAGGAGCGGCGCTTTCAAACCGCCACTCCCTGTTCAAGAAAATCGCGATCGTTACAGCATGTGTGTGGATTGCGACCGCTCTGGTCGTCCCGCCGATGGTGGCCCGTTTTTTTCCCGCGTACAAACTGTTTCACGAATCGCAGGCGGATTTGAAATCACACATGCAATTTGCTTCGGCGGGGTTCGAGGAGCCGAGTCTGGTCTGGTATTTTCGTGCGCGCGTGAAAGGCTTTCTTACGCCGGTGAACAAGCGTCAAGCTTCAGAGTTCATGAACACGCCTGGTCCGCGGTTTATCGTTTTGCCGACGCCTGTTGCCGGGACACTGTTCGCGAACCAGCCGCAAAACTGGAAATCTTTCACGACCAGCGGCTTTAACGTAGCGAAAGGCAAACGCGTCGATCTCACCCTCGTGTTGAAGCCAGACTGAATGCATTTGACGATTTAAGAATGTAACGATGTAACCTTGTAGCTAAATCCATGATCACGTTTCTCGACGGCAAACTAGTTAACGCATTACCGACACAGGCGATTATCGATGTCGGCGGAGTCGGGTACGAAGTGTTCATTCCGCTGTCGAGCTACGATAAGCTGCCCGCTGCCGGACAGCCCATTCGTATTCTCACTCACCTGGCCGTTCGCGAAGATGCGCATGTGCTTTACGGGTTCATGACCCCGGCCGAGCGCGACCTTTTTCGATTGCTGGTCAACCATGTTAGCGGCATTGGGCCGAAACTTGCGCTCGCGGTGTTAAGCGGCATGAGCGTAAACAATTTCAAGGCCGCCGTCGTGAACTCTGATGTAGCCGCGATTTCAAAAATCAGCGGGCTCGGTAAGAAAACCGCTGAGAGAATTGTCCTGGAACTAAAGGATAAGTTGGGAGTAGCCGCGGCATGGGAAGCCGCTAGCGCCGCACACGCGCCGTCGCCGGAACAGGAACAGGCGAACGAAGCCGTGCTGGCGTTGATTGCCCTTGGTTACAAACAAGTTGACGCCCACAAAGCAGTGCGAGACCTGCAGGACAAAGGCGAAGCGAAATCGGCGGAAGAACTGGTGAAGCTGGTGCTCAAGAAAATGGCAGCTGGAAGATGAGTAGCAAACGTCCAACACTCAACGTCGAACGCCCAACGTTCAATTCAGATGTTTGTATTCGCCGTTGGACGTTCGACGTTGGGCATTGGACGTTTGCTCTGTGACGCAGGTGGACGCTCAGGACGACAGGCTGGCGGCAATTCGTTCCGCTTTTCCAAAAGAAGGCCTGTTCGCAGAAAAAGAGTGGCTTCTTTCGCCGGACGCATTTCCGATCGACAAAAAATTTTCTGGTGATCTCGAGCAGCTCGGACATCGCCTGTTTGTTTTCCAGCGCGCTTGTAACCAGCTCTATCAACTCAGTGTCAAAGGGAAGCAGCCAGACTGGGTTGCGCGATATCTCGACGCTGGCAAACCCAGGGACCTGATTGAATTTTCGCGGCGCAAAGAAATCCGCGACGATCTGCCGCGAGTGATTCGGCCTGATCTCATCCTGACCGATGAAGGCTATATCATTGCTGAGATGGATTCAGTCCCCGGCGGAATCGGCCTGACCGGCTGGCTTAACCAAACCTATTCAACTTTCGACAGCCAGATCATCGGCGGAGCAGATGGAATGCTGGAGGGATTTCGCACTGTGCTGCCAAACGGCGGCGACGTCGTGGTCTCGCAGGAAGCGGCAACATACCGACCGGAAATGGAATGGATTGCCGCGCGATTAAATCAAAAGACGCTCGCATCCTCCGGGAATCCAGCTGTAGCCGCGGGCGTTCACTGCGGTTCCGATCCCGAACCAGAAACCACCGGGGTCACCGCGCCCAGCTACAGCTGGCGCGTCGTGTCTGCGGAAAACTATCAACCGCAAGATGGCCGCGCCGTGTATCGATTTTTCGAATTATTCGATCTGCCAAATATTCCCGGGATCGAGAAGACACTGGGCGCAAATGCAGAAGGCCGAATCACGGTTACACCACCAATCAAACCATACCTGGAAGAGAAAATGTGGTTCGCGCTTTTTTGGCTTCAGCCGCTTCGAGAATTCTGGCGACGCGAATTGGGCGACAAGTATTTTATCAAGCTGCAGGAAGTGATCCCCTACTCATGGCTGCTGGACCCGACGCCGTTGCCGCAACACGCGGTGATTCCCCGACTGGAGATTCACGATTGGCGCGAAGCCGCGAGGTTCAGTCAAAAAGATCGGGACCTTTTATTGAAAGTGAGCGGATTTTCGCCGCTCGGCTGGGGCAGCCGCGGCATCGCGCTCGGGAGCGATCTTCCGCATGCTGAATGGGAGAAGCGTATCGACCACGCGCTCGCAACGTTCGAGTCGTCCCCAACGATCATGCAGCGATTTCACAAGGGCCGCTTGTTTGAGCACCGGTATTGGGATCCAGATTCTGGCGAGATAACGACGATGAAAGGCCGTGTGCGTCTCTGTCCGTATTATTTCGTCGAAAGCGATCGCGTAAAGTTGCGTGGCGCTCTCGCGACGATCGCTCCGGCCGACAAGAAATTTTTACACGGCATGAACGACGCTATTCTCGTTCCGTCAAAGACCCAGTGAAATTCGTTCTCGTCGCTGGCAGGTATTTTGATTCTCATCGGCAGATAGCAACCGTTTCTTAGTCGCATCTCACTGTAGCCACGGCTCTGTGGGCGGTCGGTGCAGAGTGTCGCAACGCGCCGCTGGACCGCGCACAGCGCCGCAGCTAGAAATCCGCAATTATATTGCCCCCACGGCACCGGAGATCAGCAAAACCACGATAGTCAGCGAAATCGAAATCTGGATCATCGCCAGGACCTTCGCCCAGCGCGCCAGTAACGGCGCGTCGGTCGGGCCGAATGTCGAACTCTGCGTGAAGGCGACAAAGAGATAATCGACGAAATGCGGATGCCAGCGTACGCACGCAAATTCAGGTCGTTCGTCGTGCGGGATTTGCATCTGCGGAAAAAGAAAGCTCGTGCTGCCGAATCTTTTTTTCTTGTAGCGCAAGGTCGGTCCGCCGCCATCCAACCGCCAGTACCAGAGCGCGAACACGATTACGTTTGTCAGCCAGAGTAACCCGCCCGAGCGTAGCAGCTGCAATGCGGATTCGCGATGTGTAGGCAGGTCACGCACCAGCAGAGTCACCGATCCGATCAACGCCAAGGTTGTGATTCCGTTGATAATGAACCCGAGGATGCGATTCAGTGAATGTTTTCCGACTCGATGGCTGACCACGGTTGGCACGAGCAAAACGACGATCGCCGTCGGCAACAACCAAATTGGTCCGACAATGAGATT
>WNGI01006462.1_pt1 | contig 10654 bp, 4 predicted proteins | sample 5400621 | NCBI WGS metagenome assembly WNGI01 (sample SAMN13153374, study PRJNA577476) | soil metagenome | isolation source: 20 cm soil or saprolite under Garry oak tree replicate 1 | place: USA:California | collected 2016-06-15 | reverse complement strand
CGGTCGCGGTGAACGTGACGGGGTTGCCGGTTCCGAGGGCGGCGGCGCTAAGCGTGTTGGTCCCCGCGGCCCTTCCGAGCGTCCAGGAGGTCACAGTGGCGATACCGTTCGAATCAGTCGTCTGATTCGCCCCGGTGATGCTCCCGCTGCCGAGCTCCACAGTGAACGTCACGGCCACACCGGCCACCGGGTTGCCGGTCGCGTCGTGCACGATGACCGATGGCAGAATCGACACGGCGGCTCCGGCGGTCCCCGCCTGGACGGGTTCACCCGCCGCGGCGATCTCGGCCGCGGGACCTGCGGTGACGAGCACAGGCTCTGCGGTCAGACCGGCGACGCCCACAGCCGAAAAGGTCAGCATCCGCCGCCCGACGGTGCCGGTGACTGCGAGGTCGGTGAACGCGGCGACACCGGACATATCGGTCGCGATCGGATTCACTCCGCTCAGCGACGAGCCGTTCTCGGCGATGGCGCCCCTGATCTGGATGCCACCCTGACGCACCAGGTTTCCGAACGCGTCCTTGAGCTGAACGACTGGCTGGCGCGGAAACGGGATGCCGCTCTGAACAGTGTCCGACGGTTGCCGCACGATCGCGAGTGTGCTGGCCGGTCCGGCAACCAGGGTGATGCTCCCGGAGGTGACGGGGGCCAAGTCGGCAGCGGTGAAGCTCAACGCGTAGTCGCCAATCAGCCCGTTGATGGCGAGGCTCGTGAAGACCGCAACGCCGTTCGCGTTGGTCTCGGCGGCAGCCGTTGCCAGCGATGCACCCACGGGTCCCGCCTCAATCGTTGCGCTTACGGCGACGCCTTCCTGATGCACGGGGCTGCCATTCACATCCTCCAACTGTACCGCGGGTTGCAGGGCGAATGGCACGCCGCTCTCCGCTGCGGCTGACGGCTCTGTCGCGAGGGCAAGCCGTGAGGCGGGACGCGGCAGGATGGCGAAGGGCGGACTGGTCGCGGTGAGGGATGACGCCGATGCCTGCAGTGTGTAGCCCGTTCCCACCTTGTCGATGTTCAGGTTGGGAAATACGGCCTCCCCGCGCACCGCGGCGACCGTCGTGGCACCGGAGAGGCTTGCGTCCGCGGGGTTCGTGCCGATGCGCATCGTCACGTCCCCGGTGAAGCTCGCGAGCGTTTGCCCGAACGCGTCCTGTGCCGTCACGCTCACCGCGGGTGCGATCGCGGCTCCGGCGAAGGCGTCCGCTGGTTGAGTCGTGAAGTGGAGCTGCGTAGGCGCGACCGCGACCCGGAAGTCAGCGATGGATTCCGCATTGCCACCGAACGACCGCCAACCGCTGCTACGCCCGGTTTGGTCCACCACGCGGGCCTGCCAGTGATACGAGGTACTATCGGCAAGCCCGGTCATGGCGACGAACGCGCGATCGCCATTCGACAGCCACGCGCTCGCCGCCGTCGCGGTGTTCGTGAACTCCGCGCTCACGGGCTGCATTTCCACCTCGATGCGCAGCGAGTCGCTGTCGACATCGCTCACGGTCGCACCCAAGACGACGACGGTCTGATCCACGACCCCGCCCAGCGGTGCCGCGCTAACGGAGTCGGCACGAGACTGGTTCAACGAGTCGGGGCTGTTGGGGGCATGGGGCCGCGTGACGCTGAGCGTGAACGGACCGGTCTGCGCTGGAGCGGACGTCGTCGCCTCGATGACAAATGTCCCGGCCGTCGGCAGCAGCTGATAGCGAAGCTTGGTGGCGTGCGCCATTGGAAGGGCGGTTCCGGCGAGCGAGCTGTCGAGCACCAGATACGCATCGAGCGCCGCCGACGACATGACGACGGAGATGGAGTCCCCGCCATTCGTCGTCACGCCGTAGAGTCGCGCGACACCGCCTACTTGGTGCGGAGCCGCGCAGTCTCTCAGCGTGAGGGAGTCGCTCAGCTGTACGTCGGGCGTTATGGACGTCACGACGCAGGGACGTACCACGAACTCCACGGGGACGCTCACTGGACTGCCCGTCGCTTCGTCCGCCGATACGATAACGGTGTCGCGATACACGCCGGGGGTGAGCGCCGTCGGCACGAGCGAGATGACGAGAGTAGCGGGGGCGGTGCCGCCCGCCGGACTCAAGGCGAGCCACGGGGCGCCGACTGCGAGCCGTGCGTTCCAGGAGAGCGTCCCCTGCGCCGCATTGGTCACCAAGATCGTCGCGGTTGCCGGCGCGATGCTTCCTACAGCGGCGGAGTCCAGCAGCTGGGAAGGTGCCACGGCCAAGGCTGGCAATGGCGGAGGGGGTCTACTGAGCCGGTCGACCTGGCAGGTCGCGAGCAGAATGGCGGACGCGATTGCGCTCAGCGCCCGTGCGCGCTGACGTACGGCCAGTTTGTTGGTCGGTCCGCCGGTCTTCGCGGAGGGGTTCACAGCACCGCTTTCCAAGGGCGAGCATCCGAAGCGGTGCAAGGCCTATGCTATGCTGTGGCTCGTGCGGTCGACAGGTGCGGTGGTCCGGATTGTAACATCAGTGCAACAATCCGGACCCACCGCCCCTTTGTAGCTCCTACGCGGTCAGCGCAGCGGCACTTCCGCGACGAACAGATCCCAGCGGCCGCCGGCGTTGTTCATGTTGGAATTGAAGATGACGACCTTGCCGTCCGGGCTGAATTTGCCCCAGGGGTAGTCGTAGTAGTCCGAATTCGGCGTCATGCCGTAGTGGTGGAGCAAGAGGCGGGCATCGCTCCCGTCTGCGCGGATAATGCCGATGGCCAGCTTCCACCGCATGTTGGGGTATTGACCGTAATCCGGCCCCGACTCGCCGTTGGCAATCGACCATTGCTTCAGGAGGTTGCCGCCCAGGTCCGCGTCGGACTGAATCCACATGCCGCTGTGGTGCGAGTCGCCGATCTCGTATGAATAGGCCGGCGTCCCAGACATAATGTCAGTGGTTAGGATGTCGTACCGCATTTCGGCGAGGCCGTTGAAATCCGACCCGACATAGCGCCCGCGCAGCGCAGCGGCGTGCGACACGTGGAACAGATACCCCGGGCTCTGCTGCACCGCGCCAAACGTATTGGCTGCGAGATCCCAGACCCGCGTGGTGGTGTATACGCCGCCGCTCGTGAACAAGAGATAATTGCCATCGAGCTCGAGGTACACCTCGTTGGTGAAGCTCTCATTATGCGTCCGCAGCTCGTTGGTCTGGCTGTTCCAGACCCAGGCGGTCTTGTTGTCGGGCGCCATGCCGGCAAACCACACGTCATTCTTGTCCTGCTGGAGCCAGGCGTACGCCCCTTGGACCAGTGGGAAATTGCCGGTGTTCTCCGTCTGCATCGTCGCGGTGTTGTACCGGACCAGCTGCGAGCCGGTATGGATGTACATGATGCGCTCTTGCCCAGGAACGTTGGAGAAGGAGCACATCAGGTCACGGGCCGGGTTGACCGTCAACGGCCGGTAGTTCGCGAACCCGACGCCGCGCGTGAAATCCACGAGCCAATGTTTGTACGCGCCGCCTACCCATGCCGCGATATGAATCGTGTGCGTATTGCCGTTCAGACCCCAACCCCGGCTCACTTCCTGTCCACCGCCCGAGTAATCATGCCCGGCGGCGGTGTTTGCCGTCGGCACGCTGGGACTCGAGACCTTCCACACCCGAACGCCGGTCACCGGGTCGTTGTAGGAGAACCCGGCCGCCGCGCCGCGCACGTTGAGCGCGTTATACGCCGCGAAGTTGGGTGCCTGGCCGTTTCCGACCGGTAACAACGTCGGATCCGGCGTTCCCCCCGGTGGCGGTGGGGGTGGTGGCGGCGGTGGGGGCGGGGGAGGCGGGGGCGGTGGCGCCACGTTCACCGTGACGGCTGAGGTATCAGCCCGCCCTTCGCTCGTTGCACTGACGCCCGTCGAACCCGCCGCGACACCCTGGACCACGCCTTGGGTGTTGACTGTGGCCACCGCGGTGTTGAGCGATGCCCAGGCGATGATTCGTCCGCTCAGAACGCCGCCGGCCGAATCGCGTAGCGTTACGGACAGCGGCGTCGTGGCTCCCACGGCCACCGTCGCCGATGCCGGCGTCACCGTGACCGAGGCTACGGGCACGACGCTCACGGTCACGCTGGCGGTGTCGCTCTGACCCTCGCTGGTCGCAATGATCGACGCAGTTCCCGCGGCCACACCACGCGCCACGCCGGAGGTGTTGACGGTCGCGATCGCCGTGCTGGTCGACCGCCAAGTGACCACGCGGCCGGTCAGCAGCTGACCCGCTGCGTCCTGCAGGGTCACGGAGAACGGCGTCGTGGCTCCCACGAACACCGCCGCGGATGCCGGTGTCACGGTGACCGAGGCTACGGGGACCACGCTCACGGTCACGCTGGCGGTGTCGCTCTGACCTTCGCTGGTCGCAATGATCGACGCAGTTCCCCCGGCCACACCGCGCGCAACGCCGGAGGCGTCGACGGTCGCGATCGCCGTGCTGCTCGACTGCCATGTGATGACGCGACCGGTCAGCAGCTGACCTGCTGCGTCACGCAGCGTGACGGAGAACGGCGCCGTGGCTCCCACGACCACCGTCGCGGACGCCGGCGTCACGGTGACCGACGCCACGGGCACGTTGATCACGTTGAGGACTGCCGTGTCGCTCTTCGATTCGCTGGTCGCGATGATGCTGGCCGAGCCCGGCGCCACGCCGCTGGCGACGCCGGCGGCGTTGACGGTGGCGACCGCCGGAGTGGCGGACGACCACGTGATGGTGCGATTGGTGAGGATCGTACCGGCCGAGTCGAACGGTGTCGCGACGAACGGCGTCGTGTTGCCCACCGACACGGTCGCCGTCAACGGCGTAACCGTCACGGACGCCACCGGCGCCGGTGTCACAATGACCACCGCCGTGTCCGCAACGCCGGACGTGTCGACCGCAATCACGCTGTCCTGCCCCGGGTTCTGGCCGGCCTTGAAATGGCCGACCGCGCGGCCGCGACCGGGGTTCGTAACGCCCGTAATCTCGCCACCCGTCGTGCCGCGCACGCTGAAGGTGACTGCCAGTGGCGCCATGTCACCGGCCTGATCGGTTCCCTGGACGGTGAGGTCGGTGCCTTGATTGAGATGCAGTGCTACGAGTGTCGGCGATATGCTGAGACGTGAGAGTTGCCCTGTTGCCGGGCCCGTGCGCGGTTGGAGCTTGCACGACACGGCCGCGAGGGCAGCGACGATACAGATAGCATTTTTGAGCAGGGCAAGACGGCACGCCAGCTTGTGCATATACGGCATCGGACCCGCCCCCTGTATGGGAAAACTCGGAAAACGAAAGGGCCGCCTGCGTGCGACCGATTCGGTCGATCCGCTGGCGGCCCGGCTGGCGTGGCGAGTCACACTCGCTGTAGCCCCGCAGCTCTGCGACACCGCCTTTGGGCGGCTTTGCTCTGATCAGCAACGCAAAATGGGGAGAACCGCCGGCAGTCGGTCGTGACGGGAGTCACGCGCGTGCGGGGCATTCTCTGCATGTAACTCTGTGTGACGTAGAGCCCAAACCGACGGATTCGCGTCAGTTTTGAAACTGTAAGCGCGGTACAACACCACCCTCACCGGGGGTGTCCGCGATCGCTGTATTTCTTTACGCCACAGTGGGTTACATGTGTGGATGTTGTGGCCCGGAATCTGCCGGACCACGCCCCCGTGGCCACAGATACAGCCTATCGCTGCGAAGAAACTCTCGTCGAAGTTCTAACCGAGCGTCTGGACGTCGCGTGCGATGCGCTGCGCGAATCGGCGGCACTGCTGTCGGCGACGGAGCGAGAGCGGGCGCGGCGCCTCGCGTTCGCCCGCGATCGGCGCCGGTTTATCGTCGCCCGCGCGCGGCTGCGGCAGCTGCTTGCGACACGCCTGGGTGTGCGGCCCGCCGCGATCGAGCTGACCTCGGGTCCGTACGGCAAGCCAACGCTCGCGCCCCGGTTTCGCGCGTCGAATCTGCGATTCAACGCCTCCCACTCCGCCGATCTCGCCGTGTACGCATTCGCTCGCGGACGCGAGATCGGCGTCGACGTGGAAGCGATTCGCACGATTCCCGATGCCGACGAGATCTCGGCCCGCTTTTTTTCCGCGCGCGAAGCGGCGGCGTACGCGGCCCTCGATGTCGACTCGCGTCCCGTGGCCTTCGTCAATTGCTGGACGCGCAAGGAAGCGTTCCTGAAAGCAGTCGGCGGTGGCCTGAGCTATCCGCTCGATCGCGTCGAGGTGTCGCTGGCGCCGGGCGCGCCCGCGACGATCGTCCGCGTTGCGGACACGCCCGGGGACGCGTGCGGCTGGCGCCTGGCGAGCTTTACGCCCGCGCGCGGCTTTGTCGGCGCCGTCGTCGTGGAGCAGTGGCTGCAGTGACCTACCAATCCGGTTGGGTGACCGACGACGTACGGATGTTTCGGACGTCGGTCCGGCAGTTCATCCAGAAGGAGCTGGTGCCGCAGCAGGCCCGCTGGCGTGAGCAGCAGCGCCCCGATGCCGAGGCGTGGACCGCCGCGGGGGCCGCGGGCATGCTGCTCCCGGATGTGCCCGACACGTTTGGCGGCGGTGGCGGAACGTTCGCGCACACGGCGGTGGTGCTGGAGGAGCTCACGCAGGCCGGCGTGCACTTCGGCTTCAGTATTCAGAACATCGTGGCGCACTACCTCCTCGCCTACGGCAGCGACGCGCAGAAATGTCGCTGGCTGCCGCGCATGGCGCGGGGCGATCTGGTGGGCGCCATCGCGATGAGCGAGCCCGCCGCCGGTTCCGACTTGCAGGGCATTCGTGCCACCGCGCGGCGCGTCGGCGACTGCTACGTCATCAACGGCTCGAAGACGTTCATCACGAATGGCTGGCACGCCGGCCTCGTCTGTCTGGCCGTCAAAACCGACCCTGCCGTCGCGGGCTGGAAAGGCATCTCGCTGGTCTTCGTGGAAACCAAGGACCTGCCGGGATATCGCGTGGGGGGCGCGCTCGACAAGATCGGCATGCACGGCCAGGACACGTGCGAACTGTTTTTCGACGATGTGCGCGTCCCGGCCGCAAACCTCCTGGGAGGGGCGGAAGGGAAGGGGTTCTCCCAGATGATGGAGCGCCTGCCGTATGAGCGTCTGACCGTCGCCGTGGGCGCGGTCGCCGCGGCGGAGCATGCCGTGTCCATCACCACGAAGTACGTGAAAGAGCGCACGGCGTTCGGGAAGCCGCTGCTCGATCTGCAGAATACCCGGTTCACGCTGGCGGCGTGCAAGACGCAGGCGCAGATCGGCCGAGTCTTTGTCGACAACTGCATCGAACGGTTTGTCGCCGGCCAGCTCGACGACGTCAGCACTGCCATGGCCAAGTATTGGCTCACCGAGTGCCAGTGCCGCGTCATCGACGACTGCCTGCAATTGCACGGCGGCTATGGCTACATGACCGAATACCCGATCGCCCGCATGTGGGCGGACAGCCGCGTCCAGCGGATCTATGCCGGCACAAACGAAATCATGAAGGAGCTGATCGCGTGGTCGCTTTGAAGGATGTGTGCCTCCACACCCTGATCGAAGAACAGGTTGCGCGTACGCCCGATCAGACCGCCCTGGTTTTCGAGCAGCAACGCGTGACCTACGCCGAGCTGGACCGGCGGGCGACGCTCGTCGCGCGGCACGTGCGGCGACTCGGCGCCGGCCCGGAAGTGCTCGTGGGCGTCTGCCTCGAGCGGTCGTTGGACATGGTGATCGGGATCCTCGGCGTACTGAAGGCGGGCGCGGCGTATGTACCGATGGATACCGCCTACCCGCGCGAGCGAATCGCCTTCATGCTCAGCGACGCGAACGTGTCGATCCTGCTCACACAACAGCATCTCGTTGCGAGCCTCCCCAGCGTCGGCCGCGTCGTGTGTATCGATGCGCTCGAGTCAACGAACGGCGACGAGGCGGGGCGGCAGGAGCCGGAGGTCCGGCCCGATAACGTCGCGTATGTGATCTACACGAGCGGCTCGACGGGCCGTCCCAAGGGCGTCTGTATCGAGCACCGCAACATCGTCAATTACGTCCGGGGCGTGGCGGCGCGACTGCGTCTCGAGCCCGGGCTGCGGCACGCGACGGTGTCGACCATCGCGGCGGACCTGGGCAACACCGTGATCTTCCCGGCGCTCGCGACCGGCGGCGTCCTCCACGTGATGTCGCAGGAACGGCTCGAGAGCCAGGCGTTGCTCTCGGAGTATTTCGAGCGCGAGCAGATCGACGTTCTGAAGATCGTCCCTTCACATCTGGCGGCGCTGCAGACCGGCCGGCACCCCGAGCGCGTCATGCCGGGACGCCGCCTGATCCTCGGCGGCGAAGCGTCGCGGCTTGCCTGGGTCGCGCAGCTGCGCGAGCTGGCCCCGCACTGCGAGATCTTCAATCACTACGGCCCCACCGAAACGACGGTGGGCGTGCTCACCTATCATGCCGGACGACAGCTGCCCGCCACGCAGTCGGGGACGATGCCGTTGGGGAGCCCGCTGCCGAACAGCCGCATGTACGTCCTCGATCCCGCCGGGCAGCCGGTGGCCCGCGGTGAGGTGGGCGAGCTCTACATCGGCGGTGCGGGTGTGGGGCGCGGCTACCTGAACCAGCCGGAGTTGACGACCGAGCGATTCGTGCCCGACCCGGTCGACCCGGCACGCGCCGCACGCGTGTATCGGACCGGCGATCTCGTCCGCCAGCTGCCGGACGGTGACTTCGAGTTCTGCGGCCGGATCGACCATCAGATCAAGGTGCACGGCTACCGCATCGAGCTCGGGGAAATCGAAGCGACACTGCGCGAGCACGGCGGTGTGCGGGAAGCGGTTGTGCTGGCGCGCGACGAGGAGTCGGGCGGGAAACAGCTCGCCGCCTGCATCGTGCCGCGACGCGCGCAGCAGCCGCTGTGGGGGCTGTCGAGCCTGCACGCGCTGCCCGATGGCGCCGTGGTCGCGCACCTGAACCGCAACGAAACCGACTACATCTATCACGAGATTTTCGAGCTTCAGGCATATCTGCGGCACGGCATCACCATCCAAGACGGCGACTGCATCGTGGATGCGGGCGCCAACATCGGCTTGTTCACGGTATTTGCCAGCCGCCTCGCCCGCGACCTGCGCGTGATCGCCTTCGAGCCCAATCCTGCGGCGTTCGCGTGCCTCGCGGCCAATGCGGGCGCGTGGGGTGCGGGGGTGCGCTGCCTGCCGGTGGGCCTGTCGCGTGACAGCGGGACCGCCGAGCTGACGTTCTTCGAAGGTTTGTCCCTGCTCTCCGGGTTCTACGCTGACGCGGCCACGGAACGCGAAGTGGTCAAGAACTACGTGCTCAATCAGCAGGGCGAGGGCGCGGCCGCGGCGCCAGTCGCCGCGATCGACGCATTGATCGACGACCGGCTGCACGCGAAAACGGTCACCGCGCAGCTGCGCCGCTTGTCGGATGTGCTCGCAGAGGAAGGCGTCACCCGCATCGACCTCCTCAAGATCAATGTCGAGAAGAGCGAGCTGGACGTGCTCATGGGTCTCAGCGCCGATGACTGGCCCAAGATCCGCCAGCTGGTCATCGAGGTCGATCGCCAGGACAACCTGGCACCGATCACGACGCTGCTGGAGCAGGTCGGCTTCGACGTGTTGGTCGAACAGGACCCGCTGCTGCGCAAGACCGAGTTGTGCTACGTGTACGCGATTCGCCCGTCGGCCGGTTCGCGCCTCATCCGGGAGCAAGCCGCGGACGCGCACGTCCGCGCGGTGCCGGCGGTGGACACCGCGGTGCTGACGCCCGCGACGCTCCGCAAGCACGTCATGGAGCGGTTGCCGCAGTACATGATCCCGGCGGCATTCGTCCTCCTGGATCAGCTGCCGTTGAACGCGAACGGCAAGATCGATCGTCAGGCGCTGGAAGCGACGATCCCTACCGCGCATGCGGGGGACGGGAAGGCTGGACCGGCAACGGCCGACGCCCGGCCGTTGACGCAAACCGAGCGCACGCTCGGCGCCATCTGGGCCGAGCTGCTCAAGGTCGACCGCGTCGGACTCAACGACGATTTCTTCGACCTCGGCGGCCACTCGTTGCTCGCGATCAGTGTGGTGTCGCGCGTGCGCGATGCCTTCGAGGTGGATCTGCCGCTGCGGAATCTGTTCGAGCGGCCGACCCTGTCGGCGCTGGCCGAGGCGATCGATGCGCTGGCATGGTCGGCAAACGGCGCCCCACAACCCGGAGGAGCGGGCGCCCGGGAAGAGATCGCGGTGTGAGCGTCGCGGCGTTTCTTGCCGAGCTGCGGAGCCGGGACCTTCAGGTCTGGGCGGAAGGCGACCAGCTGCGCTGCAATGCTCCCGCCGGTGTCCTGACGCCCGCCCTGCAGGAGGAGCTGCGGCGCCGCAAGCGCGACATCCTGGAATTCCTGCACTTCTCGAAAGTGTTGACGCGGCAGGAGCAGGCCATCGTCCCGCTGCAGCCGCGCGGCCAGCGCGCTCCGGTGTTTGCGCTCGGTGGCCACAACGGGGACGTCTTCTGCTACCGCCCCCTGGCTCAGGCGCTCGGCGATGACCAGCCGCTGTTCGGGCTCCAGCCACCGGGCCTCGATGGCAAGAGCCAGCCGCTCACGCGCGTCGAGGCGCTGGCCGCCTACTTTGCGGAACAGATTCGCGCATTCCGGCCCAGCGGTCCGTACGTCCTTGCTGGGTATTGTGCCGGCGGCACGATCGCCTTCGAGCTGGCGCAGCAGCTGCAGCGG
>WNGI01024588.1_pt1 | contig 10656 bp, 5 predicted proteins | sample 5400621 | NCBI WGS metagenome assembly WNGI01 (sample SAMN13153374, study PRJNA577476) | soil metagenome | isolation source: 20 cm soil or saprolite under Garry oak tree replicate 1 | place: USA:California | collected 2016-06-15 | reverse complement strand
TGTCTGGTATTAATGTGATCACTGAAGATCTACATGCTCGTCGCACTCGTCTTCTTTTTCACGAAGCTCTTGGCGATAAAGTCGATGTCGGCGTCATCGGAATTCCAAGTCCGGATTATGATGCGAAGCACTGGTGGCGTTACAGCGATGGAGTGCGGGAAGTGATGGGCGAGAGCATTGCCTACGTATATGCCAAGCTGTTCTTTCATCCCTCCGAATCGATGCGCGAAAAGAAGGCAGCGGTAGCCTCTCACGCCAATGGCAAGGACTCCGGCTGATCGCGACCTATTTTTTATGTGATTCATATAAAAGACCTGGAGCAGCATCGAAGCCAGCTTCGAGAGCTTGGACAATGGCTTGGGAAGAATATGGATGAAGGCTGTACGCAGGCGTTTGCGAAATAAATTGCCAAAACAGAAAAATTTCCTTGCCATGGCAATTGATTCGGATATGAAGGCGGGCGGCGTATCGCCAGGAACGATAAGCCGCAACTATGAAGGTGTCGGGAAAAATCCTTCTATTTATCCTTATTTTGAGCGGCTTTGCCGGCCCGCGCTGCGGAGCCGCGGTTTGCCATTCCGACGGCAGCGCAGCCAGCGTGCAGGCGTGCCATGATAGTGCGAGTGAAGGTGACACAATCACGATCCCAGCCGGGACATTCACGTGGTCGGCTCATGTCACCATTAGGAAGGGCGTCACGATTCAGGGCCAGACCACAGTCAATTCGGATACTGGGGGCTGCAACGATCAAACTATTCTACTGGACAACCTTAATCCTAATATGCCTGGCGGGGAAGGATACTTTCACTGCAGAGTGAATGCGGGGCAATTACTTCGCATTACTGGCCTTACCTTCAAGGCGGGCACCACAACGAGTAAGTATAATGGAGCAATACGGGTTAGCGGGAACTCAAATCAAGTGCGCTTGGACCACCTGCATTTCACCAATCTTTACCATACCAATTACATTGCCATATACGGCAACATCCGCGGAGTGTCCGATCATGTCGTGGAAGACAACATACCGGGCCAACTGGGGCAGCAAAAAGTCTTTAACGGCGCAGGATCTGAAGGCTATGGCGATGAGGTATGGTCTCAACCGGCTGGCTACGGCGGCCCTGACTTCTTTTTCTTTGAGGATTGGTATTGCGACAACAGCACTGGCGCACCTTTTTCTGCAAACGGCGGTTGGGATGCCAATACAGGAGGTAAATTCGTCATAAGGCATTGTCATCTTTATAACGTTGAAATCCTAGGCCACGGAACAGAAGGTAGTCGCGCTCGTGGCGGCAGGGCGCAAGAGATTTACAACAACGACTACCATTGGAGCTATTTAACGGGGATGGACGGAGTTCGCTCTGGCACATTGGTCGTGCACGACAACACCTACGATGGCATCGAGCCACACGGATATGGTTTGCAAACGTATCGCATGATCTTTGGCTACGACCTGACTTGGAAAGGCGCAAACGGGGCAAACGCGTGGGATTACAACGTCACAGAGCCGGATGGCACTCACATTGACGGGCATCCACCGTATCTGTTTCAAAGCGGCACTACCACCTCGGTCGTAAACGGCACCGACCAGAGCGGCAGCATCACTGACACCGCGAAAAACTGGACTGCAAACCAGTGGGCAACCTACCAGCTACGCCGTCCATCTGACGGAGCGACCTGGCTGATCACTGGGAACACCAATAACACACTGAACATTCTGCAGTGGGGTGATCCTTGTTGTATTCAAAACTGGAGTGTTAATGACACCTATGAAATTCACAAGGTATTGCAGGCGCTAGACCAACCGGGAGCAGGAGCAAGCGACCCAATCAGCGGAGCTAATCCTACCCCAAGATGGCTGCATCAGGTAAGAGAAGGTTGCTATTCGTGGAATAACATTTATACGCCGAATGGACACCACATAAACTGGCGACCAGCGTCTCCCGGCTTACTGGAAGGTCGCGATTATTTCAGCGACACGCCCCTGTCAGGTTATACGCCTTATACTTACCCACATCCTTTGGTCAACGGCGCAGCCAGGGCTGTGGTAGCTGACTTTAACAACGACGGCCACCCGGACTTTGTACTCCAGAATGCCAACACCCGTCAAACGGCGATATGGTATCTGAACAACAACGTTTACGTCAGCGGCGCCTATGGTCCGACTCTTGTAGCTGGTTGGGCATTAAGGGGGCTCGTGGATTTCAATGGCGACAGCAATTCAGATTATGCGCTCCTCGCCCCCGGCACGAATCAAACGGCACTTTGGTATTTGTCCGGGCCCACGTATATCGCGGGCGCTTACGGGCCGACCCTTCCCAACGGATGGGAATTAGTGGGGGCCGCCGATTTTAACGGCGATAGCAGAGTGGATTACGTGCTTTACAACGCCGGCACGCATCAAACAGCGATCTGGTATCTCAACAATAACGTTTACCTCGGCGGTGGTTTTGGCCCAACGCTTCCGAGCGGCTGGACACTGGTAGGTGTAGCGGATTTCGATCGCGACGGCCACCCGGATTATGTCTTATTCCATCCCAGTTCAGGCTACACAGCTATCGGCTATTTATCGGGACGAACGCTTGTTGGTGCCGCCTGGGGGCCGACCATTCCCAGCGACTGGGCATTGGTAGCCACAGCTGACTTTAACGGTGACGGCAAACCGGATTATATGCTTTACAACGCCGGCACGCGTCAAACAGCAATCTGGTATCTCAATAACAACGTTTACGTCAGCGGTGTGTTGGGTCCAACTGTTCGAGTTGGCTGGAGTTTGATCGCGCAGTAAGCAGACGCTAAGCCGGGAGCCGATTCGTCAAGTTGTTGAGAATGCTGCAATGTTAAAGGCGTTGCGCTCCCCGGATCGTGCCCATGAGATCCGTAGCAGCATTTGTGGTCCTTATTTTGAACTGCTTTTCCCGCGTTTGCGGCGGTTTATCATTTTGAAGAATCGGCGGCGAGCCTGCAGGCTTTGTTTAACAGGGCGTTAAACGGAGAATACAATCGGAAAGGCGCAGCATTTCCGCACAGCAAGTGCCGAGCCGCAGGTTATGGCTCGCCGAGTGGAGCGCAAATTTAGTAAGCTTGGTTTCGACTGCCGCATTTGAAACAGTATTTTGGCTGTGAAATCCAGTGTGGCGAAACGGAAGTGACTAATTGATTACATTCGACGAGAAAACGTGGCAGGCTGCCGACGTGCCAGGAGAGGCGATGAAACCGCGCATTTGCATGCCTACTGCTCGAGGATTTAAGAAAAAAGCATTCTACTGCGCTCAATATGAAGCACAGGATGTTCTTTCGGACGTCGCCGATGTCGACCTGATTCATCTTGAGCCGGGTCGCGGATATAAGTTTAAGGAGGCCTGGCTGAGAAGATTGGTGTTTCGGGACGTCACGAGGAAGCTGATATTCGCGAACCCGGGACTGCATAAGGTTCGGCTCACCCAAGAATATGACTTGTTCCTGGTGATGTGTCAGATGGATCATGATTTTCTTAACATCAGCGCCATCGAGGGGTGGCAAGATCATTGCAGAACCTCGGTTTGCTGGATTTCGGAGATGTGGGCCGCGCGCATACCCTTGTGCAAATATTGGATTCATTCCCTTCGACGTTTTGATCACATATTTTTGAGTGCCCAGGGCAGTGTTGCCGCGCTGTCTGATGCCATTGGCCGGCCTTGTCGATGGCTTCCCGATGCCGTGGACACGCTAAGATTCACCCCGTATCCGAACCCCCCTGCACGTGTCATTGACGTCTATAGTATTGGCCGGAGAAGAGAGGAAATCCACCGGGCGCTGCGTAAGGCGGCAGGGCGTACGGACATCTTCTACGTGTATGACACCTTTGGAGGCTCGACGTCGGACGTGCTCAACTATACGGAACACCGCGATTTCTTATCGAATATGGCGAAGCGGAGCCGGTTTTTTGTGGTGGCCCCGGCAAAAGTGGGGATTCTGGAAGAAACTGGGGGCCAAGTCGAAATTGGCGCCCGCTACTATGAAGGAGCATCGGCAGGCACTGTGATGATCGGACAAGCGCCGGAATGCGAGGCGTTCCAAGAACTGTTCCCCTGGCAAGATGCTGTCATCTCTCTGCAAGCCGATGGATCTGATGTCATAAACGTGCTTTCCAGTCTTAAGGCTGAACCCGAACGGCTTTCCGCCATTAGCCGCAGAAATGCGTCGGAAGCCCTGTTGCGACACGATTGGATCTACCGATGGAAGGAAATACTCAGGGTTGCCGGGATTGAACCCTCGCCCAGAATGAAATTGCGTGAGCAGCGCTTAAGAGACTTGGCTGAACTCTCCCACGGTTGTTGACGATCCAGCTATGAGGTGACCCGCTGAAAATGAGGCAGGGGCAGAGGCTGAAAACCGAAATATTGAGGTCACGCATAACGCATTGAGTGGGGTAAGGACAGACATGCGGTCCGGCGCCGGACGGCTGTGCCGATGAGCACTGTTGCCAACCGAAGAAAGATTGCTCTTTTCGGGACCTTCGGAACAGGCAACTTGGGCAATGAATGCACGCTACAAGCGATGTTACTCAACATCCGCAGGCGTGTGCCGAATGCCGAGGTGACTTGCTTCTGTGCCGGTCCCGAGGCGACCGCATCGACGTACGGTATCCGTGCTTTGGCAATCCGTGAAATGCCACTGCCGGCAACGAACAATCGCGCCTGGAGATTGCTGAGAAAGATCTGTGTTGGAATTCCAGTGGAGCTGTTTAGATGGTTCAGCGTCATCCAACGCCTGATGGGCACCCACATGCTCATTATGACAGGAACGGGAATGCTGTCCGATTACGGTATTGGTCCTCTTGGTTTGCACTATGACATACTGAGATGGTCTGTGGTTGCGAAGCTGTGCCGGTGCAAGTTGCTCTTTGTGAGTGTCGGAGCCGGCCCCATAAGCCATCCCCTCGCCAGGTTCTTCGTGAAGACTGCTTTGAGGTTGGCAGCCTACCGATCCTACCGAGATAGTTTTTCGAAAGAATACCTCAAAAGCATCGGCTTTGATGCTGATGATGACGCCGTTTATCCCGACTTGGCGTTCAGCTTGCCTGAAGGCATGTTGCCCGATGATCAGGATAACGAGCATAAAGATGCCCCGATTGGGGTCGGGCTGATAACCCATTACGTTCAACGTTCGCTCTTAGACGACGCCGAACAGATTTACCGCGAATATACAACGAAGATGGCCAGTTTCATAGGTTGGCTACTTGAACATAATCGTACTGTACGGTTGCTGATAGGCGATGTAGTGTGCGACAGTCGCGTGCGGACAGACCTTAGGACTTTGCTGGAGCGAAGGGGATTGACCTACGAAAAGTCCAATATCATAGACGAGCCCCCCGGCTCTTTTGAACAGCTGCTTTCACAACTGGCGAAGACGAAAGTGGTGATTGCTAGTCGATTCCACAATTTGCTTTTGGCTTTGATGCTTGGCAAACCCGCTTTGGCCATTTCGTTTCATGAAAAAGATGATTCGTTGATGACCGCAATGGGCTTACAGGAATTCTGTCAGGATATTGCAAACTTGGACGTTTCCGCATTAATAGAACAATTTATCAGGCTCGAAGAAAATGCGGACCGTGTGCGTCAGGAAATCAGGCGTAAAAAAGGACGGCTTCGCGGTATGAGATTTGGTGACACGAAGCCACCAGGGAGCCAATGAAGCAACCTGCGTCGCGGCACCATGCCCTTGCGCAGCCCCCGGTCGCCGACCTAAAGCGGAAATCCGTGGTGGGAGGTGTCGCTGCCGTCTCGGCGCAGGGTGCGAAATTTGTCGTGCAGACGGCAACGATGATGGTATTGGCGCGGTTGCTTTCGCCGGAAGATTTTGGACTACAGGGAATGGTGATGGTGGTAATCGGTTTTCTCGGGCTTTTCAGGGACGCCGGTTTGGGGATGGCGACGGTTCAACGGCTTGAGGTTACGCACGAGCAGACTTCGACCCTGTTCTGGATCAACATCGCGTTCGGCGCAATACTGGCTACACTGTGCGCGGCTCTCGCTCCGGTCCTAGTGGCCTTCTATCACGAGCCTCGCTTGTACTGGATCGCGGTCGTCTCGGGAGCTATGTTTCTGTTCAACGGGCTGTCAGCCCAGCACGGCGCCTTACTCCAGCGGGGTATGCGATTTGTGACGCAGGCAAAGATCGACGTGTTGTCCCTTGCGGTCGGCTCGGGGACGGGCGTAGTTATGGCATTGCTCGGTTGCCGTTACTGGTCCCTAGTGGGCATGGCACTGGTCAATTCAATCGTTGGCGCAGCCGCCGTCTTGCTTGCTGTCCGCTGGCTCCCTGGCCCTCCATCCCGCCGGTCCGGTATCCGGGGGATGCTCCATTTTGGGGGATTGGCCACCTGTAACAGCTTTGTCGTATTCCTAGCTTGGAACGCTGAAAAACTGCTCCTGGGTCGCTTTTGGGGAGCGGACGCGCTCGGACTGTATGGGCGCGCATTTCAACTGGTCACTTTGCCGGTACAACAATTGAACACCGCTGTCACCGGCGTGGCTTTCCCTGCACTTTCGCGAATTCAGCATGATGCCAAGCGCCTTGCCAGATCTTTCCTGAGAGGCTATTCGTTGCTCGTATCTTCGACCATTCCAATCACCGTAACTTGCGCACTGTTTGCGGAGGAGATAGTCCGGATCGTGCTCGGCCCGAAATGGATGGAGGCGACGCCAATCTTCAGGTTGCTGGCTCCCGTAGCGGTGGTCTTCGCAGTGGCCAATCCCCTCTCGTGGCTGGTCATGTCCACGGGTCGGGCCGGCAGGGCGTTGAGTATCAGCACCGCGACGACGCCGCTCGTTATCGTCGGGATCGTGTTGGGTCTGAGCCATGGACCCAAAGGAGTCGCTCTAGGATACTCGTCGGCAATGACGCTGCTGATCATCCCGATCGCGGCCTGGTCCAAACACGGCACCGGAATCACCTGGGCGGATCTTTGGGAAGCGACCAAACCACCCTTCCTGTCTGGTTTGCTCGCAGGTGCGGCAGGCTTGCTCGTGAAGTTTGCGCTCGGTGGCAGGTTGACACCAATACCTTGTCTGGCCGTGGGGCTTGCTGTTGTTTTAGGCATTTACGCATGGGTTCTTCTGATTGTCCTGAGGCAAAAGCACGTGTACTTGGATCTGCTCCACCAGCTATTACCAGGGCGTGAACCAAGACAAGAAGGAGACGTGGAACGGGCCGTGAGACTGCCGTGAGCGTCGGAGAGCGCAAGGTAGCTATCGTGAAGCTCTGGATTATGAAGCTGCTCCGCGATTTGCCGCGAAGACACGGCTGTTTCCTGTCGGACGGTTCGGCTGGTCTTCAAGGATCCGCTCATAGCTGTTGATCGTGATGAGCAACCAAGTATATCATCCAATCTTAGCTAAGGCGGCGCGCTTCCAGGTCTTGGGGAAGTCTCCAGCCGGCTTTTATCTGCGGCTTAATAAGCGAATATGGAGGTGCCTCCCTTCTCGGGTGCGCAATTTGTATCCCGTGCGTTCCTACGGGGCGTGGTTACATAGCTTGGTTTGCCTCAGTGCGAGCCGCCAGCAGTATTTCGGCACATTCTTCCTACGGAATCGTCCGGCGCTCGAATTGATGCGCCGACTGGCCCAGCAGAGAGAACACGGCTCTACCTTGAAAATTGCCGTGCTGGGTTGCAGCATCGGAGCTGAGGTTTATTCAATCCTCTGGACCATCCGCTCGGCACGGCCGGACTTGAAAGTGCTCTTGGAAGCAGTGGATATTTCGAAGGAAATACTGAACTTCGCCGGGAAAGGCACTTACACTCCCGATACTTCCCAGTTGGTCGGTGCTTCGATTTTTGAACGATTGACCGAGGCTGAGATGATTGAAATGTTCGATTGGCAAGGCGATCAGGCCAAAGTTAAATCATGGCTTCGGCAAGGGATCACGTGGCACCTTCGGGATGCAGCTGACCCGGAGCTTATGAGCATTCTTGGGCCTCAAGACATGGTAATCGCGAGCAACTTTCTCTGCCACATGCCCCGAGCAGCTGCCGAGAAGTGCCTCGGCAATATTGCACAACTGGTTAGTCCAGGAGGATACCTGTTTGTTTCCGGAGTCGATTTGGACGTTCGAACAAAGGTCGCACTTGACCTCGGCTGGGAACCGGTGCGGGAGTTGATGGTGGAAATCCACGACGGGGATTGTTCTGTCCGAAACGACTGGCCCTGGGAGTGGTGGGGGCTCGAGCCTCTCAACCGAAAGAGGCACGATTGGCAAATCCGTTATGCTGCCGCGTTCCGGGTTACTAGTCCGGAACGCCAAGAGGACTTCGTCCGGGCCGCCACAACGGTTAAACAGGCCTGAGCACAGCGCTCGCTCTGTATGTTCTCGGGCAGCGGCTACGCCGTGGTGGGCGGGATTGGTGTAAAGTCAGGTCGGAATACTTTACGATTTCGTACTGATTAGCACGGCTTCTCGAATTGATAACGTTATCTTAAAAGCCAGACAGATAATTGGTTATGACGTTTTTCGACAACGGCTCCCTTTTGGTACTGCATTTGCTACCTCACTGGTGGACACACAGGTGGTCCATGCCCTTTGCAAGATAAAATGGGCGCAGTGAAATCAACTCCGGACCTTTGAAAGCTTTATTTTTCATTTCTTGGCTTATCGCTGCAGGTTTGTTGGGCGCAATTGTCCCAGCGAATGCGCAGGTCAACGTTACCCAATATCACAACCATAGTTCGCGTGACGGGCTTTATACCGATTCGGCCTTCACGCAATCGGCTGCGGCGAACCTAACGCGCGATTTAAACTTTAACGGTACCATCGTAGGCAACGTTTACACGCAGCCGCTTTACGTCGAGGGCGGTCCAGGCGGTTCAATGGTCATTGCGGTCACCGAATCGAATAATGTGTATGCGCTCGACGCAGTGAACGGCAGCGTTATCTGGCAGCGAAACGTAGGCGCTCCGGTGCCGGCACCCGATCTTCCCTGCACTCAGGTCGGTTCTATGGGCATCATCGGCACGCCTGTTGTCGATCTTGCTTCACGGGCGCTGTTTTTGAACGCAATGGTTACGCCCGATGGCGGCGCGACCATAAAACATTACATCCTTTCGCTTAACGTGGACACGGGCACCATCAATCCCGGCTGGCCGGTGGACGTGGAGATGGCAACCCAATACAACGGCACGACCTTCACTCCAGCGATCCAACAGCAACGACCTGCGCTCGGCATCGTGGGTAATATTCTCTACGTTGGATATGGGAGCATGAATGATTGCAGCCGTTATCATGGCTGGCTGGTAGGCGTGCCGATAAATAATCCAGCCAGCGTAACAGCGTGGGCTGCCGGCGCCATCGGCAATGTTAGTATATGGGGCGGCGCCATATGGGGCGTGGGCGGCATCGCCAGTGACGGCACCAATCCGTTCGTTACGACCGGTAACACTATCTTCACTGGAGGGATCTGGTGCGGCGGCGAAGCAGTGATTCGTTTTCAACCGGGCCCGATTTTTAGCGGATCTACCAGCGATTTCTGGGCACCAACCAATTGGCTCCAGCTCGACGATGCCGACCTCGATCTGGGTGGCTCAGGTCCATTGCTGGTGGATGTGCCCGGCGCGACACCATCCCATCTCGTGGTTGCACTGGGGAAAAATGGCAACGCATACTTGCTTAATCGGGACAACCTCGGCGGCATCACCCCGCCGGTAGCCTCCTTCAATATCACCACTCAAGCGATCAACCAGGGGGCGGCCACCTACCGTACTAACCAGGCCACGTATGTTACTTGTCGCGCTGGAGCCATTGAGCTCTTTACTTTCCGCATTACTGCAACTAATCCACCAACTATCGCCAGCGCATGGTCTGTGAACCGGACCGGGGTCGGATGCGGCTCACCTTTCGTTACCTCCACGGATGGCATTAATAACATGATTGTCTGGACGATAGGCACAGGCACCAGCGGCGACCAGCGCTTACATGGTTACGACGGAGATACTGGTATTGTTGTTTACGCCGGTGGCGGCGCCAACGAATTGATGGCGGGCACACACTCCTACAGCACTACCGGCATTGTGGCCCGTGGCCGCATCTACGTTGCTACTGATAACAAAGTCTATGCTTTTAAGCTGCCGGGAGGAACGCCGACACCAACACCCACTGCTACTGCTACACCAATTGCAACCCCCACTCCCACTCCGCCTCCACCGACGCCAACGGCAACCCCTACATCTACACCAACGCCAACGCCGACGTCGACACCTACTCCCACGCCAACACCGGCTACAGGTTGTCAACGGTCAATGACGATCGACCATACCAAGGTTCCCAGCACACAGTCCAATTTCACGGTATTGGTAAGCGTCACTGATCCTGCGCTCAAAACGGTTGCCAACGGTGGCCACGTAGCCAATGCGAACGGATACGACATCGGCTTTTACGCTGACTCCGGGGGGACGATAAAGCTCAAGTGGCAAGTCGAGAAATACGATGGCACAACCGGCAACCTGATCGCATGGATAAAGATTCCCTCCGTGTCCAGTTCAACCGACACGGTCTTTTACCTGATGTATGGCAATAGCGCGATCAATACAGACCAGTCCGATCCGCCCAATACTTGGGACTCAAACTTCAAGGGTGTGTATCACCTAAGAGATGGAACCACGCTTTCGGGTGCGGACTCAACGG
>WNGI01024377.1_pt1 | contig 10656 bp, 7 predicted proteins | sample 5400621 | NCBI WGS metagenome assembly WNGI01 (sample SAMN13153374, study PRJNA577476) | soil metagenome | isolation source: 20 cm soil or saprolite under Garry oak tree replicate 1 | place: USA:California | collected 2016-06-15 | reverse complement strand
CGCTCGTGAACAGTGCGCGTCTACCAGTGGAATTTGGCGGTGACAGAACAGCAGAGCCACGACCACGCCGGCGAGACAGCGGCAGGGAAAATCGAGCGCGGCTTGCGAAACCGATTGAAATCAGTTCGAGGCATTCTGATCCGTCATTAATACAGAAAAAACATGCACCCTGCGCACGTCCCACGTGCCGGCTCAAGATAAGCAGACGCTCTTCAGCGTGCTTTTGGTGTCTCAACTTCGCTACGCTTGAGCAAGTAATCGAGGCCGCCGACCCGATACCAGCGATAACCGTAAGCCTCGAGCAGCAAGTGATGTCTTGCGTCTTCTCCAACTCTGCTGTGGTCCTCAGTTAGTAAATTTACCAGTACGCTACCTTCATTACCTCGCAATCCAGTGGAAAACGCCACCTGCCTGGGAACTGCAGCCAAATTATGGACGAACAGAACTGAATTGTTGCGCCAGTCATAGCGGATGGCGAGCACCGCCGGATCTCGAGTGGAGAGCACTTCAAAGTCCCCCCAGCCGACCTCCGGGACTTCCTTGCGCATGCGGATGATGCGCTCCGTCCAGTTGAGCAGCGAATTCGAATCGCGCCGCTGCTCCGCGACATTGACGTGCTGGTAGCCATAGGGTCCATTACTGATCACCGGCAACATTGGCTTATCCGCTTTCGTGAATCCCGCATGAGGCTCCGTCGACCATTGCATCGGCGTGCGGGCGCAATTGCGCTCGGGCAGATTGAGATCATCTCCCATGCCGATTTCGTCGCCATAGCGAAGGACCGGTGTACCGGGGAGGGTGAACATCAGGCTGTAGGCGAGCTCGATGCGCCGCCGATCGCCATTGAGCATCGGCGCGAGTCGGCGTCTGATGCCGCGATCATAGAGCTGCATCTCTTTCTCGGGTCCGAAGCATTCGAACACGCGCTGGCGTTGCTTTTCGGTCAGGCGGCCGAGATCCAGCTCGTCGTGATTGCGCAAAAACAAACCCCATTGGCCGGTCGCGGGACGTGGTTTCGTGGCTTTGAGCGCTTGCACCAGCGGTCGGCAGTCTGAGGCTGCCAAGGCGTAAAACAAATTCTGATTGACCTGAAAATTGAACATCATGTGCATGCGATCGCCGTCCTCGCCAAAATATTGCATATCGGTTTTGGGCAGAACATTGGCTTCCGCGAGAATGATGGAGGCGCCCTCGCGCCACTGTAGAAATTCGCGCAGCGAACGCAGCATGTCGTATTGCTCAACGGGCTTTTTGACTTGCGGACCCTTTGTCGAAATCACGAACGGCACGGCGTCCATGCGGAATCCGACAACCCCAAGCTGAATCCAGAATCCCATGATCTTTAGGATTTCCGCCTGAACGTGCGGGTTCGAGGTGTTAAGGTCGGGCTGAAAATCATAGAAGCGGTGGAAATACCACGCGCGCGCCGTCTTGTCGTAAGACCAAGTCGATTTCTGGACTCCCGGAAACACCATTCCCTTCTTGGTCTGCGATGGTTTCTTATCCGACCAAACATACCAATCGCGGTATTTCGATTTGGGATCACGGCGCGCCTCTTGAAACCACGGATGCCGATCAGAGGTGTGATTGACCACGAGATCCATAATGACCCGTATGCCTCGCTGCTCGGCTCCATGCGTGAACTCGACGAAATCACCCAGCGTGCCGTGGCGCGAATTCACCCCGTAGTAATCGGAAATATCATAGCCATCGTCGCGATAGGGCGACGGCTGGAACGGCATCAACCAGATCGCCGTGATACCGAGTCCGTGCAGATAGTCGAGACGACGCATGAGCCCCTGGAAATCGCCAATTCCATCCCCGTTTGCATCCATGTAGGTCGCGACGGAGAGACAATAGATCACCGCGTTCTTGTACCAGAGGTCGTTGATCATCGGCGCTAGACGGAGCAGTGTGCTCCTCTATTAGAATAATAAAAACCACGGCGAATGGAATCGGTGTCCGAGGAATCGCCGCGAAAATATCAGACCAGCAATCTTGAGGCGGGGGAATTTAGAATTTATCGTGTATGGATGGGCTTAGCCGTATTAGCAAGACATCTCGGAAATGCTGTCCTATGGCAGTTGAAGCGAGGTGAATTTGTAAGATCGGATCTCGGGCGGCACCCATGACCAATCAGCGGACCGAGCAAACTCCGGACAGCGTAAAGAAGGCGACGACTTACCTCTGGTGGCAACGGGGTATTATCTACCAGGTCTATCCGCGCTCATTCATGGACAGTAACGGCGACGGCGTGGGTGATCTCACCGGTCTGATCTCACGGCTGGATTATCTCTGCTGGCTCGGCGTCGACGCTGTTTGGATCTCGCCGCTTTACCCGTCGCCGATGAAGGACTTTGGCTACGATGTCGCGGACTATATCGCGATCCACCCGTTGTTCGGCACGCTCGCTGATTTCGATCGACTGATCAGAGAGGCACATGCGCGCGACCTGAAAGTCATCCTGGATTTTGTTCCCAATCACAGTTCGGACCTGCATCCGTGGTTTGTTGCATCGCGATCGTCGCGCGACAACTCCAAACGCGACTGGTATATTTGGCGTGACCCTGGCGCCGGCGGCGGGCCGCCGAACAACTGGCTATCTTGCTTTGGAGGATGCGCTTGGGAATACGACGCCCACACGGGGCAATACTACTACCATGCCTTCCTTCGCGAACAGCCCGACCTAAACTGGCGCAATCCCGCAGTCGTCGAGGCGATGCTGGACGTTTTGCGCTTCTGGTTGGAGCGCGGCGTCGACGGTTTTCGCATCGATGTACTCTGGCATTTAATCAAAGACGATCGATTTCGCGACAATCCTCCCAACCCAAGCTGGCGCGAGGGCATGGACCCGTACCAAAAGCTGATTCCACTTTACACCACGGATCGACCGGAGGTGCACGCAGTGATCGCTCGCATGCGTCATCTGGTCGATCGGTACAAAGATCGAGTGCTGATCGGTGAAATCTATCTGCCCATCGAGCGGCTCGTACAATACTATGGGGTCGATCTTGGCGGCGTGCACGTGCCTTTCAACTTTCAACTTCTCCTCGCCAAGTGGTATGCCCGTGACATCGCCCGCATCATCCGGGAATACGAGTCGGCGCTGCCGGAGCGTGGGTGGCCGAACTGGGTTCTCGGAAACCACGACCGGTCCCGCATCGCATCGCGCGTCAGTCGCGCACAGGCGCGCTTGGCAGCGATGCTGCTGCTCACCCTGCGCGGCACGCCGACGCTTTATTATGGCGATGAGATCGGCATGCGTGACGTGGAGATTCCTCCGGAAAAGGTCCGGGATCCGGTCGAGCAAAATGTTCCCGGTTGCGGTTCGGGTCGCGATCCGCAGCGGACTCCCATGCAGTGGAGCACGGCAAAGAACGCGGGATTCACTGAGGGCGAACCCTGGTTGCCGATTGCTGAAGACTACGTTCAGGTGAACGTCGCAGCAGAGCGCGATGACTCGGCTTCGATGCTCACGCTTTACAACCAACTCATCAAACTTCGCCGTGGCGAGTCCGCGCTCGAAGTGGGACGATTCGAACCGATGGAAGCCGATGGCGATCTACTCACCTATGTGCGTCGCGATCGGGAGAGCGCATTTCTAATCGCGCTTAATCTGGGGCCGCAACCGCAAGTGATTAATTTTTCCAACCAGGCCTCTGGGGGAAGCATTGCGCTCTCGACTTATCTGGATCGCTCGGGCGAGCGTGTGATAGGGAACCTCAACCTGCGCGCGGAAGAGGGGCTGCTGGTTCGCCTAATAGACTCCGATATGAAACGCGCAGGTCGTTAAAATGCAAGACCGTGCAATCATCCCCTCCGACGCTTAAATCCGATAAACGGTTTGAACGGAGCGTAGCGCTTGAACTACTTGAACGGTTGGAACGGGCTGGTCTTCCTGTAAATGGAGCGAAGCGGTTGAACGGTTGGAACGCTTCGAACGGATCGATCCCCATGAGGCTTCGGGAAGACGCGAAGGGTCGCCATGGATTTGACGACCCTCCGCGCACCCGAAAAACGCTAGGTCAGAAATCAGTCGTGATCGTGATCGCGGTCACGCCTTCTGTCGTGGTCATCCCGATGCAGATCTCTCCGGTCTCTGTGAATGTCCTTTTGCAGATCGTGTATCTTGTCATTGTACTCGCGGGCTTCGTGCTTATCGCCCTCGCGGATCTCGTGGTTACGTTGCTGCCTTAACTGTTCAAGCTGTTGCCTGTCTTGGCGCAGATCTTGACGCTGCCCCCGAGTGCCGGGTCGGTCGTCGTCGTCGGCGTAGCCGCGTGCGCTCGGGATCATCAGAGAAGCCGCCAGCAAACTCATGGATAGTATGGATATGGATTTCCTCATTGGTGTGTTCCTCCTTTTCTGTGACAGAAGAACCGCAATCACCATACCAAGAGCGTAAATACTAGATAACTCTAAACAAGCGCAAATGCGCAAGCGCAATCCCGGAAGGAAATTTCGTGCGGAGTTTTGCGAAATTTCGGACGTCCTATTTTCGCGACAGCGCTAGGAAAGTTGCTGGGGGCCCTGTTGTTTCTAACCCTTGGAACGACCGAAACTCTGGAGCGTCTGGAACGGGCATTAACCTGTAACGTCTTGAACGGAGCGCAGCGATTGAACGGCTTGAACGTTTTGAACGATCCCGTTCTTACTCGTGCCTTCCTATGGACTCAATCTTCGTGGATTGACGGCGCGCATTCGTCCTCGTGATAAAACAGGCAATTCTCACACAGACTGGCGCCGCAACTAGAACAGCTAAATTCGTCGCCGTGGCGGATGTCATGCCGGCATCGACCGCACTCAATGGTTCCATTGATGAACTGAAACATTCCAACGTTTCGCGCGGCAAATCTCGCGCTCGAAGCGATCCCGAAAAAAACCCATTGAGGCACAATGCCGACAGATACGGCTTAGCACGCTTGCACTGAATCGCGCAATGAAAAACACCGGTCACATCGCCGGCCGTCGTCAATTCAGGGTTACCCTCTTATCGTAGCGGGAAATGTGGTGCTCGTGAAAGCGAAAACAACGATGATGCCAAGTTGGAGGAATAACACCAAAACGGAAATGACTATTTTCCATAACAGCTCTGGACTTCCATCTCACGACCCGCTCTGACGGCTTCAAATTTCTTCCGGAAAGATTCGTCGATCTTTTTAGCCTCAGCGTTCGGTGCAGCCAGCCGGTAGCGGCTCAGCTGGCTGGGGCCGCCATTGTAAGCCGAGTAGGTCGCCCGTGCGAGGTCGCCGCCCGATTGTTTGTCTTCGTTTTTTTTCATCGCAAAACGGGTCAAGTAATAAAGTGAAATCTCCGCGCCGGCATTGCCGTTGTATTCGATGTCGGCTCCCAGCTGTTTCAGGTCATAAATGTTTCGCCACGTATGAGGACTTATTTGCATCAAACCTAAAGCTCCGCTGGCTGAGGCGACGGGCATCAGGGCCTTCCCCTTTTTGATGAACTGGCGCCAGCATGTCTCCTGCCATCCGACGGCAAGGATGATTTGCCGAGCGAGAGACTCACGTTCTTCGGCCAATTGGTATTTCCCCGCGAGTTTTTGGCTCGCGTCCGCCAGCAAATTTCTGACGGCGAGAAGGTACGACTCAAGGTCACCGTCCTCGGGCACGCGTTCGTTCAACTTGCTTCGGTCAGGCTCCGTCGCCAACGCGACACGGAACCCGCGCGAAGATAGAGAATCTTCTCGGATTTTGGCAAAGGACCGAAAACCCGGCAGCCAGCTCTGTTTCGTACCCGGAGAGGGAGCGGCCATCGGAGCCCCGAGGCCGAGCAGATCGCGCAACGCATTATCGACCTCGAGGGTATACCCGATCGGATCGCCGGTTACTGCGGGCTCCAAAATCCGCGCCAGTCCTCTCAGCGCGTCGGGCGAAAATTGCAGGAATCCCAGCTGAGATCCTTGTGCCAGCACCACCCATTGATCCAGCACGTCGATGAAGTTTGCGTACCGGTCGGCGCTTTCCTTCGGCAGTGCAGGCACCGCTTGCTTCAGAACCGGCGACAATCGCCTCCAGCCGTTCCAGATCAGCTGCGGAACCGGATTCTGTCCGGCGGATGCAAGCGCTACGGCATCCGTCAACTCGTAACGCAAATCGAGAAACGTCTCCGCCAACGATTCTCGAAGATCCGGAGGGATCTCCTGGCCGAAGCGTTTCACGATAAAGGTTAAAAATGCGTCCCATTGCCGCCAGTCCACCGGGATGCCGCCCAAACCCGGCACCTGGGCTAATTGGACCTGAGCGGCAATTCGCATTTCCGCCTTGGACGTGTCTTTGGCATCGACCGGCGCCACCATAAGTAACAGGATCGCAACCGTTAGCCTCGGCGCGCGCAGAGAAAAAACTTTCGCCATAGTTTTTCCTCTATAGGATTGCCGTACGACAGGTCAACCTCGGTGCTCGTAAAGTGTAAAGGCGAAAGGATAAGGAACAAAAGCTGTGATCGTATTCGTGATTAGTGCGCATCATCCGAGAATTACCGTGACTGTGATCGTGCTAAATTTTCTCCTTGCGTCGGAAAGTACTATGATGTCACCACGAGAGTTGTTTCTGGCGCCTTGACGCGGTCGACGTCGCCGGCGGCAGCCCGGGGAAGGTTACCTGGAAATAGCTGGTGTCGGTCGTGAGGAGCAGCTGATCGCGCATGCGGCTTGACCCATTTCCATGCAACCGATATTCTCGGAATTTATGAAACGAACAATCCGAGTCACTATTAACGGACGGCTTTATGAAGAAGACGTCGAGCCGCGTGTTTTGCTCGCGCATTTTCTCCGCGAGAACATCGGCCTCACCGGCACGCATATCGGCTGCGTGATCGGCGAGTGCGGTGCGTGCTCCGTGTTGCTCGACGGCAAGGTCGTGAAATCCTGTCTCCATTTTGCCGTGCAGGCCGACGGCTGCGAAGTGACGACCATCGAAGGCATGGCCAAAAACGGCGAGCTCAATCCGGTGCAGGAAGCATTCGTGAAAAATTACGCGTTACAATGCGGTTACTGCACGCCGGGCATGGTGATGACGAGTTACGCGTTGCTGCAAGCCAATCCAGATCCGAGCGACGCTGAGATTCGCAAAGCGCTAGCCGGCAATCTCTGCATGTGCACGGGCTACGTGCAGATTGTCGATGCAGTGAAAGAAGCTGCGGAGAAACAGAGAACTACAGGGAGATAGAGGCAAGCTCGAAATCCGAGATTCGAAATCCGAAACAAATTCAAATGCTCGAAATCTAAGGTTCCAAACGGGTTCGTTTTAAAATTTTGTAATTCGAATTTAATGCTTTCGTTTGTTTCGAATTTCGATATTCGAATTTTGGATTTACTCAGCTAGAAGGTAATTATCTATGGCCGACACAAAATTCATCGGCGCTCGCAGTCGCAGCAAAGAAGGCCCGCGCCACGTGACCGGCCGGGGGCTTTTTACAGACGACTTCACGTTGCCAGGGATGTTGCAGGCGATGATCCTGCGCAGCCCCCACGCCCACGCAAAAATGTTATCCGTCGATCCGTCGGAGGCGCTGAAGAATCCCAACGTGATGGCGGTGATCACGCCGGACGAGGTCAAGCAACTCACCAAACCGTTCAAGCCGGGACGATACGCTGCGGGACTCAAGCGGCCGATCGATGAATATGCCGGCGCGGTCGGAAAAGTCCGCTACGTCGGCGAACCCCTCGGCGCGGTGGCGGCGCGCGATCGCGGCACGGCGGAAGACGCGCTGGAATTGATCCAGGTCGAATACGAGCCGTTGCGCGCCGTCGTCGACGTGCACGAGGCGATTAAACCGTCATCTGCGACCTTGTTCGATGAATTGGGTACCAATCTCGCCTGGCAAGGCTCGCTGCAGTACGGCGACATCGACGCCGCATTCAAATCCGCCGACCATGTCGTCAAAGAAACTTTAAAAATTCATCGCTACAGTTCGACGCCACTCGAACCCTTCGTTGTAATCGCGTCCTATGATGCCGCCAGCAAGCGCTTGACGGTTTGGGTCACGGCGCAGGTTCCGGAAGTGATTTACGATGGAGTACGCGAGGCATTAGGCTTGCAAGATGTTCGAGTGATCATTCCCGACGTCGGCGGTGGCTTCGGCCAGAAGATTCATTTGATCCGCAAGTACGTCGTGTTGGTTTCGCTCTTGGCGATGAAAAGCGGGCGGCCGGTCAAGTGGATCGAAGACCGCAGTGAGCACATGATGGCGGGCGGGCATGCCTGCGCCCAGGAATTCGAAGCCGAGGCCGCGGTCAAAAACGACGGCACCGTGCTCGGTCTGCGCTTCAATGAATACGACGACGTGGGCGGCTCGATCAGCACCTTGACGATCCACTTCACCAACAAGCTGAATAATCTTTCGAATACCTACCGCACGCCAGCGATTCACATGATCGGCAATGCAGTGGTCACCAACAAATGTCCGGTCATTCCCAACCGCGGCATCGGCAAACCCGGCATGTGCTACATCTGGGAGCGCATGATGGATCGGGTCGCTCAGGAATTGAATCTGAGCCCGATCGAAGTGCGGCGCAAAAATTTAGTCCAGCCGAACGAGATGCCCTACCGCACCATCAGCGGCAACGTTTATGACAGCGGCGATTATCCCGGCTTACTGTCGACGCTCTTGGAAAAACTCGACTATGACAAATTGCGCGAGGAGCAAAAGCAGGCCCGCGCAAACGGCAAGCTCATGGGCATCGGCATCGTCATCGGCGTCGAGCCCGGCGGGCGCAATGCGGCGCGCGACATGGCGATCTTTCCCGAGATGAAAGAACCACCCGGCTCGGGCGGCGTAAACGGCGCCAAAATCAAATTGGAGAAGAACGGCACCCTGTCGCTTCATCTCGGATCGCCCAACTGCGGCCAAGCTCATGAGACCACGACGGCCCAAGTAGCGGCGGAGATTCTCGGTTCGACGCCGGACAAGATCAGCACCAGCATTCCCTTCGATAGCGATTTGTCGGCATGGGGCGTGGCCGCAGCGAATAGTGGTAACAATTTCCATCTCTACGACATTGGCGCGATCCACGGTGCCGCCACCCGACTGCGCGAAAAGATTCTCAAGCTCGCGGCGTTCAATCTCAAAGTGGAGCCGTCCGAGTTGTCCATCGAAGACAGCGTCGTAAAGGTCCCCGGGATGGCAGCGAAACGGATCACCTTCGCGGAACTTGGCCGCATCGCCTACAATAACCAGCATCTCATCCCCGACGATATGGAAGCGGGACTGGAGGCGACTTTCTACTACATGTTTCCTCACGCTAAACCGAATATCGTACCCGGCGCCGATCGCATGGTCCGCGCGCAGTTCACGTTTTCCGCAGGAGCCCACGGCGCAGTCGTCGAGGTCGATAAAGCAACAGGCATGGTGGAAGTAAAGCGTTACCTCATCGTCGGCGACAACGGCACCGTGATCAATCCTGACGTCGTGAATGGTCAGGTTTACGGCTCCGCCGCCCACGGCATCGCCGTGGCGCTCGGCGAAGGCTTCATGTACAGCGGCGAAGGTCAGCCGCTAACGATTACCTATCTTGATTACGGCAAGTGTTCGACGGCGGAGACGCCGCGGGTCGAAGTGATTCATCGCCCGTCGCCGTCGCCTTACACCTCGCTCGGACAAAAAGCAGCAGGCGAAGGCGCGGCGATTCCCTCGCCTGCCGCCATCGCCAGCGCGGTCGAAGACGCGCTGCAACCGTTCGGCGTCAAAGTCTGCGACCTGCCCCTCACCCCCGAAGCGGTTTGGCGTTTGGCCAATCACAATCCCGAAATCGAGCGGAGGACTTTTTAAGCATGATCCCCGGTGCTTTCGAATATTACGCGCCCCGCTCGCTCGGCGACGCGGTCAAATTTTTGTCCGAGCACAAAGACGACGTCAAGATTCTGTCCGGCGGCCAAAGCTTGCTGCCGCTGATGAAAATGCGTCTGTCCAAACCCGGCTTTATCGTCGACATCGGGCGTATCCCGGGTCTCGACACGATTAGCGAAGAAAGCGGCAGCTTGATCGTCGGCGGCCTGGTGACCCACGCGCAAATAGAATCTTCCGACCTGCTCAAAACTAAATCTCCCCTGCTACCGCAAACAGCAACTACGATCGCCGACGTTCAGGTGCGCAACCGCGGCACCCTCGGCGGCAGCATCGCCCACGCCGATCCGGCGGGCGATTGGCCGGCGACTGTGATGGCGCTGGACGCGGAAATCAAGATCGTCGGTCCCAACGGCGAGCGCTGGGTGAAATGTGCTGAGTTTTTTCTCGGCTTGCTGATGAGCGTGCTCGAACCGGATGAGATCGTCACGGCGATCAAAGTGCCGGTCACCGGCGCGGATAAAACCGCCTACTTAAAGGCTGCGCCTCGCTCTTCCGGTTTTGCCGTCGTCGGCGTCGCCGTGCGCCTGACTTTGGATGCCGTGGAAACCTGCAGCCACGCCGCCGTCGGCATCACCGGCGTCACCGACAAGGCGTACCGCGCTGAGCGCGTGGAACAAATGCTGTCGGGCACGAAGCTGGAAGCAGCCATGATTCAACAAGCCGCCGCCGAAGCCTGCCGCAATATCGAAGTGATCGAAGACATCAACGGTTCGGCCGAATATCGCAAACAGTTAACCGAGGTATATCTCGCTCGGGCGATCGAAGCCGCACTGAAGGGTTAAGTGTTTTGAA
>WNGI01008650.1_pt1 | contig 10657 bp, 10 predicted proteins | sample 5400621 | NCBI WGS metagenome assembly WNGI01 (sample SAMN13153374, study PRJNA577476) | soil metagenome | isolation source: 20 cm soil or saprolite under Garry oak tree replicate 1 | place: USA:California | collected 2016-06-15 | reverse complement strand
AGATCGCCCGCCCCCTCGGGAGGGCGGGCGATCTGGACCCGACGCCTGGAAGAGGTTCAGTTCGGCAGCGGGTGGAACCGGGCCGGTCCGCCGCCGACCTGGATCGTGGTCGTCTTCGCGGGGCCGGTGTTCGTGGTTGGACCGGATCCACCGGCGGGGCTGGATCCGCCGGCGCTCGCGACGATGAGCGCGACCGCCAAGGCGACCGCCACCAGCGCCGCGATCACCGCGTAGCGCCACGACCCGAAGCTCCGTCCCATCTGAACCGGGATCGCCTGGCTGCTCATCTCGATCCTCCTTCCGATCGTTCGCTGTTCGATGGGCCAACCGTACGGCCGAGGCGGGATCGCGTCGGTGTCGTGCGTCACCGATCGACGATGATCCTGCGCACGCGGCGATCGTGACGCGCGAGCGCCAGGGTCTCGTGTGTCGGAGGGGTGTCGTAGGCTGGGCTCACAAGGCTCGGCCGCGTCGCGGCCGGCCCGACCAAGAGGAGGGCGCCATGGGCAACCCGATCACGTGGTTCGAGATGATCGGTCCGGACCCCGAGAAGAAGGCAGCGTTCTACGCGGAGCTGTTCGGTTGGCACACCGAAACGATGGAAGGTGGGTACATCACCATCGATACGCACGCGGGCCGCGGGATGAACGGAGGCGTCACCGCGCCGCAGCCTCAGGCGCCCGGGACCGTGCGCTCGGTCTTCTACGCGGAGGCCCCGGACATCCAGGCGAAGCTCGATGAAGCCGGATCCCTCGGTGCGCGGACCTTGATGCCCGTCACCGTGATGCCCGACATCGTCACGTTCGCCCTCTTCTCCGACCCGTGGGGAAACCACATCGGCCTGATGCAGGGTGACGGCAGTGGGTCACCGGTCTCCGCCGGCGACAACCCGCCCATCGATTGGGTCGAGATCAGCTGCGCGGAGCCGAAGAAGGCGTGGGACTTCTACCGGGAGCTCTTCGGGTGGACGATCGAAGGGGACATGACGGGTGAGGGCGACGGCCCCATCCATGGTGGGTTCGACACCGGTGGATCGGTCGGGGCGCGCGGCGGCATCGGCAGCTCGCGCGACGGCGAGCCCCGTGTGGACATCTACGCAGCGGTCGACGACCTGGCGAAGTACCTGGAGCGGGCCGCAGGTCATGGCGGAACGGTCGTGATGCCGGCGATGAAGGTGGACGAGCAGACGGAGATCGCCATGTTCAACGATCCGCAGGGAGGGACGTTCGGCCTCTACTCCGGCTCGTCGCACTGACCTCGGACGCTAGCCGTCGCCGAGCCGATCCAGGGCGTCGTACGCGGCGTACTTGTAGGTCTCGCTGAGCGATGGGTAGTTGAAGGCCATCTGGATGAAGGTCTCCACCGTCCCGTCGAGCATCATCACGGCGTGGCCAACATGCACCAGCTCGGACGCGCGCTCCCCGACGCAATGGCACCCGATCAGCCGTCGTGTCCCGCGGTCGAAGACGAGCTTCGTCATGCCGTCACGGTCGCCGATGATCGCCCCGCGGGCGTTGTCCCGGAACGACGCGCGACCGACGACGACGTCGATGCCTCGTGCACGGGCGTGCTGCTCGGAGAGCCCCACGCTGCTCACCTCCGGGATCGTGTACACCCCATACGGCAGGTGGTCGGCAACGTAGGTGTCGCGGACCAGCCCGAAGGCCTGCGAGACGGCCACGCGCGCCTGTTCCATCGATGACGCGGCCAGGGCCGGGGCTCCGATCACGTCGCCCGCCGCATAGACCCCCGGCACCGTCGTTCGGAACGTGCGGTCGACCACGACCCGGCCTCGCTCGTCGGTGGTGACTCCGAGCTCGCCCAAGCCGAGGTCCGCCGTGTTGCCCACCCGGCCCGCAGTGACGAGCACCTTCTCCGTTGCGATCGTGTCACCGGACGGCTGCGCAGAGACGAGTTCCGCGCCGTGTCGCGTGACGGCGTCCGCGCGCTCACCGAGGTGGAACGTCACACCGAGATCGCGCATCCCCGCCGTCATGCGTTCCACGATCTCCGCGTCCAGGAACGGCAGGAGGGGCTCCCGTCGCTCGATCAGGTGGACGTCGGTGCCCAGCACCGCGAACATCGATGCGTACTCGCAGCCGATCACGCCACCCCCGAGGACCGCGAGCGATGTGGGGACGTGGTCGATCTCCAAGATGTTGTCGGAGTCGTGGACGTCGGGGTCCTCGAACGGGATCCCGGGTGGCCGGAACGGGCTCGACCCCGTCACGATCAAGATCACGTCGGTCACCATCCGGCGTCGCTCACCGCGTTCGTCGGTGACCTCGACGGTGCCCGCGTCGAGCAGCCGGGCGGAGCCGTGCACCAGCTCGATCCCGTGGCGCGCGAGATTGCCGAGCATCCGATCGGTCTCCTGCTCCCGGACGGCGTTCTTCCGCTCGATCAGCTTCGCGATCTCCAAGTGGGGGGCGAGGTCGACCGAGACGCCGTACAGCTCTCGTTGGCGGTAGCCCGACAGGAACAACGCTGCCTCCCGGAGCGTCTTCGAGGGAAGCGTTCCCGTGTGGACGGTGGCGCCGCCCGGTTCCTTCCGGCGCTCGACGACCGCGACCCGCTTGCCGAAGTAGGCGGCCCGCGCGGCTCCCTTCTCGCCGGCCGCACCGCCCCCGATCACCACGAGGTCGTACCGGTCGGCCGCGGTCATGGCGGAAGGAGCCTAGTCGCCGGCCACGAGGGGGCCGCGATCGGGCGCGAGCGCGCCGACCCAGACACCGAGCAGCACGAGCGGCGCGCCGAGCAGGAGCGACGCCGAGATGTGTTCATCGAGCAGGATCGCCGACAGGGGGATCGACACGAGCGGGAAGAGCACCAGCTGGTAGGCGGCGGCCGAGGCGGACCACCTCTGCACGACGAACACGTAGAGCACGAACAACAACGGCGAGGTCACGATCATCACCGCGAGCGCCACCCCGACGCTGACCGACGAGGGCGCGTCGAGCGACTCCCCGCTCACGATGGCACCCAGCAGCAACAGGACGGAGCCCAGCGCCATCCCGACGGCGTTCACCGGGAGTGGTTCGGCGTCGCCGATCCTTCGGACCGTGATCGCGGCTTGAGCCGCGGCCGCGGCCGCGCCGACGAGGGCGAGCACGGACAGGATCGGCAACGTTCCGGATGCTGGCTTCGCAGAGATCACCGCGATCCCGGCGATCGCGAGGATCGCACCGACCAGGCCGCGGACCCGGAACGGTTCGAGGCGCTGGAGGACCGCCAGCAGCAGCGTGAGGAGCGGCACCGATCCGATGATCACCGAGGCGATGCCCGCAGGCACCCGTTGCGTGCCCCAGAAGAAGAGTCCGAAGCTGAGGGTGAAGGCGAAGACGCCGTAGAGCGCCGACACGACCAGCTCGCGACCGCGCGGCAACCGCGCGCGAAGGACCCCGACCGCGAGCAACGTGAGGAGAGCGGCCCCCAGGAATCGAAGCGCCGCGCCCCAGAGCGGATCCAGCTGTCGGGTCACCTCCACCACGAGGACGAGGTTCGTACCGCCGAGCACCACCACGACGACGAACGCGATGAGGACACGGCGATCGTGCGGCGCGGTCATGTCGATCGCGGATAGTAGCCGCGCGCCGCTTACTCGGGCTGCGTCGCTCCGACGGACCCGATCAGCGCGGCGAGGAGCGCGGTCCGAGGCACCACGCTCGAGCGTTGGATCCATTCGGCGGGGGAGTGATCGTCGCCGCCGACCGGCCCCAGCCCGTCCAACGTGGGAACCCCCATCGCGGCCGTGGTGTTCGCGTCGGACGCTCCGCCGGTCGCCGCCTCCTCCAGCGCCAGCCCCAGATGGCCGGCCAGTGTCCGAGCGCGCTCGTACAACGCCGCGATCCCGTCGCTCCGTTCCATCGGGTTGTGCTCGCGGCTCAGCTCGAGCGTCGTCGTCACGTCGGGAACGACGGAGCGGCCCGCGAGCTGAACGAGCTCCTCCTCGCCGGCCTTCAACGATGCTTCGTCCGTCGACCGGATCTCGATCGTCAGGACGGCGTGCTCCGGCACGACGTTCACGCGCGTGCCCCCCGTGCTCACGCCGACGTTGAAGGTGGTGCCGTCCCACCTCCCGTTGAGCGCGTGGACTGCGATCGTTGCGTGCGCGGCCTCGAGCACCGCGCTCCTACCCTTCTGCGGCTCGACGCCCGAGTGCGCCGCCCGCCCGGCGAACTCCATCCGTGCGTTCGTGATGCCCTTCCGGGCGGTGACGACCGCGCCGTTCTCCCGCGCCGCCTCGAGGACGAACACCGCGTCCGCGTGGGCGGCCCGCTCCATGATGAAGGGCCGGGAAGCGGGCGAGCCGACCTCCTCGTCCGGGTTGAGGACGAAGACGACCCGGCCGAAGGCGGTGCCGGTGGCCCGGAGGGCTTCGACGGCGAGGATCCCGGACACCAACCCGCCCTTCATGTCGCAGACCCCGGGACCGAGGATGCGGTCCCCGTCGAGCTTCAGCGGCCGGGCGGCTGCCGTCCCATCGGGGAAGACGGTGTCGGTATGGCCGATCAGCACGGTCGTGCCCGGCGCTCCGCCGCTCTGTTCGGCGACGGCGAGCGTTCCGAACGGGCCGCTAGGCCCGTCCACCGTGTGACGCTCGATCGACCAGCCGTCGGTCCGCAACCACTCGGCGCAGCGCCCAACGACCTCGTTCACGCCATCGACGGAACCCGTCCCGCTGTCCATCGCGACGAGCTCGGCCAGGCGTTCGATGAACGCCTCCTCGCGCCCTTGCAGATGAGCTGCGAGCCGGGCTACGCGGTCTTCGTGGATGGTCCCCCCAGGTATGCCTCGATGACGACGGGGTCCTCGGCGATCTGTCGCGGGCTCCCCTTGCCGATCGTGCGACCTTGGTCCAGCACCTGGATCCGGTCGCACAGCTTCATGATCAGTCGCAGGTCGTGGTCGACGACGACCAGCGAGCAGCCCAGCTGGCTGCGGATCCGCCGGATGTTCTCCAACAACCCGTCGGATTCCATCTCGTTCATCCCCGCGGCCGGTTCGTCCAGCAGGATCAAGGATGGCCGCCGCACGACCGCCCGGGCGATCTCGAGACGCCGCTGCATCCCGTACGGAAGGTTCACCGCCTTCTCGCGCTGAAGGTCCATCAGCCCGAGCGAGGTCAGCACCGCATCGACCCCCGACTCGCTCACCCCGGGAGGAGCGGCGGCCTCGACGTTCTCGCGGACGGTCAGCTGGGCGAAGAGCCGGATGTTCTGGAAGGTGCGCGACAGCCCGAGCCCGGCGATCCGGTGCGCCGTGAGGCCGGCGATCTCGTGGCCGTCCAGGACGATGCGGCCCCGGGTGGGATGCGAGACCCCGGAGATGACGTTGAGCAGCGTCGTCTTGCCGGAACCGTTTGGTCCGATCAGCCCCAGGATCTCGTCCGGGCGAACGTCGATCGCGACCCCGGCGAGCGCCTGGATCCCCTCGAAGTTCTTCGCGATGTCGTTCCCGACGAGGACCGGCGGCCCCTGATCGTCCGGCGCCGCCTCAGGGCCCGGCGCCGTCAGCAGCTCGACCTCGGCACCGGGTGTCCGGCGGAACCGCTTCGGGACGAAGCGCCGCAGGAGGTCGTCGATCTCCCATCGGTCGAAGAGCCCTTCGGGCCGAAGGATCAGCGTGACGATGATCAGCAACGCGATCGCGAACTGCACCGTCCCGCTGATCCGCGGGAGGGTGATGGGGCCGATCCGCACACCTTGCTCGACCCGCGCGAGCGAATCGGTCAGGAACGTGATGATGGCCGCGCCCGCGACCGCGCCGCTGACCGACGTCCGCCCGCCGATCACCAACATCGCGAGGAGCGCGAACGTGATCGCGAAGTAGAACTGGTTCGCGTTGAAGGCGATCACGCTCTGCGCCCAGAGCGAGCCCGCCGCCCCCATCATCGCGGCGCTCAGCAGCCACGATCCGTAGCGCGCACGGACGACGTTCGTGCCGAGCGCCGCGGCAGACAGCGAGTCCTCCCGCGTGGCGCGCAGCCGGAGGCCGGGCCCCGATTCCTTGTAGAGGCGCCCGAGGAGCACGAACAGGATCGCCGCCACCGTCCCGATCTCCACCTTGGTCCGCACGGGGATCCCCGCGAGGCCGAGCGATCCCCGCGTGAACGTCGTGGCGTTCTGGAGGAACGTATGGACGACGACGAGCAGCGCCAGGGTGGCCATGGCCATCGTCGACTCGCTCATGCGGATCAGACCGCCGCCGAAGATCGCGGCCACGATCAGGGCGACCAGGGCGGAGACGACGATCGCCGGGACCACGCCGAGCTCGGGGGTTCGAAGCATCGTCGGGAGCTCGGGGAGCTGTGACGTGCGAAGGATGGGAGGGATCGTCAGGAGCGCGGTCGTGTAGGCGCCGATCCCCATGAACGCGACGTGCCCGAACGAGACGATGCCGCTGTTCCCGATGAAGACCTGCAGCGAGATCACGAGCATCACGTTGACGAGGAACACGACGAAGGTCCGCTCCGACGCGGTCGACCCGAACCCCTGGACCGCCGCCATCGCGCCGAGGAGCAGCACCGAGATTGCGGCCCAACCCCAGAGCGCGGGGCGGAGGCGGTTGCCCGGGATCGGGTTCCTCATATCGCCTCCACCTTCTGACCGAACAGCCCCTGCGGCCGCACGTACAAGATCCCGACGACCACGAGCAGCGCGGCGGCCTGTGTGTACGGAAGCAGCGAACCGGGCAACGTCGCCTGCAGGAACACCTCGAGCGCGCCCAGGAAGAAGCCGCCGAGCACCGCGCCGCGGAGGTTCCCCAGCCCGCCGATCACCGAGGCGATGAACGCCTCGATGACCGGCACGAAGCCGGTGGTGGGGTTGACCGAGGTGGTCCGCGCCATCCACAGCACGCCCGCGATGCCGGCGAGCAACCCCGAGATCAGGAAGGCGAGCGAGATCACGCCGTTCGCGCGGACCCCCATCAGCCGCGCGGTCGTGAAGTCCTGCGAGGCCGCGCGCATCGACAGGCCCGCGCGCGAGCGCCGCAGGAACAGCGTGAGCGCCACCAGCGAGACCGCGCCGATCGCGGCGGTGATGATCGACAACACGCTGATCCGCACCGAGCCGATCTGGATCGCGTTGCCGAGGAGGTCCGGCACGGGGACGCCGCGCGCGCGCACGGACACGGCCTGGCGGAACGCCCCTTGGATCAGCTGCGCGACGGCGAACGACGTGAAGAGCAGCGAGACGAAGCTCGCGTTCCGGAGCGGGCGGAACGCGATCAGCTCCATCAGCACCGATGCCGCGCCGGCGGCGAGGATGCCGACGAGCGCGACGACCACGAACGGCGCACGCAGAGAGGTCGCCGCGAGCATCGCGTACCCCGTGATCGTCACCAGCTCGCCGTAGGCGAAGTTCAGCATCCCCATCACGCCGTAGACCATCGACAGACCGAGCGCGAGCAGGGCATAGATGCTTCCGAGCGACAGCGCGTTCACGAGCTGCTGGACGAACTCCGACGGCGTCATCCCGGCTGCCCGATCCCGAGGTACGACCGCTCCAGCTCGCCCTCGACGAGGCTCTCCGTCGGCCCGGACGCGACGACGCTTCCCACCGAGAGCACGTACGCGCGGTCCGCGATCGCGAGCGCCCGGTGCACGTTCTGCTCCACCAACAGGATCGTCGTGCCCGCGTCGCGGAGCTCGCCGACCAGCTCGAAGATGCGATCCACGAAGATCGGCCCCAGCCCGAGCGACGGCTCGTCCAGCAGCAGCATCCGGGGTCTCGACATCAAGGCCCGAGCGATCGCGAGCTGCTGCTGCTCACCCCCGGACAGCGTCCCGGCCAGCTGGCTGGACCGCTCGCCGAGGATCGGGAACCGCTCCAGCCACCGCTGCGCGTCGGCGCGGAGCTCCTCGCGGTCGGACCGGGTGATGCCTCCGATCGTCAGGTTCTCCTGAACCGTGAGCTTCGGGAACACGTGGCGTCCCTCGGGGATCAGCGCGATCCCTCGACGAACGACCGCCTCGGGAACCATCCCGACGATCGACGAGCCGTCGAACCGGACCGAGCCGGAACGGGGCTTGAGCGCGCCCGCGAGCGTGCGGAGCAGGGTGGTCTTCCCCGCCCCGTTCGGCCCGAGCGCCGCGACGATCTCCCCGGAGGCGACCTCCAAGGAGACGTCGCGGAGCGCGAGGACGCTGCCGTACCCGACGGTCAGCCCGTCGACGGCGAGCAGTGGATCTGCCACCGAGCGATCGGTCACCCGGCCGGCGGCGCCACGAAGCTCGGGAAGGGCTGCACCCCCAGGCAGGTGAACGTCGTGCCCTGCATCTGGATCAACGACGCGGGTTTGTTCGCGCGTCGGGTGGTCGGATCCATCACGACGTGGCCGGAGATGCCCGTGTAGTCCGCGTGCGCCAGCTGGTCCTTCAGCGCGGCGGGATCCGTGCTCCCCGCAGCGGTGATCGCCTGCGCGACGAGGTTCACCTCGTCGTAGCCGATCACCGCGACGTAGGAGGCGGGATCCTTCCCGTAGCGAGCCTTGTAGTCGTTGTAGAAGGCCTGGACCTTGGGGTCGCCCTCGGCCGTGCAGACCGAGTTGCTGAACGTGAGTCCGTCGATCGCCTTCTTGCCTGCGTCCAACAACGCCGGGTCGGCGTTCCCGTCGGTCGAGATCACGGGGATCGTCGAACCGGCTTGCCGCAGCTGGCGCAGGAACACGACGCTGTCCGGGATGAACATCGGCGTGAAGATCGCGTCGGGCGGCGGGTTGACACTCGTGACCTTCGTGACGACCGCTGAGTAGTCGCCGGCGCCGATCTTGTACTCGTCCGTCCCCACGATCGTCCCGCCGCCGTGCTCGAAGGCCGCCGAGAAATAGACGGGGAGGTCCTTCGTATACGGGATCTCGTTCGAGCCGAGCAGGTACGCCGTCTTGTAGCCCTGCTTCAGGGCGTACTCGGCATCCACCGCCGCTTGGATGTTGTCGCTCATCACCAGTTGGTAGGCGCAGTCGCCCATCCCGCCGACGAGCGTCGGCGCGGTCCCGAGCCCGGTGGAGATCGGCACGCCGGCGGCGCACGCGACCTGGCCCTCGGCCAGGATCCCGTCACCGACCGTTCCGATCAGGTAGGCGGCCCCGTCGTCGATCAGCTGCTGCGTGACCTTGGCGCCCTCGGCGACGTCGTCGCGCATGTCGACGGTCTTCAGCTCGAGGGGACGCCCCAAGATGCCGCCGGCGTCGTTGATCTGGTCGACGGCGAACTGCGCCCCCTGTTCCATCGGCTTGTCGTAATACGCCCAGTCGGTCGTCAGGTCCGCGGGGAACCCGATCACGATCGGCGTGCCCGATGTGCAGGCGGCCCCCATCAAGGCGACCGTTACGGCAAGCGCGAACGTTCTGCGGATCATCCCCTCGACCTCCCGATCCGGATCGGCCTGATCCGATCCGCAGCATTCGACCCCCCTTCCCGCGAGCTTGTCAAGTCCGTTACCATCCGTTGCGTTGCGTCGATATGCGTAAGGAACGTGCCGCGCACGGAGGAAGGGGCCCGGTGGCGCACACGAGCGAGACGATCGGTGAGGAGGTCCGAGAGCGGCTCGGTCAGATGACGCCGTCCGAGCGACGGGTGGCGCGGGCACTCCTCGCGACCTACCCCTCGGCCGGGCTCGAGAGCCTGCCCCAGCTGGCCGAGAGCGCCGGCGTGACCGGTCCCACGGTGCTGCGGTTCGTTCGCAAGGTCGGCTTCGAGGGCTATCCCGACTTCCAGCGCTCCCTCCGCGAAGAGGTCCAGGCGCGTTCGGAAGGGCTGCCGTCCCTCTACGTGACCCGCGCCGGGATCCGCGATGACGACGTCCTGCGGGAGAGCCACGATGCGTTCGCACGAGCGCTCGAGGCGACGCTCGCGTCGGGCTCGCTCAACGAGGATCTCACGAAGGTCGTCTCGCTGTTGAGCGACCCGAAGCGGGACCTCTGGTTCATCGGCGGGCGGTTCAGCCAGCTGGCCGCGTCGTACCTGGCGTTGCAGCTGGGGATGCTCCGGACCGGCTGCTCCATCGTGAGCGAGGAACCGGCTCGCCGGATCCTCGACACGATGGAGATCTCGCGCCGGGATGTGCTGTGCGCGTTCGACTTCCGCCGCTACCAGGAAGACACGATCGCGGCCGCGAAAGTTGCGGCCTCCCGCGGTGCGGAGGTCATCGTGTTCACGGACCCGTGGCTCTCGCCGGCCGCCGAGCACGCGCGCCACGTGCTGATCTCCCACGTGGATTCCGCGTCGCCACTCGACTCCCTGCTCGGCGTCTTCGCGCTCACGGAGATCATCGCGGCGAAGGTCGTGATCCTGCTGGGTGACGCGGGGCGGTCACGCGTCGCGGAGGTTGACTCGATGTACGAGGTGATGGGTGGGCCGATGCGTCGTGGACGGATGGGCGGACGCGGCGAGGCGGGCGATGGCGGACGCTGACGCATCCCGGCCGGCCGACGCCGAGGGCGTCGCGCGGTGGCTGCGGGACGCCGGCGTCTCGGTCGTCGCGCTCCCGTTCGTCGACCCCTCGGCGATCGTGCGCGTCAAGACGATCCCCGTCGATCGATTCCCCCACGTCGCGGAGCACGGGGTTGGGCTCTCCACGCTCTTCAACGCCGCCATGTCGAACGACCAGTTCGCGCTGCGAGCGGGGTTCATCGACGGTCCGAGCGGGGACCT
>WNGI01008413.1_pt1 | contig 10657 bp, 10 predicted proteins | sample 5400621 | NCBI WGS metagenome assembly WNGI01 (sample SAMN13153374, study PRJNA577476) | soil metagenome | isolation source: 20 cm soil or saprolite under Garry oak tree replicate 1 | place: USA:California | collected 2016-06-15 | reverse complement strand
GAAGTACGGACAAACGAAGAAGGCTGCGTGCTGAATCTGAACGATCCGGAAACCCTCCATAAAGAGCTGGGTGGCGCGTAAACAGGCTCGACGGCTTCTTCCCTCTCGCGCGACTTGGTCGTCAAAGAGAGATACTTCGTAAGCAGACCGATTGCCGTCCTATGCGGTACGCGCACCTAGGGATGTCCGCCAAGCTCCTTTTTTCCGCGACTTCCTACATCTCGGGCATGGTCCCCGGGAGCTTCCCGGCCGCTTCGTTTCGGGGATCTCAAGCGCGCAGTTTTCTGGCTGGTGTATTGCACGCGGGGACCGTCGGCAGGCTGCCAAAAAAAGACTACGTGCGGACTGACCGGAGAAAACCGCTAAGTTGATTTCTCGACCAGGGCTTTCAACGCGTCGATGGCGAGCTGCGCCCCGTGAAATGTCACCGGCGGCAAGCCGCCGAGAGATATCGAGAGACTTTCAGGCGTCAGCGTGCGGGCTTGGGCGACAGAGCGCCCGCAAATTTGCACGGTGAGTAGCGACGCGCAGGCTATCGAAGTAGTGCAACCGCGGCAGAGGAAGCGCGCTTCAGCGATATGTCGATCCACGATCCGCGCGGAGAGCTTGAGGATGTCGCCGCAGACAGGATTGCTCACCTCGACGGTGGCAGTGGCGTCGGGAAGTTCGCCGGCGTTTCGAGGGTTGCGGAAGTGATCGAGAACAGCGTCGCTGAACACTTATGAAAGTATCCCAAACCCAGTGCTAGGACTGCAACACAGCATGAGTCAAGAGACCTCAACGTGCGACACAGCGCTGGCATCAGAGAGCAGCAAGAACTCGCAAGAATATTCTGCCACAAAAGGATTTATTTCTTTGGGGGCAAATACTTTTTTTCGATGGAGGCAATCACCACGTAGTTCGGATCAACCATCTCGGTGAGATGGATTTTGCCAACTTTCGAGAGCAGCTCATAGGCATCGAGTTCGGAGAGGCCATAGCCGGCGTGAATCCAGGCTACCAGTTCGGTGAAGGCGATGCGCACCGCGTCATCGACGGGACGATAGATGCCCGCGGCCATGATTTCTTTTTCGTTTTCGAGTCGTGGCCAGCCAGTGTGTTTCCCCTTCACGAGATCGAATTGCAGCCGGGCCTTCATGGGAACTTCGATGGCACTGCCCGCAATTTCGCCGTCACCCATGGCGGCGTGACCATCGCCAAAATAAAAGAGCGCTCCGGACACGTTTACGGGCAGATAGAGTGTGTTTCCAGCGGAGACTTCCGGCGCGTCCATGTTGCCGCCGAATTCCGCGGGCACGATGGAGCTGCGCGCTTCTCCGTTGGCGGGAGCGACACCGATGCAGCCAAGAAATGGATGGAGCGGAATTTTCACCTGGTAGTTGGAATCGAGGGCCTGAAACGTAGCGGTGCGGCCCGCGTGGTCGATCGGGTAAAACCAGATTTTCTCCGGCAGCGCTTCTTTTTCGAGCATCGGCGTATAATGCGTGGCGTTTATCGCTCCGAAGCCTGGTGAAAACGTGCCTACACCCTGTTGGCCATCGACCTGCAGATCGAGGATATGAACAATGAGCGTGTCGCCGGGTTCCGCATCTTCAATATAGAAGGGGCCGGTGAGCGGGTTATCTCCTTTAACGAGCGCAAACGTGTCGCCAGGCTTTTGGAGCGCGTTACCGAAGCAATCCAGGGAGTTCGCTTCGAGAATGTTGCCGGATTTCAGCCGGGCCACGGGGGAAGAGACACCGAAGACGTATTTCACTGTGTCAAGGGTGGCGTGATATTGGACGACTTCTGATTTGGACGGCACAGATGGAGTCTGAGCCAAAGTGGAGATCGGCAGAATCAAACTGAGGGCAAAGAAATGGACGCGCACGAATGGCCTCCGACAGTTAAAAGAGGCAGTCGAACACACTCCTAGAGTGGAGTCAATCCACAGTCGCGCGACTCAAACGTATCGCCGGGTGTCTGCTATTCTCTTGCGGTAAGCATGAAAACCACTCGACGAGCACCATTGCGCATTGTTTCGCTGGCCCCCAGCGCTACCTCGATTCTGTGTGCCATCGGGGCGAGGCGCGCGCTGGTCGGCGTTACCAGGTGGTGCGCTGCTGTGGCACCGGTCGGCAAACTGCCGCAGCTTGGCGATTGCTGGCACGTCGGTTCTGTAGCTGAAATTCTACGGCTGAACCCTACGTTGGTGATCGGTTCCGTGCCGTATAAGCGGGAGACGGTCGCTAGTCTCCTAGAGCAGCCGTTCCCTTTTCTGGCCATGAACCCGCGGACGCTCGCTGATATCGCCGCTGACATTCGCTTGTTAGGTGCGATTATGCAAAAGACCGCCGCTGCCGAGCGGGTGCTACAGAAGATGCGCCATGCTTTGTCGGAAATCGAGAAGAAGGCGCGGCGATCGAAGCAGCGGGTGCGCGTCTATTGCGAGGCGTGGCCGAATCCGCGAATCAGTTCTCCTCCCTGGGTGGCGGAACTGGTGAACATCTGCGGCGGTGAGATGGTGGTTCCCGCAGGCGAGAAGGTCACCGAGGCGCAGGTAGCGGCGGCCCGGCCCGAGGTGATCGTTCTCGCCTGGGCGGCGACGGGTGCGAAATCCGACCCCAGGCAGGCGTACGAAGTATGGTCGTGGAGAGATATGCCGGCAATTCGAAACCGACAAGTACACCTAGTCCGTGATGAATTGCTGAACACGCCGGGGCTTCCGCTGGTCCAGGGCGCGAGAGAATTATGGAGTGTGCTGCACTCGCGAAACCCGAGCGACCACAAAGTACCAAGAACAAATAAAGCGGAAACGCAGAGGAACCCGGAAAGATGATCATCGTGGTGGCGGCGGTGATTGAGCGCAGCGACCGGCGATTGCTGATCGGGCAGCGGCGCCAAAACGACACCTCTCCGCTAAAGTGGGAATTTCCGGGCGGCAAAGTCAGAGAGGGCGAAACGCCGGAGGCGGCACTTGCAAGGGAATTGCAGGAAGAACTCGGAGTGACGCTGGTGAAAAGCGTTGAGCTTGGCCGCGTACGTTATCACTATGCTGGGACGTCCGATGAGCTTGAAATCCGGTTCTTCGCCGCAGCCATCGCGGAATCGGAATTATTGCCGCGCACTTTTGAGAAGATCGCCTGGGCCTTGCCAAAAGAACTTGGAGAGTATGACTTTCTGGCAGCGAATGGCGGACTCATCGCGCAATTGGCTACCGGACGGATCAAGCCCGCAGACATCCTCGACAGTGCAGAAGAAACCGATGCGAGCCATGGCCCGGCCGCAGACTGAGGCCCTATTTCTTAAACGACCGGCGTCATGAGATCGCTGGGTTTGGCTTGTCGGCATTAATGCCCAGGTCTTTCATGGCCCTGTCGAGGTCGGAACGCTCGATCTTGCCGTCCACGAAAAGTTCATGCAGTGTGGCCAAAGTGATGAAACGGGAGTCGACCTCGAAGAAGTCACGCAAGGCCGCGCGGCCTTCGCTGCGCCCGAAGCCATCGGTGCCGAGTGCCGCTAGGCGCCGCGGCATCCATTTGCTAATCATATTCGGTAAGGTCTTCAGGTAATCGGAAGCGGCGACCAGCACTCCCGGCGCGTCGGCGAGGCATTTGGTAACGTACGGGACGCGGGCCTTTTCGCTCGAGTGCAAACGGTTCCAGCGCTCGCACTCAATGCCGTTCTTATAAAGCTCCTTGTAACTGGTCACGCTCCACACGTCGGCCGCGACGCCGTACTTGGTTTCGAGAATCTCCTGCGCGCGCAAGGCTTCGTTGAGAATTGCGCCACTCCCGAACAACTGGGCGCACAGCTTCGCTTTTCTGTTTGTAGCGGGCCGGAAGCGGTACATCCCCTGTAGAATGCCGTCCTTCACGTTGCCCGGCATCGGGGGCATGGCGTACGGCTCGTTCATGACGGTGATGTAGTAGAAAACGTTTTCGCCGTCTTTATACATGCGGCGAATTCCGTCCTGGATGATCACGGCGATTTCAAACGCGAACGCCGGGTCATAGGCTTTGTTGTTCGGAACCGGCAACGCCAAAATATGGCTGTTGCCGTCCTGGTGCTGCAGACCTTCGCCGGAAAGTGTCGTGCGTCCTGCCGTGCCACCGAGCATGAAGCCACGTGTGCGCATATCCGCCGCGGCCCAGATGAAATCCGCGATGCGCTGAAAACCGAACATCGAGTAATAGATGAAGAATGGAATCGTGTTGATGCCGTGCGTGGCAAAGGCGGAGCCGGCGGCGATGAACGAGGCCATTGAACCCGCCTCCGTAATGCCCTCTTCGAGGATCTGTCCGTCCTTTGCTTCCTTGTAATAGAGCAGCGTGTTCACGTCGACCGGCTCGTACCGCTGGCCGACGCTCGAGTAGATACCCACCGTCCGGAAGAGCGATTCCATGCCAAAGGTGCGAGCCTCGTCCGGCACGATCGGCACAATGAGCTTGCCGATCTCCGGGTCCTTCAGCATCTTCCGAAGCATGCCCACGAACGCCATGGTTGTTGAGACTTCCCGGCCATCGCTACCTTCATGGAATTCCTTGAAGAGATCGTCGTGGTCTGCGACGAGAGGTTTCGAACGAATGCTACGCTTGGGAACGTAGCCGCCGAGCGCTTCGCGCCGCGCGCGAAGATACTGAATTTCGACACTGTCCTCGGCTGGCCGGTAGAACGGAACCTCGATGCAATCCACGTCGTTCAGAGGAATGCCGAAGCGCGAGCGGAACTCGCGCAGCTCATCTTCGTTGAGTTTCTTCTGCTGGTGCGTGACGTTCTTGCCTTCCCCCGCTTCGCCGAGCCCATAGCCTTTGATGGTGCGCGCGAGAATCACGGTCGGACAGCCCCGGTGGTCCACGGCCGCCTTGTACGCTGCGTAAACCTTGCGCGGATCGTGCCCGCCAAGACGCAGGCGGCGCAAGGCCTCGTCCGGAAGCGGCTCGACGAGCTGGAGCAAACGAGGATCACTGCCAAAGAAATGCTCGCGAACATACGCGCCGGAGGACACCACCAGCTTCTGGTATTCTCCGTCCACGGTCTGACCCATGCGCTTGATCAACAACCCTTCGGTATCGCGTTCGAAAATCGGATCCCACTCACTTCCCCAAAGAACTTTGATCACGTTCCATCCGGCGCCGCGGAACGCGGATTCGAGCTCCTGGATGATCTGTCCATTGCCGCGCACGGGGCCGTCGAGGCGCTGCAAGTTGCAGTTGATGACAAAAATCAAGTTGTCGAGCTTCTCTCGAGAAGCAAGAGTGATCGCGCCGAGCGATTCCGGTTCGTCGGTCTCGCCGTCACCCAGAAATGCCCAGACCTTCGCGTCCGTGGCTGGCTTCATGCCGCGATCCTCGAGATAACGGTTAAAGCGCGCCTGATAAATCGCCATCAGCGGGCTAAGACCCATGGAAACGGTCGGAAACTCCCAGAAATCTGGCATCAACCACGGATGCGGGTAGGAAGAAAGTCCGACTCCGGGCTTCGACTCACGACGAAAGTTTTCCAGTTGTTGCGCGCTGATGCGGCCTTCCAGGAAGGCGCGCGCGTACATCCCTGGCGAGGCGTGCCCTTGAAAATAGACCGTGTCGCCCTCGAATTCTTCGGTGCGCGCGCGGAAAAAATGGTTGAAACCCACTTCGTAGAGAGTGGCCGCTGAAGCATACGTGGAAATGTGACCGCCGATGTTGTGCTCGACGCGGTTAGCGCGCACAACCATGGCCAGCGCGTTCCAGCGGATGAGGCTCTTGATGCGCCGCTCCAGTTCCTGGTCACCGGGGAAAAGCGGTTCGAGGCGCGGAGGAATGGTGTTGGCATACGGAGTGTTTGCCGAGAACGGCAGATCGATGCCGTTGACCGTGGCGTGCGCGCGGAGGCGCTCAAGAATTTCCGCAGCGACCTCAGGACCGCTGGATTCGAGAACGGAATCCAACGACTCAAGCCATTCCTGAATCTCAACGTCTTCCATGCCATGCCGCTGGGTGGATAATTCGTTGTCCATGACTTCGATCGGTTCCTTTTCTTTCGTTACGCACCATGTCTCGCAGCGCGTGGGCGCATTTATGCGTCTGATAAGGAGAATAGAATACACCGTGCAGAGATTCTCTGCACTGTCCGGCAGTCGAATTTTATTGCCGCGCTATGCGAATTGAGCGCCGGGAGGGATTCTAGAGCATGCGGCCGCCGTCAACGACCAGGGTCTGGCCGGTGATGAAATTGGAAAGCGCGAGAAACACTACGGCGTCGGTGATGTCGCTCGGTGTGCCGGAGCGCCCGAGCGGTGCGAGCTTTCGAAAGCCGGCCTCCCACTCCGGCGGGTCCCCCGCCATGGTGATGGTGCCCGGCGCGATAGCATTCACGCGCACTTCCGGCGCCAGCGCCTTTGCGAGCACCTTCGTCAGCATCACGACGCCCGCTTTCGAAACCGAATGCGCAATATACCCTGGCCAACCCAACAGTCCGCCGGTGTCCGCGAAATTGATAATCGTGCCGTTGGTTCGCCGGAGAAGCGGTGCGGCCGCCTGTGCGCAGAAGAACGGCGCTTTCAGATTGGTGTCAACCGAGGCGTCCCAGATCTCTTCGGTGGTGGAATCCATGCTCGCGGAGAGAAAGTTGGCGGCGCTGTTGACCAGGATATCGAGACGCCCGAATTGCTTGGAAGTCTCATCGAAGAGCCATTTGATTTCGGACACGTTGCCGAGGTCGGCAGTGATAGCAATAGCCCGACGCCCGAGTTTCTCGACCTCAGCGACCGCCTCCGCCGCTTCCGCTCGCGACTTCCGATAGTGAATGATGATGTCCACACCCTCTTCCGCTAGACGAAGCGCTACTGCCCGCCCCAGGCGCTTCGCGGACCCGGTGACCAGAGCCACCTTGCTGTTGAGCGACTCTCTATTATGTTGGGACGCCGGCGTCATGGCCGAGAACGATAACATACCCACGCCGGGGAGGCTTCGCCGCTTCGAGGTGGCCAGACAGGTGATTCACTTCCCCGGAGATCAAACTGATAGAATCGGCGGGGGATGGAGGCAGAATGAATCTCGATCTGCTGGCGATTGCCGCGCACCCTGACGACGTTGAGCTGACCTGCGGCGGGACACTCCTAAAGATGGCGCAGCGCGGATACAAAACTGGCATCCTCGATTTGACCGCGGGAGAGATGGGAACGCGCGGTACCCCGGAAATCCGGGCAAAGGAGGCGGCGCACGCGGCAAAACTGCTCGCCGTTGCTTGGCGCGGCACTCTCGGGGTCCCTGATTCTGACGTTCAGCCGAGCCGCCAGCACAAATTGCGGCTCGCGGCTGTGATCCGGCAACTCCGGCCGAAGACGGTAATCCTTCCCTACTGGGAAGCGCGTCATCCCGACCACTACCACGCTTCAGCCCTGGGCTACGAAGGCTGCTTCCTTGCTGGCTTGAAGCAATTGCCCATCGAAGGAGAAGCCCACCGCCCCTTCAAAATTCTTTATTCGGTTTCCTACGCCGACGTGCGACCGACGTTCGTCGTGGACATCACTGCGCAATACGAACTGCGGCGCAAGGCGATCCTCGCCTTCGGATCGCAGTTCCGGCCCAGAAAGAGCGCAAAGAAAAGCAACGTGCACTTGGCCATCGATCGGCTGGAAGGCGAGATGAATCAGTTGGCGCGGCATTATGGCCAGATGATCGGCGTGGACTACGGCGAACCGTTCCTGCAAAAGGAGTTGATGAAGGTCGCGGATGTTGTAAAGATGGAGGTTCGCTCGATCTAGAGCTAGAACTTCTCGTCCTCCTGGGCGGGAGAAAACCCGGGAATGTTCTGACCTCCGGCGGCGCGCTCCACCCGCACACGGATCTGCGCCTCGTCCTCGGCGCCGGACTTGCGCAAGATGACCATGGTATTTAGCGCCTCTGAGTACAGCCTGGTGACCAGGTAGATATCGCCGGTGCTTTCTTTTTTCCAAAGCTGGCCAATCTGAATTTTGGAGACGCTCATGGTAGACCGACTCTAAATTGGCAGGCGAGGTGTGTCAACTGCCTCCCGGGGCGGGAGGTATGCACGTAGTAAGCCAAGGAAGACCTTCGATTCCCAACGGGTCCAGCACCAATAGCAGTGGCTCCAACCTGGAGCCCCCTGGGAATAGGAAACCTTCCTGGACCGTCTAACATCACAGTAGTCAGTACATTGGGCACCGTAGGACCCTGCCGGTCGATTCGAGGTGTATAATCTAAGGCAGGCGGAGGCACACGATATGCAAGAAATTCTGCGGCTTACCCTGAAAGTGGCGCTAGTTAGCGCCCTGGCAGCGGGTGCGGCCCTCGCGGCCCCCCAAAGTCAGGATCCCCCGAGCCAGGATCCGGCAAAGACGCCGCCGCCCGCACAACAGCAGGCCCAGCAGCAAACCGGCTCCCAGCCAGTCCAGCAGAAAGACACGGTGACCCCTAAGAATTCCAAGGAGGACGTCGAGGCCATCGGCAACCGCAGCGTGGGTAAAGGCGTGAACCTCTACTCGCTGGAACGAGAAATCTCCCTTGGCAAGCAATTGGCCCAGGAAGTGGAGCGTTCTTCGAAGCTGATCGACGACCCGATCGTTACCGAATACGTCAACCGCGTTGGGCAGAATCTTGTTCGGAATTCCGATGCGCGAGTTCCCTTCACCATCAAGGTAATCGATTCGGACGAAGTCAACGCGTTCGCGCTGCCGGGGGGCTTCTTCTATGTGAACAGCGGCTTGATTCTGCGCGCCCAGGAAGAGTCCGAGCTTGCAGGCGTGATGGCCCACGAGATTTCCCATGTTTGCGCGCGGCACGGCACGAAAAACGCCACCAAGGGCGAATTGATGCAGTTGGCTACCATCCCGCTGATTCTTTTGGGACCGGGTGGCTGGGCGGGTTACGGCATTTATCAGGGCCTGAACCTCGCCATTCCCGTGACCTACCTGAAGTTCAGCCGCGACGCCGAACGCGAAGCCGATTACCTCGGGATCCAGTACATGTACAAAACCGGCTACGACCCGAACTCTTATGTGACCTTCTTCGAGCGCATCCAGGCCGATGAAAAGCGCCGCCCGGGCACGATTCCCAAGGTCTTCTCAACACATCCGCCGACGCCCGAGCGCATTGAAAATACCCAAAAAGAGATTGCGCGCATTCTGCCAGCAAGACAGGAATACATCGTCACCACCTCTGAATTCGATTCCGTGAAGTCGCGCCTGCGCAACATCATGTTCTCGCGCAAGGTGACGGATAATGCTCCCGGCAAGCCAACCCTGCGCACCAAGACTGAGCAATCCAAAAAACAACCCACGGGTAACGATCCCAACAGCACCGACGACGACCGGCCAACGCTTAAGGACATGCAGAAAGCAAAAAGGCGGCCGCTTGGTCGCCTTTTTTGGTGTTGAAGGGGAAATTGTCAGACCGAGAGCTTATGAGCGCCGGTCGTCGGGAGCGGCTGCGATACCCATGCGGCGAAGCTCATCCAGATAATATTTCCTGTGGAGCACATCCCATTCCTCGCTGCCTTCGAGGATTTCTTTTTTTTGTGAGGTGATCCGCTTGCGCACTTCCAGCTCGATTTTCTCTTCCTCCTTCAGCGTGGCGCTTAGAATCTGCACTACCTGCTGGCGAATGGTGTCGCGGTCGTCAACGAATTCCACTTCTTCGCTTTCGACAAGCACGTCGGTAATCTGGTGTGAGAGGCGGATGATTTTTTCGCGGGTGAGGCGCATCGTTTCTGGAAACCCTCGTATGAGCTTGACATTGACTGCGTGAAGCGGATGATGCAAGTACGGCACAGCTGAAGCCAGCGTTGCGGTTAGCGAAGGATAAGCTTGCGGTCCCTCGCCAACTGCTGCTTCACCTTTTTGTACATCTCCTGATAAGAGACGCTGGTCCGTCGCATCTCGTCCTGGTGGTCGATCAGGATCTGGCGCACTTCCTCATTGAGCCTATCCTCGACGGTGAGCTCTTCCACCATGCGCTGGCGCACGCGGTTGACTACAGCGACAGCAGCTTTTGTTTCGATCTGTCCGCCATCGACCAAACGTTTCACAACCTCATTGGCCATGTGCGCTACAAAGTCCCGTACGAGAAGCATCTCAGAGTGTTTCCTTTACTGGAATACAAAAGGTTCAGTTTACTGGCTGCGTCAATAAAGTGCAAGGAAGGGCACGAATCACGGAAATTACCAGGAAAATCCTGCTACCGGATTGGGAATGGTAGCGCAAGCCAGAACCAAGCATTCCTGCATTCGCCGGTGCGTTGACGCCTCTTGCCGCTTCCTGTACGATGAATTGGCTAAGGGCGCTTAGCTCAGCGGTTAGAGCGTTCGGTTTACACCCGAAAGGTCGTCCGTTCAAATCGGACAGTGCCCACCATTGTGACGCAATACCCTTCAGTTCAGTTGGTTAAAACGTTGCCACGGTCGTAAAGGTCGTCAAAAACCGTTGAAATACCTGGATCCGTGAATTTATTCACCAAAACAGCCAGGGCCATAACTTTCGTTCGGGTAATAATATTACGTCCCCACAGGCCATTCATTTAATAGCAGCCGCCCGCTCTTAGTGCAGGCCGCCCAGCGAGTCCCTCTTCATCCCATACTCCGCCCCCCACGCATCCGTCATGTGACTGCGAATCTCCCACAGCTCAGGATAAAATTTGTGCCGCATTCCCTCTTCCAAAATCTCCACCGGCCGCCCTTT